>Ga0164243_10009422_pt1 | contig 14218 bp, 5 predicted proteins | sample OricompcompostOP_FD_108781 | JGI IMG/M metagenome (GOLD analysis project Ga0164243, IMG submission 108781) | Organic Plus compost microbial communities from Emeryville, California, USA - Original compost - Organic plus compost (OP) | ecosystem: Engineered > Solid waste > Mixed feedstock >... | reverse complement strand
ATCGGATCGCCCAGCACCGTGCCCGTGCCGTGCGCTTCCACGTAGCTGATTGCTCGGGCATCCACTCCGGCGCGCCGCAACGCTCGCTCCACCACATTGCCTTGGGCGACCGGGTTGGGAACCCGGTACCCGTTGGTCTTGCCGCCGTGATTGACGCTGCTCGCACGGATCACGCCATAGATCCGATCCCCATCGGCAATCGCCCGTGACAGCGGCTTCAGCAGAACCGCGCCGACGCCTTCACCCGGCACGTATCCATCGCCACCGGCCCCGAAGCTCATGCACCGGCCCTGTGCAGAGACGAACTGACCCTGCGACAGCACCCGGTATTTGTTCGGATGGATCGTCACGTTGACGCCCCCGGCGATGGCCATCTCACAGTCGCCATCGACCAGACTGCGACAAGCCAGATGAATCGCGGTGAGTGACGAGGAGCACATCGTGTCCACCGTCATGCTCGGCCCATGGAGGTTGCAGAAGTACGAGACACGGTTTGCGATCGACCCTGGATAACCCGGCACTGCGAGCGGATTACCCCGCGCCTGTTGATGTGCGCCGAGCAACTGGTACTCGTCGTACATCACTCCTGCGAAAACACCGACGTTCGCGGGAAGACCGTTACTGTCGTAACGCCGCAAAGCCTCTCGTGTGTAGCCCGCGTCCTCCAGCGTCTCGTACGCACACTGCAGAAAAAGGCGCTCCTGCGGATCCATGAAGCGCGCTTCGTGCGGCGAGATGTTGAAGAAGAGCGGGTCGAACTCGTCCACGCCGTCGATGAAGCCGCCCTGCCATCGGCCGGCTGCATCGGACTCGCCCTCGGGCGGATCGAAATGCGTCTCCTGCGACCAGCGTGCCACCGGGATCCCGGTGATGCAGTCCCTGCCGCTCTGCAGGTTCTCCCAGAACTGCGCAAGCGTTCTCGCCCGGGGATAATGCCCGGCCAGTCCGATGATGGCGATGTCGAGTGGTCCGTCGGCGCGCGTCGCCGGCGCCGCGGGCGCAGACGAGCCGGCGAATCTTCGTCCCGTCGCTGCAGGTGCCGGCATCGGCTGCCGCGACACGGATTCAACCGCCGGCGCCGCGGTGCTTGCCCCTTCGGGCGCGCCCAGCAACGCCTCGACCTGGGACCGATGGACCGAATTGAAATGACGGGCCAGCTCGACCAGCGTCTGGAACTCGAAGAACAACGTCTTCGAGAGCGGGCCGAAGTGCCGGCTGAGCTCGTCCGTAAGCTGCATCGCCGTGACCGAATCGAGACCGTACTTCTCGAGCGGTGCCTCTCCGTCGATACGCTCCGGCGACAACTTGATTGCCGCGCCCACCACTCTCTTCAGATAGCGCAGTATCCTGTCTTCGAGATCGCTGTCGGATGCTCGTCTCTTCCCGGGCGCTGTTGCCGTCGCGGTATCGTGGCTCGGTGGAGCGCTCGCAGATGTCGTCGCCGGCGTTGCTTTGCCGGCTAATACCAGAACCTGTTCGCGCCCGCAGGCTACGGCCTCGTGAAATGCCTGCATGCCGGCGTCCGTGGCGAGCGTCAGCCCGTCTGCGTGCGCACCGAGACCGGCCAGAACCGCATCGCTGATCTTCATGCCGCCATCCGCCCACAGCGGCCAGTTGATGGATACAGCGCGTCCGTGCCTCTGGCCCAGCGCGGACAGGCGATTGCGGTAGGCGGCGAAGCAATCCATGAATGCGTTGGCCGCGGCGTAATCCGCCTGCCCGACGTTCCCCATCATCCCTGCGAGCGAGGAGAACAGCGCAAAGATCTCCAGCGGGACATGGCGCGTAGCCCAATCCAGGTTGACCAGACCCTGCACCTTGGGCGCCAGAACGGAGGCGAGCTCCGCCTGCGTCTTCCTGATGATGAAGCTGTCACGAATGACACCGGCGCAATGCAGAATCCCGTCTAGCCGTCCCTTTCCGGTGATGACGCTTGCAACCAGTTCCTCGACACAGTTGCGGTCCGCCAGATCGACCTGCCGATACTCCGCACGTGCACCGGCAGACTGCAATGCGGTGAGCCGTGCACACCCGTCCTCATCGAGCGACGAGCGTCCAACCAGCACCAGCGTCACGTCGCGTGCGTGTCCGGCGATTTCTCGCGCGAAATGCCCGCCCAGCGCTCCCATCGCACCCGTGATCAGGTAGACACCCGAGTCTTTCCAGATCATCGGCGCCGGAATGGCCGGAACGCTCAGCTCGGTTACGGTTTCAACGAGACGCGTATCGCCTTCGTATCGAATCACTCTGTCCAGCGAGCGCGACGCATTGGCCATGAGCTTGTCGACAAGAGAACCGGCCGTCTCGCTCGCTTCGACCGCGATGACCTGCGGAATCAGCGCGGGGTTCTCCGCATGCGCGCTCTTCAACAATCCGCTCAGGCCCTGACAAAGCGCACCTTCGCCGTCGCTGTCGACGACGAGCTGTACCAGCACCGGCTTGCTGGGTCGGCCGGTGAGAATACGCTTCACGAGATCGAGCAACTCCGCGGCGCATTGTGAGTAATCTCGGCCTGCATCACCGTGAGCCGCACGGAGCTCCATGCAGTGAGAGCCAGGCGCCCTTGCCCCGATGTCCTCGAGAGCAGCGCTCGTGCGGTGGGCCCACCTGCACAGAACGATCCAGCGATCTTCATACTCCGTGGTGGCGCCCTGCGCATGATCGGGCGGCACTGGTTTGAAGACAGGTGAATACAGGGCAGCACGAGGCTCATTAGCGCTTGCAACGGACTCCATGCGTCGTGTGCTCAGGCCCGCGAGGCGCACGCACACGCGCCCCGTCTCGTCGCACACATCGATATCGAGCTTGCGAATGCCAGCGCCGCCGGCGGCATTCTCCCTGATGACGGCCCAGGCTTTCTCAGGAACGGAAGCCAGGATTTCGAGCTCATCCAGCGCAAACGGCAGCGCCGGCTCGGCCGAGGCTCCCCGCCCCGACGCGGCCGCTTCAGCAAGGAACCACCCCAATGTGGCCTGCATTGCCGAATCCACGATTGCAGGGTGCAACCCGTAGTGCTCGCCCCACGCGCAAGATGACTGCGGCAACGACAACCGGCCGAGTACGAAGCGGCCGCCCTGCCCGTCTGCGCCGATACAGATCTCCTCCAAGGCATGGAACGATGCGCCGTATTGCAGCCCGAGCTTCTGCAGCTCGGCGTAACACCACCTTCCAGCCGGCGCTCCACCGCACCTTGCAGTGTCGACAACTCGAGGACAGGACGCTCGCGCGCAGCAACCAGCATCGCATGACACTGGAAATGAACCGTCTCGCCCGGAGCGCTGACGATCTCTATTCGGACTTCGCCGGAAACCTCCGGTCGAAGTACGATCTGAACCGTGACCGCTGCGTCCTTCACGCCGAGCGGACGCAACCAGCCAAGGTTCTTCAGCACGACATGGCTCGAGGGGTCGATGCCTCCCGCGACAGACCGCGCAAATGCCTCGTGGGCCATTTCGAGGCTTGCCGCCGCTGGCAGCAGCTTCTCGCCGCGCACGACGTGATCGGCAACGACCGGCTCGCTCCCGGTGAATACTGCGCTGAAGCACTGCTGCGCAAGATTCGACGTATTGGTGTGGACCAGCGGATGGAGCATTCCGGATGCCACGGGCGCGACGGCGCCGGTGTCGGAAGCGATCCAGTGCCGCTCTCTTGCGAACGGATAGCCGGGCAGACCGATCCGTGCGGGTCGGTTCGGGCCATACAGGCAGTTCCAGTCGAATGAGACGCCATTCACCCAGAGCTGAAGTAGCTTCGAGTGCTTCCTCTTGGCCGCCCAGGATTCCACGGCAGCCTGCAAATCCTCATCGGATGAAAAAAGGCCGAGCGCGTCGCGACTGTTTCGGGTGCGGCTGCAATACAGCCCTTCGACGGCGAGCGCGCCGTCGAGGAACTGCTGCAGGATGGCGCGCAGTTCCTCGATGGACGCCGCAATGACACCGACGCGACTGTCCATCGGCTCGCGCCCGACCTGAAGCGTGTAGGCAATGCTGGGCAGGTCCGCATCGCTGAAGTTCGACTCTTCGATTGCCCGAAGGAACTGCGTGACCTGCTCGTGCAGACGCTCATCGTCTCGCGCGGAAAGAACGAAGATGCACGGGTGAGCCGCTGAGTCTTCCGTTCTCGCGCGCGTCGTCGTTCCGGTGTACTCCTGCACGATCAGATGCGCGTTCGATCCTCCAGCGCCGAACGCGGAGATGCCGGCGACGCGCGCGCGCCCCGCTGACCAGGGCTCGAGCGTCCGCTGTACCCTGAATGGGCTGTTCTCGAAGTCGATATGCGGATTGAGAGAGTCTGCATGCAGTGAAGGCACGAGCATCCCGTACTTCATCTGCAGGAGCACCTTGGTGAGCGCGGCAATGCCGGCCGCGCTCTCGCAATGGCCGATGTTGGACTTCACGGATCCGACCGCGCAGAATTGTTTCTCATTCGTGTACTGCGCGAATGCCCGCGTGAGTCCCGCAATCTCGATGGGGTCTCCCAGCTCCGTTCCCGTGCCGTGCGCTTCAACGTACGTGATGTCGCTCGCGGAAAGACCGGATTGGGCAATCGCCTGCGCGATGACGGACGCCTGCGAGACCGGGTCCGGCACCGTGTAGCCGCTGCTGCGGCCGCCGTGATTGACCGCGCTCGCCTTGATCACACCCTGGATGCGGTCGCCGTCCGCGATCGCTCGCGACAGAGGCTTCAGCAGCACGGCTCCCACACCCTCGCCCGGCACATAGCCGTCGCCGCCGGCACCGAAGCTCGCGCACCGACCCGTGCTCGATGCGAACTGGCCCTGCGAGAGCACTAGATATTTGTTCGGATGAATCGAAACGTTGACGCCGCCCGCGATCGCGAGCTCGCACTCCCCCTGCACGAGACTGCGGCAGGCCAGGTGAATCGCGGTGAGCGACGAAGAGCACATGGTATCCACCGCCATGCTGGGGCCGTGGAGGTCGAAGCAATGCGAGACCCGGTTCGCGATGGATGAGGGACTGCCTGTGAGGGCGACGGGCTGGCCACGCATCTGCAGTTGAGCGCCGTGGAGCTGATACTCCTCATACATCACGCCCACGAATACACCCACGCTGCCCGGCAAGCCGAAGCGTTCGCATTTTCGCAGCGACTCACGCGTGTAACCCGCGTCTTCCAGCGTGTGATACACGCATTGAAGGAACAGCCGCTCCTGAGGGTCCATCAGCTCGGCTTCCCGCGGCGAAATGTTGAAGAACAGACTGTCGAACTCGTCGACGCCGTCGAGGAATCCGCCCCACCGGCTGTACATCTTGCCCGGCTGTCCGCGACGCACGTCGAAGTACGCCTCATGCCTCCAGAAGTGCGCGGGGATTTCAGTGACGCAATCCTTGCCGCTGATCAGGTTTTCCCAGAACTGTGGCAGGGTCCGGCTCTGCGGGTATCGGCCTGCGATGCCGATAATCGCGATATCCAGCGCGGACTCGCTGCCTGCCGCGGCAGATTCAACCGGGGGTGTCGCCAGCACCATCACGTTCCGGGGAGGTGTGCTCGCTGGCGATTGCGCTTCCGGGCGACTCGCATCGGCTGCGCTTTCGGCAGGCAGCAATTGCGTCAGCGCATCGGCATGCGCCTCGATGAGATAACCGGCCAGCTCCTCGAGTGTGTGGTACTCGAAGAACAGCGTCTTCGGCAGTGCTCCGAATACATTCTCGAGCTCACGCGTCATCTGCGTCGCCCGGATGGAATCAAGGCCGTACTTTTCCAGCGGCGCTTGCGGATCTATGCGATCCGGCGGCACTTTCAGCACGGCGACGAGCTGTGTCCTGACACAGCGCTCGGCAATTTCTCGCAACGGGTGTCCTGCGACCGGGGTAGCGCGGGCGGCCTCCCTCATACGGCCGGGCGTTGGCATGAGCGAACGCAAGGAGAAGCCGGCCAGCCTTGCGCAGACCTGACCGCGCTCGTCGCACACATCGATATCGAACTCGCCACGGTCACGGGCTCGACGCCTGATCACTGCCCAAGCGGATGCAGGGCATGGACCCCATACCTCGAGGCGCTCCAGTGCAAAAGGCACCCACGCGCGCGCCGGCTCTCCCGCGCCCGCATCCTCGAGCATCCAGCCGACGAGTGCCTGCAAAGCGGCATCCATGAGGCTCGGATGAAGCACGAAGTCCGCCGCGGTATCGGCCACGACGGCGGGCAGGCGGAGCTGCGCGAGCACGAACGGCTCGCCGCCCGCGTCGGTTCCATACGCCACGCTCGCAATGGCTCGATGGGCGGCGCCATAGTCAAACCCCATGCCCTGAAAGATCTCGTAGCATTGTTGTGCGCCGAGTTGCCGCCGGGCGGCGCGCTCACGAAGCGTCGTCAGGTCGAGGACGGGTACGTCTCCCATTTCCTCCCACCCGCACGAGCCGCTCGAGTGAATGACATCGCTTCCGATCTCGAACGCAAGCTCTCCGGAGGGTTGCCTGCTGAACGTGAGATGAGCTGTGACCGGTTGCTCCGCCACCTCCAGGGCCGCCGGCCACACGACGTGCCGCAGGCATGCATGCACATGAGGACGAGCGCTTTCCGAAGCGATTCTCGCAAGTCCCGCACGCGCCATTTCGAGATACGCCACCGCCGGCAACAGCCGTCGCCCGTTGAGAACGTGATCCGAAAGAAACGATTCGGACCCGACAAACGTCGTGCTGAAGCGAGGGTTCGCATCTCCGGACCCCGCGATACCCAGTAAAGGATGCGATGCAGGCGCCGGCCGGTCCCGTTCACGCGTTAGCGGGCACCCGGGCAGCGAAATACGTGCCGGACGCGTTGCTCCGTACAGACCTCGCCAGTCGACGCGTGCTCCGCTGACCCAGAGTTTCGCGATCTCCTGCAAGGGCCGATCGGCGACGCGGATTTCGGGCCCGTCGGGCCGCGCGCGTGCGATCGCGGTTTCAGCGCCGGCGATCAGTATGCCCTGCTCCAGGCCGCGGAGCGCACGTATCAGGTGTTCCCCGGATTCGCTGACACAGGCGAACCGATGCTCCATCGCTTCGCGCCCCACCTGCATCGTGTAGGCCGCGTCGGCGAGATCTACCGTCGGTTCGGATTCCAGGTGTGTCGCTACCAGGCGGGCGTAACGCGCGAGCTGCTCCCTGCTGCGAGCCGAAAGCACGAACAGCACCGGCTGTGGCGCAAGCGACCGCGAGGGATGCTTCGCACCGACGGAAGCGCCCGAATATTCCTCGACGACAACATGGGCATTGGTTCCGCTGAAACCGAAAGCGCTCACGGCAGCTCGCCGTGGCATGCCAGGGGGCGGGAACCAGGGTTTCAACCCGGAATTGACGTAAAACGGGCCGTCGTCGAGCACAATGTTCTCGTTCACCCGCTCGACGTGCAGCGTGGGCGGCAACACTCGATGCCGCAGTGCCTGAATGACCTTGATCAGTCCGGCCATGCCGGCCGCGGCCAGCGCGTGACCGATGTTGCTCTTGACCGAGCCGATGGCGCAGTACGTCTTTTTGTCTGTGTACTGGCGGAACGCCGCAGTCAGCGCTTCCACCTCGATCGGATCGCCCAGTGCGGTGCCCGTGCCATGCGCTTCCACGAGCGTGATCGATTCGGGATGAATGCCGAACCGCTGGTACACCTCCAGCTCGAGCGCGGTCTGGGAGCTGACGCTCGGCGCGGTGATGCCGTTGGTCTTGCCGTCCTGGTTTACGCCCCATCCGCGCAGCACGCAATGAATGGGGTCTTCGTCCCTGACAGCGTCGGCAAGCCGCTTCAACAACACGACGCCCACGCCCTCCGCGGGCACGAAGCCATCCGCGCGCTGATCAAACGTGTAGCAGCGCCCCGTTCGCGACAGCATCCCGGCCTGCGCCGTCATGATGTGCAGTCCCGGCCCTCCCAGCACGCACACGCCACCGGCAAGCGCGATGTCGCACCGGTTCAGCACGAGGCTGTCGCAAGCCTGCGCCAATGCAACGAGCGAAGACGAGCAGGCCGTATCGATCGAAATACAAGGCCCCTTCAGGTTGAGCAGATACGACACGCGTGCGGCCAGAATCGCCGCGGAATCGCCCGCAAGCCCCTGCGCGCTGAACGGCTTTGCGCTGGCAGCCGCATGATTGCCGGCCGCCACGCCGACGAACACGCCGCACCGGGATCCGGAAAGGTCGCCGGGCGCAATCGCAGCGTCTTCAATGCACTCCCAGCAGCTCTGCAGGAACAGGCACTGCTGCGGATCCATGCTTTCGGCATCCGCAGGCGAGATGTTGAAGAACAGCGGGTCGAAATGGTCGGCCTGCTCCACCACGCCCATCCATTTGCTGTATGTCTTGCCCGGCGAGTGCGCCGGGTCGAAGAACTGCTCGACGGACCATCGCCAAGGCGGCACCTCCCGGATGCAGTCGCGTCGCTTCACGATGTTTCGCCACAGCTCGGCGACGTTGGCGGATTCCGGAAATGTGCCCGCGACACCGACGACGGCGATGGCGTGCTCGTCCGCAGCCGGCACACGGGCGAGCATCGGCGCTTGCGTGCAGTCCGACGCGTCTTTCGTCCCAGCCGCGTCGTTGCGCGGCTGCCCACGCGGCAGCGCGCGGGCTTCGCTTCTCTGAGCGCGAGCCCGCTCCGAGGCAAGCTTGCGCTGCTCGAGCATCCGATCGACGCAGCGGTCGCGCCAATCCTCGACCGTGCTCATCGTATGGCTGACCACTACTTTCCCGATGTGCTCGGCCCTTTCGACATACTCCAGCGCTTCCCGGATCTGGTGGATGGGATACACACGCGACACGATCGGCACCAGCTCCCCGGCTTCGGCCATGCGTGTCATGCGCGGCAGTGCCTCCGCGCAGAAGCGGGCGCCGTGCGGCCCGAGGCGTCTCAGGTCGATGCTGAAGAACGACTGATTGCTCGTGAGCCGCGTCAGATCGAGTTTGCCTGAGGCGCGCAGAGCGTGAACGGCAATCTCGAGATAACGCCCCGACGGCGCGAGACAATCCAGGCTGCGCTGTCTCGCGTCTCCTGCAAGCGTGTTGAGCACCACATCGACTCCGCGACCCTCGGTGTGCTCACTCAACGGGGCGCTGAAATCGCTGTTATAGTCGATCGCGTGCCCGATACCCATGTCCCGCAGAAGCCGCAGCTTCTCTGCCTTGCTCGAGCTCCCGTGACACACGGCGCCTGCAAGATTTGCGAGCTGAATCGCCAGCAGGCCGCATCCGCCAGTCGCTGTGTGAATGAGCACGTGCTCGCCGGCGGAAAGCTGCGCAAGCCCGAATGCGTACGCGACCGTGAGATAGGCCACCGGCAACGTGCAGGCTTCCTCGAAACTCAGATTCGCGGGTTTGCGAGCGACGCTCACTGCCGGAACGTTTACCTCGCCTGCGTGGCCCCCCAGACGTTCGCCCGTCACGCCGATGATCTCCTGCCCTACCGCGAAACCATCGACTCCCTCCCCAAGCTTCGTGATGACGCCCGACACTTCGAAGCCCGGCACGAACGGATAGTCCGGCATCGTCGGATAGAGCCCCCGCACGCACATCGTGTCCGGAAAATTGATGGCCGACGCTTTCACCTCGATCGTGACCTCGCCGGCGCGCGGCGGCGGCACGGTCCATGGACCGAGCGTCAGCTCCTCCAGCGCATGCACCGTCGACAGCACGAGGCCGTAAGGGGCCGCGGGCTTCGCCGATACGCTGTGCGATTCGACGGGATGCGTCGAGGGAATCGCTGCCGCACGCGGTTGCCGCGACCGGAGCTCCCGATGAACAAAGTCCGCGAATTCCTCCAGGCACGGGAAGTCGTACAGCTTCGTCGCGGTGAGCGCGAGCTGATATCTGCGGTTGATCGTTCGTATCCATTCAACACCGATCACCGAGTCCAGTCCGAGCTCGATGAACGGCACTTGCGGACGCAGGTTCGAAGGCGCCATGTAGAGCGCTTGTGCCAGACTCTCGGTCAGCTCGTCGAGGACCGTCTGACGCGAGATCGGCTCTGCCGTCGGCGCGGTGCCCGCCTCTGCCTCAGCGCGCACGGTCCGCGTCCGAACGTCCGTCGTCCCGTTCGAAAGTCTTACGGCGGCCGGCGCTTCCGCCAGGTTCACCGACGCAGCCGGCGTCAATGCAAGCTTCCGCCGCGCCAGGCCGGCTTGCTCGATCCGCGCCTCCGCCGCTTCCGGTGAGATCTCGCGCGCGTGCAGCGCGCGCAGCACTTCCTCCAACCTCTTATCCAGTTCCATCTTCATCTCACCTGTGGCTGGTCCCACGGCAGCGTTCCCGTGTTCGTGTACTTCACGATCGCCTCGAGATTCGCCGGATCCGAGAACACCTCGCGATTTGCCGCGAGCGCCATCTCTCGCTCCCCCACCGGGCGCAGTCGGCTGCTGTATTGTTTGTAGCGACGAATCGCTTTCTTCGAAAGCACCCGGAGTCGGGTCAGATGCCGTCGCAACAGCGGCTCGCTCTGCGCGGCCGATGCATCAACGAGTCCCCACGCCAGCGCTTGCGCGCTCGAAATCGGTTGCGTCGTCAGCGTGAGATAGTGCGCCCGCTGAAAGCCGACTCGTCGAATCAGGAACGGCAGCACACAGGCCGGAAAGAGCCCGAAGAGCATCTCCGACAGGCTGAACTGCGCCCCCTCGTCCGCTAGCACGATATCGCTCGCTGCGATGAATCCCATGCCACCGGCGTTTGCGCGGCCGCGCACGTGTGAGATACAAACATACGGTGCCCGGGTCATAGTGTCCCACAGGTCGTATATCGGTCCCGCGCTGCCACCCGTTCCGTTACCGGCCACCGTCGCGCCGATTTCGTCGAAATCGGCTCCGAGGCAGAACACTTCCGGCGACCCTTCGAAAACTAGCACCGTAACGCCATCCGGACTTGTGTCGAGCACGTTGAGACACTCCTCGATCAGGCGCGCGTTGATGGTGTTCCCGCGTGCCGCCCGGTTGAAGCGCACGAAGCACACGCTCTGCTCGATCCTGACGTCGATGGTGTCGTACTTCTTCATCTCACCCACTCGTACTCGCGATGAAACTCGCGGATCTCGCGAAGAATCAGTCGACCCTTGTTGTGAACGTCGCGTACGGGAACGCACACCGGCTGCTCGGCGACCTGCGCGTTGCGCGTGCCGAATCTGACTACGCCGCTGCCACGCAGAAGCGCGTCGTATTCATCCATGGACAAGCGATAACGGCTATCGAGCTGTCGCCCGATCTGCATTGCCCGCACGCGTTGCTGCCCCGTCGACGTGGTTACGCCGCTGTAGAACTCCGAACAGCAACCGGATCCATATGAGAAGCATCCGATGCGACGCGGCACCTCGAATCTACCGGCATCGATTGTTCCGACGAGCGACAGGAACACCGTACCGCCCATGATGTTGCCGACCCGCTGACAGTACGTGAGGCCGGGCGCCACGCGCCGCTCGAAATCCGCGGCGATCTCGGCAGGCGCAGCGGCCGCCATCTTGCGCATCATCGTTCGATGCGCTCCCTTCACCATGCCGCCGAAGGGCGTGTGAAAGGCGAGATAGTCGAACGACTGGCGATAGTCCACGTCCGCGACACGCTCGCAGTACTGCAGGTAGGACTGCTCACAGCAATCGAGATACGAGAGCAAGGAGAGGTCCGCATTGCCCGCGTCGCTGTCAGGAGCCGGCCGGCACGCGTCCATGACTTCATATCCGTAGTAGCCGTTCGCACCGGCATCCACGCAGAATACTTCCGGCTGCTCGCCGATCAGCATCGCCACGGCGCCCGCCCCCGAATTCGGTTCGGCGAACGACCACTCGTGCGTCAGCGACTCCCCGCCCGGCTCGACGATGAACCGGGACACGTCGGTCGAGATGACAAGCGCCTTCGCGCCCGGGGAAACCTGGGACAGTACGAAGCTCACGGCCATCTGGAACCCTGCCGTTCCGGAGTAGCACGCCTGTTTCAATTCGAACAGGCGGCAGTTGCGACGGAGCCCGAGATGGTGATGGATGTAGGTGCTCATCGACTTGGCGAAATCGATGCCGGACTCCGAGCACGTGATCAGCAGCTCGATTCGGCCCCGCTCCGCCTCGGGCAAGCCATCGACGAGCGGTTTGGCGGCATTGACGGCATACGTGACCGGATCTTCATAGGGCAGCACCACCGTCTTCTCACGCATGAGCAGATTGTTAAACCGCGCCTGATCCAGGCGCCGGTGCCGCGCAAGCTCGGCGACATCCAGACAGGCCGTACCACCGAACACGTTCATGGCTTCGATTCCCGCCTGGACCATCACAACCCCTCGAGACAGATTGCCGAGTTGATGCCGCCGAACCCGAAACTGAGGTTCAGCGCGCGCCGCACCTTCACGGCGACGGGCTGCGCGCTCACCCAGTTGAAACCCGGATCGATCGGCTCTTCGAGATTTCTCGTCGGGTGCAGGACTCCTGCGCGCATCTGCAGGACGGTGGCGACGATTTCCAGTGCGCCCGCTGCGCTCAGCCCGTGCCCGGTGATCGACTTCGTTGCATTGATCCAGGCGTGGGTGAGCCCGCAGCATGCAAGGGCACGCAACTCCGTCTCATCTCCGACGACCGATCCGCTCCCATGCGGATTCACATACTCGATGTGAGCCGCATCGATCCGTGCCTGGCTCAACGCGGTGCGTATGGCGCGCACTTCGCCGTCGTAGCTGGGGTCCGGATTGCGATTCCCATCCATTACCACCGAATGCCCGCTCACGCGCGCGTAAGGTGTAACGCCGTCTCGTCCGGCAGATGTGGCGCGCTCGAGTACGATCGCTCCGCAGGCTTCTCCGTAGATGAATCCATCGCGCTGACGGTCGAAAGGGCGGCAGGCAAGCGCAGGAGCGTCCGCGTACCGATCCGATCCCATGGCGCCGATCGATCGGAACGCGTGGCATTCGAGATACGACACATCCATCAGTCCGCCGACGGCGATACAGAAATCGACTTGCCCGTCCCTCAGCGCCTGCATCGCATGAACGACGGCAATGTGTCCGCTAGCGGAAGCGCCGCCGACCGTCGACGCAGCGCCCCGGATGCCGAATGCCTGTGTGCAGATTCCGCAGACATCCGTGTCCATGAACGTAAGCGCGTACGTCGGTCTCATGTACTGCGGGCGGCTGCCGTGCGCCTCCACGGCTTGAACCAGGTCCCGCTGCTGCAGGTTCGAGCCGCCGATCACGAGCCCGATTCGTGCGGGATCCACCGAGTCGAGCCGGGCATCCCGCCAGGCCTCGTGCAACGTGAGCGCAGCGACCTGCGCCGCGAATGACGCGCGTCGTATACCTTGCATGCAAGTGAGGCCCTGAGCGTCCAGCGCGGCGAGTTCCGCGCCCAGGAACTGACTGCCGCGCTGTCGCCCGGGACGCTGCATGACGCCATACGAGTTCTTCGCGGCGAGCAGGCCGGCGAGGAACGCGTCCTTGCCGACACCGCAGGCGCTGGTGACGCCCACACCGGTGATCAGGATGTCAGGCGCGGTGGAGTTTTTCATAGAGAAGCTCTACGAGTTCCCCAATGTTGGTAGGGCCGAACAGCTCCACGCGCGGAATGGACAGCGACATCGATTCCAGCACGAGCATCAGTATTTCCGCGCGATCGACCGAGTTGGCCCCCAACCGCTGCAGGCTGTCGTTCGGCCGGAATTCGTATGTTTCGAGTTGCGGAAGAATTTCCCGGCTGCAGCGTACGACCAGGGAAAAGATCTGTTCCTTGTTCATCGTCACCCCCCTTCTTGTGTTCTGTCACACGCTGCTGAGCCGGCGTAGCGCCACCTGCGGCTCGATGTTTCCGGAGTACACCTGGCGGAAAAGATCGAGACGCGACACGGCTGCCCCGGGCTCGACGTCGATCGCCTGAGTCTGCGCGGCTTCGGCCCGGTACGGCGCCCAATAGCTGTTCGTCTCGAATGGATAGGACGGCAGGCTGATCCGGACCGGCTTTCGCGAGCCGTGAAGGCGTCGCCAGTCGATGAATGCACCATCGACCCACGCTGCGGCAAGCTTCGTGTACTTACCTTTCTCGATCCAGGCGTCGACCGTGTACTTCAGATCTTCATCCGATGCAATCAAGGAGCGCCGTTTGCCGGAATCGAGGCTGCCGAGATAAACGCCTTCGATGTCCGAAGAGGACGCTTCCTGCGCCAGCTGCCGCAGCTTCTCCTGCAGCTCACTCAGCTCACGCACCACAAACGCCGCACGATACTCCATCGCCTCACGCCCCACCTGCAGCGTGTAGGCAATCGACTCCAGACCCGCCTCCT
>Ga0164243_10009421_pt1 | contig 14220 bp, 15 predicted proteins | sample OricompcompostOP_FD_108781 | JGI IMG/M metagenome (GOLD analysis project Ga0164243, IMG submission 108781) | Organic Plus compost microbial communities from Emeryville, California, USA - Original compost - Organic plus compost (OP) | ecosystem: Engineered > Solid waste > Mixed feedstock >... | reverse complement strand
GCTCGCGTGCGCGAGCTGCTCGATGCGGTGGAACTTCCCCGGGAGTACGTCAACCGTTATCCGCATGAGCTGTCCGGAGGTCAGCGTCAGCGGATCGGGCTTGCGCGTGCCCTGGCACTCGACCCGGAGCTCATCATCGCCGACGAGCCCACCTCGGCGCTCGACGTCTCGGTGCAGGCGGCGGTCCTCGACGTGCTCCGGGACCTGCAGACCCGTTTCGGGTTCGCGTGCCTCTTCATCAGCCACGACCTGGCGGTCGTGCATTCGATCTCGCACCGCGTCGCGGTGATGTTGCGCGGCCGGATCATCGAGACGGGAAGCAACGACGAGGTGCTCATTCGGCCGACGCAGGACTACAGCAAGCGGTTGCTCGCATCCGTCCCCGTGCCGGACCCGGAGGCCCAGGCCGCCCGCCGCGCCGCACGGGAGAGCATCCTCGCGGGGGAGGGAACGCAGTGGTGAGCGCACCGGTGCTCGAGCTCGCCGTGCAGGATCCCGCAGGCGTCCGCATCGCGCGCGAGGTGGGCGCCGTCCGGGTAGAGCTGTGCAGTGCGCTCACCCTCGGCGGGCTGACGCCCTCGATCGCCTCCATCGAGGCTGCGGTGACCGCTGCGCACGACGACGCGGCACGCCCGATCGGCGTCCATGTCCTGATCCGGCCCCGGGCCGGCGGATTCCGGTTCGACTCCGACGAGCTGGCGGTGATGGAGCGCGACGTGCGGCGTGCGGTGGACGCGGGGGTCGACGGTGTGGTCGTCGGATGCCTCGGGGCAGAGGGCGAGCTCGACCTCGAATCGATCGCGCGGCTCCGGGATGCCGCGTCAGGTGCCACCGTGACCGTCCACCGGGCGATCGACCTGACGGCAGACCCTGTGGCGTCCCTTGAGACCCTCGTGGCCGCGGGCGTGCGGCGCGTGCTCACGTCCGGGGGGAGCACACGGGCGGGGGAGGGCATCGAGGTCCTCCGCCGCATGGTCGCGGCCGCCGCCGGGCGGATCGAGGTCATGGCGGGCGGAGGCGTGGACGCAACGTCCATCCCCGCGCTCGTGGCCGCCGGCGTCGACGCCGTCCACCTCTCGGCGAAACGTTCGGTCACTGAGAGCGGCGGTATCGGTCTGGGGTCCGCGAGCCCGACGAGTGTCGGCTCGTACGAGGTCACGGACGCCGCCATCGCACTCGACGCGGCGCGTGCTCTTGGGCTTCGCGGATGAGCCGACGTGTTCTTCTCGGCCTCGACATCGGCGGCTCGAGCGTCAAGTTCATCGTCGCGCCAGCGGCACCTCTGACCGACCGGCAACCCGAGCCGCTTCGCCGCGGAACGATCCCCACCCCGCGGGCTGAGGTGGTCGCCGGGCTGACCGAGGTGGTGGCAGGGCTCGCCGGGGGCGACTCGGTCGCCGGACTCGGAGTGAACGTCCCAGGGATCGTCGACGAGGAGCGCGGACGGGTCATCCGATCGGCGAACCTTCCCCATTTCGACGGCGTCGAGCTCTCGAGCGAGCTCGAGCTCGCAACCGGAGTCCCGGCACGCGTGCTCAACGACGGGCGAGCGGCAGCAGCGGCGGAGGCGCGGTGGGGCGCGGGCCGAGGGCACCGCGACGTCTTCTCCATCGCACTCGGCACGGGCATCGCGGGAGCCCATGTCTCGGACGGAGTCGTCGTGGCCGGGGCGCACGGCGCGGCCGGTGAGCTGGGACACGTGAGTCTGGACCCCCACGGGAGCCTCTGCTCGTGCGGACGCCGCGGCTGCCTGGAGACGATCGTCGGGGCTCCTGCACTGGGCGAGGCCTGGAACCGCGTGGGAGGCGAGGGAAGCCCGAAGGACCTGTTGGCCGCGTTCGAGGCCGGCGATGCTCGCGCCGTGCCCGTCGTCGATCAGGCGACGGATGCGCTCGCCGAGGGCGTGCTCACCCTCATCGCGCTCATCGACCCGGGATGCATCGTCGTGGGCGGCGGGCTTGCCAGTGCGCCGCATGCGCTGGTGAAGGAGACGGCTGTGAAGGTGGCGGCCAGGGCGACGTTCCATCACGTTCCGCCGATCGTCCCGGCCGAGCTGGGTGCCTGGGCGGGAGCATGGGGGGCGGTCATGGGGGCGGCGGAGCGACTCGAGGCATCCACCGGGCTCCTCACCCCGCACACGTCGACGCCGGCGTAGCGAGGGTGTCGCGGAGGCCGGCGGCGGTGGCGCGGACGGTGCAGGTCGGGGCCATCGGCATCGCGCCCACGGTCGTGATCTACATGATCCTGAGCGACCGGATCGTGGCCGCGATGACGGCCGGCAGCCTCAAGTGATCGTGGAGGGAACGACCGGAACGGTCTCGCCGAGTGTGGTCGGATTCCCGTGAGCGCCCGAACCTGCTAACCCGCTGCTAACACTGGGCGGCACCCTCGGAGCACGGTCGGGCCCCGGGTAGCCTGACAGGACAGGTCACCGCAGCGTCGGTGCGATCGCCCGCGGGAGGCTCATGTTCGGCACCACGCTCGCCAGCGAGACCGATCCGACCGAGCTGGGAGGGCTCATCGGGTTCGCCGCGGGGCTGATGGACCGCATCGGCGAGTGGGGAGTCGGGTTCCTGGTCCTGCTCGAGACGGTCTTCCCGCCCATCCCGAGCGAAGTCATCCTGCCGCTCGCCGGATTCCTGTCGCAGCAGGGACAGATGAACCTGCTGCTGGTCCTCCTCACGAGCACGGCGGGCTCGCTCGCGGGCGCGTTGCTGCTGTACGGGCTCGGTGCCGGGCTGGGGCTCGAGCGGTCCATCCGGTGGCTGTCGAAGCTGCCCCTCGTCGACCGGTCGGACTTCGAGAAGGCGTCTGACTGGTTCGTACGCCACGGGAAGTCGGCCGTGTTCTTCGGCAGGCTCGTTCCCGGCGTCCGGAGCCTGATCTCCCTCCCCGCGGGTGCCGAGCGGATGAACCTCGCTGTGTTCTGCGCGCTCTCTGCGGCGGGAAGCGGGGTGTGGAACGGGCTGCTCGTGACCCTCGGAGCCCTCCTCGGGAGGCAGTATCACCTGATCGACCAGTACTCGGCTTTCCTCAACTACGCCGTCTACGCCGCCATCGCGGCGGTCGTCGTGTGGCTGGTCATCCGTCGCATCCGTCGGGTCCGCCAGAACCGCGAGGCGCGGTAGCCGGCGATGCCCGCTCGGGACCTGCCGGACCGAGAGACCGTCGCCGACGCGTGAACGCGGCGGATGATCGGCTTCGCTATCGCTTCGTTCCGCGGACGGTTCGCACGAAGGTCAAGCGGTCGGAGTACGTGTGGGGCAGGTAGGAGCTGGACTGAAGCGCCACGACCCTCGCGTCGCGATCGAAGAAGACGGTGTCGATCTGCAGGGTGATGTCGCCCTCCTCCCGTAGGAGGGCCTCGGCGGCCTCGGTCGTGAGGGGTGACGCCGTCACGCTGCGTTCAGCGCTCCTCAGGCCTCCCGGCAGTCGTCGGTCTAGCAGTTCGCTCACGGTCGTCATCCCCGGTCCCCCTTGGGGATAGGTCAGTGACTCCACGTCGGTGAGAAGCTCTCCGATATCGACGGGCATCGACACGGTGGTGTAGCCGTATGGCTGCTCGGCATTCAGGCGGCGGAACGCCACTCTGGAGACTTCGTCGCTGCTGAGGCGGAGCCGCCCCGCCGCAGCGACATCGATCCGGGTGTGCAACGGCGTCGTGACCTCGTACCAGGCGTTCAAGGGGGAGGCGAGCAGGTTGGTCGACGTGACGAATGCGTCGTCGGTGTGATCGTCGGGCGTGAGAAACGTGCCTCGCCCGGCAACGCGGGTGATGAGCCCGTCGTTGACGAGCCGGTCCATGGCCCGCCGTACCGTCTGCCGGCTGAGGCCGAACGCCTCACCCAGCTGTTTCTCCGTGGGGATCATCGCCCGTTCCGGCACGTCGGGAAGGGCGGCGAGCGATTCGATCGCACGGGCGAGCCATTCGTATCGTTTCTCTCCCGGTTCCTGTCCTGCGTCGCGGAACTCCAGCAAGAGCGGCAGGAGATCGTCACTCCGTGCGTTGATGGCACTGCCTTTCGATATTTGTACGGGACAACTGAACTGTATCCGAGAAGCGGGAATCAGGGGAAGCGGCGCGACAGTTCGCGCAATATGGTCGAAACGTGATGATCACGAACCTGAAATGTACAGACCGTAGCTTGACATTTGAAGAAAAGGACAGGACATTTATTGTCGAAGATCCAATCTCATGTGCGAAGGAGTTCCGTGTCTAGAGTCTCAGGCGAACCGGTGGTCGTTCTCGGCGAGGTGATCGAGCCGGGCGTGCGCCGCGATATGTGGATACCGCTCGGCCATCGTCCAGATGGCTCGCCACTCGGGATCCCGCTCGTCGTGATCAACGGTGCGAAGCCCGGGAAGCAGCTCTCGCTCATCGCAGGCGTGCACGGAGACGAGTTCGAGAACTGCGAGGGGCTTCGCCGCTTCGTCAACGCTCTGGATCCGGCCGACGTCTCCGGTGTCATCATCGCGACCCCGCAGGCGAACGCGGGCGCCTTCGATGGCGCCAGCCGCCACAGCGTCGTCGATCACCTCGACCTGAATCGCCAGTTTCCGGGCGACGAGAGCGGATTCCTCACGCAGAGGATCGGCGCAGCGCTCGTGAACACCTTCGTGCCGTTCGCCGACCTCCTCCTCGACATGCACAGCGGTGGGATGGTTCTCGGCCTCGAGCCCTTCGTCGGCTTCGACCCGACGCCGGGAGCGGTGGGAGAGGCGAGTCTCGAACTCGCCAAGTCCGCCGGCATCCCCATGCTCTACGGATCGGTGCCCTTCGCGAACGTGCTTCGCCTTGCCGCAGCTCAGCAGGGCGTCGCATCCGTCCTCGTCGAGATCGGCTCGGAAGGGCGCCTCCGCGAAGAGCTCGTGGACATGTCGGTTGAGACCCTCACCAGGGTCGCGGCGCACTACGGGATCGTCGATACCGCCACGCCGTTCGCTCCGATGGAGCAGTTCACCCTCCTCGTCGCACACGAATCGGGCGAGTTCCTCCACGCCGCGACGGGCGGGTTCCTCACTCACCGCGTCGCCCTCGGCGACGAGGTGACGAGGGGGCAGATCCTCGGCGCCGTCACCGACCCGTTCGGCACCGTGCTGGACGAGATCGTCGCGCCGCATGACGGCGTCATCGCCGAGCTCCGGACCGTTCCGGTGCTGCACACCGGCGACTGGACATACGCCGTCATCCCGAGCCGTGGCACCTTTGCCGGCACTGCAACCCTCGAAGACCTGGAGATCGTTCGATGACCGTCACCTGGGACCAACCCATCTTCTACGCCGGCGACGACCTGCAGGACATCCGTGTCGCGCGCATTCAGGAACAGCTGAGCGCCCGTGGTCTCGACGCGCTGCTCCTGATCAAGCACGACGCGATCCGTTACGCGACCGGGTTCTACACGAAGGGCTACCGGCCGTTCCTCGACATCGAGTACGCAGCCGTCATCGTCGCGGACGGACCCGTGATCCTCGGGACCATGCTCCACGGGGAAGCCAATCGTGCCCGGATCCGCTCGCGCGCTGATCAGGTGATCGAGCTCCCGAAGCCGAGGCAGTGGGGCCCCGCTCTCGAGAACGTCCTTCGTGAGAATGGCCTGGAGCAGGCGAGCATCGGTTTCGACTTCATGCCGCACTGGATCCACTCCCATCTTCGCGACGCGCTGCCCGGCGCGGAACTCGTCGAATCGGCGGATTTCTGGTCGGCCATGACCGCCGTCAAGCTGCCCCAAGAGGTGGAGCTCCTCAAGAAGGCTCTCGACATCGCCCAGCTCGGCATGAGGGAGGCAATGCGTGCGCTCTCACGGAACGGAGTGACCGAGCTGGAGGTGGCCGCCGCGGCCGAGAACGCCATGCGCCTCTCCGGCAGCGAGATGACACCGTTCATCTCGCTCGTGGCATCAGGGTACAACGCCGCTCTCTTCGAGCGTCTCGCGACCACGAAGAAGGTCGGAGACGGTGAGATGGTCGTCATCGACCTCGGGTGCGTCGTCCAGGGCTACACGGGGGACTTCGCGCGCACGACCGCCGTCGGCACGCCGACCAGCGAGCAGAAGCGGCTCTATCAAGCCGCTCACCGCGCTCACCTCGAGGCGCTCGCTGCGGCCAAGCCCGGCGTCAGATGCGGCGACATCGACGACCTGATCCGCGCTGTGCTCCGGGACGAAGGATTCGAGCGTTACACCGCGGGCTGGGCGACCGGGCACCAGCTGGGCTATGGCCTGCATGGCTCGCCCGTCATCGGTCCGGGAGTGGACGACGAGTTGCTCCCAGGCATGGTGATCAACATCGAGCCGGCCCTCTTCACGCCCGATCGTCTCGACATCGGCGGTGTCGAGATCGAGGACACCCTCCTCATCACCGAGGGCGGCAACGAGCGGCTCACCCACTTCGAGTACGACGCACGACTCCTCGGGGACTGACACCTCACGTCCGCACCCTGCACCACACCGTCCATGCACCATTGAGCAAAGGAAAAGTTGATGAGAAGCAAAGCAGCGCTCTCCGTGCTCCTCGCTGGAGGCCTGACCACCTCGCTCGCACTGACCGGCTGCGCCGGCGGCCCGTCCGGTGAGGCGACCGACGAGGGGAAGTCGTTCGCCGGCCAGACCCTCCGCGTCACGGCCTACGCGGGCGCCTGGCAGGACTCCTTCGTCGAGGCGTTCGTCGAACCTTTCGAGGAGGAGACGGGAGCGACGGTGGAGATCACCTCTGGCGCCGACGCCGACTGGTTCACCCAGCTCCGAGCCGCGGGTGGCAGCAACCCGCCCCTCGACATGAGCGTCTTCACGCCGTCGACGGTCTTCCAAGCTGTCCGGGCAGGCGTGCTCGAGCCGGTTGACACGGCGCAGCTGGACGACATCGACGACATGTCTGAGTTCCTCATGTCGACGGCTGCGGTCGACGGCGTGCAGTACGGAGTACCACTGAGCAACGGCAACCTGGGCCTCGGCTACCGAGAGGACCTCGTTCCCGAGCCGCCCTCCAGCTGGTCGGACCTCTGGGATCCGCAGTACTGCGGCCACATCGCCATTTCGCCCATCACCTACGCCGCCGGCCTCCAACTCATCGCCGGCCTCGTGCACGCGGAGGGCGGCGAGCTCTCGAACGAGGCGGACGTCGATGCGGCCTTCGCGAAGCTGGAGGACCTCGCATCCTGCGTCTCGAGCTATCCGGCCGACGCAGCAAGCGTCACATCGGCACTGCAGAACGGTGACGCGTGGATTGCGCCGTTCTACGACTCGCGCATCTTCGCCATGCAGGCCGCCGGTGATCCCGTCGACTTCGCCTATCCCGAGGAGGGTGCTGTGGCGGGACCGACCGGCTACTACATCGCGAGCGGAACCCCGAATCTCGAGCTGGCCTATGCGTTCCTCAACGTGCTGACGGACCCCGAGAACGGGCGTGTCTTCTCGGAGCAGACGTTCGCCGCGTCGGGCAACGACACCGTGGAATACCCGGCCGAGCTGGCCGACAAGATCGCCCACACCGACGAGGACTATGAGACCTTCACGGTCGTCGACTACGAGGCCGCCGTCCCGCAGATGGGCGAGTGGCAGACACGCTGGAGCGAGATCTTCACAGGATGAGCACGGGACGGATCGAGATCAGCGGGCTGCGGGTCGGATATGGCGACGCGCCCGATGTGCTGCGCATCGATGAGCTGACGGTCGAGCCAGGGGAGTTCCTCTCCGTGCTCGGCCCGTCAGGCTGCGGCAAGTCCACTCTCCTCAACACGATCGCAGGTTTTGTGTCGCCGCGGACGGGCGTCATCGCCGTCGACGGCAATGACGTGACGGTCCTGCCGACCTATCGGAGAGGGCTCGGACTGGTCTTCCAGAGCTTCGCGCTCTTTCCGCACATGTCGGTGGCCAGGAACCTCGAGTACGGTCTGCGCGCCCGCCGCATCGGTCGGTTGGAGCGTGCTGAGCGGGTCGAGCAGGCACTGCACGTCGTGGGTCTGGACGACTTCGCTCACCGGATGCCCCACCAGCTCTCGGGCGGCCAGCAGCAGCGCGTCGCACTCGCGAGGGCGATCGTCATCCAGCCGAGCGTTCTCCTCCTCGACGAGTCGCTCTCGAGCCTGGACGCGAAACTGCGCCGGGGCATGCAGCGGGAGTTGCGTGAGATCCAGCGAAAGCTCGGAACGACGATGATCTTCGTGACCCACGACCAGGACGAAGCGCTGACGATGTCGGACCGCGTCGCCCTGCTCGCGGGCGGGAGGCTGGAGCAACTCGGGACACCGGAGGAGGTGTATCAGTCGCCGCGAACCGCCTTCGTCGCCGACTTCGTCGGTGCGGCGAATCTCATCCGCGGCGTCGCGGTCGACGAGAACACGATCAGCGTCGGGTCCGCCAGCCTGCCCGTTGTCACAGGGATGCGGGCCGGTGAGCGAGTGACCGTGGCGCTCCGCAGCGAAGCCGTCAGGGTCACCCCCTCACAGGGGCGTGTCCGTGGGGTGCTGACCTACCGGGCCTACTCCGGCGACCACTGGGATCTGCGGGTAGAGGTGGCGGAAGGCGTCTACCTGCAGGCGAAGGCTCCTGTGGGCGACGCGGATGTCGCGGGGCTCGCCGTCGGAGGCTCCGTCTGGGTGTCCTGGTCGGACGGCGACCTCATCGTCGTTGAGGAATCATGATGGCACGCGGCGTGCGGCCCACAGGACGGACGCGAGGGACCTTACTCGCGCTGCCCGCGACCGCCTTCCTGGTCATCGTCTTCGCCTTTCCGCTCGTGTTCCTCCTGATCCTCAGCTTCCGGCCGACCAACGAGTACAACGAGACACTGGACGGCTTCACGCTCGATCAGTACGTCGCGATCTTCACCCGCGATTACATGTCGAGCGCTCTGCTGAACAGTCTTCAGATCGCGGCCTTCACGACGGTCGCCTGTGCCGTGCTCGCGTATCCGGTGGCATGGATCCTGGCCAGGTCGAACGCGTCCGTGCTTCGCACCGTCACCTTTCTCATCGTGGTCTCGCCGTTGCTCACGAGCGTGGTCGTCCGTTCCTATGGGTGGAGGGTCATCCTCTCGGCGAACGGGCCGCTGAACTCGACGCTCATGGCGCTGGGGATCATCGATGAGCCGGTGAGCATGCTGCTCACGCAGCCCGTGGTGCTCCTGACGATCATCCATGTGCTTCTCCCGTTCGCGATCATCACCCTGACGACGGCGTTGCGGACGATCGACGGCACTCTGTATCGCGCGTCGGAGTCCTTGGGCGCCGGTCCTGTCCGCACGTTCGTCACCGTGACGCTCCCCCTTTCCCTTCCCGGCCTCCTGAGCGGCGCGATGCTCGTATTCGCTCTCGCCCTCGGCATCTATGTGACTCCGCTGCTCGTTGGCGGAGCCAATCAGACGCTCGTCGGGCTCCGGATCTACGAGCAGGTGATGACCCTGTTCAATCAGCCGATCGGTGCCGCGTTCAGCTACGTCTTGCTCGCGATCTCGCTCGTCGTCATAGCAGCGATGACGTGGATCTCTCGTCGTCTGGAGGTGAAGCGTGGCTAGATCACGGCTTCGTCGCCGTCCGTCGCTCTCCCGTGTCCTCTCGCGCGCCGCGGCGTTCGTCATCCTGCTGTTCCTCGTCGCTCCCCTCGTGGTGCTCATCGGAAGCTCGTTCTCGGCCACGGCGTCCGTGTCGTTCCCCCCGAGCGGCTTCTCGCTCCGGTGGTACGAGTACGTCTTCACGAGCGCGCAGTGGCGCGACTCGTTCCTGGCCTCCGGTCTGCTCGTGCTCCTCGTGGTCCCCACCGTGGCGACGCTTGCTGCACTGGGAGGCTACGCGGTCGTGAGGGGCACCTTTCCCGGGCGTGGTGCGGTCTCGGCGTTCCTCCTCTCACCGCTGCTCATCCCCGAAGTGATGATCGGCCTCGGGCTCCTGAGCAGTTTGCAGCCCCTTGGCATCCGCGGCACGGTCGCATCGATGTGGATCGCGCACAGCCTCGTGTGCCTGCCGTTTGCCATGCGCAGCGTGATCATCGCCGTGAGCGGCACGGATCCCCGGGTGGAACTGGCGGCGGCGAGCCTCGGTGCCTCGCGCGTCCGTGTGTTCCTCACGGTGTCGTTGCCGATGATGGCACCGGGCATCGTCTCGGGCGCCGTCCTCGCGACGGTCGTCTCGCTGGGGGAGGTCGCCGTCTCGGCCTTCGTCTCCGGGCCGACGACGACGACGATCCCGCTCCGCATCTTCTCGGCCGTCCAGTATCAACTGGACCCGTCCGCCGCGGCCGCCTCCACCATCCTGATCGTGCTGAGCGCGACGGCCATGGTGCTGCTCGACCGTTTCTCGAAGGTCAGGATCGCCTGAGTCGGCGACATCTCGGTTCGGACGCCGACGGGCGTCGACTGACCTCCGCCGCAGTCTCCGGGTGGACTCCGGTGCCAGGCCGGGACAAGCCGTTCCCGCGTGCGGATAGGCTTGGCTCGTGCCCGTCATCACACTCATCGGCAAGCCCGGCTGTCACCTCTGCGACGAAGCGAGAGAGACAGTGGCCGGCGTCGTCGACGCACTCCTCGGTGAGCCGGACTCGCCCGCGGTGACCGTTGAGGAGCTCTCGATCCTCGACGATCCTGAGCTGAGCGAGAAGTACTGGGAGGAGATCCCTGTCGTGCTCGTGGACGGGAGGATGCACAGCTTCTGGCGTGTCGATCCGGACCGCCTCGCCGCCGCGCTCCGCACGGCACCCGCCAGTCCCTCGATCCCCGGCGGGGTCCCCGCCGCCGCTTCCGGTGAGAACAGCACGCCCGCCGGCCGCGTACCCGCCGACGAGCCCCACGAGAAAGGCACCCGATGACCATCCGACACGTCGTCACCTGGAAGCTCGCAGCCGAAGACGAACGCGCGCGTACCGAGGACGCGACCGAGATCGCCCGTCTTCTCGAGTCCCTCGTCGGGACCGTGACGGAGATCCTGAGCCTGCAGGTGGGCGCGAACGTGGCCTATCCGGAGAGCAACTGGGATGTCGTCCTCATCGCCGACTACGAGGACGTGGCCGCCTTGGAGCGCTACCAGGTGCATCCGGCGCACAAGGAGGTCGCGGCGCGCATCCGTCAGCTCGTGACCGAGCGTGCCTGCGTGGACTTCGAGCTCTAGCGGCGCATCCAGCCCCTGCTCGCGCCCGCATCCCGCACGCTTCCGCACCCTCCTCGCGCCCGCATCCTCCACTCGTGGCGCACGCACTGGCGCGCAGCGGCTTCTTGTTCGCGCTGCTGTTTCTGCGCTGCGCGGCTAAAAGTTCGGCAGCGCGGGCAAGAAACGGCAGCGCGAGTCAGAACCGACAGCGCAGGCAGGAAACTGTAGCGCGCCAGAAACCCGTGGCGCAGGCCGGAACCGGTGGCGCGGGTCACCGGTGGCGCCGACCAGAAACTGTAGCGCGGAGCAGAATCGGCAGCGCGGAGCAGGACCGGCAGCGCCGGCAGAAACTGGAGCGCGGGCAAGAACTGCGGCGCGGCTCAGAACCGGCAGCGCAGGCCGGAAACTGTGGCGCCGAGCAGAACCGGTGGCGCCGAGCAGAACCGGTGGCGCGGAGCAGAACCGGTGGCGCGGAGCAGAACCGGTAGCGCGGAGCAGAACCGGCGGCGCGGGTCAGAACCGGTGGCGCGGAGCAGAACAGGCAGCGCCGCCCAAAAACAGCAGCGCGGGCAAGAAACAGCAGCGGACGGATGCGGCTGTTCTCAGCCGCGCGGCGTCAGGGCAGCAGCCGGGTGGGGCCCCGGAAGAGGTAGGTCACCTCGCGGATGGACGCCTCGCGCAGCATCAGCATCAGCACGCGGGCGAGCCCCATGCCGAAGCCTCCGTGCGGAGGCACGCCGTAGCGGAAGAAGTCGAGGTAGAAGCCCAGTTCCTCAGGATCGAGCCCCTTCTCCTCGGCCTGCGCGATCAGCACATCCACCCGGTGTTCGCGCTGTGCCCCCGTCGAGATCTCGACGCCGTTGTAGATGAGGTCATAGCTGTTGGTGAGCGACGGGTCGTCGGCGTGGCGCATGTGGTAGAACGGCCGGATGCTCGACGCGTAGTCGGTCAGGAACACGAAGTCGTGCCCGTAGGTCTCCTTGACGTACGCGGCGATCTGGCGCTCGCCCTCAGGGTCCATGTCGTCGTCGTGTCGGGGGATCTCGTAGCCACGTTCCGCCACGATCCGCTTCGCCTCGGCGAGGGGGATGCGCGGGAACGGGGTTGTGGGCACCTCGAGTTCGACATCGAAGAGCGTGGCGATCTCGTCGCCGTGCTTCTCCTTCACCGCCACGAAACCGGCGACGAGGAGTTCCTCGTGCAGCCTCATGACGTCCTCGTGCGACGAGATCCAGCTGATCTCGCTGTCGACGCTCGTGAACTCCGTGGCGTGACGGCTCGTGAAGGAGGGGTCGGCACGGAAGGCGGGTCCGATCTCGAACACGCGACTGAAGCCGGCCGACTGTGCCATCTGCTTGAAGAACTGCGGGCTCTGTGCGAGGTACGCCTTGGTGTCGAAGTACTCCACCTCGAACAGTTCCGCTCGGGACTCGCTCGCGCTCGCCATGAGCTTGGGCGTGTGGATCTCGATGAAGTCGTGCTCGACCCAGTACGTGCGGAGCGCGTGCTCGAAGGTGGTCTGGATGCGGAAGATGAGGTTCTGCTTGGGGTTCCGCAGGTCGAGGAAGCGCCAGTCGAGCCGCTTGTCGAGGCTGGAGTCCGCGGCGATCGGCGTCTCCGGCAGCGCCTCGGCGACCACCTCGAGCGATCCGATCCTGACCTCGATGCCACCGAGCTTGACGCGCTCGTCGTGCTTCAGCTCACCGGTCACGGTGAGGAAGGTGCCGTGCGCGAGCGCCGAGATCGACTCCGTGACCTCGAGCCTCGCCTGTGAGCCGGCATCCTCGGGGTCGAGCTCTCGCACGGCGGGGTTCACCAGCTGAACGGCGCCCGACTCGTCCCGCAGGACGACGAACTGGACCTTCTTCTGGTCACGGACCGTGTCCACCCAGCCAGAGACCGTGACGGGCCCGTCGGGCAGAGCGGCCAGGTTCTTGATCGGTACGCGTGCGTTCACGGGACTCAAGCTTACGCGAGGCCCGACGAGCGCACCGAGGCGCCGGCTCGGTGCCGGCGGCGTGCGGGTGCCCGGCTCCGGAGGCGTGCGGATGCCCGGCTCCGTCGGCCGCGAACGGACACCCTGGATGCTCGGAGCCGAGGGCAGCCGGGGAGCACGGCGGAATCACAGCACTACGGAACGTAGAATGGTCGCGTGGCCGCCAGTCAGATCCACCTCGTGAGGCACGGCGAGGTGCACAACCCCTCGCGCGTGCTCTACGGACGCCTCCCTGGCTACCGGCTCTCCGACCTCGGCCGGCAGATGGCTGCTGCCGCCGCCGCAGACCTCGCCGACCGCGACCGTCCCATCGCCAGGATCATCACCTCGCCCCTTCAGCGCACCCAGGAGTCGGCGTCGCCCATCGCCGAGCGCTTCGGGCTCGCGGTCGAACTGGACGACCGGCTGATCGAGCCCCACAACTTCTTCGAGGGCAGTCAGATGCGGCGCGCGCTCCGCAACCCGCTCAACTGGAGAGCGCTGCGCAACCCGTCGCGTCCGAGCTGGGGTGAAGCGTACTCGTCCATCGTCGGGCGGATGCTGGCGGTCATCGATGACTCGTGGGAGACCACAGAGAGCGGGGACGTCGTGCTCGTCAGCCATCAACTCCCCATCTGGATGGTGCACTCGTACCTCGGAGGCATCAGGTTGGCCCACGACCCGCGCAATCGCCGTTGCGCCCTCTCGAGCATCACGACGCTCGAGCGCGACGGCGATCGCTTCGTCGAGGTCGCGTACAGCGACCCCGCCGCCGTGCTCGCTGCCTCCGCGAGCGACGTGGGAGCGGTATGAGCGAGATCCGGTCGATGCGATCCCGCCGGTGGGCGCTGCCCATCGCCGCAGCCATCGCGGCGGTGCTCGTCGTCTCAGGCTGCAGCTCCGACCCCCTCGCCGAGCAGTACCGCGAGGGGAGCAACAAAGGCTACGTCGCGGGTGACGGCTCGGTCACCGAGATCCCAGCGGGCGAGCGGGACGAGCCCGTCGCGTTCAGCGGCACCGGTGAGGACGGCCAGACGATCGACTCCGCCGACTACGCCGGAAAGGTCATCGTCGTCAACTTCTGGTACGCGAGCTGTGCTCCGTGCCGGGCGGAGGCGCCGCAGCTGCAGAGCCTCTGGGAGGAGTACGCCGATCAGGGCGTGCAGTTCAT
>Ga0164243_10009420_pt1 | contig 14221 bp, 12 predicted proteins | sample OricompcompostOP_FD_108781 | JGI IMG/M metagenome (GOLD analysis project Ga0164243, IMG submission 108781) | Organic Plus compost microbial communities from Emeryville, California, USA - Original compost - Organic plus compost (OP) | ecosystem: Engineered > Solid waste > Mixed feedstock >... | reverse complement strand
CGGGCACGCCGTTGCGGTGAAGATGATCGAAGATCACCGTCAGATTGGTCGCATCGCTCGGACGCCATGTCAGCCCCCCCATGATGAACTTTTCATCATCGCGTGAATAATCATATTCGGCGTCGGCATCCTTGAACTTGCCGGTGAGGCGATAGGACAGCGTTTCATCACCGGTCAGGTTGTCGCCGAAATCAAAGCCGACTTCCTTTTGGTTGAAAGACCCGCCCGTAACATAGGCTTCGCCAAAGCGCTCACTCTTCGGCCGCTTGGTCACGTAGTTGACCATGCCGCCCGGATCGGAAACACCGAAAGCGGTCGAACTGGCGCCTTTCAGCACTTCGATACGCTCGAACGCATGCGGTTCTTCCCGCACGCCGCCAAAGGGGCGGCCAAGCGGAAGCCCGTCACGATAGGTGTTGGCATCGAAGCCGCGTATCTGGAAGAAATCGAACCGATCATCCGATCCGTAAAAATCGGTGGAAACGCCCGCCGTATATTGCAGCACCTGCTCAACAGTCTGCGCGTTGCGTTCCTGTATTTCCTTGGCCGTGATCACCGAGACGGAAGCCGCCGTATCCATGATGTCCGTCGCCATCTTGCCGCCGCCGGTTGTCCGCGTCGCGACGATTGATCTGGAATCGTCGTCGCTTCCGCCGGAGCCATTGACCGTAATGGTCTTGAGCACCGTTGTCGTTTCCGCCGTCGCCTGCTGCGCCGAAGCCAGACCCGGCATGGATACACCCAGCGCCGTGCACCCTAGAAGAATTGCCCTGCGGCAGCGGACCCCGGTGGTCTTCTTCGTCTCAGCAGTCTTTTCAGTGTTCATGGTCAGGTCCGATATGCAGTTTGCGGCAATCGCTTTCGGCGACGGTTTTCAAGTCGTGGGGACGTCGACCAGCCATACGGTCAACGATCAGGCGCACCCGATCATCGAGACTGTAAGTAAACTGAAATTATCCCCGGATCGCCACTAACTTGAGAAACATTATCCAGTATTGTAGAAAACCGCTTTTTTGTAGGAAGTCACGGTTAATTCGCAAAAGCTTTATCGGGGCGCATGCTTCGGCCTTGACGCGCCGGGCTTAACTTGACAGTGAAAGGCCACTTTATATGCAAGGAGAATGCGCCGGATGACGTGGTCCATTCGCTCTCTATTTTTCGCCGCCCTTTCGTGTTTTGCGATCATTGCGCCGCAAAGCGTACAGGCTGGTGCAAAAACAGCTTATCCGATTGTTATCAAACATGCTTTTGGGACAACGACAATCGAGAAGAAGCCGGAGCGGATCGTTACCGTTGCCTGGGCGAACCATGAGGTTCCCCTTGCGCTCGGCGTTGTGCCGGTCGGTTTTGCGAGAGCCAATTTCGGCGATGACGACAATGACGGTCTCTTGCCCTGGGTTGCGGCAAAGTTGAAGGAACTGGGTGCCGATACGCCGGTGCTCTTCGATGAAGGCGACGGGATCGATTTCGAGGCTGTTGCCGAGACGAGGCCCGATGTCATCCTTGCATCCTATTCCGGCCTCAGCCAGTCCGACTATGACACACTCAGCCAGATCGCTCCGGTCGTCGCCTATCCGGAAGCTCCGTGGTCGACGGACTGGCGCGACATGATCCGCCTCAACAGTGCGGGCATGGGCATGGCGGAAGAAGGTGAAGCGCTGATCGCAAAGATCGAGGGCGAGATTGCCGAAACGGTCAGCCAGTATCCCCACCTGAAGGGCAAGTCCGCCATGTTCGTCACGCATCTCGACACGACGGACCTGAGCACGGTCAACTTCTACACCACCAACGATACGCGGGTGAGATTCTTCAAGGACTTGGGGCTAAGCTCACCCAAAAGCGTGGTCGATGCTTCGAGGCCCGGCCAGTTCTCCGGTTCCATCAGCGCGGAACGTGTCGACATGTTCGATGACGTGGACATCGTCGTGACCTATGGCAGTCAGGAATTGCTGGACGCCATGAAGCGCAATCCGCTTCTCGCCAGAATGCCGGTGGTAGAGAAAGATGCGGTGGTCATGCTGGGCAGGAACCCCGTTGGAACAGCGGCCAATCCCACGCCGCTTTCCATTTCGTGGGTGCTGAAGGACTACGTAGCCCTTCTCGCCAATGCGGTCGACAAAGCAAAATGACCGTCGCCAACACCCGGCGTTCACATCCGCCGATCACTGCATATCGGTCCAGCAGAACAAGGACCGGCTGGCTCGCTGCGGTCGTTTTTCTTCTCGTTATTCTCTGCGCTCTTTCCGTGTCGCTCGGTACGCGCGAAGTGCCCTTGACGGATATCGTCGCCGCGTTGCGCGGCCACATGGATACGGTCGGCCAAGCCGCTGTCGCCATGCGCATTCCGCGCACTTTGCTGGCGCTTCTCGCTGGCGCGGCGCTCGGACTGGCAGGCGCGATCATGCAGGGCATCACCCGCAATCCGCTGGCGGACCCCGGCATTCTGGGCGTCAATATGGGGGCATCGCTCGCCGTCGTGATCGGCGTCGCGTGGTTCAACATCGTCTCCGCATCGGCTTATATCTGGGCCGCCATCTTCGGCGCCGGTTGCGCCGCCGTCTTCGTCTATATGGTCGGTTCGCTTGGCCGCGGCGGCGCGACACCGCTCAAGCTCGCCCTTGCGGGTGCAGCCACATCGGTCGCTTTTTCCTCGCTGGTCATCGCCGTCGTTCTGCCCCGCAACGATATCGCGGGCGGCGTTCGCGCCTGGCAGATCGGCGGCGTCGGCGGTGCTACGTTCGACCGGCTGTCTTATGTACTGCCTTTTCTTGTTGTCGGCTTCGCCATCAGCCTTCTGTCGGCGCGCAAGCTGAACTCGCTCGCGCTTGGCGATGAACTTGCCGCCGGGTTGGGTGAAAATGTCGCCGTCGCACGCGCCATTGCGGCGCTTGGCGCAATCCTCCTTTGCGGAGCAACGACGGCCATCTGCGGTCCCATCGGATTCGTCGGGCTGGTTGTACCGCATCTCTGCCGATTGCTGGTCGGTGTCGATCACCGCTGGCTGTTGCCGTTCTCAGCGCTGAGCGGCGCCTGCCTTCTGCTTGCCGCCGATATTGTCGGACGCCTCATTGCACGCCCTGCCGAACTCGATGTCGGGATCGTCACCGCGCTCATCGGTGCACCGTTCTTCATCTGGATCGTCAGACGCCAACGGGTTCGCGAGTTATGACAACACTGCTTCCCGCCGCCGATCTTATCGCCCGAAACCGCCGCAGCCGCGCCCGCAAGCGCAATCTTGTCGTCGGCGCTCTCCTGGTCATTCTCGTCGGTTTATTCCTCATCACCTTGATGCTGGGACAATCTTTCACGCCGCCGAAAGATGTCGTGCGGGTGCTTCTGGGCGATGACGTTCCGGGGGCAAGCTTCACGGTCGGCAAGCTCCGCCTGCCGCGCGCTGTTCTGTCCGTACTCGCGGGCCTGAGCTTCGGTCTCGGCGGCGTCGCGTTCCAGCTCATGCTGCGCAATTCGCTCGCAAGCCCTGACATTATCGGCATCAGTTCCGGCGCTAGCGCTGCCGCCGTCTTTGCAATCGTCGTGCTTTCCATGAGCGGACCGGTCGTCTCCGTCTTTGCCGTCGTCGCGGGGCTTGCCGTAGCGCTCGCCGTTTACGGACTTTCCTTCAGAAACGGGGTTGCCGGAACCCGTTTGATACTCGTCGGCATCGGCGTTTCGGCAATGCTCGAAAGTTTCATCGCCTATATCCTTTCAAACGCGCCCGCCTGGAGTCTGCAGGAAGCCATGCGCTGGCTGACCGGCAGCGTCAACGGCGCACGGCTGGATGAGATGCTGCCGCTTCTGATCGCGCTGATCGTCTTCGGCGGATTGCTTTTGAGCCGTTCGCGCGATCTCGAAGCCCTGCGGCTGGGCGACGACAGCGCCGCAGCGCTCGGAACCCATGTCGGGCGAACCCGGATCGTCATCATCATCGCCGCGGTCGGCATGATCGCCTTCGCCACAGCCGTTTCAGGCCCCATTGCTTTCGTCGCCTTCCTGTCCGGTCCGATCGCAGCGCGCATCATCGGCAATAACGGTTCGCTGCTCATCCCGTCCGCACTCATCGGCGCCATACTGGTCCTTGCCGGCGATTATTGCGGACAGTTCCTGCTGCCGGGCCGCTATCCGGTCGGTGTTGTCACCGGAGTTCTGGGCGCTCCCTATCTCATCTACCTCATTATACGGGCCAACCGCAGCGGGGCATCCCTATGACCGATCACACTCTCATCGTTCAGGAGCTGACCACCGGCTATGGCGACCGGCTCGTGCTGGACGGTCTCGATCTGGAAATACCGTCGGGCAAGGTGACAGCGATAGTCGGGGCGAATGCCTGCGGAAAATCCACGCTTTTGCGAACAATGTCACGGTTGCTTGCTCCGCGCCATGGACAGGTGCTGCTCGACGGCAGGTCGATCCACACGCTCCCTTCCCGCCAGCTTGCACAGACGCTCGGCCTGCTGCCGCAATCTCCAATAGCCCCGGAAGGCATATTGGTTGCCGATCTCGTCAGCCGGGGCCGAAATCCCTATCACGGTGTTTTCTCGCAATGGACGCGGGCAGATGACGAAGCAATCGCGGCGGCACTCGAAGCAACCAGGACCACCGAACTGGCCGACAGGCCGGTAGACGAACTTTCAGGCGGTCAGCGCCAGCGCGTATGGATCGCGATGGCGCTGGCCCAGCAGACCGATATCCTTCTGCTGGACGAGCCGACGACCTTTCTGGATATCAGCCATCAGGTGGAAGTTCTGGACCTCCTCACCGATCTCAACCGGGAGCGCGGAACCACAATCGTCATGGTCCTGCACGATCTCAATCTCGCCGCCCGCTATGCGGATTTTCTGGTCGCGATGGCTGACGGAGAGTTGCACGCGGCCGGGACGCCCGACATGGTGTTGACGGAACAGAATATCCGCGATGTCTTTCATCTCGAAAGCCGCATCATGACCGATCCGACTTCCGGTCGCCCCATCATGTTGCCATTGGGTCGCCACCGCCTCCTGCAAGATCAACCTGAAGCCCGGCTCGGGCCGTCAGGCGAGTAGCTACCCGCAGCAACAAAAACTTTTCCAGCGTTTTCAATCCGCCGATTTCATAGCGCCGCGATCTGGTGATCGCGGCGTTTTCCGTTCTGGCGTGGGCACATCACGCTTTTTCCAAGCTAAATTATCTATAATAATTTAGCTTGAGTCACTCACACCCATTCATTTAATCTATATTTCATAGATTCTTTCTATTTTTATAGATAAAATGGAGAAACCATGCTGAATACGGTCCAATCTACCCCGGAAAACGGAGACAAGACAGCATCCACGTTAGATGCCGCATGGACGCTCGCAAGCGCTCGCCTGCTCTATGATCTTCCGTTCAATGATCTTCTTTTCGAGGCACAGAGTGTTCATCGCGCCAATTTCGACCCAAATCGGGTTCAGCTCAGCAAATTGCTCAACATCAAGACAGGCGGCTGCCCGGAAGATTGCGGCTATTGCAGCCAGTCGGCGCATCATGCGTCCGGGCTGACGGCTTCCAAATTGATGAGCCTCGATACAGTCCTTGCAGAAGCGCAGAAAGCCCAGGAAAGTGGCGCGACGCGCTATTGCATGGGCGCGGCCTGGCGCAGCCCGAAGCCGCGTGACGAACCAGCCATCGTGGAAATGGTCAGGCAGGTGAAGGCGCTCGGGCTGGAAACCTGCATGACCCTCGGCATGCTGAGCCCCGTTCAGGCGCAGAGCTTTGCGGAAGCAGGCCTCGATTATTACAACCACAATATCGATACGTCGGAGCGTTTCTATCCGCAGGTCATCACGACGCGCAGTTTCGACGAACGGCTGGAAACGCTCGCCCATGTGCGGAGCGCCGGGATCAAGGTTTGCAGCGGCGGCATTCTCGGCCTTGGAGAAACCGAGGACGACCGCATCGACATGCTGGTGACGCTGGCAAATCTGCCCACGCCGCCGGAGAGCGTTCCGATAAACATGCTGATCCCCATGCCCGGATCGCGGCTGGAAAAAGCCTCGCCCGTCGATCCCATCGCCTTTGTCCGCATCATCGCGCTTGCCCGCCTGATGATGCCGCAATCGCATGTGCGTCTGACGGCTGGACGCAATTCCATGAGCGATGAAATGCAGGCGCTCTGCTTTTTCGCCGGCGCAAACTCGATCTTTATCGGCAACACGCTCTTGACCGCCGCCAATCCGGGCGAAGACCGCGACACGAGCCTCTTGCGGCGGCTTGGCCTGACGGCGGACACACTGGACGATCGCGCATGAATACCGATCCCTTGGCCCGCTATGCCGCGAGCTTGAAAAATCTTGAGCGGCGCGGGCATCTGCGCGCGCTTTCAGATCATCGCGGCGCGGACTTCACCTCGAACGATTATCTGGGGCTCGCCGCCTTGCCGTCTATCCGCAGGGCATTGATTGCGGAATTGGAAAAAGGACTTGCCAGCGGGGCTGGCGGCTCAAGGCTGTTGCGTGGCAACCACCCGGAACATGAGCTTCTGGAAGCTGAAGCCGCCGCCTTTTTTCGCGCGCTGTCCATGCTTTATTTCAGCAACGGTTATGCGGCAAATCTTGCGGTTCTCTCGACCTTGCCGCAACGCGGCGATCTGATTGCCTATGACGCGCTGATCCATGCCAGCGCGCATGAAGGCATGCGGGCCGGGAAGGCCGAGGTCGTTTCCGTTGCACACAATGATGCGGATGCGTTCGACAGAGCCATCCGCGTCTGGCGCGAACGGGGAGGAAGCGGCACTCCGTGGATTGTGGTGGAGAGCCTCTATTCGATGGATGGCGACTGCGCGCCTCTGTCCGATCTGATGGAAATCGCCGACCGTCACGATGGCTTTCTCTTCATTGACGAAGCCCATGCCACAGGCGTGCACGGACCGGGTGGGCGCGGTTTTGCGGCGGGGCTGGAAGGCAGGCAGAATGTGATTGTCCTCCATACCTGCGGCAAGGCCATGGGAAGCGCGGGCGGGCTGGTCGCGGCAGATCCGGTAGTGCGCGATTTCCTCATCAACCGCGCGCGTCCTTTCATCTATTCGACCGCGCCCTCTCCCTTGCAGATTTCCGCAACGCGGTTTGCGCTGAAAACCATGGTGGCGGAAGAGCACCGTCGGCAGGAATTGCACCGACTTATCGCTCGCGCCAATGCGCGTTTCGCACATCTTTTCGGCAAACCCGGCAGCAGCACGCAGATATTGCCGCTGATCATCGGCAATGCCGCCCGCACCTTGCGCATTGCGCATCGCATGCACGTCGAGGGCTTCGACATACGCGCCATCCGCTCTCCGACGGTGCCCGCCGGAACAGCGCGTTTGCGCATCACCATCACGCTTAACGTCAATGAACCCACGATAACGCGCATGTTTGAGCGCCTTGCCGAAATCATGGCAGAGGAAATGTTATGAAACAGACTTTCGTCGTTACCGGCACCGATACAGGTATCGGCAAAACCGTCTTTTCCGCAGCCCTCACGGGTGCACTCAATGCCTGTTACTGGAAGCCGGTGCAGTCGGGGCTGGATGAAGCGACCGACAGCGAAACCGTGTTGCAGCTCGCAGGACTTTCGCAGCGGCGGATCATTCCTGAAACCTGGCGCCTGAAAACACCGGCCTCGCCACATCTTGCGGCGCAGATCGACGGAGTGGAGATCGATGCAGATGCGCTCGACATCCCATCGGTCGATGCGCCTCTGGTGATCGAAGGCGCAGGCGGATTGCATGTGCCGCTGACGCGCCGTACGACATTCATCGATGTTTTTGCGCGTTGGCAAAAGCCGGTCATTCTATGTGCAAGAACCGGCCTCGGGACCATCAATCATAGCTTGCTTTCGCTCGAGGCATTGAACCGGCGCAATATTCCCGTGCTAGGCATCGCCTTTATCGGCGATGCGCAACCCGACACCGAGCAGATTGTCCCGGAACTCAGCGGCGTGCGCAGGCTGGGCCGGTTGCCGCATCTTGCAAAGCTCGATCAGGACACACTCCGCCGCGCTTTCCGCGAACATTTCGACATGAATCTATTTAACGAGGCTTCCGAATGAGCGGCTATTCGTCGCCTGTCTGGCACCCATTCACGCAACACGCTACAGAATCGGCTTTTCGCCGGATCGTCAAAACTGACGGCGCCTATCTGCTTGATGAAACCGGCCGCTCCGTGCTGGACGCCATATCGTCATGGTGGGTAATTACCCACGGGCATCGTCACCAGAAGATCATGACGGCAATCCGTGATGCATCGGAACTGTTCGACCAGATCATATTTGCCGAGTTTACCCACGAACCGGCGGAGAAGCTGGCGCGAGAATTGGTCAAACTCGCCCCGCAGGGCCTCGCCCATGTGTTCTATTCCGATAGCGGCTCCACCGCGGTCGAGGTCGCGATCAAGATGGCGCTCGGTTTCTATCACAACAGAAACGAACCGCGCTCGCGCATCGTGGTGATGGAGCATAGCTATCACGGCGATACGATTGGCACCATGTCCACGGGTGCGCGCGGGGTTTTCAACGCGGCTTACGAACCCTTGTTATTTCAGGTCGACACCATTCCGTTTCCGTCGGCCGGGCGGGAGCAGGAGACGCTTGATGCGCTGGAAAAGTTCTGTCGCAGCGGCGAGGTTGCGGCCCTGTTGATAGAGCCGCTGGTTCTGGGAGCGGGCGGAATGAAAATCTATTCCGCGCATCTTCTGGCTGGATTCCGGCGGATTACACAACGCTATGAAACGCTGCTGATTGCCGATGAAGTGATGACCGGATGGGGACGCACCGGCACCATGTTTGCCTGCGAGCAGGCGTCCATCACACCGGATATCCTGTGCCTTTCCAAAGGCATTACCGGCGGCGCGCTTCCGCTGGCCGCGACGCTCAGCACGGCCGAAATCTTCGATGCGCATTTTTCGACGGATCGAAGCCGCACCTTCTTCCATTCCAGCTCCTACACGGCCAATCCGATTGCCTGTGCCGCCGCATGCGCCAATATTGAAGTCTGGCAGACAGAACCCGTTGCTGACCGCATCAAGGCACTCGGCCAATTGCATTCGGAAAGGCTTGCACGTTTTCGCAACGATCCGCGTTTCACCAATCTGCGCCAGCAAGGCACCATTGCGGCCCTCGACCTCGCCGTCCAAGAAACCGGGTACCTTTCCGATGCGGGACCGAAACGGAAAGCCTTCTTCCGTGAAGCAGGCGTGCTTCTGCGTCCGCTCGGCAATGTGATCTATCTGATGCCGCCCTATTGCGTGACGCCTGCCGATCTGGACCTGGCCTATGGTGCGATCGATGCGGCAGCCAACATTATCGGGAAGGCAGCGCGATGAGCCTTTCGAGCCGAATGGCAGGCTTCGGTCATTATGTGCCGGATCGCCGGGTGGAAAATGCCGAACTGGAACGACGTCTCGGACTGGATGCCGGCTGGATCGAAAGGCGCACCGGCATCCGCGAACGGCGCTGGGCCGCACCGGATGAAACCCTGACGGACATGGCAATGAAAGCCGGGAGAATGGCGCTCAATGCTGCTGGTCCGGAGCATAGCGCAGTCGGGCTCGTCATTCTCGCCACATCCACGCCCGACCACCTTCTGCCCCCTTCCGCGCCCCTTCTCGCGCACAAGCTGGGGCTGGAAAACTGCGGCGGCATCGATCTGGCGGGCGCCTGCTCCGGCTTTCTTTATGCGCTCGTGCTTGCCGACGGCTTCGTCAGAAACTTCGGAAAGCCGGTTCTGGTGGTCGCAGCCAATATATTGAGCCGCCGCATCGATATGAAAGAACGGAACACGGCAATTCTCTTTGCCGATGCCGCCGGTGCTATCCTGCTCACACCGTCAAACAACCCGCAGGAGGGACTGTGTGGCTCCGCGCTCGTTTCCGATGGAGCGCATTATGGGCTGATTTCCATTCCGGCGGGTGGCACACGAATGACGATGCCGGATGGGAAAGCCGTCTTCACGCAAGCTGTTCGCATGATGACGCGTTGCGCAGAAGACGCGCTTGAGCAAGCATCCCTTGTCGCCGCCGATGTGGACAGGTTCTTTCCTCATCAGGCCAATAGGCGGATCATAGACACCGTCTGCGGCCAGCTGGGACTGCCTGTTTCCATCGCGGCCAATACGATTGGGGCGTTCGGCAATTCGTCGGCTGCAACCATCCCGCTCTCATTGTCGCTGGCATCAGGAACGCGGCCTTTCCAACCTGGCGAGCGGCTGCTTCTATCCGCGGCGGGTGCCGGAATGCTGGCAGGGGCCGTGGTCTGGAATGTCGCCAGCGACTGAAGCTGAACACGCCTGCGCTGAATAAGGCGACAGGCGGCGGCAGAATATGCCCGTCGCCTCCCGTCTGTCCTTCGCGTTAGTTCAAACCATTCATGGAGCGAATTTTGCGCGCCGTTGCCTGCAGCAGCGTGAACGCCTCGAAGCGCCTGTCGTGCCATTTGGCGCGCTCGGCATCCGGCCTGTTCACCTCTCCAAGTTCCGACATGGCATGCATGGCGGCGGCAAGATCAGGATAAGCACCCGACGCAACCGCGCCCAGCATGGCCGAACCGAGCAGTACCGGTTCCGGCGACGTGGAAGCGGCGATAACGAGGCCGGTCGTATCGGCAAGCACCTGGCGCACAAGATGCGAACGCGCAGCACCGCCGGAAACAACGATAGTATCGGTTTCGATGCCCTTTGCCTTCTGCGCCTCGACAATCTGCCGGGCGCCATAGCCGAGCCCGCACAGACCCGCGAGATAAAGCGCCGTCAGGCTGTCGAGCCCGGCGTCGAGATCCAACCCGGCAATGATGGCACGCGCGTCAGGATCAGCGAACGGGGCGCGATTGCCGAGGAATTCTGGCACCACATGAATATCGCCGATGATAGCGGCCGTCTTTTCAACGCCGCCCCTCGCCTCGACTTCGGTAGCAAGACTGTCGGCCAGCCCCTTGCCCTTGTCCGCCGCCTGCTTTTCCGCTTCTGCCGCGAAAGGATGCATGTGGATCAGATGATCGATAGCAGCGCCTGCCGCGGACTGGCCACCCTCGTTGAGCCACAGGCCCGGAACCATCGCCGAATAATACGGACCCCAGACGCCGTCCACGAAAACAGGCTGTTCGGTAGTGGTCATGGTGCAGGCCGAAGTGCCGAACACATAGGCCATGCGTGACAATATCCGGCCTTCCGAACCACGTGCCCCCACCGTTCCGATACCGCCCGCATGGGCATCAATCAGACCGGCGGCAATCGCCGTCCCCGGCTTCAGGCCGAGTTCGGCCGCTGCCTGTTCGCTCAAGTCGCCAAGCTTTTCGCCACCGGCGCGAACGTCGGTACCGATGCGGACGAAATTTTCGTCGGCCAGCTCGCCAAGGCCAACTTTGCGGAAATACGCCTCATCCCAGCGCTTTTCGTGGCTGAGATAAGTCCATTTGCAAGTTACGGTACAGGCCGAGCGGGCAAGGCTGCCACAGGATTTCCAGGTTAGAAAATCAGTCAGATCGAAAAACTGCCAGGTGGCGGCGAAGGTTTCCGGCTTGTTTTCCTTGAGCCATAAAAGCTTCGGCGTTTCCATCTCCGGAGAAATGGTGCCGCCAACGTAGTCGAGAACCCCGGCCTTGGTCGCATTGATGCGCTCGGCCTGACCGACTGCGCGGTGATCCATCCACACGATGATGTCGCGTGCAGGATCATTGGACGGGCCGACGGCGAGCGGCTTGCCGCCCTCGCCCAGCACGACCAGCGAGCATGTCGCATCATAGCCGATACCGGCAATGTCAGCCGGATCGACGCCGGCGATCTTGACGGCCTCGCGCACGCTGTCGCACACCGCCTGCCAGATATTGGCGCTCGATTGCTCGACAATGCTGCCTGCCTCGCGCCAGATGGTAATATCGCGCTTGGCCGAAGCAAGCATGCTGCCGCTGGCGTCGAAGAGACCCGCACGGGCGCTGCCGGTGCCGACATCGACGCCCAGATAATAGCTCGTCATGGCCGCTCCTGTTTACAGATCAAGGCTCTGCGGAAGAATGACCAGATCACGAATGGTGATGTTGCGCGGGCGGGTCAGCATGAACATCACCGATTCCGCAACTTCCTTCGGTTCCATCAGACTGCCATTGGCAAGTGCCTCGTCCAGCTTGGCCTTCGGCCAGTCGCTGATGAGGGCGGTCACGACCGGGCCCGGCAGGACGCCGCCGACGCGGATACCGTGCGGGGCGACCTGACGGCGAACCGTATGCACGAAGGCCTGAACGGCATGTTTGGACGCCGTATAGATCGGTTCCCAGATCACCGGCACAACACCGGCGACAGAGCTTGTCATGATGATATCGCCGGTCTTGCGCTCCATCATATGTGGCAGCACGGCATGGATGGTGCGGAAGGCGGCGTTGATGTTGAGGTTCAACATGCGGTCCCATGCGTCAGGGTCGCCTTCCCACAAAGGACCGCCGATATAGGCGCCGGCATTGGCGTGAAACACGTCAAGCTGGCCAGCCTGTTCGAGAATCTCCGGCATCATCGTGGCGACAGATGCCGGATTGAGCAGGTCGATGACCAGCGGTCTGGCCTTGTCGCCGAGTTCAGCACATTTTTCCTTCAGCGCCTTCTCGTCACGGTCGACGAGGAACACCGTCATGCCCGCTTCGATCATGTGCTTTGCGCATTCAAAGCCGATGCCTGAAGCAGCACCGGTAACGGCACCAACTTTTCCGTTGAGATCCTGAGCCATTTGAGAACCCTTTTTGTTAGGCGCGGCCGTGCGATTGGCGCGAGCGGCGGGCAAGAGAATCGACGATCACCGCGATGGCAAGCACTGCGCCCGTGATCATGTAGCGAAGCGAGGACGACAGATCGAGCAGCGTCAAGCCGCTGGCGATCGACTGGATGACGATGATGCCAAGCAATGCCGACCAGGCGCTGCCGCGCCCGCCGAAGAGGCTCGTTCCGCCGATGACGGCTGCCGCGATGGCGTTCAGGTTGACGTCACCCGTACCGGCTTGCTGGCTGGAGGAAGCAAGGCGCGCTGCGGCCAGAATTCCCCCTGCCGCGGCCAGAACCGAACAGGTCACGAAGGCCGAAATATAGACGAAGGTGACATTGATACCGGCGCGGCGCGCGGCCTCACGGTTGCCGCCGACGGCCTGCATGGCACGTCCCCATTTGGTGCGGGTGAGTGCGTAGTTCATTGCAATCACCAGCGCCACGAACAGGCCGAACATCCATGGCACGCCCCGCGACTGGTTGAGATAGAACACTGCGCCACCGACAATGATCGTGATAACGATAGCCCTGAGCGCGATCCCGGCCGAGGACGGTGCCGACAGGCCGGCTTCACGGCGGCGCTGCGCGGAGCGGAATCCGGTGAAGAAGATGGCAAGTCCGGCAATCAGCACCAGCGCATAAGAAAGCGGACGCGGCATCACCAGAAGCTGGCCGAAGCTCACGAGCCACGAGCCGTAAGGCAGGTTGATGGAGCCGGTATTGCCGAGCAGATAAAGCTGAAGCCCGAGCGCTGCCAGCAGGCCAGCCAGCGTGGAAACGAAGCTTGGCATGCTGAAGCGGTTATAGAGAAACGCATAAAGCAGGCCGATAAGCGCCCCACTGCATAGCGCCGCCAGCATCGCAAATCCGACAGGCCATCCATGATTGACCCAGAGCACGCCGACGATAGCCGAGGCCAGACCGCTGACCGAACCGACCGAAAGATCGATTTCGCCCAGCATCAGGATGCAGACGATACCGAGCGAAATCACGCCGATGGTCGAGCAGTCGAACAGCAGATTGACGAGATTGTTGCTCGACAGAAAAACCGGGTTCAACGTCTGGAAAACGGTCCAGATGATGACAAGGCCGACGATAACCGGCAGCGACCCAAGATCGCCTGAACGAACACGGTCAAAGAAGCTACGCAGCGCGCCTGAAACGCCTTCGTCATGGCGCACGCGCGTATCCTGGCGGTCGAGAGGGGTATTTCCGGTTGCCTGGTTCATTATGCTTCTCCCCGATCATAGGCCTGACCGGCTTCATGCTGCGCCTGACGCCGTTCGGCACGGCGGGAAACGGAATTGCTGCTCGCGCCGGTGATGGCGGCGACGAGTTCCTCATTTGACGAATCCGGATAGAAGACACCGTTGTTGCGGCCAAGCCGCAGCACGACGATGCGGTCTGCCACTGCGCGCACGTCTTCCATATTGTGGCTGATCATCAGGACCCCGAGCCCGCGGTCACGAACACGCTCGATAAGATCGAGAACTT
>Ga0164243_10009419_pt1 | contig 14222 bp, 13 predicted proteins | sample OricompcompostOP_FD_108781 | JGI IMG/M metagenome (GOLD analysis project Ga0164243, IMG submission 108781) | Organic Plus compost microbial communities from Emeryville, California, USA - Original compost - Organic plus compost (OP) | ecosystem: Engineered > Solid waste > Mixed feedstock >... | reverse complement strand
TGTAGCCCGAGTAGGACGGGGCCTCGGACACGGCGAGGCAGGCCGCTGCCGCGACGGTGGAGCTGATGATGCCGACCCCCCACAGGCCGAGCCGGTCGAGGGCGGCCCGGCAGCAGGCGACCGCGACGAGGGTGGCGGCCGCGGTCACCGACCACAGGACGCCGGCGGCGGCCGGGGACCGCCCGAAACGGTGCTCGACGAGGACGGGGCTGGCCGACTGCAGCAGCCCCAGCATGAGGTTGGAGCAGGCGAGGCCGGCCACCAGCCGCCGCAGGGGTGGCAGGGACCGCAGGGTCTGCCAGCCTTCCCGCAGGCCGCCGCCCGGACGCGAGGCCCCCTGGCGGGTGCCGCGCAGGGGAGTCGACGGGGTCTGCAGGGCCAGTCCGGCGGACAGGAAGGACAGCAGGCTCAGGCATGCCAGCATCCATGTCGGGCCGATGAGCAGCAGGACACCGCCCAGGGCCGGGCCGATGAGGGTGGCCGTCTGGTCGATGCCGATCAGCACCGACTGCACCTTGTGGGTGGGCCCGTCGCTGTGGCGGCTGGCGATGGCGCCGACGGCTTCGTTGGCGATGAAGCTGAACTGCGTCAGCGCCCCGGTCACGGCCGCCAGCACCATGACGAGAACGGTCGCGAGGGTGCCCGGCGGTACCAGGACGAGCGCCACCGCCGCGCCGGCCACCAGCACGGCCCGCATCAGCGAGGCGAGGAAGCACACGATGGCCGCGCCGCTGCGGTCGACCAGGGCGCCGGCGACGCCGAACGCGGCCACCCGGGGTATCCACTCCAGCGCGAAGGCCAGCCCCGTCAGGGACGCCGAGCCGGTGGAGGCCAGCACGACGAGCGGCATGGCGTAGGTCGCCATGGAGTAGGCGAGCGCGTCACAGGCACGGGGTGCGTAGACCCGCCGCAGCAGCCCGCCCTCCGGGGCGGCCGCGTGCCGCCCGGCCGGCTGGGCCTCGTACAAGGAAACGGTCATGACACGAGGGCTTTCACGGGGCGGGGCAGGGACGGTCGGCGAAGGCGTCGCCCGCCGCTCACACGGAGGAGACCGCCGTCCGCACTGCAGTTGCGGGCATGACAGACCTGCACAGGGACTCCGGTTCGAACTGCGTGGTGCACAGGTCGCGGGCTCGCCGTGGGCGTGCACGGACCCGCCCCCTGTCTTCAGGGCGCCGCCCGCGACCCCCTTCAGCACACGGAGGCACGCCTCCCCCGCCCGGGGACGCCGTGTCCAGCGCCTTCCAGGCCCAGCCTCATCGCGGGTGGCGGCTCATCCTACAAGATCATAAAGCGGGCCGGTCAGGTGCTCGAGAGTGCCGGTGTTCAGTGGACGGCATTTCAGAAACCGCGGAAAAGCGCGGTGTTCGTCGGAGTGTCGCCTGTGGCCGCGGTGATTGTCGATGATCGGCAACATGAAGTATGTGCATGATCAAAGCACCTGATTGACCGGGGCACGTCATTTTGGTTTTCCGGAGGTCGTCGGACGAAGCGTCGAAACGATCTTCACCGCCGGGGGAGCCACTCGGAATGCGTCCGCGCGGCGGCGGCCGGTGCCGCGGGGGCACGGTGTCGCCGCACGCGGCAGGTGATGGCCCACAAGGCGCCACGAGGCGGTACAGGTATCACGCGGCCGTACAAGGCCCCACCTGCGGTGAACCGAACTGGCCGCCCGCCGCCCGCCCGGCGCCACCGCTGCGGTGCTCAGGCTGAACGGCGCAAAGGGTCGCAGGCGGTCATGGTCCGCCCGTGACACGGCACTCTTCCATCCAGCTGGCGAATCTGGACCTGAACCTGCTGGTGGCTCTGCGGGAGCTGCTGCCGGAGCGGAACGTGACGCGAGCGGCGGCACGGATCGGGGTGACGCAGCCCGTGGCCAGCGTCGCGCTCGCCCGGCTGCGGCGGCACTTCGGGGACGATCTGTTCGTCCGCGGCCAGAACGGGTACGTCCTGTCGCCGCCGGCGATGCAGCTGGCCGATCAGGTGGAGACGGTGTGCGCGGCGGTGGAGCGCCTGTTCGCCACCGACCCCCGGTTCGGTCCGGCGACCTCCCGTCGGCAGTTCACACTGCTGATGGCGGACTACACCTGATGGCGGACTGCACCGTCTTGGTGCTCGGGGTGTCCCTGTCGAAGGCGCTGGCGCGGCAGGCGCCACGGGGCGAGACGCCCATACGTCTGGTGCGGGAGGCTTTCACCACGGAGACCGCGGAGACCGTGCGGTTCATCGACGGGATGATCGCGCCGCCCGTGAGCCGGTTCGAGGTGCCGGGGCTGAGATCGGTGGATCTGTTCACCGAGCGCTGGGTGTGCGTGCTGGACGCGACCCGCCCGTACGCGATCCGGGGCTCGCTGAGCCAGTCCGACATGGCGCACATGGACTGGGTGGCATCTTTCCATCCTGATCCGGGGCCCATGACGGCGGCCCCGACGACGCGGCAACTCGCCCTGTTCGGAAGAGAGCTGGACATCAGAGTGAGGGCGAAAAGCTGTCAGGCAGTGCCGCATCTCATGGCCGGCACCGACCGTGTCGCCCTGCCGCAAGAACGCCTCGCCCGGCGTGTCGCGGGGCCGATGGAACGTGCCGTACTTCCCCGCCCGGGCAGTCCGGAGCCCATCACCGAAAAGCTGTGGAGCCGCACCGCGCGGACCGTGACCGGGATCCGGCCCGCCAATGGCTGCGCGAGACTCCGCTGGAAGCGGCCGCCACGCTGTGATCCCCCTTCCCGTGAGCCCGCTGTGACCTGCGGACATCAATCGCATTGATGTCCGGCCAGCTGGATTGTCCATCCGCCGACGCCTTCCGGGAGATACTTCCCTCTTTACATTGACCCGCATTCCCATGCATTGACAGGCCTCAAAGTCCGTACCGTCACCAAGCCTGCGTCCTCGGCCGCCCATGAACGCGACGCGGATGTCTGTGCGGTCGGTGCGGAAGAGGCGGATTTCCGCGACCATCGAATCGGCGCGGCTCGGCAGTCCCGGCAGTTGGTGTTCCGCGGCCGTGGCATCGTACCGGGCCGCGTCGAGGGCGAGGTCCTGGTTTCCCGCGAGACCAATTCCGGCTGGGGCGGCATCGACCCGGCCACCGGCGCCATCATCGAGCGCCGGCACGAACTCTGCGGTGTCTGCTTCACCGGCAAGGTGCTGGTCTTCCCGGGGGCGAAGGGCTCCTCCGGCCGGTCCGGTTTCTTCCAGGCGACCCGCCTGATGGGCACCGCGCCGCTGGCGATGGTCTTCACCCACCTGACCACCAAGGCCGCCCTCGGCGCGATCGTCACCCGCGTCCCCACGGTAACCCACTTCGACGACGACCCGGTGGCCGGCATCGAGACCGGTGACCGGGTGGAGGCCGACGGCGACACCGGGCTGGTGATCGTGCACGGACGTGTCGCGGACCTGACCGTCGCACGCCGGACGACATGACCACGTGGTGAGGAGTCCGGTTCGCCGGGCCCCTCACCACGTGGTGTGCTGTGTGTGTGATGTGCCGTTCGCGTGCGGTGCGGGGCACGGCCTCGACGCTCGAGGACCGGATGTCCGAAGGGGCATCCCCGGCGCCGCACGGCCGCGCGAGGAGAAGCGCCCGCGCCGACCGGGCACGCCGCCCGCGCGTCCCCACGGCTGCCCGAGCACCCGGGCGGGCGCCCACGGCATGGCGCACCGCCGCGCCGTTCCGCTCACGAGGCCCGGAGCCGGGCGTCCTCCGTGCGGCGTGCCACGAGCCGGGCCGGAGCGATCCGGCCGCCTTCCTCCGTGACGAAGGCGAGTTCCGCCACGGTGCCGTCGTCGGCGCGACTGAACGTGGGAGAGGTGCCGTCGCTCTGCGGCCGGTACGTGCGCCCCCAGTCCGCCAGCGCCGCGATCACCACGTTCAGCCCGCGGCCGGCATCGCTGAGCACGTACTCGTACCGGCTCCGCTCGCCCGGCTCGCGATAGGCGCGGCGTTCGAAGATGCCCTGCTCCACCAGGGTTTCCAGCCGCCGGGACAGGATGTTCGGAGCGATGCCGAGGGCGTCGCGGAACTCCTGGAAGCGTGTCGAACCGGCGATCAGCGCCTCTCGGATGATCAACACGGTCCAGGTGTCGCCGAGCACTTCGAGGGCTCGGGCGATGGAACAGGTCGCATCCTTGCCCAGCGTCTTGGCCATGCAGCCGAGTCTACCGGATGGGTTGCGCGATGAAACCCAGCGGTCTAGATTGCAATTAAGTACTCAGCTGGGTCCGGGTGTCGGTTGCCGTGCCGCGCCGGTTCCTCGGACACCACCCGACCTGACCACCCGAACCGGACCGGACCCGTCCCGGAAACCTGTCGCCTGGCACGGGCGACGCGTCGGTGCGACTGTGCGTCGCTCCTGTTCCCACCCCTGCCCCTGCTGCCGTCCACCGGCCCGACACGATCAAGGAACGTGACCCATGCCTGTATCCGCCGCGCAGCGGCGTGTGGCCTTCAAAGGCCTGCTCGCCTCCTCGAAGCCGCTGCTGCTCCCCGGGGCGTACGACGCGCTCAGCGCCCACCTGGTGGAGCGCGCCGGTTTCCCCGCGACCTACCTCGGCAGCTTCGCCGCGGCAGCCGGCCTTCAAGGGCTGCCCGACGTCGGCCTGATCACCCTCACCGAACTGACCGACGCCGCCCGCCGCATCGTCGACGCCACCAGCCTGCCCGTCCTGGCGGACGCCGAGAAAGGTTTCTACGAGGACGCCAACATCTGGCGCACCGTGAGGGCCTTCGAGGCCGCCGGCACGACCGGCATCCACATCGAGGACAACCTCGGCGGCAAGCACACCTCACGGCCCGCCGGACTGCTGGACGCCGACCGGATGGCCAACCGCATCCGCGCGGCACTGGACGCCCGTGACGACCCGAACTTCCTGATCATCGCCCGCACGGACGCCGCGTGGATCTACGGGGACCTGGAGGAGGCGGTGGCCCGGCTGCGCCGCTACGTCGCCGCCGGGGCCGACCTGGTGTTCGCGCCGAAGATCCCCGCCGCCGACCTGAAGAAGGTGCGGTCGCGCATCGAAGCGCCGGTCGTCGTCGCGGCCGACCTGTACGACGCACCGGACGGCAGCAGGCCGGGCAGCACCCTGGCCGAGTACGCCGACGCGGGCGCGGACGTGCTGCTGCTGTGGTACAGCCTGGTCGGCGCCGCCGCCAAGGGCGTCGCCGACACCCTGGACGCGCTCGCGTCCGGCGCCGAGATCGAGGGCCTCGGCGACCTCGTCCTCGACCAGCGCACCTTCGAGTCGTTCATGGGCTATGCCGAGTACGAGGCCCGCGCCTCCCGGTACGCCTGAGCCCTGTCCCTCGTCCACCCCGCCTCCCTCCGCCCCCACCTCGCTCAGGAGCATGCCGTGTCCCCCGACCGCACCACACCTGTCCCGTCCGGCCGCACAGCGGACGACGTCACCACCTACGTCGGCGCCCGCGTGATCACCGGCGACGGACACACCGTCCTGGAGAACGCGATCCTCACCGTCCGGGACGGCCGGATCGCGCACATCGCACCGGCCCGCGAAGCAGGCGAGTCCGAGACCGGTGCGCCCGAGGGCGCCGGAACCGTCGTCCCGGTCCACGGGAAGACGATCATGCCGGCCCTCGTCAACCCGCACGGGCACCTCGGCTACATGCGCGGCACCGTCAGCGACCCGCGCCACTACTCCCGCGACAACGTCGTCGACCACCTCCGCCGCTCCCTGTACTTCGGCGTCAGCACCTTCCAGTCGCTGGGCACCGATCTGCGGGACATCGAGATCGGCCTGCGCGACGATCAGCGTGCCGGTCGTCTCGACGACCCCGACCTGGCCACGCTCCTCACCGCCGGGGCCGGCATCGTCGCGGCACCCACCGCGGACGCCGGCAGCGGCGCCCCCTTCTTCGCCGTGGACGCCGTGCACCCGGCGACCGGACCGGAGGACGCCCGCGCGCACGTCGCCGCCCTCGCCGCCCGGCACGTGGACGCGGTGAAGTTCTGGATCGACGACCGCGGCGGTACCGCCGCCAAGCTGAGCCCGCGGACCGCCGCGGCGATCGTGGACGAGGCGCACCGCCACGGACTGAAGGCCGCGGCACACATCTACACCGCCGACGACGCCAGGACCGCCCTGGACGCCGGCGCGGACATCCTCGCGCACATGCCGCGCGACCCCGAACCCGACGACGAGCTGATCCGGCGTCTGCTCGACCGTGACGTCGCCGTGTTCACCTCGATGAGCGTGCAGGGCCCGGCCACCACGGACTGGCTCGACGAGCCGATCCTGCACGAGGTGCTGCCCGAGAAGACCATCGCCGCCTTCCGTGCCCGCCTCGACGAACGGGAGCACGAGCCGCTGTTCGACACGAGCCGGACGTATGCCCGGTTGCAGCGCACCGTGGCCACCCTGCACGCCGCCGGCGTACGGCTGGTCTTCTCTCCCGACACCGGTGTCTTCGCACAGCTGCCCGGCATGGCCGAGCACCGCGAACTGCAGGCCCTGGTGGAGGCCGGCATCCCCGCGCTGCAGGCCATCGAGTTCGCCACCCGGCGCTCCGCGCACCTGCTGGGCCTCGACGACCGCGGGCTCCTGGAACCGGGACGCCGCGCGGACCTTGTGATCCTGGACGCCGACCCCCGGGACGACATCCGCAACACCCGCAGGATCTCGTCGCTGGTGATCGCCGGCCGCACCGTCGACCGCGACCGGCTGCGCGACAGGATCACGGAGGCGACGGCCTGACCGGACCACCGGCCTCCCGCATCCGTGCAGCAACCTCCCCGACGCAGTCCGGTCCGCCGGCGGTGTCGCTGCGGCATCCGCCGGAACGCCCCTGACTCGTCATCCACCGAAGCCCACCCGGCTCGTGCCGCCGGACCGCACGCAGCGCGGCGGTGCGGCGGCACGAGCCGGCACCGCCCCTCGGAGGGGGCAGGCACATCCACCTGTCCGCCGAGACCGGCATCGTCACCGGGGCGAGCCGGGGCACCGGACTGGCGACCGTCACCGCCTTGACCGCCGAGGGCGCCCGTGTCGCGGGTATCTCCCGCACCGTCACACCCGAGGTGCACGAGACGGGCGCGGTCGCCGTCACCACGGACCTCGGCGTCCCGCACGAGGCTACCGCGGCCGTCAGGTCGGCCGTCGGGTCCATCTGCTCTCCGACCAGGCCGCCAACATCACCGTCGCCGACCTCGTCACCGACGGCGGCACGACGAAGACGGTGTAGTGCTCCGGGGGAGCACCGTGGCCGGTGAGGGGGTGTGACACGGGCGGGCGGCGCGGTCAGCCGGCCGAACACCCGCACGGTCGGCCGGTCCCATCAAGTGCCCGCCGAGCCAGGGCCACCGCTCCCGCGAGGCCGTCCGGCATCGGCACCGGGCGCAGGTCCCGCGGGGCGAGCCGTCGGGTCAGCGGGCCGAGCAGTGCCCCGCCGGGACCGAGCAGCCCCCCGGTGGTCACCAGGGTCTCCCCGGGACGGGGCTGGAGCGCGTCCAGCGTGCCGACCAGGTGCTCGGCCGCGTCCGACAGCAGTCGCCGGGCGACCGGGTCGCCGTTGTCCGCCGTTCGCGCCACCAACGGCGCCAGGTGGGCCAGGTCCGCAACAGGCCGTTCGTGCACCGCCTGCACCAGCCGGTCGCGCATGCGCTGCGCTGCGGTCGGCGTCGCCGGCTCGTCCTGTGCGGCGGTCTCGCCGAGGTAGTGCGCGAGGACGGCCGGGGTCAGGGCCGTGGGGGCGCCGCGCCCGTCGAGGGAGGCGAGCGCGCTGCGCACCGCCTCGCGCCCGAGCCAGAAGCCGCTCCCGCTGTCGCCGAGCAGCCAGCCGTTGCCGTCGGCGGTGGCCGCGGTGATCCCGCCGGTGATCCGGGCGGCCACGGCGCCGGTCCCCGCGATCAGCACCAGGCCGTCGCCGGGACTGCCCGGAGCGCCCGCGAGAGCGATCTCGGTGTCGCTGGACACCGCGACGACCGCGGGCCGTATGCCCAGCTCGGCGAGGGCCGCCCGCAGCGCCGAACGCGCCTGCGCGGCACCGGCGTTGCCGGGCAGTGCGGAACAGCCGGCCAGCCCCGCGGCCACCGCGCGGACGCGGGGCCGCAGCGAGGGCGGCGTCGCGGCGGCGACCGCCTGCCGCAGGTGGGAGGTCAGCACGTCGAACGGGACGGACAGGGCGTTGCCCGGCCCGGACACGCCGGTGCGCAGCGGCGGCCCGCCGTCCGCCGCCGCCCGGGCCACCGCGGCGCGGGTACGGGTGCCGCCCGCGTCGATGCCGACGACAACGGCCCGAGCCGTCGCCTCCGCCGCTCGCCGATACCCGCTCGTCGCCACGGTGTCTCCCTCCCGGAAAGGGCGCCGGACGCCCCGGACCGCCCGAACACACCGCGTGGTCCGAGGTCATGATGTTTCTCCCCTCCACCGTCTGCCCGCCGCAGGTCCGGTCCATTGACGTACCCCGCCCGCCCTGCGCAGAGTCGAGCGACGAAGAGGCGAAGAAGGGACAGGCCTTCCTCGGATGAGGGGACAGGGCCTTCTGCAGCGAGCCGAAGGAGTGGGCGTGCCGGACAGTCAGGGGTTCCTCGCCGCGGCCAAGGACGTCGTCGACCGCGTGGTCACCACACAGACGGGTGCCGTGCGCGCGGCGGCCCGGCTGATCGCGGCCGCGCTCGCCGGCGACGGTGTGGTGCAGGCGTTCGGCACCGGGCACTCGGAGTCGCTGGCCACCGAGTTCGCCGGGCGCGCCGGCGGACTCGTGCCCACCAACAAGATCGCCATCAGGGACCTCGTCCTGTACGGCGACGCACCCGCCGACACGCTCGACGATCCCCTGCTGGAGCGCGACCCCGGGATCGCGCACCGGCTGTACGCACTCGCCGCACCGCACCCGCAGGACGTGTTCGTGATCGCGTCCAACTCCGGCATCAACGGGTGCGTCGTCGAAATGGCCCGGCTGGTCAAGGAGCACGGGCACCCGCTGATCGCCGTCACCAGCCTCCAGCACACCGCTCGTGCCACCCCGCGTCATCCCTCGGGCCGGCGCCTGAGCGATGTCGCGGACGTCGTCCTCGACAACGGCGCACCCTTCGGTGACGCGCTGCTGCCGCTGCCCTCCGGCGGTTCGGTCTGTGCCGTCTCCACGATCACCGCAGCCCTGCTGGCCCAGATGGTCACCGCGGAGACGGTCCGTCTGCTGATCGAGGACGGCATCACCCCGCCCGTGTATCTCTCGGCCAACGTGCCCGGCGGCGACGAGCACAACAAGGCGCTGGAGGCGCGTTACGCCGGCCGGATCCGGCGCGGTTCCTGACATCTTGGCGGGCAGCGCCCGTCGTGGTCGCCGTGGGCCGGGAGATCAGCCGAGCCCGCGATGGGCGGTCCACAACTCTCCGGCACGGGTGGCGGCTTGCGCCACCAGGGCGGCCAGTTCGGGGGTGTCGGGGACAGGGAACGAGACGTAGGCGCCCCGGCCGCCTGCCACCGGCTTGCCGTAGGCCTTCACGGCGAGGTGGCCGTCCGGAAGAAGCCGGACGTTGAGTGTGGTCAGCGTGAAGGCCTCGCCGCGCCGGGTGTCGTTCCAGCGCAGTGCCTCCGGGATCGTGACATTGATGGCCAGAGCGCTTACGTCCACGTCGTCCACGTCGTCCACGTCGCTCACATCACTGCACATGCAGGGATGATGTCACCCGTGCGATCTCACCCGGGTCGTCGCAGGTGGCCGACGTCGGCTGGGGACGACCGGCGGCGCCCGCTCAGGACGACCGGTGGCGCGACGGTGCGGGGCGACTGCGCCGGGCTTGCGGCCGTGCGCCGGGCTTGTGGCCGGCCGCGCGACTACGCCGGGCTTGCGGCCCCCTGCCCGCTGCCCGCCGCCCCGGTCGTGGTGGGCTCCGGTGCGGCAGGGGAGACCTCGGCGGCCGTGGGCGAGCCCGCTTCGAGACCGGTGAGGTAGGCGGTCAGGACCCGGCGCAGGCGGGGCTCCAGCTCCACGACGGCGTGGGCGAGGCGCGGATCGCTCCGGTACAGCTCCCGCAGCCGCGGACCGGGGGTGGCCATCTGCCACAGCGCCCCGGCCAGGCTCGTCGCCGTGGCGATCAGGTCGACCGTCTGCGTCTCGGACAGTCCCATCAGCCGACGCAGCTCGGTGCCGATCAGAGCGATCTCGTCGAGGGTGACGAGTTTGAACGAGCGGACCGTCTCGGCCGACACATTGCGTTCGAGGTTCATGGGGGCCTGTGCCAGCAGATCGCAGAACAGCGGTCGCGCCGCCAGGCCGGCGGCGATCAGCGCGGCGACCTCCTGGGCGGTGGTGTGGCTGCGCGTCTCCAGCTCGGCGCGCAGGTGCGCCGACCATTCCTGCCAGCCTTCCGCGGTCAGCTTCAGGAAGATCTGCTCCCTGGTCTCGAAATAGCGCAGCAGGGCGGACTTGTGCATGCCCACGGCCGCGGCGATGTCCGTGAGGGTGACGTCCCGGACCCCGCGACTGCGGCCGAGCGTGCGGGCCGCGTCCAGGATCGCCGCTTCTCGAGCCTGTTTGGCCTCGGCGCTGCGCGCACGCTGGAAGGCAGGCGAAGTCATGGGCCACATCATAGGAAGGCTTTAAGAGAACGGTGTTGCGTAAATAAGAGAACGCTGTTGCACTAGGGGTATGAGTCAACAGGTCTGGTTCATCACCGGTTCGTCGCGCGGCCTCGGCCGTGCGCTGGTCGTCGCCGCGCTGGAGGCCGGGGATCGCGTCGTCGCCACCGCCCGCCGCCCGGAAGCCCTCGCCGATGTACAGGAGAAGTACGGCGACCGCGTGCATCCGCTCGCGCTGGACGTCACCCGCCCCGAGGCGGCCCGGCGGGCCGTCGAGGCGGCCGTCGGCCGCTACGGACGCATCGACGTGCTCGTGAACAACGCGGGATACGCCAATGTGTCGCCCATCGAGACCGCGGACGACGACGACGTCCGCACCCAGTTCGAGACGAACTTCTGGGGTGTCCACCACGTCACCAAGGCGGCGCTGCCCGTCCTGCGCCGCCAGGGCGGCGGCACGGTCGTGCAGATCTCCTCGGTCGGCGGGCGTGTCGGCGGATCCCCGGGCATCGCGTCCTACCAGGCGGCCAAGTTCGCCGTCGACGGCTTCAGCCGGGTGCTCGCCGCGGAGACCGCACCGTTCGGTGTGCGGGTCATGGTCGTCGAACCGAGCGGCTTCGCCACGGACTGGGCCGGTGCCTCCATGACGGTCCACACGATCCCCGACGCGTACGAGGAGACCGTCGGTGAGTTGAACCGCCGGGTGCGACAGAGTTCGGACGGGGCGGCCGGCGACCCCGAGCGCGCCGCCGAGATCATCGTGCGGACCGTCCGGCGCGGCCGGGTGCCGTCCCATCTGCTGCTGGGGGTGAACGCGGTGACCATGGCCCTGGAGTACTCCCGCCGACAGCTCGCCGAGGCCACCGCCTGGGAGAAGGTCAGCCGGTCGGCCGACTTCGGCGAGCCCTACCCCGTCGACCTCCCGCCCGAGCACGGCGACAGCTGACCCGGCACCCGCACCAGCGCCCGCCGCGCCGGTTCCGCGGCCCCGCCGGTCGCCGGTGACGCCCGGACACCGGCGGGCGACGGGGCCGGAGCAGGACGTGTATCACGCGCAGGCGGGGTACCCGGCAGTGCGAGCGCCCGTCGGCAGCAGACCAGCAGGGGGTGCCATGGTGCAGGGACAGCTCAGGGGCACACCCGACGATCCTTCGCGACGCAGCCCCCTCATCCCGCCCCTGGGGGAAAGGGACCTCGACCAGATCCAGGCCGGGCTCCGGCAGCTCGCGCACGCGCACAGCCGGATGCGCCAGCTGCTCGACGCCGTCGTCAGCATCAGCAGCGCCCTGGACGTGGACGTCGTGCTGCACACCATCGTCGACACGGCCCGGCAGCTCGGCCGGGCACGCTACGCCGCCCTCGGTGTCCTGGACGAGACGGGGGCGTTCGTCCAGCTCATCGCCTCCGGTTTCGGTGACGGCGACGTACGGGACAAGGGCAAGCTGCCGCACGGGGCCGGGCTGCTGGGCGAGCTGATCCGCCACCCCGAACCCCTGCGGGTGGACAACCTGGCGGCCCACCCGCGGGCGAGCGGCTTCCCGGAGGGACATCCCCGGATGAGCACCCTGCTCGGGGTGCCCATCCGCGTCCGGGACACCGTGTACGGCAACCTCTACCTGGCGGACAAGGAGGGCGACGAGGCCTTCACCGACGAGGACCAGGAATACCTCGTCGCGCTGGCCAGCGCCGCCGGCGTCGCCATCGAGAACGCCCGTCTCGTCCAACGGCTGCGGCAGGCGACGGAGGACTTCCAGCGCCGTCTGCTGCCCGATCTGGCCTCGCTGCCGGGTCTGGCGTTCCAGGCCCGCTACCAGCCCTTCACCGAGGCCCCCGAGGTCGGCGGCGACTGGTACGACGTGATCTGCCTGCCGGACAAGGTGCCGTGCGTGATGGTCGGCGACGTCATGGGCCACGGCATCGAGGCCGCCACCGTCATGAGCCGGATCAGCAACATGATCCGCGTCATCGCCTACGCCGAGGGGCAGCCGCCCAGCCGCGTCCTGCACCGGCTGGACGCGCTCCAGCACCACCTCCACGACGCACCGATGGCCACCGCCCTGGTCGCCCGCATCGAACCCGCCGACAGCGGCGAAGGCAGATTCCTGCACTGGTGCAGCGCGGGACACCTGCCTCCCCTGCTGATCACCCCGGACAACCGGGCCCGCTACCTGACGGCCGAGGCCGGGCCGCCCCTCGGCGTCAGCCCCGAACTCACCCGCCCGGACCACCGCCACCCCCTGCCCTGCGGCGCCACCGTGCTGCTGCACACCGACGGACTCATCGAGGAACGCGGCCACAGCTACGACGACGGCATGAGACAGGTGGCCGACACCGCGGCCCGCTGTGCGACCGCGCCCCTGGAAGGACTCTGCGATGCCCTCCTCGCCCAGCGTCAGGGAACCTTCCACGACGACGTCGCCCTGCTCGCCGTCCGCGTGCCGCACTGAGTCGACCCGGAGACGGCCGGGACGGGGGAGCGGGGACCCTCGGAACCCGCATGCGGGGCTGTCCGGCCCCACCGGATCCGGTGTGCGCGCGGTGCACTGGGGTGTGCCGGTGCACCGGGTGTGCCGGCGGAGGCCGTGACGCCCACGCCGCCGCCCGCGCGTCACCACCCCGTACGTGACATGTGAACACCCACAGGAGGAGAGAACGATGAGCACACTCGCACGACGCCAGAGGTTCTCCTTCCCGGAGATCCCCGAGTGGTTCGAGGCCTTCCCCGCCCGGTTCGGCATGCCCTCCCTGGGCGACCTGTACGCGGTCCGCATTGAGGAGTACGTGGAGGACGGCCGGTACGTCGTACGGGCGGAGCTGCCGGGTGTCTCGCCCGACGACATCGACGTCGTCCTCAGCGAGGGCACCCTGACCATCAGGGCCGAACGCACCGAACGCGACGTGGACAAGCACCGCAGCGAGATCCGCTACGGCTCCATGAGCCGCACCGTGACCCTGCCACCGGGAGCCGACGAGGACGACGTCACCGCCGACTACACCGACGGCATGCTCACCGTCAGCGTGGGCATGGGACGTGAGCGGACCGAGGAGAAGCACATCGAGGTCCGGCACGGTGGATGACATCCGTCACCGCGGTGCACCGCCGGCCGTCCCCCGGCCGCCTGGTGCACCGTACGCGGCGGCAGCGCGGCGCGCCGGGCGGCGGCCCCGCCCCCCGGCGCGCCCGCCCGGACGACGCACCGGTGACGGGCAACCGGGAAAGGCGTTGGGGCGATGAGGCAGCGCAGCGTGGGCGATCTGATGACACCCACCGCCGTGAGTGTGCGGCCGGGCACCCCGTTCAAGGAGATCGCCCGCATCCTCGACGAGTACCAGATCACGGCCGTTCCCGTGATCGACGACGAGGAACGTCCGGTCGGCGTGGTGTCCGAGGCGGACCTGCTGCGCAAACAGACGGGAAGCGGCACCGGAAGCAGCGCCCAGGACCTGATGACGAGCCCCGCCGTCGTCGCCGAGCCCGGCTGGCATGCCGTGCGGGCCGCGCGGACGATGGAACACCACAAGGTCAAGCGGCTTCCCGTGGTGGACGGCGACGGTCGGCTCATCGGGGTGATCAGCCGCAGCGACCTGGTGCAGCTGTTCCTGCGCAGGGACCGCGCGATCCAGGAGGAGATCCTGGAGGACGTCATCGTACGGACGCTGGGCCTGCCGCCGTCCGCG
>Ga0164243_10009418_pt1 | contig 14222 bp, 12 predicted proteins | sample OricompcompostOP_FD_108781 | JGI IMG/M metagenome (GOLD analysis project Ga0164243, IMG submission 108781) | Organic Plus compost microbial communities from Emeryville, California, USA - Original compost - Organic plus compost (OP) | ecosystem: Engineered > Solid waste > Mixed feedstock >... | reverse complement strand
TTCTACAACCCGACCCGGCGTCACTCGACCCTGGGTTACCTCAGTCCTATCGACTTCGAACGCGAAGCTGGGGTAGCCTGAATGAACTTATCTCGGTGTCCATCAAACCGGCAGCAGGCCACACAAAGATGCCTGAGTTACGGTTGGCTTCGATGAGCTTACCTTCGGCACTGTCCACTTTTGGGTAGTAGGCGAGCCATGGCGCATCCATGAACCTTGGGCCACATGCGGAAGAGATATCCTCGTTTTCGAAGAATCTCGATCCCTCGAACAAGTCGATCCATGTGCCCTCAATCGTCCGTGTTCGCTGCTGAATGAATACCAACGCGACCAAGAACGCAGCCGCTCCCGCGGTGAATAGGATGGCTGTTTTCGTCGGCCCCGCGCGCTTCATACCGAGTGGATGCACCCGACATCAGACGATCGCAAGCCGGCCGCTCCCCACCAGGCCTCATTTGTTCTAAAATTGCAATTTCAGCCCCTCGTCGCACTTCTCGCAAGGGTGGGCGCCTTCGTCCGCTGGCATCGTGGCGCGGTCTTGCAGCACGGCTTCGGCGACTTTCCTTCCAGACCGGCATGGTTGCGGGAAGCCGCCCGGGATGCTTTGGTGCCGCGATGAACGCCATCGCCTATCTCGGCGCCGCGCTGGCCGAAATCGGGGGCTGCTTCGCCTTCTGGGCATGGCTGCGGCTCGGCAAGTCGCCCTGGTGGATCGCGCCGGGCATCGTCTCGCTCTGCCTGTTCGCCTGGCTGCTGACGCTGGTGGACAGCGACCAGGCCGGGCGGGCCTACGCCGCTTATGGCGGGGTCTATATCTGCGCTTCGCTATTCTGGCTCTGGGCGGTGGAAGGCGCGCGGCCGGACAGGTGGGACGCGCTCGGCGCCGCGGTCTGCCTCACCGGCGCGGCGATCATCCTGTGGGGCCCGCGCGGGGCGTAGGAGAAGGGCAGGGCTCGGCGCTTCCGCCGGCGGGGAAGGTCTCCGCGATCCAGCCGCCGCCCACCACCCGCTCCCCGGCATAGAGCACCGCCGCCTGGCCGGGCGCGACGCCGTATTCGGGCTCGGCGAAGCGGATCAGGGTCTCGGCGCCGTTCCCCAACGGGCCTTCCAGCGACACCGGCACGGGCTTCGCCAGCGAGCGGACCTTGGCGGTGAGCGGCGAATCGGGCAGCGGGCCGATGCGGTTGGTCTCCACGATCCGCGCGGCGGCAACGCCCAGCAGGCGCCGCGGCCCGACCAGCACCCGAGCCTGCGCGGCATCGAGCGCGACGACATAGAGCGGCTCGGGCTGCCCGCCGATCTCCAGCCCGCGCCGCTGGCCCACGGTGAAATGGATCACCCCGGCATGATCGCCCAGCTCCTCGCCCGTCTCGGCATGGACGATGCGCCCCGGAACCACCCCGTCGGGGCGGACGGAGCGGACGATCCGGGCATAATCGCCGTCGGGAACGAAGCAGATGTCCTGGCTGTCGGGCTTGGCCGCCACGGTGAGGCCGGCCTGCGCGGCGATCGCGCGCACGTCCTGCTTGGGCATCCCGCCCAGGGGATAGCGCAGGAAGGCGAGCTGCTCTTCCGTGGTGCCGTAGAGGAAATAGCTCTGGTCGCGCGCGGGATCGAGCGCGCGGTGCAGCTCCGGCCCGGCCGGGCCGGCCACGCGGCGCACATAATGGCCGGTCGCCAGGCAATCGGCCCCCAGCTCCTTCGCCATGCGCAGGAGATCGGTGAATTTGGGGCCCATATTGCAGCGGATGCAGGGGATCGGGGTGCGCCCGGCGAGGTAATCGTCGGCGAAGCGTTCCACCACGTCCTCGCGGAAGGCGCTTTCATGGTCGAACACGTAATGCGCGATGCCCAGCCGGTCGGCCACGCTGCGCGCATCGCGGATATCGTCGCCCGCGCAGCAGGCGCCCTTGCGCCCGGTTGCCGCGCCGTAATCGTAGAGCTGCAGCGTGATCCCCACCACCTCGGCCCCGCTCGCGGCGGCGAGCGCGGCGACAACGGAGGAATCCACCCCGCCCGACATGGCGACCACGATGCGGCAATCGCCCGCCGCGCGCGGCAGGTCGAACAGGGCGGCCGCGGCGGGCGGCAGGTCGAGGCTGGCGGCGATCGGCATGGGCGGCCCCTTACACCCTGCGGCGCGGAAGGGCAAAGCGCAGGCGTTCGGATGGGAACGGAACCGGCCGTCCCTTGTTTTGGCCCTTGTTTGGGGTCGAAACACGGAAAAAGGGGGCTGGAAGGATCTGCAGGAGCGCGATGCCCTTCCCTAACGCAGGGTAAATCGCGGCTTTACGGGTTCTTGAGGCAGCTCCCCTACAGGGGAAACGGGCATCGATGCGGCCGGGGAAGTCCGCTTCGATCCTACCGGCGCTGCATCGGGCGGGCCGTGGAAATAGTAAACGGGCTGTTAACCCAGTTGCTTTAGCGAATGGAAAAGCAGCGGGAGCCATGGTTTCGGGCGTCACCAGCGACGAGACGACCGGCGACTGAGGAAAGTGATGATCGAGAACCAGAAAATCCGTCCCGCGCAGGTAATCGGCCCCCTTGGCGAGCCGCTTACGCTCGATAACCTGCCGAAGCCCGACACCAAGCGCTGGGTCGTGCGGCGGAAGGCGGAGGTCGTCGCGGCGGTCAATGGCGGCCTGCTGACGATCGACGAGGTGCTCGAACGCTACGGGCTCACGCTGGAGGAATTCGCTTCCTGGCAGCGCGCGGTCGACCGCTCCGGGATGCAGGGCCTGCGCGTCACGCGCATCCAGCATTATCGCGATCTTTACGAGCGCCAGCTCAAATACTGACCTGGTCACAGGTTTGCGCAGGAAAGGGCCGGATCTTCCGGCCCTTTTTCGTGGGCCCTTGCCTGCCGGCTCTCCCCATCGCCCGGCTTTTCATGTAGCTTCCCCTTGCCACGGCCCTTTCCCGAGGTCGAAGCGGGCACGGATCCGCTGCGGGAGCGTTTCCCAACCAAGGCGGGCCGGGGGGCATGGAAGAGGAGAGTATCAATGGGTTGGATTATCGCACTGATCGTTGGCGGCGTTGCAGGCTGGCTGGCCAGCATGGTGATGAATCGGGACGCCTCGATGGGCATCTTCTGGAACATCGTGGTCGGCTGCGTCGGCTCCCTCATCGGCAACGCGCTGTCCGGCCCGTTGTTCGGCGTGCGGGGCTCGGTGCAGGCATTCTCGCTCACGGGGCTGGTGATCGCGTTCGTCGGCGCGGTGGTGCTGCTCGCCATCGTCAACCTGATCCAGCGCGGACGCGTTCGCTGAACGCATTTCAAGCTTGAGGCGCGCCCGGGCATTCCCGGGCGCGCCTCTTGCGCGAACGCCCTTCGTCGGTCTCCGATGGCCTCCGGCAGACCGCGCATTGTCACCCGGCGGGAGCGGCTCTAATAACGCCCGCGGAGCCGCCGGCCTTGCGCCAGGTGGCTTATTTGCATAAGACACCCGGCCGATCTCCGGGTCTTGGGGGCTGTGGGCTGCGATGAATTACGAGACGACCGTTGACGTTGAAGGCGAGGGGAGCCCTGGCGGCGATCCTCTTGCCGATGTCGACGCGCAGGCGCGGGCGGACCGCAGGCGCAAGCTGCTGATCGCAGGCGGCGCGATCCTCGCCGTGCTCGTGCTCGTCGCCGTGATGTTCGGCCATGGCGGGGGCGAGAAGGATTTCGCCCCAGGCGAGGCGCAGGCCCCCACCGTCACCGTGATCGCGCCCGGCAAGGTGACGATCGCAGGCAATATCCAGGCGACCGGCACGCTGGCCGCGCGGCGCGAGATGCCCGTGGGTGTGGTGGGCGAAGGCGGCCGCGTGGTCTCGGTGCCGGTGGAAGCGGGCCAGTGGGTCCGCGCGGGCCAGGTGCTCGCGGTGATCGACCGTTCGGTGCAGACCCAGCAGGCGGTGAGCGCCGCGGCGCAGATCGAGGTCGCCAGGGCCGACGCCCAGCTGGCCCAGGCCAATCTGGACCGTGCGCTGAAGCTGGTGGACCGGGGCTTCATCTCCAAGGCCGATGTCGACCGGCTGACGGCCACGCGCGACGCGGCGGCGGCGCAAGTGAAGGTGGCGCAGGCCCAATATCGGGAGCTGCTGGCCCTGAACGACCGGCTCAACATCGTCGCGCCCGCCGCCGGCCTGATCCTCGAACGCAATGTCGAGCCGGGCCAGGTGGTCGGCGCGGGCTCCTCGGTGCTGTTCTCGATCGCCAAGGACGGCCAGCTCGAGCTTCTCGCCCAGCTGGACGAAGCCGATCTCGCCGCCGTTTCGGTCGGCACCACGGCGCAGGTCGTGCCGGTGGGCACGACCAAGGCCTTTCCCGGGCAGGTATGGCAGGTCTCCCCCGTGATCGACCAGACCCGGCGGCTGGGCACGGCGCGCATCGCCTTGAGCTACGCGCCCGAACTGCGCCCCGGCGGCTTCGCCTCGGCCACGATCGTCAGCGGCACGCTGGTCGCGCCCATGCTCCCGGAATCGGCGATCCTGTCCGATGACCAGGGCAGCTATGTCTATGTCGTGGGCAAGGGCAACAAGGTGGCGCGCCGCGATGTCGAGACCGGGCTGGTCACCGATAACGGCATCGCCGTCGTCAAGGGCCTCACCGGCGGTGAGAGGGTGGTGATGCGTGCGGGCGGCTTCCTGACCGAAGGGGAGGTGATCCGCCCCGTCGATGCCGCCCCGCAGAAGCCCGCCTTGCGGCCGGCGAGCTGATCGGGCCAACCCATGAGCCTGCGCAACATCTCGGCCTGGTCCATCCGCAATCCGATCGTTCCGATCATTGCGTTCGCCGGGCTCCTGCTCGCGGGCCTGATCAGCTTCGCCCGGATGGAGGTGCAGAACGATCCGGACATCGAGTTCCCGGTGGTGATCGTGATCATCTCGCAGCCCGGCGCGGCGCCGACCGAGATCGAGAACCAGATCACCCAGCGCGTGGAATCGGCGGTGAACACGCTGAACGGCGTGCGCGCGATCAGCTCTACCGCGGAGGAAGGCAGCAGCCAGACCCAGATCGAATTCGAGATCGGCACCGACATCAATCAGGCGGTGAACGAGGTCAAGAACCAGATCGACCAGGTGCGCGGCGAACTGCCCGACGGCATCCTCGAACCCCAGGTGTTCAAGGTGGAGACCAGCTCGGAGCCGCTGGTCTATTTCGGCGTCTCGGCCGACGACATGACGCTGGAGGAGCTGTCCTGGTTCGTCGACGACACAGTCGCCAAGCGGCTCTCGACCATTCCCGGCCTGGCCGAGGTCTCGCGCGGGGGCGGCGTCGATCGCGAGATATTGGTGATCCTCAACCCCGCCAAGATGCAGTCGCTGGGCGTCACCGCCACGCAGGTGAACCAGACCCTGCGCGCGCTCAACCTGAACGCCGCCGGCGGGCGGGCCGAGATCGCCGGATCGCGCCAGTCCGTGCGCGTGCTGGGCAATGCGCGCGACGCCTTCGAGCTTTCGCAGACCCAGGTTTCCCTGGGCGACGGCCGCTATATCAAGCTGGCCGACATCGCCGATGTGAAGGATGCCTATGGCGAGCTCACCTCGATGGCCCGGATCGACGGCAAGCAGGTGGTCAATTTCGGCATCACCCGCGCGCGCGGCGCGTCCGACGTCAGCGTCTATGACAGCGCGGTGGAAGAGCTGAAGAAGATCGAGAAGGACAATCCCGGCATCCGCTTCACCCGGCTGTTCACCACGGTCGATTACACCAAGTCGCAATATGAGAGCTCGATCGCGGCGATGGTGGAAGGCGCGGTGCTGGCGGTGATCGTGGTGTTCTTCTTCCTGCGCGACTGGCGGGCGACCATCATCGCCGCGCTGGCGATCCCGCTGTCCTCGATCCCGACCTTCTGGTTCATGGACATGATGGGCTTCACGCTGAACTCGATGTCGCTGCTGGCGCTCGGGCTGGTCGCGGGCGTGCTGGTGGACGATGCGATCGTGGAGATCGAGAACATCGTGCGGCATATGCGCATGGGCAAGAGCGCCTATCAGGCCGCGATCGACGCGGCGGACGAGATCGGCCTCGCCGTGGTCGCCACCACCATGTCGATCGTCGCGGTGTTCTTCCCGGTCGCGCTGATGCCGGGCATCCCGGGGCAGTTCTTCAAGAATTTCGGCCTCACCGTGGTCGCCTCGGTGCTGATGAGCCTTGCCGTCGCGCGCATGATCACGCCGATGATCGCCGCCTATTTCCTCAAGGCGAAAGGCCACGCCTCGCATGGCGAGGGCCGGATGATGGACCTCTACCTGAAGGTGCTGCACTGGTCGATCGACCAGTCGAAGGCGAACGCGATCCGCGCCCGCCTGCGGCCCGCGCCCTTCGGCGTCGGCTCCTTCGTGGTGGAGACGCTGTTCGTCGTCATCTCGGTGGCGGCCTTCTTCGGCGCGCTGGTGATGCTGGCGATGCTGCTGCTGCCTTACCTGATGGGGCTGGCGCTGCCCAAGCTGATCAGCGCACTCGTGGCGCTGGTGGGCGGGCTGGCGGTGATCGCCGCCGCTCTGGCGGTGACCTATGGCGTGGCGGCCGCGCTGGGCTTCGTGATCCGCGCCCTGCCGGGCGAGCGCATCCCGCGCTATCACGATTATTTCGCCGGCCGGCTGCGCGCGCGCGGGCAGGATCACCGCGTGTGGATGATGGGGATCGGCTTCCTCGCCCTGCTCGCCACGATCGGGCTGGGCGCGTCGATCCCGGCGCAATTCTTCCCTAATGTGGACAGCGATTTCAGCCGAATCCGGGTCAGCATGGTGCCGGGCACAACGCTGCAGCAGACGCAGGAAGTCACCGGCAAGGTGGCGAACCGCTTGCGGAAGGAGCCGGAAGTGCAGCTCGCGCTGGAGCGGGTGTCGGAAGGCGAGGCCTTCATCCTCCTCACCCTCAAGCCCGATCGGGCGCGCACCAGCGTGGATTTCGAGCGTGACCTCACGCCCTATCTGCAGAGCGTGCCCGACGCGCGGATCAACTTCCTCACCCAGCAGGGTGGCCCGGGGGGAAGCGGGCGGCCGATCTCGGTGATGCTGTCCGGCTCCGATCCCGACCAGCTCAATGCCGCCGCCGGCCAGCTCGTGGATCAGATGAAGGCGATCAAGGGCGTGGTCGGCCCGCGGATCGAGGCCGACCTGCGCCGGCCGGAGATCCTCATCAAGCCCCGGCTCGACCTTGCCTCCAGCCTCGGCGTTTCGACCAGCGAGCTCAGCCAGACGATCCGCATCGCGACCCTGGGCGAGATCGACCAGAACGCGGCCAAGTTCTCCCTGTCGGACCGGCAGGTGCCGATCCGCGTGCGCCTGTCGGAGAATTCGCGGCGCGACATCTCGGTGATCCGCAACCTGCCGGTGCCCACCGCCTCGGGCGGCTCGGTGCCGCTGTCGCGCGTGGCGGACATCTCCTTCGGCTCGGGGCCGACCACGATCGAGCGCTATAACCAGCAGCGCCGCATCTTCGTGAGCGCCGACCTGTCGCCCGGCACCGCCAAGGGCGACGTGATGACCGCGATCAACCGCCTGCCGATCATGCAGAACCTGCCCACCGGCATCTCCAACGCCCCGGTCGGCGAGGATCAGTGGCAGGCCGAGCTGATGGCCAATTTCCAGATCGCGCTGATGACCGGCGTGCTGCTGGTGTTCTCGGTGCTGGTGTTGCTCTATCGCCGCCTGGTCTCACCGCTGGTGAACATGAGCTCGCTGTTCCTCGCCCCGTTGGGCGGGCTGATCGCGATCTTCATCCTCGGCCAGCCGCTTTCGCTGCCGGTGTTCATCGGGGTGCTGATGCTGTTCGGCATCGTCGCCAAGAACTCGATCCTGCTGATCGACTTCGCGATCGAGGAGATGGCGACCGGCAAGAGCAAGTTCGCCGCGATCCTCGAAGCGGGCCACAAGCGCGCCCAGCCCATCGTCATGACCACTTTCGCCATGACCGCGGGGATGGTGCCCACCGCCGTCTCGCTTTCGGGCGATTCCGCATGGCGCGCGCCGATGGGCACGGTGGTGATCGGCGGCCTGACCCTTTCGACCCTGCTGACGCTGGTGATCGTGCCCGCGGGCTTCAGCCTGGCGGATGGGCTGGAGAAACGGATCGGCCCGTGGCTGCGCGACCGGGTGCTCACCTACAAGCCGGGGGATGAGCATCCCCGACCGGGGCGGCCCGATCTCGGGCCGGAGACCCATCCCGCAGAGTGACCGCTCGTCCGGAGCGGCCGGGGTGGGCATGCAGCCTTCCGGGCCCGGCGCCATGCCCGCGGATCGCACGCGCGCCATGCGGCGCTTCGCCACCGGGCTGCTGGTCGCGATGGCGGGGCTGTTCCTCCTCGCCCGGCATTATTCCGGCGCCCATCCCGCCTGGGGCTATGTGCTGGCCTTCGCCGAAGCGGCGATGGTGGGCGGGCTGGCGGATTGGTTCGCGGTGACCGCGCTGTTCCGCCATCCGCTCGGCCTGCCGATCCCGCACACCGCGATCATCCCGGAAAACAAGGACCGGATCGCCGACACCATGGCGGGCTTCCTGCGCACCAATTTCCTCACCGCAGCGGTGGTCTCCCGCCGGATGAAGGGGATGAACTTGGCGCTGGCCGCGGGCAACTTTCTGGCCGAGCCTTCGGGCGGGGGCGAATCGCGCATCCGCGCCGGCGCGGCGGAGCTGTTCGCGCAGACGCTCGAATCGCTCGATCCGGAACGGCTGGGCGGGCAGGTGAAGGCGGGGCTGAAGAGCCAGCTCGACAAGCTGGAGGTCGCGCCGCTGCTGGGCCAGATGCTGGCGGCGGGCATCGCCGACAAGCGGCACCTGCCGCTGCTGGAGGCGCTGCTGCGCTGGGCCGGGCTGACGCTGGAGGCGAACGAGGACCTCGTCCGCTCGGTGATTCACGAGCGCGCCAACGCCCTGCTGCGGCTGACCGGGCTGGACGAACGGCTCGCCAATTCGGTGCTCGACGGGATCTACAAGCTGCTGGCCGAATGCATCGTCGATCCGGACCATCCGCTCCGCCGCAAGGTGGAGGAAGGGCTGGAGCAGCTGGCCCATGATCTCGTTCACGATCGCGCGACACGGGCGCGGATAGAGAAGATGAAGCGGGAACTGCTCGACAATCCGGCGCTGGCCCGCTGGTGGGAAGGCGTGTGGGAACGCATCCGCCGCGCGCTGATCGAGACCGCGCGCAATCCCGATGCGGCCCTGGCGGGGCAGCTGGGCAGCGCCTTGTCCGAGCTGGGCAAGGCGCTGCGCGAGGATTCGGCGCTGCAGGCGCAGATCAACCGCTTCGCCCGCCGCACGGCGGTGGGCGTCGCCACACGCTATGGCGGGCAGATCGTCCAGCTCGTCTCCGAGACGGTCAAGCGGTGGGACACGCGCACGGTGACCGGCCGGATCGAGGGCGCGGTCGGCCGCGACCTGCAATTCATCCGCATCAACGGCACGCTGGTGGGCGGGCTGGTCGGGGTGGCGATCCACCTCATCGGGGAGCTGCTGTGAGCGAAGGGCCCGTCCTCGTCACCGAACGGCTGGAGCTGTGGAAGCCGTCCGTGGCCGATCTCGGGCCGATGTTCGACATTGTGAGCCATCCGGAAACCGGCCGCTATCTTGGCGTGCAACGCAGCTTCGCCGATCATTTCCAGCACTTCTCCCGCAATGCCGGGAGCTGGCAGCTCTACGGCTATGGCAGCTTCATGGTGCGGCGGCGGGGCGAGGCCGGCTTGCTGGGCAATTGCGGCATCTTCCACAGCTGGCGTGGGATCGGCGCGGATTTCGACGATTGCCCGGAAGCGGGCTGGATCCTCCGGGTGGACAGCGTAGGCCAGGGCTATGGCGGTGAAGCGATGCGCGCGGTGCTGGCCTGGTTCGAGCGGGAGCACGGCGCGCGGCGGATCGTATGCGCGATCGAACCGGGCAACGACGCGTCCCTCGCCCTGGCTGGGAAGCTGGGCTTCGCGGCCTTTCGCAACGGGGTGTTTCCCGACGGGGCGCAGGTGAAGCTGCTGGAGCGCGCCGCCGGGAGCCGGATCTAGATCGGCGATCCCCGAAGATCGATCACAGCTTCGCCGTCAGCTCCGGCACCGCATCGAACAGGTCGGCGACGAGGCCGATATCGGCCACCTGGAAGATCGGCGCATCCTCGTCCTTGTTGATGGCGACGATGGTCTTCGAATCCTTCATCCCCGCCAAGTGCTGGATCGCGCCGGAGATGCCGATGGCGATGTAGAGCTCTGGGGCGACGATCTTGCCGGTCTGGCCCACCTGGTAGTCGTTGGGCACATAGCCCGCATCCACCGCCGCGCGCGAAGCGCCGATCGCAGCGCCGAGCTTGTCGGCCAGCGGCGTGATCACCTGCTCGAAGGTCTCCGCGTCCTTCAGCGCGCGCCCGCCCGAGACGATCACCTTGGCGCTGGTCAGCTCCGGCCGGTCGGATTGGGCGACCTCGGCCCCCGCGAAGCTCGAAAGCCCGGCGTCGCCCGGCCCGGAAACATCCTCCACCGGGGCCGAACCGCCGCCCGCCGCCGCCTTGGGGAAAGCGGTGCCGCGCACGGTGACGACCAGCTTGGGATCGCTGCTCTCCACCGTGGCGATGGCGTTGCCGGCATAGATCGGGCGAGTGAAGCTCTTCTCCCCTTCCACCGAGAGGATGTCGGAAACCTGCATCACGTCGAGCAGCGCAGCCACGCGCGGGGCGATGTTCTTGCCGGTGGTCGTCGCGGGGGCCAGGAAGGCGTCGAAGCCTTCCATCAGCTGCACGACCAGCGGCGCGACATTCTCCGCCAGCGCATGCTCGTAGGCCGCGTCGTCGGCCTTCAGCACCTTGGCCACGCCTTCGATCTTCGCCGCTTCCTGCGCCACCGCGTCGCAGCCCTTGCCGGCGACCAGCAGCGTCACGCCGCCCAGCTTGCCGGCGGCGGTGACCGTGGAAAGCGTCGCATCCTTGAGCGACGCGTTGTCGTGTTCGACCCAGACGAGAGTGTTCATCGCTTCAATCCTTGCTTCCGTTCGCCCTGAGCCTGTCGGAGGCCGCCTTTCCGGGGAGAGGCGGAGCTTTCGAAGCGCTCAGCCCGAACGGGGAAAACCGTTCGGGAGATCAGGCGATTCCCAGTTCCTTGATCTTCGCCACCAGCTCGTCCACCGAGCCGACCTTGATCCCGGCCTGGCGCGCGGGGGGCTCCGCCACATGGGTGATCTTGAGCCGGGGTGCGGTGTCGACCCCGTAATCGGCCGGCGCCTTCGTCGCCAGCGGCTTGCTCTTGGCCTTCATGATGTTGGGCAGCGAGGCATAGCGCGGCTCGTTCAGCCTGAGATCGGTGGTCACGATCGCGGGAAGCGCCAGCTTCACCGTCTCCAGCCCGCCATCGACCTCGCGCGTCACCGAAACGCCGTCACCGTCTACCTCGACCTTGCTGGCGAAGGTGCCCTGCGGGCGGCCCATCAGCGCGGCCAGCATCTGGCCGGTCTGGTTCGCGTCGTCGTCGATCGCCTGCTTGCCCAGCACGACCAGGCCGGGCTGCTCCTCCTCGGCCACGGCCTTGAGGATCTTGGCTACCGCCAGCGGCTCCATCTCCTCATCCGTCTGCACCAGGATCGCCCGGTCCGCCCCCATGGCCAGCGCCGTGCGCAGCGTCTCCTGCGCCTTGGCCGGGCCGATCGAGACGGCGACGACTTCCGTAGCCTTGCCCGCTTCCTTCAGCCGGATCGCCTCTTCCACCGCGATCTCGTCGAACGGGTTCATGCTCATCTTGACGTTCGCGAGATCGACGCCGGAGCCGTCCGCCTTCACCCGGGGCTTCACATTGTAATCGATCACCCGCTTCACGGGCACTAGTATCTTCATGGGAAACGGATCCTTCCCTTGGAGTGGTGTCCTGCGTTTAACCGGCTGGTTAAACGAAGCTTCGATCTGCCATCGCGTCACGCGGGCAGCAGGTCAACCCCCGGAAGTTGACGATCGGTCAGGCGGCCTGCTTCACCTCCGCGACGATCTTCTTCGCCGCATCGCCCAGATCGTTCGCCGAAACGATCGGCAGGCCGGAATTGTCGAGGATGTCCTTGCCCTGCTGCACATTGGTGCCTTCGAGGCGGACCACCAGCGGCACGGAAAGGTCCACTTCCTTCGCCGCTGCCACGATCCCTTCGGCGATCGTGTCGCAGCGCATGATCCCGCCGAAGATGTTGACCAGGATGCCCTTCACCGCCGGGTCCGACAGGATGATCTTGAACGCGGCCGTCACCTTCTCCTTGCTGGCGCCGCCGCCCACGTCGAGGAAATTGGCGGGGAAGGCGCCGTTCAGCTTGATGATGTCCATCGTCGCCATGGCCAGGCCCGCGCCGTTCACCATGCAGCCGATATCGCCGTCGAGCTTGATATAGGCGAGGTCGTATTTGCTTGCCTCCACCTCCATCGGATCTTCCTCCGTCTCGTCGCGCATCGCCTCCACCTCGGGGTGGCGGTAAAGCGCGTTCGAATCGAAGCTCATCTTGGTGTCGAGCACCAGCAGGTCGCCCTTGTCGGTCTCCACCAGCGGGTTGATCTCCAGCATCGAGCAATCGAGCGCGACGAAGGCTTCGTAGAGCTGCTTCGCCAGCTTCTGCGCCTGCTTGTTGGTCTCGCCCGTCAGCTTCAGCGCGAAGGCCACTGCGCGGCCGTGATGCGGCATGAAGCCCTGCGCGGGGTCGATGGTGATGGTGGCGATCTTCTCCGGCGTGTCGTGCGCGACCTGCTCGATATCCATCCCGCCTTCGGTGGAGACGATCATCGCCACCCGGCCGCTGCCGCGATCGACCAGCAGCGAGAGATAGTATTCCTTCGCGATGTCCACCCCGTCGGTGATGTAGAGCCGGTTGACCTGCTTGCCGGCCTCGCCCGTCTGCACCGTCACCAGCGTGTTGCCGAGCATCTCCTTCGCATTGGCTTCCACTTCCTCGACGCTCTTGGCCAGGCGCACGCCGCCTTTCGCATCGGGGGCCAGCTCCTTGAACTTGCCCTTGCCGCGCCCGCCGGCATGGATCTGCGCCTTGACCACATAGAGCGGCCCGGGCAGCTTCTTCGCGCCTTCCACCGCTTCCGCCACGGTGAGCGCGGGATAGCCGGCGGGAATCGCGATGCCGAACTTCGCGAGCAGTTCCTTGGCCTGGTATTCGTGGATGTTCATGGGAGGACTCGGCTCTTTCGGGGATGGGAAGGGGACGGCCCCCGCATAAGCACACCGTGTTTGGCTTGAAAAGGTGCTTTCCCGCGCGCAGTCTCGCGCGCGCAGATGATCGACTGGCAACGCCTAGAAGAGATAGTCCGCGAAGCCGGGCGAATCGCCATGCGGCAATGGCCGGGCGGCGGCCACGAGCTGCGGAGCTGGGCCAAGGACACGGCGGGCAGCCCGGTCTCGGCCGCTGATATCGAAGTGGACGATTTCCTCCGCCGCGAACTTGCCCTGCTGCTTCCCGCGGCGGGCTGGCTGTCGGAAGAGACGGTGGACCGGCCCGAACGGCTGGAGAAGGGCCTGTGCTGGCTGGTCGATCCGATCGACGGCACCCGCGATTTCATCCGCGGCCGCACCGGCTGGGCGGTCTCGGTCGCGCTGATCAGCGCCGGGCGTCCGCTGGTCGGCATGCTGGCCGCGCCCGCCCGGGATGAGGAATGGTTCGCCGTCGCCGGCCAGGGCGCGGCGCGGAACGGCGAAACGCTCGCGGCCAGCCGGCGCACGCAATTCGCCGGATCGCGCGTTCCCGCCGACAATCTGCCGGCGGAGGATCGCGACCTGGTGATGGTGGACAAGCCCAATTCGATCGCCCTGCGCGTGGCGATGGTCGCTTCGGGGGAAGCCGATCTCGTGGCCACGCTGCGCTGGGGCTATGAATGGGACATCGCGGCGGCCGCCCTGATCGCGCGCGAGGCCGGGGCGGCCGTCACCGACGCCTTCGGCGCTCCGCTGGCCTACAACAAGCGCGACCCCCGCGCCTTCGGCCTCCTCGCCTGCGCCCCCGCCATCCACCAGGCCGCCATCGCCCGCCTCGCCCAACGCGCCGCTATCCTGGCAACATCCTGATCCTTTGCGAACTATACTTCCCCCCTCCCCTTCAGGGGAGGGGGTCAGGGGGTGGGGTCTGGCCCCAGGCGAATGCTTCGCCTTAAGGCATCACCCCTCCCCAACCCCTCCCCTAAAGGGGAGGGGCTAATAAGGGCTTGACATACAGAACCACATTGGTTATATGAAGGACAGCACGGGGCGGGAGCGATCGCGCAGCCTTCCTCCCCTGTCGGACCGGG
>Ga0164243_10009417_pt1 | contig 14224 bp, 11 predicted proteins | sample OricompcompostOP_FD_108781 | JGI IMG/M metagenome (GOLD analysis project Ga0164243, IMG submission 108781) | Organic Plus compost microbial communities from Emeryville, California, USA - Original compost - Organic plus compost (OP) | ecosystem: Engineered > Solid waste > Mixed feedstock >... | reverse complement strand
GGACAGGTCGAAGCGCAGCGCGTCGAGGAACTCGCTCGGGTCGGCCGCCTCCCGCTGCCAGTCCAGCAGCTGGCGCAGCCACGTCATCTCGTCGATGTGCGCGGGCGGGCCGACGATCTGGGCGCCCTTCTGCTCCTTGTACTTCCAGTGCGCGGCGATGCCGAACTCGGCCGTGCGGTGCATCGCGTACGTGCGGATCTGCATCTCCACCGGCTTGCCGGTGGGCCCGATGACCGTCGTGTGCAACGACTGGTACATGTTGAACTTGGGCATGGCGATGTAGTCCTTGAACCGGCCCGGCACCGGCTGCCAGTTCGCGTGGATCACGCCCAGCGCCGCGTAGCAGTCGCGCACCGTGTCGACCAGGATCCGCACCCCGACCAGGTCGTAGATGTCGTTGAAGTCGCGCCCCCGCACGATCATCTTCTGGTAGATCGAGTAGAGGTGCTTCGGCCGGCCGGTCACCTCGGCCTTGATCTTGGCGGCCTTCAGGTCCGTGCCGACCTTCTGGGTGACCTGGCGCAGCAGCGCCTCGCGCTGCGGCTGGTGCTCCCCGATGAGCCGGTTGATCTCCTCGTACCGCTTCGGGAACAGCGTCCCGAACGCCAGATCCTCCAGCTCCCACTTGATCGTGTTCATACCGAGCCGGTGGGCCAGCGGAGCGAGGATCTCCAGCGTCTCCTTCGCCTTCTGCTCCTGCTTCGGCCGGGGCAGGAAGGTCAGGGTCCGCATGTTGTGCAGCCGGTCGGCGAGCTTGATGACCAGCACCCGCGGGTCCTTGGCCATGGCCACCACCATCTTGCGGATGGTCTCGGCCTTGGCCGCGTCGCCCAGCTTCACCTTGTCGAGCTTGGTGACCCCGTCGACGAGCAACGCCACCTCGCCGCCGAAGTCGGCGCGCATCTGGTCGAGCGTGTACTCCGTGTCCTCGATCGTGTCGTGCAGCAGCGCCGCGACCAGCGTGGTGGTGTCCATCCCGAGATTGGCCAGGATGGTCGCCACCGCGAGCGGGTGCGTGATGTACGGGTCGCCGGACTTGCGGTACTGCCCGGAGTGCCACCGCGCCGCCGTGTCGAACGCGCGCTGGAGCAGCCGCGCGTCGGCCTTCGGGTGGTTCTCCCGGTGCAGGGCGATGAGCGGTTCGAGCACCTCGCTGACCTGGGAGGTCTGCCAGGGCGCGTTGAAGCGGGCCAGACGTGCCCGCACTCGCCGCCCGGTGGGCGCGCTCGCGAGCGCGAACCCGGCGCTCGGCGCCGGCTCCCCCGCGCCGTCGCCGCGCAGCGGGACCACGACGTCGGCGGTGGGACGGGTCGGGTGGGGCCGGCCCCCGTCGGCGGTGCCGGCCGTGCCGTTGCCAGAGCCCGTCACCCGGGCCGTCGCGCCGCCGTTCCGGTCGGTCACCGAGCCGTTCGCGTCGCCTGTCGGGTGCACCGTGCCCTCCACCGGAGGGACGACATCGTGGGACACCGGCCTCCTCACCGCTCGCCGGAATCACGCCGACCGTCCGGTCGGCCTGGTCTCGCGCCGCCGCCGGACGGCTCACCGTCGGCGTCAGCAAAGGGCAATGCTACCCGCACGGACGGTGCCCTGCCGCTCCGCCGGACGGACCGGGCCGGGTCCGTCCGACGGTCGCCGGTGTCAAACGGTCAGCAGGGCATGGACCGGACGGGGCGCGAGCCGCTGCCGGCCGCCCAGGAAGCTCAGCTCCAGCAGCACCGTGAAGCCGGCGATCGTGCCGCCGGCCCGCTCGACGAGGTCCAGGGTGGCCGCCGCGGTGCCGCCGGTGGCGAGCACGTCGTCGACCACGAGCACCCGGTGGCCGGCGGTGAACGCGTCCTGGTGCACCTCCAGCGTCGCCTCGCCGTACTCCAGCTCGTAGGACGCGGCGTAGGCGGCGCGGGGCAGCTTGCCCGCCTTGCGGACCGGCACGACGCCGACCCCGGCGGCGTACGCGATCGCGGCCGCCACCACGAAGCCGCGCGCCTCGATGCCGACCACGGTGTCGAACGTGTCCCGCCCGTGGTACGCGACGATGCCGTCGATCACCTCGCGGAACGCCTCGCCATCGGCGAAGAGCGGCATCAGGTCCTTGAACACCACCCCGGGCTTGGGGAAGTCGGGCACGTCCAGCACCCGGCTGGCCACCAGGCGGGCCGTGGCCTCGCCGCTGTCACCGCGCACCTCGGCGCTGTGGGTCTCCGTCACGGCAGCTCCCGTCTCCCTTCCGACGACGACGGCGTCCTGCGTGCTGCTCGCACAGCATGCAGGACGCCGTCAGGTCGTCTCCGACCGGGTCGGCCCCGGTCGACCGTCAGCGGCGCTTCCCGCCCGGCCGGTTCCCACCGCCGCCCGGACGCCCACCCCGGGTGCCGGTCGGCCGCTTGCCCGTGGGACGCGCGCCCACCTTCGGGGCGGCGCCGGCCAGCGCGGCGGCCTCCACGTCGGCGGGTTCGCGGCCGGCGGCCGGACGCGGGGTGCCCTTCGGGCTCAGCTCGCCACGGGCGATGGCGCCGCGCCGGGCCAGGACGCGCTTGGTGTGCGCCTGGATCCGCGGCTCGTAGTCCTTGAGCAGGGAGAGCACCGGCGTGGCGAAGAAGACCGACGAGCAGACCGCCACGAGCATGCCGACGAAGAGCACCAGGCCCAGGTCCTGCAGGGTGACCGCGCCGAGCGGGACGCCGATGAAGAGCAGGCCACCGACCGGCAGCAGCGCCACGAGGCTCGTGTTGATCGACCGCATGAGGGTCTGGTTGATGGCCAGGTTCGCGGCCTCGCCGTACGTCTGGTTGTTGTTCGCCGTGATGCCCCGGGTGTTCTCCTGGACCTTGTCGAACACCACGACGACGTCGTAGAGGGCGAAGCCCAGGATGGTGAGGAACCCGATGATCGTCGACGGCGTGACCTCGAACCCGACCAGCGAGTAGACGCCCGCCGTGAGGACGAGGTTGAGCAGCAGCGAGGAGACCGCGCCGACCGCCATCCGCCACTCGAACCGGATGATCAGGTAGAGCATCACCAGCGCGATGAAGATGACCAGACCGAGCAGTGCGCGCTCGGTGTACTGGCCGCCCCAGGCCGCGCTGACCTGGTTCGCGCTGATCTGGTCCTCGTCGAGGTTGAACTCCTGGGCCAGCTCGGCCTTCACGGCGTTCGCCTGGTCGGAGGTGAGCACGGCGGTGCGGAACTCGTAGAACTCGCCGCCGGCGCCGCCGACCCGCTGGGCCGACTCCACGGCGGCCCCGCCGGCCTCGTCACCGAGGATCGTGTTGACCCGGTCCTCGGTCTGGTTCAGCGTGCCGACGCTGGCCGGCACCTGGAACGAGTTGCCGCCCTCGAACTCGATGCCGAGGGTGAAGCCCCGGAAGGCGAAGCTCAGCACCGCGACGAGCACGAGCAGGCCGGCCACCGAGAACCAGAGTTTGCGCTTGCCGATGATGTTGAGACCGGCCTCGCCCCGGTAGAGGCGGGTGGCCAGACCGCTGCGGGCCATGTCAGGCCTCCTTCACACGGGACGGGCGGGTGGTGGCCTGCTCGGTCTCGGCCGAGTGCAGGATGCGGCCGAGGCCGCTGACCCGCGGCGAGAGGAACGCGCGCGTCCGCGCGAACATCGTCATGATCGGGTGCCGGAAGAGGAACACCACGACCAGGTCGAGCACCGTGGCGAGGCCGAGGGCGAAGGCGAAGCCCTTCACCGTGCCGACCGACACGATGTAGAGCACCACGGCCGCGAGGATCGAGATCGCGTTGGCCGAGATGATCGTACGGCGGGCACGCGCCCAGGCCCGCGGAACCGCGCTACGCGGGCTGCGGCCCTCCCGGATCTCGTCCTTCAACCGCTCGAAGTAGATGACGAACGAGTCGGCGGCCACACCGAGCGAGACGATGAAGCCCGCGATACCGGCGAGCGTCAGCGTGAACCCGATGGTCCGCCCGAGCACCACGAGCGCGCCGAAGACCAGCAGCGCGGAGAGCAGCAGGCTCAGGAAGATCACCGAGCCGAGCAGGCGGTAGTAGAAGAACGCGTAGATGATGACCAGCAGCATGCCGATGCCGGCCGCGAGCAGACCGGCCCGCAGGTGGCTGGCGCCCAGGGTGGCGGAGACGTTCTGCTGCTCCTGCGCCTCGAAGGTCGCCGGCAGCGCGCCGTAGCGGAGCTGGCTGGCCAGCGTGCTGGCGTCCTTCTGGGTGAAGCTGCCGGTGATCTGCGAGTCGCCGGTGAGGACGCCCTGGATCTCCGGCGAGGAGATGATCTCGTTGTCGAGCACGACGGCCACGCGGCACTTGCCGTCCGGGCCGAGGGCGGCGGCCTCGCAGGCGTTGCCGTCGTTGTTGAACGACTCGCGGGTCAGGTCGGTCCACTTCTTCTGGCCGTCGCCGGTGAAGTTCAGGCTGACCACCCAGCTGTTGGTCGTGTCGAGCACCGCGCTGGCGTCGTCGACGTCGGTGCCCAGCACCTTCGCCTTGTCGAGCAGGTACTTCGCGGCGCCACCCTCACAGGCCACGACCTGCTGGTTGGGGTCCGAGATCGAGGCCGGCGGCCGGTCGTCGAGCTGGGCGCAGCTGATCGTCGGCACGTTGAACTGCATGGTCGCCGGCAGGACGGCGACCTCCTGCGGGCTCAGCGTGCTGAACGGCTTGAGCTTCTCGGCCGTCGCCGGGTCGGAGAGATCCGCGGGAGCCTGCAGGCCGCTGGCGGCCGTCCAGGCGGCCGCCCCCACCTTCTGCTCGACGGCCTTGCGCTGCTCCTCGATGCTCGCGGGCACCGGCGCCTCGCTGGCGCTCGCCGAGGGCGAGGCGGACGCGCTCGCCGACGCGGACGGGCTCGGGGTGGCGCTGGCGCTGGCGCTCGGCGCCGGCGCCATGCCGCCCTGCCCGCCGGACGGGGAGGCGGTGGCCTTCGCGGAGGCGCTGGCGCTCGGCGAGGCGGTGGCGCTCGGCGACGCGCTGCCCGACGGGGCCGGGCTCGCGCTGGCCGACGGCGTCGGCGCCGGCGCGGGCACCGCACCGCTGCCGTCGGCGGCCTTGAGCACCTTGCGGAAGCGCAGCTCGGCCGGGCTGCCCACGTCGGTCAGGTCCCGGTTCTCACCGGGCAGGGAGATCACGATGTTCCGGTTGCCCTCGGTGACCACCTCGGCCTCGGCCACACCGAACGCGTTGACCCGGTTCTCGATGATCTGGCGGGCCTCTTCGAGGTTCTCCGCCGTCGGGGCCTGGCCGTTGACGGTGTTCTTCGCCTCGAGCGTCAGCCGCGTGCCGCCGATCAGGTCCAGGCCGAGCCGGGGCTCGAGCCGGTCCTTGAAGCTGCCGCTGGCGCCGCCAGAGAAGAACACCAGAAGGTAGAGGACGACGAAGATGCCCGCCAGCACGGCCAACTGCCGTCCGGGGCGCATCTGTCCCTGAGGTGGTGCCACGGCTGTCCTGTCTCCCTGTAACGGTCGCGCCGCCGCCCCCGCGGCGACGGTGTCGGCCGGGGTCGCCGGCCGACGGGTCCACCCGGGCCCGACGCGGGACGCGGCACCGCGCTCCCGCGGACGGCACGGGTGCGCCGACCGGTCACGGAGGTGTGCCGACGCCCGGCGTCGACCCGACTATCCAGTTGTTGCGTCGCGCCCGCTGTCCCGCGCGGGCCCGGCGCGTCCGCTGCCCCGCCCCGGCGGACGACCGTCGGGGCGGGTGGCGGGTCACTCCTTGACGGTGTCCGCGTCCTCGTTCGCCGGGGTGGCCGGAAGCTCGGCCCGGGTGACCACCCGGGCGATGGCCGGCCGTGCGTACCGGGTCTGCACGCCGGGGGCGACCTCGAGCAGGACGGTTTCGTCGTCCACGCCGGTGACCGTGCCGTAGAGCCCGCCGATCGTGACCACCTCGTCGCCCGGGGAGAGCGCGGCCTGCATGGCCTCGGCCTCCCGGCGACGCTTCTGCTGCGGGCGGATCATCATGAAGTACATGACACCGAAGAGCAGCACGATCATCAGGATCGGCGTCAGACTGCCGGCCCCGCCTGCCGATTGTGCGTAATGCACGCTGTTAGACCTTCCCATTGGCCCCACACCGGGCGCGGGCGCGCCGGAGCGGAGGCGGATTCTCACGTCCTGTACAGACCGCGGCGAGTCTAATCCCTGCACCTGGGAACGCCGAATGCGGCGCAGATCACGTTCGGATCACGGCTCATCGGGCGCGGTCGAGAACAGATCGGGCGCGGAAGGGTTATCGGCACCAAATGTACCATTCGGGGGCGTACGGCCGAGGTGCCGCCAGGCGGCTTCGGTCGCCACCCGCCCCCGGGGCGTACGGGCCAGCAGCCCGGCCCGGACCAGGAACGGCTCGCACACCTCCTCCACCGTGTCCGGCTGCTCCCCCACGGCCACGGCGAGCGTGGACAGGCCGACCGGGCCGCCCCGGAACGAGTCGACCAGCGCCGTGAGCACGGCCCGGTCCAGCCGGTCGAGGCCGAGCGCGTCCACGTCGTACACCGTGAGAGCCGCCCGGGCGGTCTCCCGGTTGACCACGCCGTCGGCCCGGACCTCGGCGAAGTCGCGGACCCGGCGCAGCAGCCGGTTGGCGATCCGCGGGGTGCCCCGGGACCGGCCGGCGATCTCCGCGGCGCCGTCGTCGGTGATCGGCACACCGAGGATCCGCGCCGAACGGTGCAGCAACGCCTCGAGATCCTGCGGCGAGTAGAAGTCGAGGTGGGCCACGAAGCCGAACCGGTCCCGCATCGGGCCGGTCAGCAGGCCGGACCGGGTGGTCGCGCCCACCAGGGTGAACGGCTCCACGTCGAGCGGGATCGCCGTGGCGCCCGGGCCCTTGCCGACCACCACGTCGACGCGGAAGTCCTCCATGGCGCTGTAGAGGAGTTCCTCCGCCGGCCGGGCGATCCGGTGGATCTCGTCGATGAACAGGACGTCGCCCTCGGCGAGGCTGGTCAGGATGGCGGCCAGGTCACCGGACCGCTCGATGGCCGGGCCGCTGGTCACGCGGATGCCCGAGCCCAGCTCGGCGGCGACGATGTTGGCGAGGCTGGTCTTGCCCAGCCCGGGCGGCCCCGACAGGAGGATGTGGTCGGGCGGGCTGCCCCGCCGCATCGCGCCCTTCAGCAGCAGGTCGAGCTGGTCGCGGACCCGGTCCTGCGCGATGAAGTCGGCCAGCCGCTTCGGGCGCACGCTGGCCTCGGCGTCCCGGTCCTCCTCGTTGACGTACGCCGAGACGAGGCCGTCGCCGGTCATCGGGTGCGGCCCAGCAGCCGGATGGCCTGCTTGAGCAGCACCGGAACGGGCGGGGTCGGCCCGTCGACGGTCTCGGCGACCGCCGCCACGGCCTGGTCGGCCTGCGCGGCCGTCCACCCGAGCCCGACGAGCGCCTGGCGCACCTGGTCGGGCCAGGAGCCGCCGGTGACACCGGCCGCGCCGTCGGCGCCCACCGGCACCGGGCCGATCCGGTCGCGCAGCTCCAGCACCAGACGCTCGGCGCCCTTCTTGCCGATGCCGGGCACCCGGGTCAGCGCGGCCGTGTCGGCGTTGGCGATGGCCTTGCGCACCGCGTCGGGCGTGTGCACGGCCAGCACCGCCTGCGCCAGCCGCGGCCCCACCCCGCTGGCGGTCTGCAGCAGCTCGAACAGCTGCTTGGCGTCGTCGTCGGCGAACCCGTAGAGGGTGAGCGAATCCTCCCGGACGACCAGGCTGGTGGCCAGCCGGGCCGGCTGGCCGACCCGCAGCTCGGCCAGGGTGGACGGCGCGCAGTGCACCGCCAGGCCCACCCCGCCGACCTCGATGACGGCCTGGTCGGGACCGGTCGCCGTCACCACGCCACGCACACTGGCGATCATCTGACTCCTCCTCGTCGGGCCCGGTCGGCCGCGGCGGCCAGCTTCGAACGCGTACCGCCGCGCCAGATGTGGCAGATGGCCAGGGCCAGCGCGTCCGCGGCGTCGGCCGGCCGGGGCGGCTCGGGGAGCCGCAGCAGCCGGGTGACCATGGCCGTCATCTGCGCCTTGTCGGCCTGACCCGAGCCGGTCACGGCCGCCTTCACCTCGCTCGGCGTGTACGTCTGCACGGGCAGCCCGGCGCGCGCCCCGGCGAGCACGGCGATCCCGCTGGCCTGGGCGGTGCCCATCACGGTGCGGACGTTGTGCTGGCTGAACACACGCTCCACCGCCACGCTCTCCGGCCGGTGCTCGGCCACCAGCTCGGTCAGCGAGCGGTCCAGGTGCAGCAGGCGGACCGGCAGCTCGTCGGCCGGGTCGGTGTAGACCACGTAGTACGCGACCAGGGTGCAGGCACGGCCGGGCACGCCCTCGACCACGCCGACCCCACACCGGGTCAGCCCGGGGTCGATGCCGAGCACGCGCACGCCGCCTCCTCCCCCAACCGTCGGCAGTACGTGTGTTCGACACCCTACCGATGCCCGGTGACACCCTCCCCACGGGACACGCCGGGACGCCTCCGTCCACCGACATCGCCTCCCGCCGGCGGACCGGCCCGACGAAGTGCCGTGCTCCCACACACCCTGGGGGTCGAGTATGTGTCACCGCCCCATGTGCGCCCGGCCACACAGCTCGTAACTTTGTGCGCCATGACGGCAGAACCCGTGGCGGTCCCCCACGTCGTGAACGTCGACCTCACCGGTCGGACCGCCCTGGTCACCGGGGGTGGCGGTGGCATCGGCCGGGCCTGCGCCCTGCGGCTGGCGGCGGCCGGAGCGGCCGTCCTCGTGGTGGACCGCAACGTCGAGGCGGCCAAGGCGGTGGCCGCCGAGACCGGCGGCCGGGCCGAGGGCGTCGACCTGGCCGACGCCGAGGCGGTGGACCGGATCGACACGGACGTGGACATCGTGGTGAACAACGCCGGGTTGCAGCACGTCGCCGCGGTGCCGGACTTCCCCGCCGAACGGTTCGCCTACCTGCACCGAGTCATGGTGGAGGCGCCGTTCCTGATCATCCGGCGGGCACTGCCGCACATGTACGCCCGCGGCTGGGGCCGGATCGTCAACATCTCCTCGGTGCACGGGCTGCGCGCCTCGCCGTACAAGTCCGCGTACGTCTCCGCCAAGCACGCCCTCGAAGGGCTGTCGAAGGTGGTCGCGATGGAGGGCGCCGCGCACGGTGTCACCGCCAACTGCATCAACCCGGCGTACGTGCGCACCGCCCTCGTGGAGAGCCAGATCGCCGACCAGGCGGCGACCCACGGCATCGCGGAGTCCGAGGTCGTCGAGAAGATCATGCTGGCCCGCGCGGCCATCAAGCGGCTGATCGAGCCGGAGGAGGTCGCCGAGCTGATGGCGTACCTCTGCTCCCCGCCGGCGGACTTCATCACCGGCGCGTCGATCGCCCTCGACGGGGGCTGGACGGCGAGCTAGTGGCCCCGCGCACAATGGGCGTCGTGTCCTCGCCGGTGGAGTTCCTCGAACTGCTCGCCCGGGAGGCGGCCGCGGTCGAGTTCGAGGGACCGCTCGTCGCCGCCCGCGCCGCCGGCCTCCCCGCCGACCAGCTCGCCGAGCTGGAACAGGCGAAGACGGTGGCGCTGCGGGTCCGCGCGCTGCTGGAACGCCGGCGCCGCCGGGAGATCGAGCTGTCCGGGCTGTACGACACGGCCAGCGACCTGGCGGGCCTGCGCGACCTGGACGACGTGCTGCGGGCCATCGTGCACCGGGCCCGGAACCTGCTCGGCGCCGACGTGGCGTACATGACCCTCAACGACGACGAGCGCGGCGACACGTACATGCGCGTCACCGACGGCTCCGTCTCCGCCCGCTTCCAACGGCTGCGGCTGCCGATGGGCGCCGGGCTCGGCGGGCTCGTGGCCCAGTCCGGCGCGCCGTACGTGACGGCGAACTACGCCGAGGACGAGCGCTTCCACCACACCGGTGAGATCGACGCGGGCGTACGCGAGGAGGGGCTCGTCGCCATCCTCGGGGTGCCGCTGCGGCTCGGCTCCACGTCGATCGGCGTCCTCTACGCGGCCAACCGCTCCGCGCGGCCGTTCGCCCGCGAGGAGGTGGCCCTGCTGGTCTCGCTGGCCGCCCACGCGGCGGTGGCGATCGACACGGCGCGGCTGCTCACCGAGACCCGCTCGGCGCTGGCCGAGCTGTCGGCCGCCAACACCACGATCCGCGCCCACAGCAGCTCGGTGGAGCGGGCGGCGTCCGCCCACGACCGGATGACCGCCCTGGTGCTGCGGGGCGGCGGGGTGGAGGACGTGGCCGCCGCGGTGACCGACGTGCTCGGCGGGGCGCTGCTCGCGCTGGACGCCGAGGGGCGGTTGCTGGCCCGCGTCGGCGAGATAGAGGAGCCGGACCGGGCGGACATCGTCGAGGCGGTGGCCGCGTCCCGCACCGAGGGGCGCAGCGTGCGGCGGGGGTCGCTCTGGTACGCGGCCGTCGTGGCCGGCGCGGAGAACCTGGGCGCGCTGGTGCTGCGCCCCGACGAGGAGCTGGTCGACGCCGACCAGCGGATCCTGGAGCGGGCCGCCCTGGTGACGGCGCTGCTGCTGCTGTTCCGCCGTACGGTCGCCGAGGCGGAGGGGCGGGTACGCGGCGAGCTGCTCGACGACCTCATCGCCCGGCCGCTGCGCGACGCCGACGCCCTGCGCAGCCGCGCCCGCCGTCTCGGCGTGGACCTCGACGCACCGCACGTGCTCGTGGCGGTCGGCGACGACGCGATCGCCGCGACCGGCTCGGCCCGGCAGCGGGTGCTCTCCTGGGCCACCACGTACGCCTCGACCCGGGGCGGGCTCGCCGCGGCCCGCGACGGCCGCGTGGTGCTCATGCTCCCCGGCCAGGACGCCGGCGCCAGCGCCCGCGCGGTGGCCCGGGACCTGTCCCGGGTGACGGGCCGGCCGGTGACCGCCGGGGCGAGCGGCCCGTCGACCGGGCCCGCGTCGCTGGCGGTGGCGTTCCACGAGGCGAACCGCTGCCTCACGGCGCTCGGCGCGCTCGGCCGGGCCGGCGAGGGCGCCAGCACGGCCGAGCTGGGCTTCGTCGGGCTGCTGCTCGGCGCGGTCGGCGACGGCGGCGACCGGGACGTGGAGCGGTTCCTCACCACCACCGTCGGACCGGTGGTCGACTACGACGCGCGGCGCGGTACCGCGCTGGTCCGGACGCTGGAGGCCTACTTCGGTGTGGGCGGCAGCCTGGCCCGCGCCGCCGAGCAGCTGCACGTCCACGTGAACACCGTGACGCAGCGGCTGGAGCGGGTCGGGCAGCTGCTCGGTGCCGACTGGCAGAAGCCCGAGCGGGCGCTGGAGGTACAGCTCGCGCTGCGCCTGCACCGCCTGCGCTCCCCCGCCCGCTGAGGGCCGCGACGGGCCGTCGCCGGGGCCCGCTGAGGGCCGCGAAGGGCCGTCGCCGGGCTCGCCGCCGCCGCGCCGGGTCAGCCGGGCGCGGTCGGTCAGCGGGCCCGGATGCCCTCCAGGACCGCGTCGACCACTCGCTCCGGCAGCACCGTGTCGTCCAGTTCGGGATGCCAGCGCAGCACCCGCTGGATCAGCATCGGGCCGGTCAGCAACGCGAGGGCCAGCTCGATGTCGAGGTCGGCGCGAAGCTCGCCGGTGCGTACACCCCGGTGCAGCACCTCCCGCAGCCGCGCCCGCCGGGGCTCGATGACGCCCTGGTAGAGCTCGTAGCGGTCCCGCGTGCGGTTCACCTCGGGCAGCAGGCAGGGCATGATCTTCTCGGCGCGCGGGTCGGCGTTGCGGCCCACCGTGCCGAGGAGCAGCACCAGGTCGTCGCGGACGGAGCGGCCGGCCGGCTCCGGTGGGACGCCCTTGAGGATGCTCAGGGCGTCCCGCAGGAGGGCGTCCTTGCCCGGCCAGCGGCGGTAGATCGTCGCCTTGCCCACGCCGGCGCGGCTGGCGATCGCCTCGATCGAGAGCGCCTCGACGGTGGTGCCCTCGGCGAGCAGGTCGAGGGTGGCATCGATGATCGCCTCGTCGGCGCGGGTGCTCCGCGGCCGACCGGGCGACCGCGGAGCATCGGCGTGGGACGTCATGTCGGACATTGTCGCCGAACCTAAGCGGTGCCGGCCAACTCCGGCTCGGCCGTCGTGACCTCCCGCACCGAGGTGGTCGCCCGTCCGGGCAGCCAGCGCAGCGCCACGACGATGCCGAGCGCAGCGACCAGCGCGGACAGCGCCGCGGCCCAGTGCATGGCGGTGACGAAGGAGTCGTTGGCCGCCGCGAGCAGCTTCGGCGCCGCCGGCCCGAGCTGGCCGGCCACTGCGTACGCGCCGGAGATGGACTCGTTCGCCGTGTCCCGCGCTCCCGCCGGCAGGCCGGTCAGGGCCGACCCGACGTCGGAGCGGTAGACGGCCGAGAGCACCGAGCCGAGCACCGCCACGCCCAGCGCGCCCCCGACCTGCCGGATCGTGTTGCTGACCGCCGAGCCGACGCCGGCCTTCTCCCGGGGCAGCGCCGACATGATCGACTCCGTGGCCGGCGGCATGATGTTGGCCATGCCCACGCCCTGGATGAAGTAGAAGACCAGCACGATCCAGATCGGAGTCTGCGCGTCGACGAACGCGAACGCGCCGAGCGAGACCACGGTCAACGCCAGCCCGACCGCCGCCACCGCCTTGCCGCCGTACCGCCGGACCATCGCCGCGCTGCGCGGCGCGAAGATCAGCTGGGCGCCGGCGAACGGCAGGAAGAGCAGACCGGTCTCCAGCGGGCTGTAGCCGCGGACCAGTTGCAGGTAGAAGGAGCTGAAGAACAGCACGCCCATCGCCGCGAAGAAGATCAGGCCGACGATGGCCACCGGCGCGGCGAACTGCGGCACCTTGAACAGCCGGACGTCCAGCGACGGGTGGTCGCTGCGCCGCTCGACCGCCACGAACCAGGCCAGCACCGCCAGGCCGCCCACGATCGCCGCCCACACCACCGGGCGACCGAAACCGTGCTCGCCGCCGTCGATGATGCCGTACGTCAACGCGACGAGGCCGACCACCGACAGCACCACGCCGAACACGTCGACACGGCCCGGGTTCGGGTCCCGCGACTCGGGCACCAGCAGGGCCACCAGGATCACGCCGAGCGCGACGACCGGCACGTTGATGAGGAAGACCGAACCCCACCAGTAGCGCTCCAGCAGCGCACCACCGAGGACCGGGCCGATCGCCACGGCCAGGCCCACGGCGCCGGCCCAGACGCCGATCGCGCGCCCCCGCTCGCGCGGGTCGAAGACGTTCGAGATGATCGAGAGCGTCACCGGCATGATCGCCGCGCCGCCGATGCCCATGAGGGCGCGGGCGCCGATCAGCTGGGCCGGGCTCTGGGCGTACGCCGACAGCAGCGACGACAGGCCGAACAGCACGAGGCCGATCAGCAGGAACCGCTTACGCCCGGCACGGTCGCCCAGCACGCCGAAGGTGAAGAGCAGCCCGGCGAAGACCAGGGTGTACGAGTTGATCGCCCACTCCAGCTCGCCCTGGCTGGCGCCCAGCCCGTGCACCGGGTCGGCGAGCGTACGCAGCGCGACGTTCAGGATCGTGTTGTCGAGGACGACCACGAGGAGGCTGATCACCAGCACTCCCAGGATCGCCCACCTCCTCGGGTGGCCCGTGTTGTCGCGGATCTCCATCTCCGTCATTCCCCCCGGTTCCCCGACCGTGAAATACGATACGGGTCAGACTCGAAACTTCGGTCAGCCTACGACCGCGATTAACGATACGGAACAGGTCCGTATCGTTTGTGTCCGCCGTCACGCCTCCGCCCGGGGGAGGTAGCAGCCACGGCCGAACGGGCGCCATGGGCTTTCGCGGGTCCACGGGGGTCGCGATGGCGCGAATCACGGGCGCCCCCCGCCCCGGTGATCATGAAGTTATTGCCCTCGTCGACGGCGTGCCGCGGCAATAACTTCATGATCGACGGGGCTGGTGGACAGGGCCGTGTGGGCGGGGGCTGGCCGAGGACCGCGCGGAACGCGCGGAACGCGCGGAACGCGCCTGCGGGCGGCCGGGTGATGTCGTAGACGACTCAGTTCTAAAGGAGCCCGACAGCGCCAACGGACCTCGCGGGCGACCGATCGCCGGGTGTCCGGTTCTGGGTGGTGGCGAGCTAGATGAACTGGGCCGCCTTTGGGGTGTCGGCCCGGTGGCCTTCTGGGTGGTGTGGGGTGTGGTCGGTGGCACTCTGCGGCCGGAATCGTGGGCGGGGCGGGGTCGTTGAACACCCCTGACGGCCGAGGCAGCACGACCCTGGCCCCGGTGGCCCGCCGGCACAGGTGAGGTCCCGGGAAT
>Ga0164243_10009416_pt1 | contig 14224 bp, 10 predicted proteins | sample OricompcompostOP_FD_108781 | JGI IMG/M metagenome (GOLD analysis project Ga0164243, IMG submission 108781) | Organic Plus compost microbial communities from Emeryville, California, USA - Original compost - Organic plus compost (OP) | ecosystem: Engineered > Solid waste > Mixed feedstock >... | reverse complement strand
GCGATTCATCGCTGCAGTGTGCTTTCTGGCGAAGCGATCGATGACCGTGGCCGAGTGGTTGCCCGTGGTACCCGCGATCATCGTGGTCACCGTGCCCATCGCCTGGTAGGCGACGCTCGTTCGCTGATGCGCCTTGCTCGGCTCCCAGTCGAGCCCGAACTGCTCCTTTGCGATACGCGTGAACATTTGCGTGTTGCCCTGAAGGTAGTACTGGAAGAGCATCCGAACCCGAGGCCACAGGAGTCGTCCGGCGTCGAGTGCCTGATGCCTCTCCGTCTCGAACTCCGTGAACACGTGGTCGCCGAGAATCCGTGCGAGGGTCAACGTCGGAAAGGCGCCGCTCGGAGCGAACGAATCGGCCTCATACAGCGAAGGCACGAACGGGTTGATCGTCACGACACGAGCGCCTGGCAAGTCCGGTTCGGCGCCGTTCACCACCTCGCATTCGAGATTGATCCTGTGGTTCTCGAGCTCCGTTCCTGACATGGAGCCTCGGATCGGCAAGCGACAGTGAGGGCACGGAAGGTAGAACCGGGTTCCGCTTGTCGGCTCTACCCCGAGCCGTGCGACGAAGACCTCCTCGCAGCCGGGGCATTTCAGGTGGTAGCGGGAGATCATGCATTCACGATAGCCAGGCACGCATTGCTCGGGCAGCCCGGTTTCCAGACCCTCGGGGCCTTGGCGCTCCAGCGTGCGTCGGGGCGCCGGACGCGCTGCTTCGGTGGGTATCCGCTCACCTTATGAGAGAAGTGGCGAAGGCAGGTGCTGTGACGGTCTCGATGCGCGTGATGAGCGCCGGCGACGGCTACAAGTACCTGCTGCGCACGGTCGCCGCCGGGGACGGTGACAGGTCGCTCTCCACACCGTTGACCCGCTACTACGCAGAGGAGGGCAGCCCGCCAGGGCGCTGGCTCGGCGCGGGCGTCGCCGCGCTCGGTGGGATGGTCGTGGAGGGCGATCAGGTGTCTGAGTTCCAGCTCCAGCTCCTGGTGGGGATGGGTCGTAACCCCGTCACGGGCGAACCCCTCGGCCTTGTTATCCCGCCTACAAGACCGTGGCCGAGCGCATCTCAGAGCGTGCCGCCGCCCTCGACCCGATGCTCGGTCCAGTGTCCCGCGCGGAGGCGGTCGCGCAGATCGAGGCGGAGGAAGCGGCGCGCGGGAAGCGGCGCGCGGTCGCGGGGTATGACTTCACGTTCTCGATCCCGAAGTCCGCGAGCGTGTTGTGGGCGGTTGCGGATGTGGGGACGCAGGCGTTGATCGCGGATGCGCATCATGCGGCGGTTGCGGAGGTGGTTGCGTTCATGGAGCGGGAGGTTGCAGCTACCCGCACTGGCGCAACCGCCCGCAACGGCGCCGTGGCACAAGTCGATGTCCGAGGTCTGATCGCCACAGCGTTCGATCACTACGACTCCCGCGCGGGTGACCCACACTTGCACACGCACGTCGTCATCTCGAACAAGGTGCAGACCGTCCTCGACGGCAAGTGGCGCTCCCTGGACGGGCGCCCGATGCACGCCGCCACGGTCGCGCTCTCGGAGCTGCACGAGGCAGTGTTCGCCGACCACCTGACACGCGCTTTCGGCGTGGAGTGGGAGGCCCGCGGCATGGGGCGAGACCGCAACCCTGCCTGGGCGGTGACTGCGGTGCCGGAGGAGCTGCTGGCGGAGTTCTCCTCCCGCTCCCGGCACATCGACGTGGAGAAGAACCGCCTCATCGCGGAGTACGTCGAAAAGCACGGCCAGCAACCCTCGACGGCGACGATCATCAAGCTCCGCGCCCAAGCCACCCTCATCACGAGACCGGACAAGCAGGTCCGATCCCTCGCCGACCTCACCGCCGAATGGCGGGAGCGCGCCGGCTGGCTGCTCGGCACGGATGCGACCGCGTGGGCGCGGGGCGTGACCGCGAACGAGGCGCCGTTGCTGTTGCGCGCGGACGACATCCCGCTGGACGTGATCGCGTCCCTCGGCCAGTCGGTCGTGGAGGTCGTGGGCGAGAAGCGATCCACCTGGCGACGCTGGAACCTCACGGCCGAAGCTGCCCGGCGGACGATGGGCTACCGCTTCGCCTCAACCGTTGATCGAGAGGCGGTCGTCGGGCTGGTCGTGGACGCCGCCGAGGCCGCCTCCCTCCGGCTCACCCCACCGGAACTCGCGTCGAGCCCGGTGACGTTCCGGCGGCCGGACGGCACGAGCGTGTTCCGGCCGAAGCACTCCACCGTGTTCTCCTCCGAGCTGCTGCTGGCGGCCGAAGACCGCCTCCTCGATCGCGCTCGCACCACCACCGGTCCGACCGTGCCCCTCGCGGTGATCGAACGGATCGCCGCCCGCCCGGATCGGAAGGGGCACACCCTCGGCGACGACCAGACCGCCGCGCTGGCAAAGATCGCCGTCTCGGGCCGCATCGTCGATGTCCTCGTTGGCCCTGCTGGGGCGGGGAAGACTACGGCCATGTCCGCGTTGCGGCGGGCGTGGGAGCACGAGCATGGCGCCGGCAGTGTGGTCGGGCTCGCGCCGTCTGCGGTGGCCGCGCAGGTCCTCGCTGATGACCTCGGCATCCAGACGGAGAACACCGCGAAATGGTGGGAGGTCCATCAACGCACCGGCGCCACCTTCCGCGCAGATCAACTCGTGATCGTGGACGAAGCGTCGCTGGCCGGCACCCTCTCCCTGGACCGCATCACGAATCTCGCCGCCGACGCTGGGGCGAAGGTGCTGCTGGTTGGCGACTACGCGCAGCTCCAGTCCGTCGATGCCGGCGGCGCGTTCTCTCTGCTCGTGCATGACCGCGAGGATGCCCCCGAGTTGGTCGACGTGCACAGGTTCACGAACGATTGGGAAAAGACCGCCTCGCTCGGTCTGCGGCACGGTCGCGTCGAGGTGATCGACGCCTACCTGGACCACGGCCGCATCCAAGGTGGTGAGACGAAGACGATGGTCGATGCCGCCTACGCCGCCTGGTGGGCCGACCGGCAGGCTGGGCGGGCGACGGTGCTGGTCTCCGACTCGAACGAGTCCGTCCAGGCGCTCAACCAGCGCGCCCGCACGGACCTGATCCTCCACGGAGCCGTGGATGCCCGCCGCGAAGTCGAGCTGCACGACGGCACTCATGCCGCGGTCGGGGATACCGTCATCACCCGGCGCAACGACCGTCGGCTCCGTGCCGGGAGAGGCTGGGTGCGCAACGGCGACAGGTGGACGGTCACCGAGGTCCAGGTCGACGGCTCCCTCACCCTCCGCCGCGCCGACCGCAAATGGGGTGCCGCGGTCGTGATCCCCGCCGCCTACGCCGCCGAGCATCTTGACCTGGGCTACGCCGTGACCTCCTACCGGGCGCAAGGCATCACGGTCGACACCTCGCACGTGCTGGTCGACGCAGCCATGACCAGGGAGAACCTGTACGTCGCGCTCACCCGCGGACGACAGACGAACGTCGCTTACGTCGCCATCGACAAGCCCGACGACTCCCACCAGGGGCCGCATCCGGGCGACAACACCGAGGCCACCGCCCGAAGCGTGTTGCACGGGGTGATCCAGCACGTCGATGCCGAGCTCTCCGCACACGAGACCATCACCGCCGAACAAGACGCCTGGGCGAACATCGGCCAGCTCGCCGCTGAGTACGAGAGCATCGCCGCCGCAGCGAAACGCGAGAGGTGGGTGAACCTCGTCCGCACGTCCGGTCTCACCGAGGAGGAGGCCGAGGACGCGATCGCCTCCCCGACGTTCGGAGCGCTGACCGCCGAGCTCCGCCGCGCCGAGGCCAACCACCACGACATCGACATTCTGCTGCCACGGCTCGTGCGCGCACGCGGCTTCACCGACGCCGACGACATTGCCGCCGTCCTCCACTACCGCGTCTCCCGCGCCACCGCGAGGCCAGCGGGGTCCGGGCGCGCACGGAAGGCGCCCCGCCTGATCGCCGGCCTCATCCCCGAAGCCACCGGCACCATGAGCGTGGAGTTCCAACGAGCCCTCACCGAACGCCGTCACCTCATCGAGACCCGCGCCGACGCGCTCCTCGATACCGCGCTCGATGAGAAGCAGACCTGGACGCGAGCGCTCGGCGCTCCGCCGAAGGATGCCAAGGCCGCCGCGACCTGGTGGCGCGTCGCCCGCACCGTCGCCGCCTACCGCGACCGCTACGCCATCACCGACCCCACACCGCTCGGACCGTCGGCCGCCGAGAACGATGCGCAGAAGATCGACGCCGCCCGAGCCAAGGCCGCCCTGAACCGAGCACGCAGCCTCGCACGGGGAGCAGGGGAGGAGCCGCAGCGTTGGCTGGAACGGGAGCCGGTTCGCCGCGCGCTGTGAGCCCGGCGCCCTTCTCGATGTCCGGCGGCCGTCGTACAGTGGAGGACGAGGCGGCCTCTATATTGGCGCTGTCGCTCTCCGCGACGGTATGACCACCCCGCACGCTACGGGCGGTCCTTTCAGGTTCTTGTCGCCGAACCCCTGGAAGGACTGTGCCCATGTTCCGGGTCATCTGGGCGGCGAGCGTCCGCACCCACGGCATCCTCAGCTACGCGCCCACCAACCTCCTCATCGCCGCCACCCGCACGCGCCGGGGCCTGCGCTGGGGCATCCCCGCGATGCTTCTCGCGATCCCGTATCTGCTCGCCGCCTACTGGTGCGTCACAACGATCGAGAACGGCGGCCCCGGCTGGCTCAACCTCATAGTGCTGCTGTGCGCGTGGAACTCGATCAAGCTGACCCTCAACGGGCCGATCACGCTGGTCCTGCTGTGTGGTGCTCTGATTCGGGAGTCGAAAGCTAGGCGTCAGGCGATCTCGGCCTGACGCACTCTGGTCAGAGTGTTCGTTGGGTGTCTGCGAGCATCTCACGCTCGAAGGGGCCGAGCGTTGAAGGCGGTACGTCGATCTCTCGGAGCCTGTCAAGGACTTCATCTAGCCCAGATGCTCGTCCTAGATCAAGTTGATGCCGAAGTTTGAGCGTGAGCGAAACCGGGAGGCCATACTCTTCCAGCACGGCAGCAAACGGTGGGAGGAACAAGTTCTCCAGCTCGTTGGCGAAGACCGCGGTGCTGCTCGCGGTGAACCTATCCGCACTGAGCGCGTCGTTTGCGATCTTCTCTACCGCGGCGAATGCAGTCGGGATCTTGAACTGCGCCCAGTTCCTCAGGAACTCAAGCTCACTTTCCATAGCGTCATCCGCTGATGTGCCCCTGGACACAGCCTGCTCGACAAGCGCCTTGAAGTCACCTTGCTGGGACCGAAGCATGTTGACTCGCGCGCCGAGCTGTTTCGCGGTCCGCACTGCGTTTCCCGACCCCGTGAGCGTGAACAGCAGCGGCGCGAGATCCCTGACCTGTGCGCTGGTCGGATATGTCCCGTTCCACGCGAGTGTCCTCATCCACCGGCGCCTATCGGAGGTGATCTGATCTGCTGTCTCCAACTGCCACGAGAGCGGAACACCCTTGTTCTCTCGGAGCGTCTGGAGACTCAGCAGCGTCTGTTCCAGGTACGGCCGCAGCTGTTCCTTGCTGCGCGGCGTCAGCTCCGCTTCCGGCAGGTGGATCAGGATCTCGTCTGCGACGTCGTCCGGCTGGGAAAGGATCGGCGCGTCGACAGTGAGGTCGGCGGCATGCGGCTCAGGGTTGAAGACGACGACCCGCCCTACGAAGTGCCGGAACATGCGTCCCGAGCGTCCTCGAATGTTGCTGAAGGTGAAGTAGTCGTACTTCTTCGTCGCGATCTTGTTGTCGAGCACGATGACGGACTTTGCCGATGTGTTCACGCCTTCGATCAACGTGCTCGTGACGAGCAGATACGGCAAGCGGCCTTCGTTGAAGAGCCGCACGATGTGGTGAGCCAGGGCACGGGGCAACTTGCCATGGTGCACGCCGATCCCGTGCCTGAGCGCCTTCCCGACATACCAATCCGGATGGTATGCCTGCCCCACCCAGTCAGCGACTTGGCCAAGCACCGGATGAAGATTGCCTGCTCCGACGCCACGGTCCACGAGCCACTGCGTCACCTCCCGAACGCGTGGAGGGGACTTGCAGAACACCAGAGTCCCCGGCCCGGTCTCCCCGCAGACGGCGGCCAGCGCATCCGGCAGCTCCGCAGCATCGGCGTGGACTCGATCGACATCGGTCACGACCGTCGTGAAGCCCGTGTTCACGAACGACGCGCGAAGTCTCTCGCTTGTTCCACCAGTGATGCTGGCGATGTTCGGACCGAGGAGGTAGAACTGGGCACCCGTCGAAAGAAGCCGGTGGAACAGAACGTTCAGCTGAACGGCACGGTCATCGCTGTGGTGAGGGTCGAGCTTGTAGAACTCGTCGATCACGAAGAAGTCGAGATCCGGGATATCTCCCAGTTCGAGCAGTCGCTCCTGGGTCATCACGTACAAGTTGCGCTCGCCCCGACGCTGAGAGCCGTGCGTGATCACCTTGTACCGGTCGGCCAGCTTCGCGAGCCGGCGCCGTGTCTCGTCCATCAAAGCAATCGTGGGGACAACGACCGCGGCATTCCTGTAGCGACCGGCGGCGAGGATCGCATCAACAACCAAGCTCTTCCCGAAGCTTGTCGGCGCGGAAAGGATGACGTTCTCGCCGCTCATCAGGCGTTCGTACACTGCGGCCTGTTCTGCGTGAAAGACGACATCGTCACCGACCGCAGGGGTTGGTCGGTGCATCTCGAATGCGAGGCGATCTGCTGTGGGCAGCTCGGCGATGTCGCGCAGATAAGGAAAGAGCCCGTGCTCTCGGACCAGGCCTTGCAGGATCTCGTGCAGCGGAGTCGAGAGCTCGTCTCTCCGTGCTAGGAAACGGATGAGCAGCTCGCGCGCCTCATCGCGATCGACGAATGCGCCGTGGACCCCGATGTCGGCCAGCAGCCTGAACGCGTTATCCTCGTCGAGGTCGGCGCTATGGAGCCGTTGTCTTGCTTCGACGAGGTTCAGCGCCATCGGCTCAGCTCCTGGTCGAGTGCGTCGGTCAGAGCCTTCTTGCTCCCCATCGGCAGGAGGAACAGGCGCACTGTGACGGGGAGGTTGCTATCGATCGCGTTGCCGAACTTGATCCAGGCGCGGCGCACCTCGGCTTCGAGAGCCTCCCGATACTCGGCACAGACATGGTCGTGCGCGGCCGTGGCCGAGCTCTCGTATGCGACGAACACAGGAACGACGATGCGGTCGAAGACCTCGTCCAAGGATGTGTTCGGGTGCATGAGCCTTCGTAGCTCACCACCGTGAGGATGGTCGTCGTCGATCTTGTCCGCGATAAGCGCGAACTCGGAACGGAGGTAGTCCTGGTCGAGGTGCTCGTCGAGGTCGGTGGCTACTGATCGGATCGCCGAAGTCAGGCTCTTGTAGAACTTGGCCTCGCCCAGCCAGAGCTGGAGCTCATCTCCCTCGTGGACGCAGTGGACGGCGTCGAACCCCTTGTATGTGTCGTTCGACGCTGTCTTGAACCACACCTTGTTGATCACGGTGTCGCTGCCGAAGAACTGGCGACACACGGCATGTAGCAGGACTTCCCCGGGGACGCCGCGGTCGTTGCCGTTGCCGAAGGTGATCTTGACCGCTCGGCGCGCCAGCTCTGTCGCCCGCCCCGGGGTGAGCATCGCGCGCTCGGAGCGTCGCAGTGCGAAGTCAAGCGCCCAGTCAACGACATGGGTCGCCAGCGCGGAAGCGCGCCAGCTCTTCAGCTCGTAATCCACGGTCAACGCCATCAGCGACGGCGAGAGCGAGGGGTCGTGCACCGAGGCGGACAGGAGGGCCACGGGAAGGTCGCCTTCTTCAGGGCCGCAACTGCATGACCGCTCGTCCAGGGTCTGTGCAGTCATTGGTGCTCCTCGTCGAAAACAGCCTCCTACGGCTGAATATATCCGTGAGAATCGTCCTTGAGAGCCGAGACACACCCGTCACGTCCGCCGGTGTCAGGGTCGGAGGCATGGCTCTTGCTGCCGCCGCAATGCACATAGCCTCGAACCATGTACACGCCGTGGGCTTCCAGCGCTGCCGCCCGGAAGACCATGCAGGGCAATCGAAGTCGTGACACGCAGGCGGAACTGGCGGTGCGCCGCCTGGTACATGCCGCGGGACTGCGATACCGGGTCAACGCGCGACCGGAGTGCGACCTGCGTCGGACGGCAGACCTGTTGTTCACCCGCGCCCGCGTGGTGGTGCTCATCGACGGCTGCTACTGGCACGGCCGCCCCGAGCACCTCAAGATGCCGTCGACGAACCGCGACTGCTGGGAGGGCAAGATCGGCCGGAACCGGTTCCGAGATGTTGAGACGACCGAGTTGCTTGAGGAACGGGGCTGGCGCGTGCTGCGGTTCTGGGAACACGAAGCCCCCACCTCTATCGCAGCGAGCATCGTGGATGTCGTGCGCGGTCGGCGAGAGGTCACTCGTTGAGGGCGGACAGGCTCTCCGCCCAGTCGTTGGTGATCGTCTGTATCGGTGCGAGGCGGTCGGGAAAGTCCTTGTGCCGCGCCATGAGTGAGGTTGGCCCGTAGCGGAACTCCCACCGTCCGGTCGGCGAGAAGAGGCAGGCGGCGACGACGTCGAACCCGTCGACGGGGTAGAAGCGCGAGGCGGGGTCGCCCTTGGATGCGCGGGTCTTCTGCACCTCGACCTTGAAGCTCCCGCTGGCGGAGGTCTTTGGGCTTGCGTTCTTGCACTCGACCCGCATCAGCCTTCCGTCCGAGAGGGTGACGTTGAAGTCGTGCATCGCGTCCACGTCGAGCCGCTCGACCGCGGTGATGTCGGGCGAGGTTTCGAGCAGGTGCTCCAGGTGGTACTCGGCGACCCCGCCGCGGACGGCGACGGAGAGCCGGTTGCGGCCTCCGATGATGTCGAGGATCTGCTCGCTGGTGAGTGCGAACTGCTCCTCCAGCACGTGCCGGCGCGGCAACTCGTCGATAGCGGTCTTGTCTGCGAGCGCGACCGCAGCCGAGTATCGCAGCGGCGGGTCCAGGCGCAGGGAGGTCGCTCGTCGTTCGAGACGCGCGTAGTCGATAAGTCGGTCGGGCGTAAACGCAACGACCGTCTCCAGGCTGGTGGGGGAGCGGGGCTCAGAGCGTTTCGTTCCCGGGCGGTTGATCTTCTCCCAGACGTGCCAGCCGGATGCCTTGGCCTGTTGGATTTCTGCGTCCTTGGCGTAGAAGGAGATGCCCATCGGCAAAGGGTCCCAGAGGTTCGCGTCCAGGCCGAGGACGACGCCATCGGCGAGGTCGACGCCAAGGATCATCGTCACGTCCACGCCGGCGACATCACGTCCAACGGGGTGCTCTCGCTTCCAGGATTCCTCAGCGCCGTAGCGGAGCTGGCCGCGGACCTCGTCGTCGGGGCGGTTCTTGATCGAGTTGCGGGTGACGCGGAAGGGGTAGACGAGCATCCCGATCCGCTCGTCGGAGTCCAGCTGTACCCCGAGGTAGACGGGTGCGCGGTGCGGGTCGCTCGCATATAGTACCCGGGCACCGGAGGCATGCACGGCGTCGAGGAGGAACGCATGCAGGTCGCTGCGTCCCTGGACGCGGTAGACCTCGCCGAAGGCGCGTCCAGCGAGCGGCTCTTCCTCCACAGGACCCCTTCCGGCTCGGGTTGTCCACCGATGTCCTTGGTCACGTTGGGCATGTCGGTGGCTGTCGGCAGACTCGTCTCGACGATACTGGTCAGACACGCACTGCCCGCAGAGGCCGGGCCGTGCGTGCGCGTATAGGAAGAGGTGGCAGATGGGCGAGCAGCTCCCGGTGGTGAGCCTGTTCTCCGGAGCAGGCGGACTCGACCTCGCCGTCGAGCGTGCCGATGCCGAGCCCCTCGCCTCCAGCGACCCGGGCAGCGGCCTCCTTCGCGTGTCGGTCGCGACGGACTACAACGAGCCCGCGTTGCAGACGCTCAAGGCGAACTTCGACGGTGCCGCGACCCTCACCGGCGACATCCGACAGGTCCCTACCGAGCAGATCCTCGCCACCGCAGGACTGCGGGCCAAAGAGCCCGTGCTGGTCGTCGGCGGCCCGCCATGCACCCCATTCAGCAAGTCCGGGTTCTGGCTGGAGCAGAAGCGCGAGAGCCGCGACCCCAACGCCTCCCTGTTGGACGAGTACGTCCGGGTCGTCCGCGAGTCACGACCCGAGGCGTTCATCCTGGAGAACGTGCAGGGCCTCACCTACAAGACCCACAAGGCCCAGTTCGACCGGCTCCTCAAGGGACTCGGCGAGCTCGGCTACAACCCGCAGTGGAGGGTGCTGCTCGCCGCGGACTATGGAGTCCCGCAGCTGCGCCGCCGCGTGTTCGTCGTCGGCAGGCGCGACGGGCAGAAGTTCGAGTTCCCTGAGCCCACCCACTCCGGCTGGAGCGAGCACAGCCGTACGGTCGACGCGAGCAAGATTCCGCATATCACCGCATCCCAGGCGTTCGCCGGATTGCCCCGGCTGGTCCGCGCGGCCGAGGACGAGATCGTTGACGGCAACTACGGGCAGCTCGCCGCAGAGATCCCGCCCGGACAGAACTACCTGTGGCACACCGAGCGATATGGCGGCCGCAACCACTTCGAGTGGCGCAGCCGCTACTGGACCTTCCTGCTACGCCTTGACCCCAACCGGCCCTCCACCACTCTCCAGGCGCAGCCCGGACCGTGGGTCGGACCTTTCCACTGGGAGAACGTCCGTACCGCCTCCGGCGAGGAACGGGCAAGACGCCTCCGCGTCAACGAGATGCTCCGACTCATGTCGTTCCCCGACGACTTCAAGATCGACGGCACCCGAGCGGATGTGCAGCGCCAGCTCGGCAACGCCGTCCCTCTGGAACTCGGCAAGGCCGTCGTCCGTGCGCTGATGGATCAGCTCGGCTACCTCGATCGCCAAGCGACCGACCGGGAGCTGATCTTCGCGTGATGTGAATCGAGCCTCAACGCCCTGGACGGGCGTGAGCCTCGATTACAGAGGGAGCTTCCATACCTCGTCGTATGCACGCTCGGCAAGAAGACGTGTCCGGGCCACGATCGATTCTTCGGTCCACTCCGCCGAGTCGAGAACTCCGCCGATGTCATAGTTGAGTCCATCACTCCGCAGGATGCGCTTCTTGGACTCGAAGTCTTTGTCGTCGAGTCGTGTGTTGAGCGAATCGTTCACGAGGAGTAGGTTTCCAAGGCTTCCGACGACTTCGAAGGGCACTCCACTGCGCAGCTCCTTCTGGGGGAGGATGTGCTCGATCGTGAGTCGCTCGACGCTTGTTGTCGGGTGCGAATGCCGAAGGAGGCGCTCCAGCACGTATCGCACCAACTTGCTGTCTCGGGCTTGTTCGTTAGTGAAGTAGAAACGCTCCACGAAGGAGAGGACGAACTGTTCTCTGTCGGGTCGGCGTTCTATCAGCTTGTTTCTGATCTCCGTGAGCACGCGCGCGCGTTCTTCCTGGTCGCCGCCTGCGGCCGAGAGCTCGCGAGCAGCCTTCGCGTACATCTCCGAGACGCCTCCGCTGCTGCGTAGCTGGCTGACAACGGTGTGCTGGAAATGGAAGCGCTCCACAACCTGAAGAGTCTTCTTCAGCTGCACGCCCTTCAGCTTCGGAGTGGCATCGCGAGCTCGAAGTAGCGAAAGAAGGAGAGGAGCCGGCTGCACGATGCCGAAGATGGAGAGCGCTTCAAGGCTAAGTCGCGCGTCATCCTCTTCCATCGGCCAGGCTCGTGAGGTTGGTTCGATCACCGCACGATAGAGCGGGGCATCTCGGCTGAGTGAAGCGAGCTGATTTCTGGCTATGGGCTTCGACTTGATCTTCTTCTTGACCGCAGGGAACAGCTTGCGTTCCGCGACATAGTCCTCTTGTGAGAGCCACCAGTGGAGAATGAAGCGGTTCGGGTCGATGCGCTTCCGGCTCTCGCTTGCCTCAAGTTCGTTCCGCATACGGTCCCAGGTCGTTCTTGCCGCATCTGCCGCGGAGTTCCCCGTCCCCCGCAATCTATTCAGCAGAAGGTTCTTCAGCAGGTCAACGACCTCAAGATCCTTGCCTCGACTGTTGAGAGTTTCGAAGATCACGTAAGCGTCATCTTCGTTGCCGTGCTCAATCCAGATCACCCGAAGCCCTAAGAGCCGGTCGCGCAGATCACGTAGCCAATCGAGCGGGTCTTGCCTTTTGGCAACTTCTTCGCCTATCCGCTTCCTGATCGCGTCCAGCGCCTTGAAGAGAGCTTCCTCTTCTTCCGATTGGGGCTTGATGTCTGCCTCGGGAGGGCTCTTGAAAATCGCCTGGGACAGGAATCGTGAGTTCACCTCCGTCTGAAGAGTGAAACGCTGCTCGTTGTTCCGGTCTGCCTTCTCCAGATAACGATGTACGCCAGCCGCCAGATTGGTCTCGCCGAGTGCCTCGAACTGATCCCGAAGAACGGCAAACATAATCGCAATGGTCGTGACTCGCTGCTGTCCATCCACGAGGCGACGCACAGGGCTCTCCGCATCACGCCAGGCCACCATCGGTCCGATGAAGTAGCCAACACTGTTGTCGTAGACGACATCTCGCCAGAAGTCGTCGAGGTTGGCTGCGTCCCAGCTGTAGGGGCGTTGAAAGCGCGGGATGACGTAGTAGTCCGCACCGACGAAGAGGTCTTCTATCGTCCGTTTGTCGGGCTGGAAGTCGATCTCCGGCACGTGCTCCTCCATACTCGTCTGGCGTCCGTGGTCGATCCGTACGGCACGGTCTCCCTATTGAGCGTACTGGTGCCCAGCAGCGTATGAAGATAGGTCGCCAACACGAGGTCGGAGCGAGCCCAGAGGCCACGGCTGTCCTCGCTGATGTCAGGGCCGACTATCGCTGCGACGGCGCAGCCCAGCGAACCATGGCAGCGGCTGACGTGTGACTCCGTTCGGGCGCGGCTTGAAGTACCCCGCTCCTCGCCACGCGCGACTACTAGGTTGCGAAGGCATCGCTGGCTCCGGCAGCGACAGCCGCAGTTGCGCCGTGCTCAGCTCCGGCTGCTTCCGCTCGGCCCAGTCGCCGGCGTGCCGATCGAACATGTATTCGAGGTATGGGGGAGAATGCGGAGCATGATGCGATAGCTCGGCGTTCGGTCCACCAGCCCCTCGTCGGCTTCGCCCGATTTGAGAGGAGGTGAGACATGAGCAAGAACGGTGACTACTCGGTCGTCCCGCGCGGAGACGGGTGGGCGGCTGTCGGACACGGCAACTCCCGTGCGTCATCGCTCCACAGCACCCAGGCGGACGCCTATGCCGCGGCGCGCGACTATTCAGCCGGCCACGGCGGTGGAGAGGTATCGATCCATGGTCGCGATGGACGGATTCGTGACAAGAACACGATCGCTCCAGCGCACGACCCGCGCAACATCAAGGGCTAGACCCCCGCGGGCACCGGGCCGGCGAAGGGGAAGTCATCGGCCCGGTGCTCGTCGCCAATGACCAGAGTTCGTTGAGCGCTTAGGTGTGCCCGACGATTGATTGCACTTGCGTCGCTCGACGCCTAGCAACAGGCGGCGTCGTCCGCACGGCGTGCAGATCGTGTAAAGGAGAAGGTGGGACCCGTGCCGGATTGGATTGGTGAAACGGTAGCAGTAGTGCAACTGATCTTGAACGCGGCAGCGATCGTCGGTGGTGCTGTTATCTGGAGGCTGTACGTCGAGAACCTGCGCGCTGCCGTCAGAGCGAAGGACGCGACTATCGAAACCGTTGAGAAAAGTCGCGATCTATGGAAAGACAAGGCGCAGGAGTTGGAAAAGCGTAGTCCCGAGGTTGTTGAGAAGGCGCTCGCCGACCGCATCCAGATCAGAGATGGAGAGATTGCGCGCCTAAAAGCGGACAAGGAGTTCGACGCCATCGCCGTACGCACGTTGGAGATCGACAAGGCAGAACTGGAGCAGGATCTGTTTCGGACGCAGGGGTTTCGGGCGATGCTCGCACTGGACGAAGAAGGATGCGAGGACCCAGAGCCCGTCGATGGCGACGACGAGCTTGAGACTGGTAATCCGTTGCCAAGGATTGAGGTCGAACTCATTGGCGAGGTGGGCGTTGATAGCGGTCAGCTCCTGATAACTGATCCCAGCTACATCGACGCAGAGTGGAAACGAGAGCCGTTCGTACTCGCGGGACATGTCGAACGCGAGGAAGGCACGCTGTTCAACGGGACTGCTGCACGAGTAGGTGACATCTGATCTGGCTTGTCCGTGGGGCGGGCCTGGAAGGATGTTGCTGTGCCCAAGCCCTACCCGAGCGAGTTCCGTGACGACGTCGTGCGCGTCGCTCAG
>Ga0164243_10009414_pt1 | contig 14227 bp, 25 predicted proteins | sample OricompcompostOP_FD_108781 | JGI IMG/M metagenome (GOLD analysis project Ga0164243, IMG submission 108781) | Organic Plus compost microbial communities from Emeryville, California, USA - Original compost - Organic plus compost (OP) | ecosystem: Engineered > Solid waste > Mixed feedstock >... | reverse complement strand
TTGAGTTCGCGAGCGGCGGCGGCGATGTCGTCGTACGCCAGGTAGTCGGAGCGGTCGTCGAGTTCGATCCGCACGGCTTCCGGCGGGGCTCCGCGGATCAGCTTTGCGAGCCCTCCGATGACCTCCCGTACCGCCGGCCCGACCACCGGCCAGGACTCCGCCGACTGATTCTCGGCCACGGCGGCGAGCACCAGTTCGGCCGCCTCTCTGTCCTCATCGCTGAGCGGTCCCACCGGGATGCCAGTCACCAGCTTCTCCAGCAGTTCCCGCGTCGCCGGCCCCGCCTCCGCCCTGGCCCGCCGCTCCGCGGCGGCGAGGAGGGCGCGGAGGATTCCGGCGGAGAGCGTCGACACAGGGTAGTCGGCCTCGCCTTTGACGATGACCTTGGCTCCATCGGGCAGGCCGTCGACCACAGACCTGATGTAGCCGGCGGCCACCTCCGCCTCCCCCAACTGTTCGGAGTTTCCGAATAGTTGCCCCTCCGGTCGCCCGCCCGCCCGCTCGGCCGGCGGGGCGGCGTGCGGCTTAAGCATCCCGAGCGCGGCGGCCCGGAACTCCTGCCACGCCTCCTCGGCCCCCGGGTCCTCGACCGGCCCGTCAGCAGGCGGCTCGTCGCGCGCCAGCTCCCGCTCCGTCGCCACGAACTCGCCCGCGAGGTCCGGCCGCATCCGGGCGTAGCGGGCCAGCGTTGCGTCGTCGTGGACCTCCTCGACGGCATAGGCTAGGACCACGCATTCGTCTTCGTCGGACAGCTCGGCCGGCGGGGCGGCGAGGTGGGTGTAGCGTTCGGCGATGGCGATCGCCTCATCGGGCGAGAACCACCAGTACTGATTCTCTGGGCTGTAGACCTCGACCTCGGCTTCACTTCGATGGAACAGCTTCCACGAATCAAGATCGCGGTGTTTGTTGCTGTTCATCACCTGCACCGCCCGCTCCAGGCTCATCTCACTCATCGTCGCCCCTCCTCATCGGCACCCAGAACGTCACGCCGAGGCGGTATAGATCGTCGACCTCCGACGGGTTAAAGACGCGGTCTGGCGTGTTCGCGCCCGCGCTGACCTCAACGAAAGTCATCAGGTCGGGGTGGTCCGCCAACTTCGACGCGAGCCGCCACCGCCTTTTCCCAAGCGTGAACTCCGAACCGACCGGCAGCGCGTAGGCGCTGAAGCCGAATGCGTCCTTCGGCGGAATCATGCTCACACCTCTCCCCTTGCTCATCTCGGCCATCGCTCGCTCCTTTCGTCGGTCACATGAGGTCCCCGCGCGAGGCCGCGCGGGGGAGTCGGTTCCACAGCCGGACGGACTTGTCCAGGGACTCGATCAACGCCAGGTCCAGCAGCCGTATCCTCTCCTCGAGCGACATGTCGGGCGGGAGCTTCGGGTCGACGTGGGGCACCTCGGCCCCGCTCGTGCCGCAGTCGTCGCATCGCGTCTGGCACTTCATGTGGTGGTAGAAGGCCCGTACGTTGGTGCTCTTGCACTCGGGGTTCGGGCACGCGTCGTGCTTCTCGCAGCTCATCGGGGCTGCTCCGAATCAGTCCAGCGGGTAGTCGTTGCCGGGATGCCAGCCGTCGTCCTCGCTGGGCATGCAGTCGTCGCACCCGGGGCACTCGACCTCCTGCCCGTGGTGGTGGCAAACACATAGGTTGTCGCCGCCGCACTCGCAGTGGACGTAGCCGGTGCCGCCGCACTCCTGCTCAAGCCCATCGTCGTCGTACAGCTCCTCGTAGGTTCCCTTGGCCCCGCACCAGCAGGTGATGATCTCGTCGTCGTCCGGCACCTCGTCGATCTCGTCGCTCATCGGCTCTGCTCCAGGAAGTCGTCGGGCTCGACCACCCGGACCACGTCGCGGACCTTCGCGGCGTCGGCGGGCCGGCACATGCGAAAGACCTCTCGGGCGATCTCGGCGGTGAGGCCGGGCACCCAGCAAAGCCGCTCGCCGTCGGCCGTCGTCATCCACCACTTCGGGGTGGGCTTGCGCACGGGCTTCTCGCTCATCGTGGCCCCCTCTCGGCCTTGACCGCCTCGACGATCAGCTCGGCCGTCTTCTTGTGGATCGCGGCGAACTCCACCGCCCGGGCCTGGCGGAACCGCCGCGGCGTGCTCTTGTTCGTCTCGACGAGCTCGGCGTTGAGGAGGTCGACGATGTCGTCGCGGATCTGCTCATCGCCGAACCCTTCGTCGATCGCCTCGGCGACGGCCCGCCGGAAGGCCGGCAGGCACTTGGCGGCCCACCGCTCGGCGCTCAGCCTGTATGCTCCTTCGCTCATCCCCGCCCTCCCCCGGCCTCGGCCGGTATCAGCTCGTATTCGTCGTCATCGCGAAACTCGATCCCGACCGCCTCTCGCTGGAACAGCATCCGGAGCGTCTCCGCCGCCTGCGCCGGGCAGTCGACCCAAAAGCCGAATCCGCCGTTGGCGTTGGTCGTCTTCAGGCGGTTCAACTGCCGCTCCCACTTGAGCCGGGACTTGCTGGGCCGCTTCCCCGGCTTGGGCGGCTTCGGCGGCATCCAGAACTCCCGTTTGCACTCGATGTCCACCTTGCGGCCCGCCCAGTCGCCCCACGCCCGCGTCGTCATGCCGGTCGTGTCGCTGTTCCCGCGCTTGCCGAACGCGACGTACTGGCCGTTCTCGTTGACGAAGCCGCCCGTGTTCTGCCGGTTCAGCTCGACGAACCACAGGGCCGCCGCCTGCATCGTGCCCATCACCACGCGGCTCTCCGGCATGCCGGGCTTCAGCTTCTTGGCGCGGGGGCGGGTCTTCACGGCTGGGGCTCCGCGTCGTCGAGCTCTTCATCCGCGATGAGGTCCCGCCGGTGCTGCTCGAGCTCGGCGATCACGTCGGGCGGGATGTCGACCTTCGCCGCCTCCCGCTGGGCGAGGAGCCGATCGACCAGGTCGTCACCCAGGGCGTCGAGTGCGGCCCGGTCGGCGTCGTCCAGGATCGAGACGTCGACTTCCGGCAGATCGTCTTCCGAACTGATGTGGAAGAACGACGCGATCAGGGCATCAAGGGCGGCTTCTTCTTGCTGCTTAGTCGCCATAGGATCAGTCCTCCGTGCCGGACAGCGAGTAGACCCACACGAGCTCGTTGTAGTCCCACGAGCCGCGGCCGTTGATGGACTCCCAGAGGTCCCGAAAGAAGTCCCGGTGAGTCAGTTCGGCGTACGCGACCGGCACCGAGCCCGGCACGACGTAGCGAGCCGCCAGCCTCTTGACCCCCTCCGCCATCGCGTCCGCCTCGCTGATCTCGTTCAGCCGCTCGATGCGGAGCCCGACGATGCTGCGGTAGTCGCGGGCAGCCCATCGCGGCATGAACATCGACGCCAGCGTAGACGGCTTCCAGGCCCACGGGACCGGCCCCCACTCGCACATGACGGCCGCGCCGTCGGCGACGTAGCGGGCCATCCCGTCGGCGTCGCGGTACGTCGCCTCCTTGACGTAGATGCGGTCGCCGACGCCGCCGTAGGGAGCCTTGATATGCAGCTCCCGCGGCCGGGTCGCGCAGGTGCCGCGCCCGGTGACGCAGCCCCGCGGCGTCGAGTCGAAGACGCCGAACTCGTCGATCCACTCGGGCGGCTGCGGCTTCACCAGACGCCGCGTCATCGTCTTCCGGCCGGCCCTCAACGCCCGCACCATCTCGGGCTTGAACGGCACGCCGGTCGTCTTCGGTTTCACGACGGCGCTCATATCAATCCCCTCCCGTAACCGGCATCAAGACCCCCTCGAACCCGTCGCCGCGGAACCTCGCCATGTCGCCGTCGCCGGGGGCCGGCGGGTAGGCCAGCGCCCGCACGCCGTGGCGGTGGAGGATCGCGAGGTAGTAGTTGTCGAATCGGATGTCGCCGCCGGGGCGGGGGAAGGCGACGGCGTCGTGCAGGTCGCGGGTGTAGACCTTGCCGCCGACCTGGTACGTCGTGGTCATCTGGCACTTCGGGATTTCGGCCTCGACCCAGCCCGGGGCGGCGAAGGCCTCATAGAGCATCACGGCCGCCGCCGCCGGGACGTACTGGTCGTCGCCCAGGTCGATCCTCGCCACGGCGCCCCGGGGGACGGACTCGATCGCCTCCAGCGACGCCGGGCCCCTCACCAGGATGCGGGCGTCGCTGGCGTACAGAGTCCCGTCGCGATACCAGGGCTTCGGGGTCCGGGTGAGTTCGGCCCGCCTCGCAATCGCCAGGAAGATCGGGTGCACCCGCGTCGCGGTCGCGTCGGTCATGACTCGATACCCTCCTCGAAAGCCCTGAGGCTCGCCGCCGCCACGTCGAACACATGGGGGTAGCGATTCCCCCAGGAGACCGCCAAGGCGTGGCTGTCGGCGGGCAACCTGCCCTCGCCGAGCCGGTACATCGCGGCGAACATTCCGACGTCGTACCCGAGCTTCGCGGCGGAGATCGCTTCGTTCGACTCCACCCCTCGGCTTCGCAGCCACGATTCGAACTCAGTCCAGGTGGTCGGCACCGTCACGCCCCACCGCCTTCCCCCGGCTCCAGCGGGAGCGGGATGGGGCCGGCCACGTGCGTCGTGTGGTCGAGCCGCAGGGGCTCTTTGCAGTCGAACTCGTCGAGCTGGTCGATGATCCAGCCGTGGTCGGGGATCAAGCACCAGTACCAGCCGGGCGTTTTCGGGAAGTCCGTCGTCTTCACCACGGCCGGCTGCACCGACAGGTGAGCCGCGACAGCTTCCGTGATCGTGGGCCGAAGCGGCCCCACGTAGCCGCAGTCTGGGTCGAGGCACCGCACCTTGGCGAGCCGCATGAACGGCTGCCTGGCCTCGCACGGCCCCTTGCAGAAATGACACGTCAGATCCCGCATCGCAGCCACTCCCACGTCCAGATACAAGCTCTCGTCGATCCCAGGCCCAGCGCCAGGACGGCGAGGGCCACGACTGTCAGTTGCGGCATTTCGCTATGAGACTCCGAACAGGGGCAGCGGCTTGTCGGCCGCGTGGGGCTTCATGACGGGCGGGGCGCTAGGCCGGGAGATCCGGCGTTCCGCCATCGCCGCGTACTCAGGGTTCAACTCGGTGCCGACGAAGCGGCGGCCGGCCCCCGTCGCCACGACGCCGGTCGTGCCGCTGCCGGTGAAGGGGTCGAAGACGACGCAAGGCACGCGATCCTCTCGGCCGCAGCCGCACGTCGGCTCCCAGCCGACCGTCTTCGTGGTGGAGACGTGGCGGAGCGGGTCGCGGTTGCCGACGACGCCCTGATGGAGCGACCGGGGATCGCCGTCCGGCCGCGCGGTGACCTTCGAGTTGCAGCCGGGACGGGTGGGAACCCGATCGCTCTCGACGAGCCGCCGCCAAGGCGAGCCGCAGGCCGGGCAGCATCCCTTGGCAGACGTGCCGGCCAGGACGCAAGGGGCGATCAGCTTGGTCGGGAATGTCGCGAAGTGGCTCCCCGCGAAGGACTCCGACGAGACGGTCCAGACCGTCCGCTTGTTGCGAGACTCGGGGTGATACCGTCCCCCGTTGCCTTCCATCCAGGCGTTCATCTTCTCGCCCGTCGACCCGGTCCCGTCCCCCTTGCGGGGAGTCGTCTTCACGGTGAGCGTTTTCGCCGAGATCGGCTCCTTGACAGCCTCCGCGTCGTAGAAGTAGCGGACCGACTTGGTCATCAAGAAGATGTATTCGTGGCTGCGCGAGGGCCGATCGCTGACGCTCTCCGGCATGGGGTTGGACTTGGACCAGATGATGTCCGACCTCAGAATCCAGCCGTCTTCCTGCAGGGCAAAGGCGACGCGCCAGGGCATTCCCATGAGGCTCTTGGGGGGGAGCCCGACGCTGGCCAGCCAGGCGGCTCGATTCCGCACGTTCGCGACCTGCTGGCCGCCCTGCGACCGGACCGACTTGCCCGACCCGTAGTTGCCGCCGCCGCCGCCCGTGTAGCTGTCGCCGAGGTTGAGCCACAGCGTCCCGTCCGGCCTCAGCACTCGGCCGACCTCGCGGAACACGGCCCGCATGCTCTCGATGAAGTCTTCGGGCGACGCCTCGAGCCCGATCTGCCCGTCCACGCCATAGTCGCGGAGCCCGTAGTAGGGAGGGCTCGTGACCACGCAGTGGACCGACGCGTCGGCGAGAGGCAGTCGGCGAGCGTCGCCTCTGATGATCTGATGCTGGCTCATCTCGTCTCCCTCCTCGTCGTCCCGCCCGGCTCGCCGCCGAGGTCGCCCGCGTCCCGCCAGCGGAGGATCATCGCCAGAGCGCCGGTTTCTGGGGGATGTACTTCGCGGCGACGTAGGGCCATCGCCCCTGCCGCGACAGAGCCTTGATGTAATCGCGGGCCCCGGTGATCGACACGCCGGCGACCTTGGCCGCGTCGGAATACGACACGGCGTCGCCAGGTCGCCACCGGCCGCGGGTCTTGACGGCCTTCAAGAACTGTTCGACTCGGGCCGCCACCCTGGCGCGGAGGACTTCGGCCGACGGCCCGGTCTGCGCGGCGAGGAACGGCCAGCGGCCCTCCCGCTTGAGGATGCGGGCCCAGCCGGCCGCCGTGCCCTTCGGGATACCGAGGGCCTCCGCGATGTCGGCCACGGAGACCTTCTCGCCCGGACGCCATCGCCCCGACTCCATGATCAGCCGCAGGAAGCGGTCCGCGGACGCCCCGGCCGTCGGGCTGTAGTACCGGATGTAGTCGTCGCCTCCGTCGTCGAGGTCGTCGGGCTCGTCGTCGGTCGACGCGGCTTCGATCAACATGTATCGTCCTGCGTCGTCCGGTTGCTGGCCGTCGGCGGCCCGCTTCTCGGCCCAGAGCTTCGCCAACTCGGACGCCTCCTGGGGACGCAGCATCAGGCAGAGTCGATTCGAGGCGGACATCGTGGCAGGCATGGGATGCTCCCGTGAAATCTGATCAATAACCTCACGTATGAGACGCGGTCAGGCCCGCTCGGCGTCCGGCGGCAGCGGCTGGCCGCATCGCCTGCACCGCGGGGATCGCAGGTCGACGGCGGCGAACGCCGCCCGCCTGAAGCCGTCGCCCACCCGCTTGACGTAGCCCTTCGCGACGAGGGCCTTGATGTGGCACATGGCCCCGTTGGGGGATGCGATGTCCAGCGCCGCCGCGATCTCCCGCACCGTGGGCGGCATGCCATGCTCGCGCTGGTAATCGAGCATGTAACGGTAGACGCGTCGCTGTCGGCTCGTCAGGAGCGGCAACTCCGCAGCCGCGGGCGGCCCCGGCTTCGCCTTCCGCTCCCGCCACATCTCCCGGATCAAGGCTGTTCGGTCGGTCACGCCCATTGCTCTGCCCTCGCTTGTGTTCGGGCGGTTTCGCCCTCGTCGTCCTCGAACTCCAGGGTCACCGTCTTGCCGTGGATCACGGCCCGATACACTTCGCCCTGCCTGATGGCGGCCAGGTCCAGCACCCGTTGGTTGGCCTTGGCCTCGCGTTGCGCCTTGCCGAGCTTCCAGCGGCCCAGCGGGCAGACGCAGAAGACGGCGAAGCTCCCCATCTCGTCCCGGTCGCGTCTCAGGCCGACGATCGTGCACCGGCGGCTGGTCACGCCCTCGCCCCCGCAGGTCCGGCAGTCGGCCGAGGCGGACTCGGCCAGCTCGGCGGGCGAGTCGCCCGACGTGCGGCGCACTTCGGCGACGAGCCTGAGCAGCTCGGCGAGGTGGGCCGACTTGTAGTGTTTCTTGGAGGCCAGGAGCTTGGAGGCCACTTCCGCGTGCTCGTGCTTGACGCGGCGGGCCTCGAATTCGTCCCGCCAGGCCTCGTAGAACAGCGGCATCTTGTTCGGGTCGGGCAGCCCCTCCAGGGCGTGGCGTTCCAGGTGCCGCTCCAGCCAGAGCGGGAACCAGTCAGTCGTCATCGAGGCGGATCCCCAGGTAAGGGGTCATGTCGATGGTCGGACGCTCGTACTTCCCGCCCGGCCCGAACAGCCTGTGGATGGCCTCGCGCCGGGCCTCGTCCTCGTCCCTGGCGTAGTCGGGCACGCCGGTCTCGCGCCACTGCTTCGCCAGGTGGACCGCGAGGCCCCACCGGCGTTTGCCCGTCCGCTTGGCGTAGTCGACGGCCTTGCGGAGCGTGTCGACGCCGAGCTTGCGGGCGATCTTGCGGACGCCGTCGGGCGTCGCGCTCTGCAGCTCCAGGGCGGCGGTCACGAGCGCCCGGACTTCTTCGGGGGTCGCCTTGCGGCCTTCGTGGGCCGCGGCGGCCGGCACTCCCCCTCCCTGGCGGTCCACCGGGGCGGCGGCTGGGGCGGCGGGCTCGACGCGACGCGGGGCGAGATCACGGCGAAGATCGGCAGCATGGGGCATGGTCTCCTCCGGTGCTGGTGCGGCCTGGGGCTCCTGGGCGGCGGGCTCGGCGGGCTTGCGCCAGAGCAGGACGATGCGGCGGCGGGTCTTGAGGCTGTAGTCGGCGACGACCTCGACGAGCCCGGCGAGGGCCAGCTCCTTGAGGGCGCGTTGGATGGTGGAGACGGCCTTTCCGAGGGCCTTGGCGAGGCGTTCGTTGCCCCACCATGCCTCTCCGGCCAGCCGGGGGGCCCGGTCGAGCAGGTCGCCGAGCAGGCGCGCCACGGGGGAGAGGCCGTCATGTGTGATCCAGTCGATTTGACTGCGGCGGGGGCAGGCGGTAGTATTCATCGACATGGGTACTCCTGGGGCCGGGTCGCTTGGCGGGCGAGCCGGCCTCTTTTCGTTGGCGGGTCAGGCCCACAGGTTGAGCAGCGGCTTCGGCTCGGCCGGCGCGGGCGGCGGCGAGGAGGGCATCGTGTAGGCGAAGGCGATCATGTCCTCGCCGATGATGCCGGCCGCGTCGCGGACCAGCTTCGACGCGAACCCGCGGCCCGCGAGCGTGCGGCAGAGCGCCAGGTCCGTCTCGCGGACGAGCGCCGTGGCCGCGTCGCGGCGGGGCGTGAGCTTCGACTGGAGCTTCGCCACCAGCATCCCGGCCACCTCGCCGTAATCGAACAGCGAGCACACCGACAGCCGCAGGATCGACAGGTGGTCGGCGTCGAATCGGGCGATCGCGAAGCCCGCGAGCAGGCCGTTGGGGGCGACGACGGCGAATCCGTTCTGGCGCGGCCTCAGCATCTCGCGGTGGATCGCCTTGAGGCCCCAGCGGTCGCCTTCGCGGCGGCCGGCCTCGATGGCGACGCAGGACGGCACGTCGGTGAGCAGGAGCCAGCGGAGCGACAGGTCACGCACGGGCCACCTCCTTGGCGGGTGCGTCGCGTAGGATCTTCTCGGCGACCGCGATTGCCATGTATCCAGGGCACATCAAGGGCGTGACACCCGGACTGATCCCATCTCCATAGGCGGTGGCGGCCGTGCACAGCCACTTGCGCCCCATGAACAACTGGGCGGTCAGCACCTCGCACGCCCGCTCGATCGTCATGGGCGGCGTCGCTTCGACGTCCTGCGGCCCGGCGGCCTGGCGTTCGTCGTTCAGCCACGCGGCCCCTTCCTGGCAACGGTGGGCGGCCTCGCGGTAATGCTTGGCGAGCGACGCCTGCCCCTCGGCCTCGGCCATCTCGGCGTAGGTCCGGAACATCCCGGCGCACCCGACCAGCTTCGCCGCGTCGACCGCCGCGCGGTCCTTGAGGTAGCTGACGACCGCGTCCCTCGTCGTTCCCGTAGCCTCAGACATTCGCCACCTCCCCCGCACGATCGATGATGACCTGGTCGTCGCCCTCGCCGTGGACCTCCTGGGAGGCGTTCTCGGCGGGCTCGCCCTCGACGGCCTTGGACATCGCGGCCTTGGCCTCCTTGAGCTTCCCGTCGAGGTACGCGGCCACCTGCCCGGCGAACGCGTCGTGGTAGCGCTTGTGGAGCCGGGCGAGGGCGTCGGCCGCCTTCTCGCGGACCCGCTTGCCCCGCTCGTCCTCGACCTCGTCCGGCTTGATGGAGCCCTTCTCGACGGCCCGCGTCACGAGGTGGTTCTCGACCTGGAGGCCGTTGACCTCAAGCCGCGTCGCCTCGAAGCCCATCGCGTCGCAGTAGGCGGCCCACTCGGCGTTGCAGCCGTCGAGGGCGTGCCGGATCACGTCGCGGTAGGCGGTCACGTCGGCCTGGCGGATCTCGGCCACGACGTCGGCCGGGGCCTGGTGCCGCTCGCGGGGGTTGCCGCGCTTCGGCGGGGCCTCCATGACCTCGACCAGCTCGTCGCCGATCCGCTCCGCCTCGCCGCGCGGCTCCACCACGCGGGCGGTAGCCTCGATTGGGCGGCGGTCGCGCGGCTCGAACTCGTCGACCTCCTCCGGCGTGTAGATGCCGACCACGATTCCGGGGTCGACGGCCCGGACGCCCTCGGAGATGACGCGGGCCCGGAGCATCTGCCGCGGGAACTTCTTGTAGGTGGGGTTCGTCGCCACGCCGCGACGGGTCAGCTCCTCGAGCGTGACCGCGATCTCCAGGCCCTTGGGGGCGTGGACGGGGTGGCGGAAGACCGCCCGGCAGACCTCGGCCGTCGACTCGACCCACTCGACGGTCCCGCCGTGCCGCTGGAACTCGGCCTGCATGGCGTCCGCCCGCATAGCGGGCCTGCCGTTAATTACGTGAAACCTTCGGACGGCCTGGATCGGGGGCAGGCCCTCGGCCTCGGCCAGCAGGCAGAGCGTGAAGGCCTGGGCCTCGTCGAGGCCGAACATCCGGGACTTGGCGACCTGCTGGGCGATCTTCGACAGGTCGCTCACCTGACTCTGCTGGACGACGATCTCGCGGGACATGGGGTCACTCCTCGTCGATGGGGAACACGGCGGCCACGGCCCGCTTGCAGGCGACCTGCGCCTCGCTGAGGCGGACGTGCATCTCCTCGCTGGCGGTGTAGCCGGGGCGGGCGCGGGCCTCGGCGGCGAGGGCCTGCACGCGGTCGCCGAGCAGCGCGGGGACGACGGCGCGGAGGTCGGCGAGCGTCAGGCCGTCGAAGCCGTGGGACTCGCGGATCAGCGCGGCGGCCTCCGCGACGAAGAAGGCGGTCATCTCGGCGATGCGGGCGGCCCGCTCGCAGTCGCATAGGGCGGTGAACGAGGACATGGGCGGCACTCCCTGCGGTGGACGCGCGGATTCACTCGGCCGGCGGGGCGTCCAGCAGGCCCGGCGGCGGCGGGTTGTGGACGACGCCCGAGCCGTCGCAGGCGGCGCACTCGGGGAACCTGGCGTCGGGCACGCCGTAGCAGCCGCGGCACGGCCTGACGCCGTCGACCGGGCCCTCGTGCACGTGGACCTCGCCCTTGTAGGACGCGCCGGGCGAGTAGTGCCGGCCGTCCACCACGACGACGCCCCAGCGGTGGATCGCGACGATGCCCTCCAGGACCGCCGCCTCGGCCCGCTCGCACTCGGCCTCGGCGGAGCGCTCGAAGTCGCGGAGGATCGACGCCCGGATGCGTCCGACCCACGCCAGCCGTTGCAAACGTCGCAAATCGTCCAGGTTCGCCAGGACGCGCGAATAATGACGGCACGACTTGCGAAGCGTATCGGTGACGCGGTCGTCCGCGATCCGCTTGTACGGGTTGTGGCCGAAGCTGACGCCGCGGAAGGTCGCGACGACGCGGAAGGGCCCGGGGGCCGCGATCGCCTGGGACATGGCGCGGGGCCTCCGTCAGTTGGTGGCGACTGGTGTATTAGGTTTGCGGGAGGCCGACGCGGCGGCGTCCAGGGCGCTCTCAAGGGCCCGGATGCCAAACTGCGTGATCGGCACTCCGGTCTTTTTTCGGAGTCGATCCAAGCGGCCGTAGAGGTCGGGCGGGACGCGGATCGTGATGGACACAGGTTCGGCGCGTACCTTCGACGAGGGGTCCACTTGTAGACCTCCTGCTTGTGCGGGTAGCTTCGAGATGCGTAGGACGGCGTACGCCTACGTCAGACACCCTAAGACTAACTGCTAGGCATCTAATGTCAACAGGATGCCGCGTGCAGAAAGGTGTTAGGCACCTAGAAAGGCGCGTAAGTGGTTAAGGCTAAAGGGAAAAGGTCGCAGAAGGTTTTTGAGGAATCCGAACGCCTGAGCGATGCGACCCTCGCGAAGTTCCGCAAAGTCGTGGAGGAATCTCCGGGGGTGTCGCAGACCAGCGTGGGCGTAGACACCGGATACGGCCAGAGCGCGATCAGCGCGTTCATCCGGGGGACGCAACGGCCGATGGCTCACCAACTGGTGGTGATCGCGAGGGTGTTGGGCGTGTCCCTCGACTGGCTCACAGACGACCGCCGCAAAGCGGACGAATGGGACCCCAGGAAGCCCGGGATCCCCGACGTCGAGAGGTTCCTGAAGGAGTTCGCGGGCGCGACGGGATTGTCGCCGGCGGAGGCTGCGGCGGTGATATCGGATCGCGTCAAGGCGGCGGCAGCGGCGGCAACGGGCGACGGATCCTCAGCAGAAACGCCCCCCCCTCGGGTGCACGGGACCCACGCTATCGAGCCGGTGCAGCGGGGCGATGGGGAGAAGGCCGGGAAGGGCGTCCGAACAGGGCGGGCCCTCGGCAAGAAGAAGGGTTCCTAGCCGACGCGTGGACCAGGACTCGTCGCCTTCCAGGCCCAGCGCCGACCTGAGTTCAGGCCAGTCCCCGACGCTGCACAGCACGAACTCGTGGCCCACGACCCGGCCGTCGACATCGTGGTCCATGAAGCCGTGAAAGTATTCCCCGACAGCCATGATCCCGGCCTCCGACGCCGCCGAATCCTTGGAGGTGATACTCGTTTCTACCCGCTCGCCCCCGCGCGGGCAATCGCTGTCATGAATTCATGTGCCTAAGACTGTCGGTTTGGTCCGCATCGACGTTCCTCGGATGGGCCAGAACCACAGCGGACCCCCCTCACATCGCCGGCCTAGGAAGGTCGACCGCGCCCCCGCGCCTCCGGGGTGAAGTGTACATGCGGACACGACCGCAGTCCACTGCGTGAACCAATCTAAATCGTCGATTTCCATTCAAGCCGGCCGCCGCGGCGTCGACATGGCGACATTCTTCCGCTCGCCGACTTTCCAAACCGCGATCCGCCGCGTACACTTGGTCGCCCACTTATGAGAGCGACCCGTGCCGGGCGGAGGTCTGTTCGATGGATGAGGAATCGATTGATTCGAAGGGGACGGGGCCGAGGCTGCTGACGACTCCGGCCCTGGCGAAGCGGCTTGGTATCTCGGTCAGGACTATCCAGCGGTGGCGTACGTTCGGCTTCATCTCGCCGGCGGATTTCGTCGCGGGACGGCCTCGCTGGCGGGTCGCCGAGGTGAAGAAGGCCGTCGTCGACGCGACGTTCAGCGGCAAGCGTCGCCCGAGGATCCAACCCAGGCGGAAGCTGGACGATGAGGGGCCGCGATGAAGCGGGAGCCGGCGGCGTCCATCGACCAAGATCCGCTGACCGGCGCGGCTAGGCGGAGCTGGGAGGAGTCCCTCCTGGCGAAGGCCGGGACGGGCGGGCGGAACCACATGCTCCAGACCCTGTTCCGGTTCGCGAACGGGAAGGCGGATCTATTCCCGTCGGAGTCCGCGATCGCGGAGAAGTCGGGGAAGTCCGACCGGACGGTCCGTCGGACTCTCAAGGAACTCCAGACGTCTGGGTTGATCGTGTCGGTCGAGGACAAATCGATCCGCGTGCAACGACGGATCGTCTTCCCCAGCCACCCCAACGCGGCGGCGGTCCTAGGCCAGTTTCCCAAATACATGCAGGGGGGACAAAGTGACCAAAAACCGTGTACATGCAGGGGGGACAAAAACGGTACATGCAGGGGGGACAAAAACGGTACATGCAGGGGGGACAAAAACGGTACATGCAGGGGGGACAAAATGACCCCCGAATATGTAATGGGAAACAGAAGAATGGAAAATGAATCCTCCTCCCCCACGCCCCCTCCGAACACCGTTGGTTCTTTGCCCGACACGCCGGCCGACCCGCGAGGCGGGGTCGAGGGTGGTTCGAAATCGTCGTGCCGAGTGATCGGATGCCCCGGCGGCGAGGAGTGCGAACTGGCGATGGACAAGGCGGAGTGGCATGAACGTCTTCGCCGCTGGGAGAAAGGCGGCAGCGTCGGCCCGAAGCCGCAATGGACGAGCCATCGGGCTGTTCCTGAAGACGTCGAGTTCATCCTGGAAGACGGCGAGTACACCGTGGTGGATGGCTCCGCTGAACTTGCTCCGCCTAGGTGGTCAGGGCCTGAATGCGACGGTCAGACCTTCTGCGAAAACTGCCCTGCCTGCTGGGACCGCATCTGGGGTGACGGTGAGTCGCTCGAACATCCCCCGTGGTTTGCAACGTGGCTGGATGAGGCAGTTTCGCTGATTGGAAGTGGGC
>Ga0164243_10009413_pt1 | contig 14227 bp, 13 predicted proteins | sample OricompcompostOP_FD_108781 | JGI IMG/M metagenome (GOLD analysis project Ga0164243, IMG submission 108781) | Organic Plus compost microbial communities from Emeryville, California, USA - Original compost - Organic plus compost (OP) | ecosystem: Engineered > Solid waste > Mixed feedstock >... | reverse complement strand
GTAACCGAAATCGGGAACCGCAGGTAGGCAGTTACTTGACGCACACACGATCGGTCTACTGGGCGACACGCCGACGGATGCCGCAGCTTGCAGTTGTCTTCTTTCGGGTGCTCAACTTGCGTGTGCCCTCGGGCTCTAGTAGCGGGAGGCGGACGAGGATGGGATTGTGGCGTGGGAGAGCGAATGGCGACGGCGTGTCGGCTCCGGGAGACCGGCGGCGGCGTTGCGAGCGGGCGTTGGTCGGTCATCGCTCGCGGGGCATTTCGAGGCACCTAGTCGTGCAGGGATATCCCTCGCCGCTCTTGTCGCCCGCCGTGCCGGCTGTCAGGTCGTTCGACAAACCGTCGAAGACTGAGGTCGAGATCCTCCGTTGACGACGACGTCGATGTGGCGATACATCGTGTTCCGCATACGGGTTTTCCGCGATATGCGGCTGTGTGCGGCAGTTCAGTAATTCTTGCGCGGCATTGCGCGGGTGCAGCCCGGGTATCTCCGGTCGGACGACAACTAGCAGGTTTCCCGGCATGCCCGCGGCCATTCGGCCGGCGCGCGCCGCAATGGAAGGAATCAGTGTAGGTAGACGTCGCCGTGAAGCCGGCGCTACTTTATCCGATATCTCGCGGATCGCGATGTTGATCCGCATAGGGGGAGCAGGGGATGAGTGGCGAACGTGTGTCGAACGCCCGATTTAGCAGCGTTCTGCGGAACGCGCGGAAGTGGTCGGGCATGACGCAGCGGCAGCTTGCCGAGATCTCCACTGTCAGCGTTCGAGCGATACGTGACCTGGAGGGTGAGAGAACCGCCGGCCCCCGGGCGCAGACCGTGCGGTTGCTCGCGGATGCGCTGCGGGTGAGCGGAGCTAGGCGGGCCGAGCTGGAAGAGGCCGCAGGTCTGGGTAAGAGCCGGTCGTTCGATGAGTTGCCGGCTCCGCCGGTCCCGCTCCAGCCGCTCATTTCCCGGGAGTACGAGGTGAAGTCATTGACCAGGATGGTGCGGTCTGCCGACCATCGATTGGTCAAGGTCGTGGGGTTGCCCGGTATCGGCAAAACCGCACTGATTCAAAAGGTAGTGGACGAGGTTTACCGTGCCGAATCTGTGCCGGTGATTTATCTCCAACACGCGAATGTGTCAGACTCGGTGAATGAAAATGGCTCGTGTCGGGTTTTGAGGCGGGTCGCGGATATGATCGGGTCCGGACCTACGATGAAGGAGATCGCCGGTGCTGTCGGAAGCAATGACGCGTTACTGGTCGTCGACGGGCGTGACGTAGGGGAGGAGGACATGTGTGATCTGGGAGCGCTACTGCGTCACTGCCCTGGACTCCGGGTAATCTACGAAACGTGTGACCTGGGCCTGCATTCGTCCCTTGCCCCGAAACTGCCGATATTTCCGCTGTTCGTGCCGGAGCCGGACCAGTACGAAACAAGCAGTCTCGACCTTGAGGGTTCCTCAACTATCCAGCACATGATCTCGCGGTGCGAAGAGCTGTGTCCGAATTCGACTTCGCTGGCTGCGCAGCGGGCGGCGATCGCGACGCTGTGCTGGCAACTCGACGGTATCCCCGCGGCACTGGAGGCAGCTGCCTCCTGGCTGCTCATCTACAGCCCTCTTCAGTTGCTGGAGATTGCTGAGGATGATCGGGCGAGGTTATTGGAGTCTCAGAGCGGGCCCGCGAAGACTCTGATCAACAGGCTGCGGCAGTCCGTGGCATCGCTTCCGGTTGATGCACTGCACGCGCTTCGGGAATTGGCCGGGGCAGGCCCCTGGACGGTGGCGGAGGCGGGCGGTCTTCTTTCGACGTCGCCTGCGGAACCACGAGCGCTCGTACATGAGCTCCGGGCGTATGGTCTGATTCGACGGATCGAAGTGAAGCCTGGGGATCCGACGCGGTTCAGAGTATTGAACCTCCTTCGCGGACTGCTTTGAGCGGGCACTGAAGACAGCTCGGGCGGCGAATGAAGATTGCTGGTCGAGCCATGGCGCGTTGCGCGTCGTTGGCCTCGACGGCGAGATGGACTGTAAGCCCGATGGGAATGCCGGTGCCGAGTCGTGCCCGGCGCGCTGCTTGCGGCGTGCTCCCCACGCACGTGTAGGTGATCCGTGCAGGGGCGCGCTGCGCATCGATTACACGGATCGAGCTGCCGGAGCCCGGTAGCGCAGCGCCCTATCCTGGTGTCCCGCCTGTCCCGATGGCTGTGAAGCGTTTCGGGGGTGGCAGGGCCGCCAGCCTCTCCGGCCCCGAGTTTGCCGGAGATGTTGGAGGAACGTCCGTACGTCGAGCTGAAAGGCTCGACCGGTTGTCGTGGCGGGTTTCCAGCTATACCGGCAACACCGGCAACTGCGTCGAGGTCGCGGCGCTGCCGGGCGGAGGGCGTGTCGTACGGGACACTAAGAACCGCGATGGTGACGTCGTCGCGGTCGACGCCTCGCAGTGGGCGCGATTCCTCGCGAAGGTCAAGGGCGGAGCTCTCGACCTCTAGTTGCTGAAGTGCCAAGACGTCCACCCGGGCAGGTTTTGGTGGACGTCTTGGCCAGCAGTGGCCAGGGGACGGTGGCGGCGTGGTCGATGGCCCCGCGTTGCCGCGCAGTGTGACCGCGTCCACTGCCGATGCGGGGTGGGCGCAGTGCCAGCGGTAGCTCGAACCACACCGGGACCGGTGTGGTCGACCGGCCCGGTGACGGCTCGGATCGGCCGCCACCGCGCCAGGATGTCGGCTCGAACGCTGGCTATGACGGGTGCGGATCAGGAGTTGAGGACGAAGGGGTCTCGCGCGGGGGATTCGTCGGTGTTGATCCAGACGCTCTTGAGACGGGTGTACTCGCGGAGGACCTCGGTGCCGTGCTCGATGCCGAGGCCGCTGCTCTTGAATCCGGAGCGCGGGGACATCGGCGACATCGAGCGGTAGGTGTTGACCCATACCGTCCCGGCGTCCAAGGCCGAGGCCATGCGGTGCGCGCGGTTCAGGTCGCGGGTCCACACGCCGGCGGCCAGGCCGTAGGTGGTGTCGTTGGCCAGCTCGACGACCTGCTGCTCGGTGTCGAACGGCATCACGGTGAGAACCGGGCCGAAGACCTCCTCCTGGCAGATCCGCATGCTGTTGTCGGTGTCCACGAACACGGTGGGGGAGTAGAAGTAGCCGTCGAGGTCCGGTTCGGGCCGGGCGCCGCCGTGCAGCACCTTGCCGCCCTCCTCCCGGCCGATCCGCACGTAGTCCTCGATCTTGGCGAGTTGGTCGGCGAAGGCCACCGGGCCGAGCTCGGTGTCCTCGGCGAGCGGGTCGCCGATCTTGATGGTGGCCGCCCGCGCGGCGACCTTCTCCAGCACCTCGTCGTAAACGCCGCGCTGCAGGAACACCCGGCTGCCCGCGATGCAGGTCTGCCCGGCCGCGGCGAAGATCCCGGCGACGATGCCCATTGCGGCGCTGTCGGTGTCGGCGTCGTCGAAGACGATGTTCGGGGATTTGCCGCCGAGTTCGAGCGTGACGGGCACGAACCGGGACCCGCACTCCGCGGCGATCCGCGAACCGGTCGCGGTGCTGCCGGTGAAGCTGAGCTTGGCCACCTGCGGGTGCCGCACCAGGGCGTCCCCGGCACCGGCGCCGTAACCGGTGACAACGTTGATCACGCCGGGCGGGAAGCCGGCCTGTTCGAACAGCGGCACCAGTTCCAGCAGCGAGGCCGAGGTGTGCTCGGAGGGTTTGATGACGACTGCGTTCCCGGCCGCCAGCGCCGGGGCGATCTTGGCCGTGGTCAGCATCAGCGGCGAGTTCCACGGCGTGATCGCCCCGACCACGCCCACCGGCTCGCGCAGGGTGTAGTTGAGCAGCTTGGTGCTGTTGGCGGGGATGACCTCGCCGTGGATCTTGTCGGCGCAACCGGCGTAGTAGTGGAAGTACTCCGGGATCCCGGCCAGTTGACCCCGCATCTCGCGGAGCAGCTTGCCGTTGTCCAGGGTTTCGGTGCGGGCGAGCTGCTCGGCGTGTTCGCCGATGAGCTCGCCGAGCCTGCGCAGCAGCCGGCCGCGCGCGGGCTGGGACATCTCGCGCCAGGACGGTGCCTCGAAGGCCCGCTGCGCGGCGCGCACCGCCCGGTCGACGTCGACCTCGGTGCCGAGCGCGGCTTCGTACCAGGGTGCCGCGGTGGTCGGGTTGATGCTGCTGAAGTAGCGGCCCTCAACGGGGGCGGTCCACTGGCCGTCGATGTAGTGCTGGTAGCGGAGGAGGTCGTTGCTCATCTAGGGCTCCGAGGTCGTTGAGGTCGTTCGGGACACGTGCGCGCGGATCTCGAGGCACACCTGCGCGGGCTGCTCCAGCGGCAGCAGGTGCCGGGCCGCGGGGATGACGACCGCGCGGGCGCGCGGGATCGTCGTCGCCAGGTGCTCGGTCATCTCCGGAGTGGAGCCGGGGTCGGCGCCGCCGGTGATGGCCAGGGTCGGCGCGGTGATCCCGGGCAGTCGGCTGGCGAGCTCGGCATCGGCGGTGGCGAAGATCCGGTAGGCGGCCAGGTAGGCGTCGCGGTCGTTGGCCAGCAGCGTGGCGCGCAGCTCGGCGGCCAGGTCCGGCTCGTGTTGCTGCCACTCCGGCGTCATCCAGCGCTGGACCGCGGCTTCGGAGGTGGCGGCGAAGTCCTGTTCGGCTGCGCGCAGCCTCCCGCGCACGGCCGCGGACTGCTCCGGGCTCCGCCGGGCCACCGAGCTGATCAGCACCAGCGACCGGACCGCGTCGGGAGCGCGCAGCGCGACCTGCTGGGCCACCAGCGCCCCGAGCGAGAACCCGACCAGGTGGACCGGCCCGGGCAGGTCTCGGGCGATCGCGGCGGCGAGGTCGTCCAGCGCCGCACCAGGGGTGATCGGATCTCCGGTGCCGTGTCCGGGCAGGTCCGGGGTGCTGACCCGGTGGTCCCGGGCCAGTTCCGGGACGCACCGCTGCCACATCCGGTGGTCCAGCCCGACGCCGTGCAGCAGGACCAGGTGCTCGCTCATCGTTCGCTCGACAGCGGGGCCAGGCGCGCCTGCGGGCGGCCCTGCGCCGCGGCGGCGAGCCCGATCACGATCTCGTCCGGCCCCGGTGCGTCGGCCACCCGCACCTCGATGCTCTGGTGGTGCGAGCGGATCGTCGCGTCGGTGACGTGCTTGAGCGGGATGTCGAAGACGGTGCCGGCGCAGGCCCGCTTCTCCACCGCGGGCAGCAGCGTGGTCGCCTCCGCGGCCTTGCGGAAGTGGTCGCCGAACTTGAGGGTGTGGATCAGTGCCGAGCCGTGCTCGACCTCGCCGGACAGTCCCACGACGGCCGCTTTGCCGTAGGCCTCGATCGGCCGGCCCAGCGCCTCGGCGACGCGCGGGGCGAGCAGTTCTCCCAGCGGGGAGGCGAATTCCTCGATGCCGGGGGCGAGGTCGGTGACGAAGCCCTGCCCGGCCCACGGGTTCTCCAGCACCGCCAGCACGACCGCGGTGCGGGCCGGCGGGGTGACCGGGCGGCCGCCTTCGGCGTGGGTGTCGTCGGTGAAGCTCACGATCTTGCGGATGTTCATCGGGTCTCCAGATCTGCCAGGCGCACCGCCGGGTCGGTGGTGCGGTCGCCGATGCGGGGATGCGGGCGCGGGCCGGTGGCGGCCGCGGCGATGACGACGATCTCGTCGTCGCGCGGTGCGTCCGGGACGCGCACCGGCACGCTCTGGTAGTGGGATCGGGTGGCGGCCGCGGTCTTGTGCCAGACCGGAACCGCCAGCGTGGTGCCCGCCGGGCCGCGCTCGTCGGCGAACACGATGATCGAGCTTCCCCCCACCAGCTCCCGCAGCACGTTGCCGAAGTACGGGGTGTGGATCAACGCGGCGCCGTGCTCGATCTCGCCGCCGAGGCCCACGATCGCCGCCTTGCCGAACGCGGCGATCTGCGCGGTGCCGCCGAGGGAGGCGGCCAACCGGTCGGCCAGCTCCCGGGCGAGCCCGGGAGCGACCTGCGCCGCGGTGGCCGAGAGGTCGTCGACGTGCCCGGAACCGGCCCAGGGGTTGCGGATCACCGCAGCCGCGGAGGCCCGGTGGACCGGCGGCTCGACCGGCCGCCCGCGCTCGCGCAGCAGCGTCTCGGTAGTGGTCAGGACTTTGCGCGCGGCGCTCATGCGCCGGCGCCGGTGAAGCGGGGCATGACCTTCTCGGTGAACAGCTCCAGGCTGCGCATCGCGTGCCGGTGCTCCAGCCCGGGGTGGGTCGTCCACAGCAGCAGGTGCTGCAGGTTCAGCTCGTCGCGCAGCTGCTCGATCTTGCCCGCGACGTGTTCGGGCGTGCCGACCAGGAGGTTGCGCTGCTCCAGGAACTCGTAGCTGAGCTCCTGGTCGGTGAGCTGCTCACCGGCTTCCATCAGGTTGCCCAGCCCGCGCCAGTGCGTGATCCACCGGTAGGAGGTCAGCACCGCCTGCTCGAACTGCGCCCGGGCCTGCTCCATCGTGTCGGCGACGAACACGTCGCGCACCAGCCCGATGCCCTCGCCCAGCGCGAGCGAGCGGCCCGCGGCCTGCGCCGAATCCCGGTACAGCCGGAAGCGCTCCTTGAGCTCGGAGACCGGCGGCATCCAGAACAGCCCTTGCACGCCCTGCTCGGCGGCGGCGGTGATCGAGCGGGGGCTGTCGATCACCTGCCACAGCGGCGGGTGCGGGCGCTGCAGCGGCTGCGGGGTGACCGCGAGCTTGGTGATCACGCCGTCCTCGGTGAACTCCGGCGTGGCCGGCGACAGCGGGTGCTGCCACTGCACGCCCGGCGCCGGGAAGGTGTAGAAGCGCCCGGAGTGCTCGAAGAACCGGTTCGTCCACGCCTTCTTGAGGACCTCGACGGTCTCGTCGAACAGCGCCCGGTTCTGCTCCTGGTCGCGGGGGTCGGCCAGGTCGTTGAGGTTGAGCGCTTCCCGGCCGTAGAGCCCGCGGCCCAGACCGACCTCGACGCGCCCGCCGGAGGCATGGTCGAGGTGGGCGATGTCCTCGGCCAGCCGCAGCGGGTGCCAGAACGTGGCGATGTTCGCGGCTTGCCCGATGCGGATGTCGCGGGTGCGGGCGGCGATGTCCGCGCCCATCAGCACCGGGTTGGGGATCAGCTCGTAGCTCTCGTGGCCGAAGTGGTGCTCGGTGTACCAGATGGACCAGAACCCGGCCTCATCGGCCGCGCGGGCGAATTCGCGGGCCTCGTCGAGCACGCGGTGGTACTCGCCGAGCCTGCCGGGCGCACCGAGGTTGTGAAAGATCGAAAAGCGCACCTGTTACCTCCACGTTGACGCTTGAGATGCGGGGAGCGGGAACCCGGCGGGATTCCGCGGCGGCGAGGGGTCATTCCGGATCGGTCATCGCTTCGCGCTGGCTGGAGCGCACGTGGTCGCGCATGGTCTGCTCCGCGCCGAAGGGGTCCTTGTCCACGATCCGGTCGAACACCGTGCGGTGCTCCTGCAGCGAAGCGCCGAGCCGGCCCGGGTGCTGCAGCGTGCTCATCACGATGCGGTGGTACGCGAGCTGGTTCATCAGCATCTGGTAGTGCTCGGACAGCCGCGTGTTGTCGGCGCCCTGCACGATCAGCCCGTGGAAGTCGTGCACCAGGCCGGCGTAGCGCTCGACGTCGCCGTCGGCCACCGCGCGGGCGGACTCCTCCAGGTTGTCGCGCAGCAGGTCGATCTCGGCGACGTGCCCGCGCTGGGCCAGCAGCTGCACGCCGAGCCCTTCCAGCACCGACTTGAGCTGGAACAGCTCGCCCAGTTCGCGCCGCGACGGCTCGCGCACGAACGTCCCCACCCGGGGGCGGACCTCGACGAGCCCTTCGGATTGCAGCTGCTGGACCGCTTCGCGGATCGGGGTGCGGCTGGTGCCGTAAGTCTCGGCGAGGGTGCCCTCCGACAGCGGGGCCCCCGGAGGGAACTCGCCGCGGATGATCGCCTCGCGCAGCTCGTGCAGCACCCGAGTGCGCGCGGCGCCGCGAGCTTGCATGCCAGAAGCCGATGATCCCGTCGCTTGCATGTCAATGAAGCTAACTACGTGACACCTGCCGGTCAATGCCCAGAACGCGAGATTGCCGCCTGTAGCAGGGAAATCGACAGCTTAATCGAGACCGCGGGCATTGGGCATTGACGCACCCGTCGGCGCGCTCTAGCTTGCCTGTGACATACAAGAGCACGGCGGGAGGCGCGGTGTCCGATCAGGAAACCGGCGCGGCGGCCGAACTCCTCGCGCACGACCTGGGCCTGCTCACCGGCCACCCGCCGCAACGGCGGCGGCTGGTCCCCGGCCGGTCCCACGTGCACCGCATCGCGCTGACGTGGTGCGGGTCGGAGTCCGCGGCCGCGGTGTGCCTGCAAGTCCTCCTCCAGCGCAGCGGCGAACCGCCCGGCACCGGTTGGACCTCCGCCGAGGCCCGCGCCGTGGCCGAGGCGTGCGACCTCAAGGCAGGTGGTCCGGAGCGCGACCCCCGGGCGCCGGACCCGCGGTACCACTTAGTGCTGGTCGACCCCGGCCCCGGTGATCCTGCGGTGGCCGGGCGGCGCTGCGCCGCGCTGGAGGCCGGATTCCTCGACGGGGCGGGCTGGATGCGGCTGCACGCCGGCGGCCGCTTCGCCGAGGGGACGTTCGGTCGCGTCGTCGACCGGGTGCGCGCCGACGTCCGCGCCCGGCTCGGCCCGCCCGATGCGCCGGAACCCGCACCGCCGCCCCGGCCCGGCGGACTGTGCTGATCCCGGCGGCCACACAGCGAAGGGAGTCAACGATGAGCGAATCCCCGCGCAAGCGGCGCGTGCGCAGCGCGTGGGCGGCGAGCTGGGATCGCGGCGAGGTCGACGCGCTCGACGAGCTGCTCGCCCCCGGTTACCGCCGGTCCTCGCCGCAAGCCACCGAGGCCCAGGACCGCGCAGCGTTCAAGCGCTCGATCCTGGCCACCCGGGAGGCGTTCCCCGACCTGACCACCGCGATCGAAGAGCTGGTGGAGGAGGGCGATCGGATGGCGATCCGCTGGCGGAGCACCGGAACCCACACCGCGACCTTCCTCGACGTCCCGCCGACCGGGCGCAGCGTGGAGGTCTCCGGGGTGGTGTTCGCCGACTTCGACGGCGAGCGCATCGCCGCGGAGTGGGTGACCTGGGATCCGCGCCAGCTGCTGAGCGCCCTGGGGATTATCTCGCTCGGGGAGGGGTTCGCATGAGCGCGAAGTCCACATCGGACGCCGCCGTCGACGCCGCGGCGGTCCGCGAAGTCCACCGGCGCTTCATCACCGGCGTCACCGTTGTGACCACGATGGACGGTGACCTCCCGCGCGGGCTGGCGGTGAACGCATTCTGCAGCGTCTCGCTGGAACCGCCGCTGGTCATGGTGTGCGTGCAGACCACGTCGTCGACCTACCCGGCGCTGCTGCGCGCCGAGCACCTGGGCATCAACATCCTCGCCGCCGACCAGACCGGCGTCGCCGGGGTGTTCGCCTCGAAGGCCGCGGACAAGTTCGCCGAACTCGACTGGACGCCTGCCGCGCACGGCTCCCCACTGCTGGACGGGGCGGCCGCGCGGGTCGAGGTGGAGATCGGCGAGCGGCTGCGCACCAGCACCCACACCGCCTTCCTCGGCCGGATCGTGCAGGCCGAACACCGCGACACCGACCCGCTGGTCTACCGCGCCGGGAAGTTCTTCAGCCCCGACGGCATGACCCCGTTGACCGCATGATCCCGCACTAGCTCTCCTGGAGACACCATGACCGACGAGTCAGCGCCGACTCAGCAGCCCACCTACGGAGAAGCGGTCACCAAGGTCGAGCCGTTCAGCATCGACCACATCCCGGACGCCGAGCGGCACGGCAAGCCGAGCTCGCAGTTCTTCGTCTGGTTCGCCGCCAACCTCAACTTCCCGATCATGATGCTCGGGTTCAGCGCGATCACTCTCGGGCTGAGCTTCACCGCCGCGGTCACCGCGGTCGTCAGCGGAGCCGCGGCGGGAGCCGTGCTGATGGCCACGCTGTCCCGGATGGGCGTGCGGCTGGGCGTTCCGCAGCAGATCCAAGCCCGCGGTCCGCTCGGGTTCCTCGGCAACTTCCTGCCGGTGGCCTACATCAACGTCTTCGCCGGCATCGGGTGGGCCTCGGTGACGGTGATCCTCGGCGGCAAGGCGCTCGCCGAGCTGCTGCCGATCCCGTTCTGGGCCGGGTCGCTGGGGCTCACGGTCGTGCAGCTGGTGGTGGCGATCTTCGGCTACAACATGATCCACTACCTGGAGCGGATCCTCGCTTTCGTGCTGCTGGTGCTGTTCCTGCTCATCACCGTCGTCGCGCTGGCCCGCGGGGCCGGCACCTTCCCCGCTGACACCGGGGCGAGCGGGTACGTCGGCGGCGTCGGTGGCTGGATCACCTTCGCCGGGTCGTTCTTCGCGTTCCTGGTGGCGTGGTCGCCGTTCGCTTCGGACTACTCGCGATATCTGCCGGATTCGCCGCACAGCAGCCGGATGACCGCCGTCCACACTGGACTCGGCACGTTCCTGACCGTCTCCTGGCTGGGGATCGTCGGAACGCTGCTGGCGCACAGCGCCACCACGTCGGACTCGATCGCGGCGCTGCACCAGCTGACCGGGCCGTTCGCGGTGCCCGCGCTGGCCGCGGTGATCCTCTCCGCGCTGTCGCAGAACTTCCTCAACGTCTACGGCGGGGCGATCTCGCTGCAGACGCTGCGGGTGCCGCTGACCCGGCCGCAGGGCGTGACGCTGATCTGCGTGCTGGCGTTCCTGATCAGCCTGTGGGGCGAGACCGGGATCGAGGCCAAGTTCGAGGTCTTCCTGAGCCTGACCGCCTACTTCATCGCCCCGTTCGCGGCGGTACTGCTGCTGGACTACTACGCCGGCGGGCGCTCGCAGCGCAGTCGCATCGGGGAGCTGTACGACCCGAACCGGCTCGTGGGCTGGGGATTCGTGGCCTGGGCCGCGGGAGTGCTCGCGTCGGTGCCGTTCTGGCACTCCCACCTCTACACCGGAGCGCTGGCCGCCGCGCACCCGGAGTGGGGCGACCTGGGCAACTACGTCGGAGCCGCGGCGGCGGCCGCTGTCTACCTCGCCACCTACCGGCTGCCGTACCTGTGGGTCCGGCGACCCGCGGACACGCCCGCCGCGGCCCGCGTGCCGCTCGACCGGAAGTGAGCCCCGCGCCGGGGAGCGCCCCGCCGGCGCCTCCCGGCACGGTTGGAGAGGAGTGCCCGATGACCACCGCTGCCCCTGCGGCGACCGACCGCTCGAACGGCCCCGCGGAACGGGTGAGCGCGGCACTGGGAGAGCTCGCCGCGGGCCGCCCGGTCGTGGTGCTCGACGACGCGGCCGCGCTCGTGTTCGCCGCCGAGCGCGCCACCCCGTCCCTGGTCGCCTCCGCGATCGGGCACACCACGGGCGTGCTGGGCGTGGCGCTGCCCGCCGGCCGGGCCGACGAGCTGGCGTTGCCGCCTGCCGATCGGGACGGCGCGGCCTGCTCGGTCACCGTCGATGCTCGGACCGGCGTGGACTCGGGTATGTCGGCGGCCGACCGCGCGCGCACGATCGCGGTGCTGGCCGCCGCGGGCACCACCGCAGGTGATCTCGTCCGGCCCGGAAACGTCGTCCCGCTCCGGGCCCGGCCGGGCGGCGTGCTCGCCCGGCGCGGCCGCGCCGAGGCCGCCGCCGACCTGGCGGCGCTGGCGGGCCTGCGCCCGGCCGGTGGGGTGGGCGGCCTCGTCAGCGGTGCGGATCCGACCCGTATGGCCGACGGCGGCGAAGGCCGCGCGTTCGCGCAGGAGCACGGCCTGGTCGCGCTGTCGGTCGACGACGTCGCCGCCCACCGGCTGCGCACCGAGCGCCTGGTCGAGCGCTGCGCGGAAGCCCGCCTCCCGCTGCAGGGCGGGACGTTCCGCGCCATCGGCTACCGCAGCCTGCTCGACGGCCGGGAGCACGTCGCCCTCGTGCGCGGGACTCCGCCGCAGGGCGGCCCGGTGCACGTCGAGCGGGAATGCGCGTTGAGCATCGTCGCGACCTCCGCGTGCGACTGCCGCACCGGGCTCGACGCGGCCTTGGACGACGTGGCCCGGTGCGGGGACGGGATCGTCGTCCTGCTGCGCGGTGGCTCGGCTCTGGGAGCCTGCGCCGCGGGCGGCGATGAGCGGTCGGACGCCGTCGCGGCCGGAATCCTCACCGATCTCGGCGTCTCCGCGTGATCTCCGCATCGCCCGTACCGAGCTCGTCCCTCCTCGCGACCAGCTCGCGCGCGGCCGCGCAACGCCATGTGATCCGGGGTGCCGAGGTCGCCTGGTCGCAGTCCGGCGGCGGGGACCCCGAGCTCGTGCTCATGCACGGCTTCCCGCACGACCACGCCGTCTGGCGCCCGCTGGGGGGACCGGCTCGGCGGCGAGCCACCTGGTCGATCGGGAACGCCCGGGCCCCCGGGGGGTGCACGATCGACGAGTACGCCCGTGGACCTGGTCGCGGTGTACGACGAGCTCGGCCGGCCGAGCGTGCTCGGCCACGGCCGCGGCGGCCTATCCCCCTGAGGGCTGCGCTGGAGAACCTGGCCGCCCGCCCGGGCTGGCGTGCTCGCCGCGCCCGCCTCGGCCATCGGCCTGGACTTCCTACCGGACTTGTTGTGCACGTTCGGCCCTGAGCAGGGGCGAGTGAAAGCCACTCGCGCCCCACGTCGCCACCTACCGTCCCGCCAAGGGAGCTCGAACGGGCCGGCGCACCTGGGCGTGGTGAGTGCTGAGGGCGGGGCCGGGAGCTGCCTCTGGTGTCCGGCAACAGAGGCATGTGCCGAGTGAGCCGCAGCCGCCGGCAGGGGCTGGAGCGGTGGCTGAGCACTGTCGTTCACTCTGGGATGGTGCCGCCGCATTCCCGCACGAGGTCGGCCATGATCGCGCGGTCAGCGGGTGAGACGTGGTCGGCGTAGTAGGAGTAGAGGCTTTCGCGGGCGAGCCGCGATGCGCGCAGTCCTCGTCGAGCGGGACGCCGGGCCGTAGGTAGGCCTCGGCTCCGAGGCCGAACTCCGTCGAGCGGACGGTGAAGCGAACCGGTCGGCGGCTGCTCGGACGCCGGCGAGTGCGGCGCCGGTGACGTCAGGACCGATGCCGTCGCCGCCGAGGACGGCCAAGTGGTGAGTGCGCATGCGCGAGCGGTTCTCCTCGTCGAGCGTGGTGGGCGGCGCCGGTGCGCGCCGCCCACCTGGTGATCAGGCCAGTGCGAAATCGCGCCAGGGTGCCCTCAGCGGGCTCCACTTCCACCCAGAGCGCGGTGACGCAGTTCGGGCAGACGTAGGCGATGGCGGTGAGGGCGCTGTGCACTTCGACGCGGTGACCGAGGTCGGTCCGGTCGAGCACGACCCGGCCGGCGATCGACTCCCAACCGCGGCGAGGTGTCCGAGCACGTGACCGCAGTGTCTGCACGAGGCCAGCACTCCCCCGGAGCTGTCGTGGGTGTGCAGTGAGCCGCCCCAGATCCCGGTCGGCGGGCCGGCGGTGGTGGGCGTGCCGGGTTCGGGGGCGGTCATGCGGGTCCGCCGCGATTCCCGGATCTCCTCCCGCCTGGCTGCGGTGGCGGACGGATCGGCCGTGCCCTCCCGCAGTACGACGCCGTAGAGGCGTGCGGCGGCTTCCGGGCTCACCGCACCGGAATCGATGTCGGCGGCGACCTTGCCGGGGTCGCGCAGCAGCGGATCGCCGTACCCGCCGCCGTTCTGCACGGTGTACTCGAAGACGTCGCCGGAGGCGATTCGCGCGGCCGGCGCGACACTGGGCAGGACCTGGTGGTCCCCGTCGAGGTCGCCCAAGGACGTGACGGGCTCGCCGGATCCCAGGCGATCGAGCGTCGCGGCACCGGTCACCCGCTCGAAACGCGCGCACGACCCCGGCAGCCCGCCGAATAGCCCGGTCCGGTTGGGCAGCGCGACGCCGTGGGTGCCGAGCGCCCTGGTGACTTCGTCGGTGTCGATCGGGGTGAGGGCGAACTGGGTCCCGTTGCCGCCGCGGTGGGCACCGGCGCCGCCCGAGTCCGCGACCATGCGACGCCACAGGTAGAGCAGCGGATGGCGGATCTCCTGCTGCTCGACGTCGGTCACCACTGCTGAGGATGACCATCGCGCGCGCCACCGGCGTCCACGCCGTTCGCGGAAGGAGAACGCGGGCCCGCCCACAGGCCATGCTGCCGAACTTCCTCTCACTCGCTGGAAATACCCCCGGGGGTTTGATAGCTTGAGGCGAGTGAAGGGAGATGGTCTTCGTGGAGAT
>Ga0164243_10009412_pt1 | contig 14229 bp, 15 predicted proteins | sample OricompcompostOP_FD_108781 | JGI IMG/M metagenome (GOLD analysis project Ga0164243, IMG submission 108781) | Organic Plus compost microbial communities from Emeryville, California, USA - Original compost - Organic plus compost (OP) | ecosystem: Engineered > Solid waste > Mixed feedstock >... | reverse complement strand
GGTGTGCAGGACGTCGGGGGCGATCCCGGCTTCGCTCAGCAGCGTGGCACCGCGATGGGCCTCGGCGACGCCCTGCTCGTTGAGGTCGACGTCGACCCAGCCGGTGAACAGGTTCTTGGCGTTCCACTCGCTGTGGCCGTGGCGCAGCAGGATGAGGGTGTGGCTCATGCCGCCGAGCCTATCGCCCCGAGATTTGGCGCCTCGACCACCACAGCAAAGATGCTGGATGGTGGTCGAGGCGCCAAATCTCGGGGCTCAGGGGTGGAGCTCGCGGTAGATTTGGTGCAGCGCCTGCACGTAGTCGTTCTGCGAATGGATGCCCGCAAGCGTCCAGGACGTCTCGACCACGACGAACGGCAGCTGTGTGACGCCGAGGGAGACGGCCGTCTCGTGCTGGGTGCGCACCTCGTCGGCGTACTCCGTGCTCGCGAGCAGCGCCTCGGAGGTCTCGAGCTCGAGGCCGGCGAGCGCCGCACGGGTCGAGAGCACGAGCGGGTCGCCGATGTCGGCGCCCTCGAGGAAGTGCGCCCGCCACAGCTGGTGCGCGAGGTCGCGCTGCACGCCGGGGCCGGCCTCGGCTGCCCAGGTCAGCAGCCGGAGCGCGTCGAAGGAGTTGGCCTGCACTGCCTCCTCGAAGTTCAGGTCGATGCCGCTGATGCGCGCACCGGCCGTGACTTGGACGTTGAGCAGCTCGGCCCGGTCGATGCCGTCGACCCGCTCGGCGAGCGCCGTCATCAGCGGACGTCCTTCGCTGGGCTCGTCGGGCTCGAGCTGGTAGGCGCGCAAGGACATCTCGACCGGCTCGCCGGTCAGGATCGTGAAGGTCGCCGCGCCCCGCTCGAAGCGTGTGGTGCCGATGTACGACCAGGGGTCGGTGACGTCGACGAAGACGAGCGCCTTCACGGGCGCAGGTGCCGGAAGGCCTCGAGGTTGCGAGTCGACTCACCCCGCGACTCGCGCCACTGCCACTCCTTGCGGATGGACGTGGCGAAGCCCATCTCGAGGATCGTGTTGAACGACTCGTCGGAGTACGTCAAGACCGCCCCGAGCACCCGGTCGACCTCGTCGGGGGTGATGGCGTGCAGCGGCATCCGTCCGTCGAGGTAGATGTCGCCCTCGTGGTCGACGGCGAAGGCCACCCCGAACATCTTCAGGTTGCGCTCGAGCAGCCACCGGTAGACGACCTGGTGGTTCTCATCGGGCTTGCGCACGACGAACGCGTGGATGCTCAGCGCGTGCGCGCCAACCTCGAGTCGGCAGGTCGTCTGCAGCTTGCGCTCGCCCGGCAGCGTCACCTCGAAGATGCCGGGGCTGAACTCGGTGTGCTCGAGCCCGGACGACTCGAGCGCGGCGGCGATGACCGCGCGCACGTCGCTCATCGTGTCTCCTCTCGGTGGTCGGCGAGGGCCGCGGCGTACACCTCGAGCGTGCGTTCGGCGGTGACGTCCCAGCCGAACGACTCCGCGTGGCGGACGGCCTTCTGGCCCATGGACTCGCGCAGCCCGGGCTCGGTGAGCAGGCGGAGCAGCGCGGATGCGTAGTCGGCGGGGTCGTGACCGTCGACGAGCAGACCGGTGACGCCGTCGGCCACCGCCGTGGGCAACCCTCCGACGCGGGCCGCCACGACGGGGGTGCCGCAGGCCTGCGCCTCGATCGCCACGAGCCCGAACGACTCGTTGTAGGAAGGGATGCACACGGCGTCGGCGGCGGCGTACCAGTCGGCGAGACCGGCCTGGCCGACCGTGGGGACGAAGCGCACCACGTCGTCGAGACCGAGTCGGTGACTCAGGTCGGCGAGGGCGGTGGGGTGCTCGAGGCCGGTGCCCGAAGGGCCGCCCACGATCGCCACCACGAGACGACCGCGCAAGGACGGGTCGAGGCGCAGCATCTCGGCGGCGGCCGCGACGAGGACGTCGGGCGCCTTGAGCGGCTGGATGCGCCCGGCGAACATCACGAGGGACGCCTCGGCGGGAACACCGAGCACGGCGCGCGCCTCGTCACGACGACCGGCGCGGAACACGTCGAAGTCGACGCCGGGGTGGACGACCGCGACGTGCGAGGGATCGGCACCGTAGAGGTCGACCAGCTCGCGCCGCTCCTCGTCGGTGTTGGCGACGAGGCGGTCGGCGAGTCGCACGATCTCCTCCTCGCCGAGGATGCGTCCGATCGGCTCGGCGGTGTCACCCTCGGCCAGCTGGGCGTTCTTGACCTTCGCCATCGTGTGCATCGTGTGCACGAGTGGGACGTTCCAGCGCTCGCTCGCGACCGTGCCGACCTGGCCCGAGAGCCAGTAGTGCGAGTGCACGAGGTCGTAGTAGCCGGGCACCTGCTCGACCTCGGCGCGCAGGACGTCGCGGACGAAGGAGCACAGCTGCGACGGGAGGTCGCCCTTCTCGAGCCCCTCGAAGGGGCCGGCAGCCACATGGTGCACCCGAACGCCTTGGTCGGCATCGACCACCGGCTCCTGATGCCGCGACGTGGCGCGGGTGAAGACCTCGACCTCGATGTCACGCGAGGCCAGCTGTCGGGCGAGCTCGAGGACGTACACGTTCATTCCGCCCGCATCGCCGGTACCCGGCTGCTCGAGCGGCGAGGTGTGAGCCGAGAGCATCGCGATTCGCCTGAGCATTGTCACCACAGCCTTTCGGGTCCCATTATGTCCAGCCCCTCCACGAACCGCCGGGCGAGGCCGTCTGGGACGATGCACCCATGAGGAAAGCAGTAGTCACCGGAGCGAGCAGCGGCATCGGCGAAGCCACCGCGCGCGTGCTGTCGGCCGCAGGTTTCCACGTCGTGTGCGCCGCGCGCCGCACCGAGCGCATCACCGCCCTTGCGGACGAGATCGGCGGCACCGCCGTGACCTGCGACATCACCGATGTCGCCCAGGTCGCCGCGCTCGCCAGCCAGGTGGGCGACACGCTCGAGCTCCTCGTCAACAACGCAGGTGGCGCCCTCGGCACCGACCCCGTGGCCACGAGCGACATCGAGAAATGGCGCCAGATGTACGAGACGAACGTCATCGGCACGGTGCAGGTGACGAAGGCCCTGCTGCCCGCCCTCGAGGCGAGCGGAGCCGGCACCATCGTCAACATCGGCTCGATCGCCGGCCACCACGCGTACGAGGGTGGCGGCGGCTACACCGCGGCCAAGCACGCCCTGGCCAACCTCAACGAGACCCTGCGACTCGAGCTCAACGGCCGCCCCGTCAGGGTCTGCGAGGTCGCGCCCGGCATGGTGCACACCGAGGAGTTCTCCCTCGTCCGTCTCGGTGACCGGGCGTTGGCCGACGCCGTGTACGAGGGCGTCGACCAACCGCTGACGGCCGAGGACATCGCCGATGCCATCGTCTGGACGGCCACCCGGCCCGCCCACGTCAACATCGACCTCATGGTGATCAAGCCGATCGCGCAGGCGGCGCCGTACAAGGTGCACCGCAAGCGCTGAGTCAGCCCTGGACGAACGACGGCAGGCGCCGCGTGAGCAGCTGCTCGGCCTCGGCGACGATGCCCGCGACCACGTTGGCGCAGGTGTCGATCTCGTGCACGAGACCCTGCGACTGACCCGCCCACCACATGCCGCCCTCGACGTCGCCGCCGGTGAGGACCGCGGTGCGGCCCCGCACACCTGACGCCAGCTCTGCCACGTCGGCGAAGGTGGCGCCCGGACGACTGCCGATCTCGACGACCTTCTCCGAGACCGAGTTGCGCACCACCCGGGCGGTGTTGTGGAACTCGCGGAACACGAGCACGGTGTCGCGCTCGTCGTTCTCGACGATCTGCCGCTTCACGTTCTCATGGATCGGGGCCTCGGTCGTCGCCATGAACCGGGTGCCCATGTTCACCGCGACCGCGCCGAGGGCGAGCGCCGCAACCAGGCCGGAGCCGGTGGCGATGCCACCCGAGGCGATCACGGGCACCGACAGGACGCGCGTCGCCGCGGGGATGAGCACGAGCCCGGGGACGTCGTCGTCACCGGGGTGCCCGGCGCACTCGAAGCCATCGATGCTGATGGCGTCGACACCCAGGCGCTCGGCCGTGAGGGCATGACGCACACTCGTGGCCTTGTGGATGACCTTCACCCCGGCCGCCTTGAAGTCGGGCAGGTGGGGCTCGGGGCTCGAGCCCGCGGTCTCGACGACCTTGACACCGGACTCGATGATGGCGGCGCGGTACTCGTCATAGGGCACCGGCTGGATCGTCGGCATGATCGTCAGGTTGACGCCGAAGGGACGGTCGGTCATCTCGCGGGTGCGAGCGATCTCGGCGGCCAGCGCCTCGGGCGTCGGCTGGGTCAGGGCGGTCAGGAAGCCCAACGCGCCGGCGTTGGCCACGGCCGAGATGAGCTCGGCCTTGCCGAGGCCGGTCATGCCGCCGCACAGGATCGGGTGGTCGACGCCGAAGAGCTCGGTGAACTCGGTACGGATCATGGGGATTTCCTCTCGGTACGGCCGGCGATGCCGGCGACAATCAGGTCCGCCAGGGCGCGGTACGCGGCGGAATCGTCCAGGCCGGTGGATGCGGCGAGCTCGCCCCGCTGGATCGACTCCATCACCTGGCCGGCGACGACCCCCACGAAGGTGGCGTCGACGCCGGGGCCACCTTCGACATGGGCCTCACGGACAAGCTGCTGCACCCGGCCGGCGGCGATGTGGGTGTTCTGGCGGTAGATCTCCCGGGCGGGCGCGAACGCGTCCAGATCGGCGAAGAAGGCGGGAGTCGCCGGTGACAGCTCGTCGGAGATCGCCTCGAGGTAGGCGGCGATGCGGTCGGCCCCGCGGGAGGCGTCCAGGCGCTGCTCGATGCGGGCCGTGGAGTGCCGGAACCACGCCCGCACCACCGCCACGATGATCTGCTCCTTGCTCGGGGCGACCGCGTAGAGCGTCGACTTCGAGCAGCGCAGGCGGGCGGCCAGCTCGGCGACGCCGAAGGCCAGGAAGCCCTCGGCGAGGAACAGCTCCAGGAGCTCGTCGAGCACGACGTCGCCCCGGCCGGCGACTCGGCCGGCCCGAGATGTCCGCGGGCTCTCTGGCATGAGTTTAGAGTACCAGATAGAGTGCCACAGTACTGTTCGCGGTATCGAGAGGAGAGGACGTGCCAGCCTCCCGCCACACACCGGCGTCGACGACACGCGACCCGCGCCTCTCCCACCTCCGCGGCGGTGCCATCGTGGTGCCCGGCGGCTACGGTTACAGCCGTGAGTTCCCGGTCGAGCGTCCCAGGCGCGAGGCGAAGGTCGTGCAGATCTTCGAGGGCACCAACCAGATCCAGCGACCCGTCATCAGCCGCGCGCTCGCGCACTGACCCACCCATCAAGGAGACACACCCATGAAGCTCGACAACACCTCCGCGCTCGTCACCGGGGCTGCGTCCGGCCTCGGCGCGGCGACCGCCGCCGCCCTCGTCGCCAAGGGCGCACGCGTCTTCGCGCTCGACCTCGCCGTCGCCATCGAGAAGGCTCCGGCCGTTGACGGCGTCACCTACGTCGCCGCCGACGTCACCGTGCCCGAGGAGGTGCAGGCCGCCGTCGCCACCGCCGCGGCTGCCGGCCCCCTACGCACCGTCGTCAACTGCGCCGGCATCGGCCCGTCCATGCGCACGATCGGCCGCAAGGGCGTCCACGACATCGGCCTGTACGCCAAGGTCATCCAGATCAACCTCGTCGGCACCTTCACCGTGCTCGCCTACGGCGCCGAGGCGATCGCCGCGAACGAGGCGGACGAGAACGGCCAGCGCGGCGTCATCGTCAACACGGCCTCGGCCGCTGCGTACGAGGGCCAGATCGGCCAGGTGGCATACGCGTCGTCGAAGGGTGGCGTCGTGGGCATGACCCTCCCCGCCGCACGCGACCTCTCGAGCGTCGGCATCCGCGTGTGCACCATCGCACCGGGCATCGTCGACACCCCGATGCTGGCCACCGTCAGCGAGGAGATCCGCGCCGGGCTCGCCGCCGGCGTGCCGTTCCCGCAGCGGATGTGCCGCCCCGACGAGTACGCCCAGCTCGTGACGATGATCGTCGACCACGACTACCTCAACGGCGAGACGATCCGCATGGACGGCGCGCTGCGCATGGCCCCGCGCTGATCCAGCACCCCAAGACGAAGGCCCCCACCGGCGAACCGGTGGGGGCCTTCGTCTTGATGGTCAGCTCAGTGGACGACGACCGGCGGACGGCCCTCATCGTCGAGCAGGTGCGACTCCTCGTGCTTGCGCGGGAGCATCAACGCGGGGATGAAGGTCACCGCGACGAGGATCACGGCGATCCAGAACGTCCCGGAGAACGCCCCAGCAGCATCAACGAATCCCTTCGCGATGTCTGCCTGGCCCACCTTGTCGATGATCGAGGGATCCTCGCGCGAGGCGATCGCGGTGCCAGCCAGATCGGAGCCCTTGATGTTGCTGGTCAGGACCACCGACATCACGGCGGCGCCGATCGAGCTCGCCACCTGCTGCACGATGTTGAGCAGGGTCGAGCCCCGCGCCACGTCGTGGTTCGTCAGCGTCTTCATCGCCGAGGTCATGAGCGGCATCATCGTCGAGCCCATTCCGAGGCCCATGACGAACAGCGTGGCCATGATGAACAGGTACGAGGTGTCGGCCTCGACCTGCGTGAGCCCCAGCATGCCGAGGAAGATCAGCACCAGGCCGACCGGGATGATGCGGCCCACCGGCAGCTTGTCGGCGAGCGCGCCCGCGACCGGCATCGTCAGCATCGCGCCGAGACCCTGCGGAGCGATCAGCCAGCCGGCGTTCAGCGGCGACTCCCCACGCACCTGGATGAAGTACGTCGGGATGAGCAGCAGCGAGCCGAAGAAGGCGACGCCGAACAGGAACATCGTGATGTTGACGATGGTGAAGCCACGGTTCTTGAACAGACGCAGATCGAGCAGCGGATGCGCCGGCCGGAAGGCGTGGAACACGAACGCGACGATCAGCAGTGCGCCGATCAGCATCGACACCCACACTCGAGGCGTGCCCATCGTCCCCTTCTCCGGGATCGAGGAGACACCGAACAGGAAGAGCGCGAGGCCCGGCGACATGAGCAGCATGCCCAGGAAGTCGAAGGACTCGGTGGGCGTCGGGTTGTCCGACGGCAGCACCTTCCAGGCGTAGACGAGCGCGATGACGCCGATGGGCAGGTTGATCAGGAAGATCCAGTGCCAACTGGCGTGATCGATCAGGTAGCCGCCGAGGATCGGGCCGAGGATCGGGCCGAGCAGCATGGGCACACCCAGGATCGCCATCAGGCGACCCATCCGCTTCGGGCCTGCCGCGCGGGTCATGATCGTCATGCCGAGCGGCATCAGCATGCCGCCGCCGAGGCCCTGGAGCACCCGGAAGACGATGAGCATGTTGATGTCGGTCGCCGTCGCGCAGAGCACAGAACCGGCGACGAAGAGAGCGATCGCCGTCATGTAGAGGCGCTTGGTGCCGAACCGGTCGGCCGCCCAGCCGGTGAGTGGGATGACGGTGGCGAGGGCCAGCGTGTAGGCCGTCATCGTCCAGGCGACGGTCGAGAACGCGACACTCGCGCCCTCGTCGGAGAAGACCTCCTGGAACGTCGGCAGTGCCACGTTCACAACGGTGATGTCGAGGATTGACATGATGGCGCCGAGGATGACGACGCCCGCCACCTTCAGGACGGCACCGTCGATCTTGTCGGGCACCTCCGGCGGGTTAGCAGTTGACATGGTGGTGTTCCTTTGTGCTCGTGTGCAGGTAGTCGCCTGCGAGGATCGGTTGTAAGGCGTCAGCGAGATGCTGGCAGTCGGCGGTGGGCAGACGATCGACGAAGACGCGCAGTGCTCGTCGTTTCTGCTCGATGTGCTGATCGGCGATCTCGAGACCTCTTGTCGAGAGCGACACCAGCTTGACCCGACGGTCGTCGGGATTCTCGAGACGCGTGGCGATGTCGAGCTTCACCAGTTGGTCGACGTTGCGCCCCGCCGCCGCCACCGAGACGCCGAGTCGCTGGGCGATCTCGTTGATCGGCATCGGCTCGCTGGCATGGGCGAGGGTGAACATCGTTCGTGCTTGTGTGAACGAGAGATCGAGCTCGATCAGCATGTCGAGCGCATCTGCCTCGGCCAGCGAGAACAACCGCTGGAGAAAGATCTCCAGGCAGCCATACAGGTCGTCCGAGGAAGTCGTCACGAGTCACAATGCTACTGCTTGTGCAACTGTTGCATAGGTGAAAGTGGTGTGACGCGCACAACACCTTCGATGACCCGCCGGGCATGACAGCTCCCCTCCTCGACACATCCTGCCCCCCGCCACTGACAGTCCACATCAGCCGATCGGCCACGAATCGCGCGCAGCCCCTGCCGCGCCATCCGACGATCGGCTGACCCCGGCTCCGACCCAGGAGGCCGCGCGGGTATGGATGCCCTGCCATCCCGGGTAGACTGTCCAGGCCGCCAGTCGGCGGAAACCCCCGACGCACGAGGACCTCATCTCCGCATGCCCATTCGCAACGACCTGCGCAACGTCGCCATCGTCGCCCACGTCGACCACGGCAAGACCACCCTCGTCGACGCCATGCTCCAGCAGCAGGGAAGCTTCGACGAGCACCACCAGCTCGCCGAGCGCGCCATGGACTCCGGTGACCTCGAACGCGAGAAGGGCATCACGATCCTCGCGAAGAACACCGCCGTCCGTTACAACGGCCCCGGCGCTCCCGAGGGCGGTGTCACGATCAACATCATCGACACCCCCGGCCACGCCGACTTCGGTGGCGAGGTCGAACGCGGCCTCTCCATGGTCGACGCCGTCGTCCTGCTCGTCGACGCGTCCGAGGGACCCCTCCCCCAGACCCGCTTCGTGCTGCGCAAGGCGCTCGCTGCGAAGATGCCGGTCGTCCTCGTCGTCAACAAGGTCGACCGACCCGACTCGCGCATCAGCGAGGTCGTCGACGAGACGATGGACCTGTTCCTCGACCTTCTGCCCGACGACGCCGGCGACGACGCCCTCGACTTCCCCGTCGTCTACGCCTCGGCCCGCGCCGGTCGCGCGTCCCTGACGCAGCCGACCGACGGTGGGATGCCCGACAGCGAGAACCTCATCCCGCTCTTTCAGACGATCATGGACGCCGTGCCGGCCCCCGAGTACACCGAGGGCGCACCACTGCAGGCGCATGTCACCAACCTCGACGCGTCGCCGTTCCTCGGCCGCCTCGCCCTGGTCCGCGTCTTCGAGGGCACCCTGAAGAAGGGCTCGCAGGTCGCCTGGATGAAGCGCGACGGAACCGTCGAGCGCGTCAAGATCACCGAGCTGCTCATCACCGAGGAGCTCGAGCGCAAGCCCGGTGAGAAGGCTGGCCCCGGCGACATCGTCGCGATCGCCGGCATCCCCGAGATCAACATCGGCGAGACGCTCGCCGATCCCGACAACCCGATCGCCCTGCCGCTCATCACGGTCGACGAGCCCGCCATCTCGATGACCATCGGCACCAACACGTCCCCCCTCGCCGGTCGCGAGAAGGGCACCAAGGTCACGGCGCGACTGGTCAAGGATCGCCTCGACGCCGAGCTCATTGGCAACGTGTCGATCAGGGTGCTCCCGACCGACCGGCCTGACGCATGGGAGGTGCAGGGACGTGGCGAGCTGGCCCTGGCCATCCTCGTCGAGCAGATGCGCCGCGAGGGCTACGAGCTGACGGTCGGCAAGCCGCAGGTCGTCGTCAAGGACATCGACGGCAAGCGCCACGAACCGGTCGAGCGCCTCACGATCGATGCGCCCGAGGAGTACCTCGGCACGATCACCCAGCTGCTGGCCGTCCGCAGGGGGCGCATGGAGCAGATGATCAACCACGGCACCGGTTGGGTCCGTATGGAGTTCCTGGTCCCCGCCCGCGGCCTGATCGGCTTCCGCACCGAGTTCCTCACCGACACACGTGGCACCGGCATCGCCAACCACGTCTTCGAGGGCTACGAGCCCTGGGCCGGCGAGATCTCGACCCGCCCCTCCGGCTCCCTCGTGGCCGACCGCGCCGGCGCTGCCACCGCGTACGCCATGACCAGCCTGCAGGAGCGCGGCACGATGTTCCTCGAGCCGACCACCGAGGTCTACGAGGGCATGATCGTCGGCGAGAACTCCCGCGACGACGACATGGACGTCAACATCACGAAGGAGAAGAAGCAGACCAACATCCGGTCCGCGACCTCCGACAACTTCGAGAAGCTGATCCCGGCCAAGAAGCTCTCCCTCGAACAGAGCCTCGAGTTCTGCCGCGAGGACGAGTGCGTCGAGATCACACCGTCCGCCGTGCGCATTCGCAAGGTGATCCTCGACGCCAGCGAGCGCAACCGCGCGAACCGCGGAAAGAAGTAGCCCCAAGAAGCACCCCGGTGGTGGGCCACGCAGCCTTTCGACGAACGTCGAGGGGTGGCGTGACCCACCGCTGTCGTTTCTGGGTCAGCGGACGTTGGCCGGACGGAACTGGACGCTGATGCGAGCCCCGACGGGGCGTGACGTCTTGAGGATCGCGTGCTCCCAGGTGCGCTGGCACGAGCCCCCCATGACGACGAGGTCGCCGTGGCCGAGGGTGAAGCCGATCGCGGCACCACCGCCGCGCGGACGCAGGCTGAGCCGGCGATGCTCGCCGAGCGAGAGGATGGCGACCATCGTGTCCTCGAGCAGCCCGCGCCCGATGGTGTCGCCGTGCCACGCGACGCTGTCGTACCCGTCGCGGTAGTAACACAGGCCCGCGGACGCGAACGGCTCGCCGAGCTCGGCACGGTAGTGACGGTCGAGCGCCTCGCGCGCCTCGTCGAGCGCGGGATCGGGCAGGGTGGCGCCCTCGCCGTAGAAGCAGAGCAGCCGTGGGATGTCGACGACCCGGTCGTACATCTCGCGCCGCTCGGCGCGCCATGGAACCTCCGACTCAAGCCGCAGGAAGAGCTCGTCGGCACCGGTCATCCAGCCCGGACGGACGTCGACCCATGCCCGCCGGGCGAGCTCATGGCGCGTCAGGCCCTCGCCGACCACCCCGACGGACGGCGAGCCGTCACCGTCGAGCAGCGAGCCCTGGAAGAACCTCTCCACACCTTCAGCCTAACCCATGATCGAACAGATGTTCTAGACCGATGCTCCCTTTCGGCTCGAGTGCCTCGACCTTCGACCGATGGCCCTCTTGGTCAGAGCCCCCGCGGTCATCCCGCTCGAGGAACGCCGTGCCGCCCGCCTCGACCGCGCGCCTTGCCAGACTGCGACAGGACCATCCCGTGCTCTGGGCCGCTCGCCACGTCGCCGCGGCGGTGGCATGCCTTGTCATCGCCACACTCGGCCTACGACTCCTGGTCCTGCCCCTGTTCGGCTGGATCGACCTCTCCTGGCTGGGTGCCGTGCGCGACTGGGTCCGTGACCTGCGGCCCGGCTGGCTCCGCCCGGCCGACCTGGCCGACATCAGCTGACTAGGGTGGCTGCGGGATCTAGCGTCCTGGATCGGGGGGCTGGGCGGCCCCTGGTTCACGATCGCGGTCGCGGCGGTCGTCGCGATGGCCGAGCTCAGCCGCAGACGGCGCAAGGAGCGGGAGCGCGCCGCCCGCAAGGCTGGCCACGACGGCGCCGGACTGTCGGACGATCACACGCACCCGGAGCCCTGAGCCCTCGGGCGGGTGTGGTTTACCAGGGCAGGCTCGCGGCGAGGGCAGATTCGCCCGGAGGAGTGACAACTTGCCCACTGAACCTGGTAACCCGACCAGGAGGTCAGGGCGTCTGCGAGGTGGACGTCTCGTCGGCCGGCTCGACGACGAGCGCGAACTCGCCGTGGTGCTCCTCGACCCCGGTCGCGACCGCCGTCTCGATCGCGTCGAGCCCCATCTGGTCACGCACCACCATCTCGTCGCGACGCAGGTCCTTGTACAGCGCCAGGCACAGCGCCACCATCACGAGGACGAACGGCACCGCGGCGACGATCGTGATCTGTTGCAGCCCCGTGAGCGCGTCGTCGCCCCCGATGATGAGCATGATCGCCGCCACCGCGCCCGTCAGGGCACCCCAGAAGATGACCGTGACCTTCGACGGCTCGGTGGTGCCCCTCTCGCTCAACGTGCCCATGACGATCGACGCCGCATCGGCGCCAGACACGAAGAAGATGCCGACCAGCACCATCACGAGCACCGTCGTGACCGTGGCGAGCGGGTACTGACCCAGCATGTCGAACAGCGCCAGGTCGGAGTCGACCACACCGCCCTTGCCCACGAGCCCGCCAGTCGTGCGCTGCACGTCGATCGCCGCGCCGCCGAACACGGCGAACCACACGAGGCTGACGAGCGTCGGCACGAGAAGCACACCGGTGACGAACTGTCGGATCGTGCGGCCCCGGCTGATGCGAGCGATGAACATCCCGACGAACGGTGTCCAGGAGACCCACCAGGCCCAGTAGAAGACCGTCCAGCCGGCCAGCCACTCCTGCATCGCCTCATCACCACTGGCGGCCGTGCGGGAGGCCATCTGCGCCATGTCGCCCATGTAGTCGCCGAGCACCGTGGGAAGCAGGTTCAGGATCAGCAGCGTCGGACCCACCACGAAGACGAAGATCGCCAGTGCGAGCGCCAGCACCATGTTGATGTTCGAGAGCCACTGGATGCCACGGGCGACCCCCGACACCGCTGAGGCGATGAACGCGATCGTGAGGACGACGATGATCGAGACCAGCACGGTGGTGCTGACGCTGTCGACCCAGCCGTTGAACTTCAGACCGCCGCCGATCTGCAGGGCACCGAGGCCGAGCGAGGCGGCCGACCCGAAGAGCGTCGCGAAGATGGCCAGGATGTCGATGACCCGGCCGAAGGGGCCGTCCGCATGATGGCCGAGCAGCGGACGGAACGCCGCGGAGATGAGCTGCGAGCGTCCCTTGCGGAACACCCCGTAGGCGATGGCGATGCCCACGACGGCATAGATGGCCCAGGGATGCAGGCCCCAGTGGAACATCGTGGTGGCCATCGCGGTCTGCAACGCCTCGTTGGTCTCCGGGTCGGCGGTGCCGGGCGGCGGCGAGGCGTAGTGGGTCAGGGGCTCGGCGACACCGAAGAACATCAGCCCGATGCCCATGCCGGCGCTGAACATCATCGCGATCCAGGAGATCGTGCTGAACTCGGGCTTCTCCCCGTCCTTGCCAAGGGGGATGCGACCGTACTTGCTGGCCGCGAGCCACAGCACGAACAGGACGAAGAAGCTCGCGACGAGCACAAAGAACCAGCCCGTGTTCGTGATCACCCAGCTCTGCGCCGAGGACGACACCGACGCCAGGCCAGGTGTGCTCACCAGCCCCCACACCACGAATCCGACGGCGATCGCACCCGTCACACAGAAGACCACCGGGTCGATCCGGCTGCGCCAGGTCGTTGTTGACTTGTCCATCTCAGCTCAATTCTCATCAGTCGTCATTCACGTGCGTCTCGAGTAAACCGGCCTGTCAGGGCCGGCTGAGCGACGAGTTTAGAAGAGATGAGCCGAGCGCGCAGCGCTCAGGAGGCGCTGCGCACCTGCGCGAGATAAACGAGAGCGGCCACGGTGCCGGCCAGGTTCAGCAGGGCGAGCGGCGAGGAGAACAGCGGATGGACGGCGAAGGCGAGCACCAGGATGACCAGCCAGCCGGGCTTCGTCAGGTTGCCCGCGGCGGCGATGCGGGACTCCGAGCGCATCAGGCAGTCCACCAGGGCGAACCCCTTCACGACGAAGAGGACAACCGAGATCATCAGCATGACGTTGTTCTGCAGCTCGAACACCCCCGAAGGGTACCGACACAGCACGACGGCCTCCCGTCTGAGGAGGCCGTCGTGCTGTTGAGGAGGAGCGAGCGGTGCCGCTCAGGCGTTGCCGGCCGGGGGTGACTTCTTCACCGGAGCCTTCTTCGCAGCGGGAGCCTTCTTGGCCGCGGACTTCTTCGCGGGCGCCTTCTTCGCAGCCGCGGCCTTCTTGGCGGCCGCGGCCGTCGGGGCAGCCGTGGCCTTCGGGGCTGCGGCGCTCGCAGTCGAGCGCCCGGTCACCTTCGAGCGCGCCTCCGTGACGAGATCGGCGGCCTTCTTCTGGGTGTCCTCGGCGAGGTCCTCTGCCTTGTCGGCGACGTCCTCGACGAGGTCCTCGGCCTTGTCCTTGAGGTCGGAGGCAGACTTCAACAGATCGTCGACCGTAAGGCCCTTGGCCTTGGTGACGAGCGACTCGCCCTTCTTGGCGAGCTCGGCGTAGGCCATCCCCTGCGGCACGAGGATCGCCGCAAGCACGACCCCCG
>Ga0164243_10009411_pt1 | contig 14229 bp, 12 predicted proteins | sample OricompcompostOP_FD_108781 | JGI IMG/M metagenome (GOLD analysis project Ga0164243, IMG submission 108781) | Organic Plus compost microbial communities from Emeryville, California, USA - Original compost - Organic plus compost (OP) | ecosystem: Engineered > Solid waste > Mixed feedstock >... | reverse complement strand
GCAGCAGGGTGCTCTTGCCGGAGCCGTTGGGTGCGACCAGGCCGGTGCGGCCGGTGCCCACGGTGAAGGACAGGTCCCGGAAGACAGGGGTGTCGTCGGGCCAGGAGAAGGACAGGCGGGTGCAGACGATGGAAGCGTCGGACATGGGAAGACCTCGGACCTCTGTGAGGCAAGGGGCAGGGCGACACCTGTGCGGGCGACACCTGCGCCCCGGTGGAAGAGAAGGGAAAAGGGGACGACGAAGCAGGCCACCGGGGCGGGCGCTCCTTCGGCGCGGGCCGGTGACCGGTCGGGTCCGGGTATCACCCGGAGATGTCGTCGTCCACCACCATGTCTGGTCTCCTCGACGCTCTGATGACAGCGCCACCGAGGTTAGCAGACCACCGGGCCGTCGTGTCCGGTCGCCCCGGGTGTGCGGGCCTCGGCGTCTGTTTCCGGCGGCAGCGCTTACTAAATTAGTAATTAATATTGACAGCGTTCGTGCGGCGGTCCACAGTCTTCGCCGTGACGCCGACGACGCTCCCCCGCGTCGCGTCCGCATCACGCCCTCCTTGCTTCCCAACTCATCGGAGAGGCACGTGACTTCACACTCACCCGCGCGAAGACGATCCCCTCTCACCACGGCGGCACGACGGGCCGCCGCCGTTGCCGCTGCTGCGCTGCTCGTCCCGGCGACGGCCTCGGCCGCCCACGCGGACGAACCCGTCGACCAGGGCGCACCCGCCCTGTACGACAGCGGGCTCGCCCCGGTGCCCTACATGGGCTGGAACACCTACTACGGACTGGGCGCACCGACCGAGAAGGAGGTGCGCGCCGTCGCCGACCGGCTGGTCAGCAGCGGGCTGCGCGACAGCGGCTACGACATCGTGTGGCTGGACGGCGGCTGGCAGGCCGACGATCCCCGGGACGCGCAGGGGAACCTGGTGGCGAACCCGGACCGCTTCCCCTCGGGCATCCCCGCGCTCGTCTCCTACCTCCACAGCCGCGGTCTGAAGGCGGGCATCTACACCGATGCCGGCACCTACGACGGCGGGAAGAGCTGCGGTCTCGGCAGCCGCGGCCACTATCAGCAGGACGCACGGCAGTTCGCCGCCTGGAAGATCGACGCGATCAAGGTGGACTTCCTGTGCGGGATCGCGGAGAAGCTCGATCCGGGCACCGCGTTCAAGGAGTTCGGCGACGCGGTCGCCAAGTCCGGCCGGCGCATGCTGCTCAATCTGTGCAACCCGCTGACCGACGACTGGGGTGTGCCGCACACCCCGGAGCAGGACGCCCACAACACCTACGTGTACGCACCGGCGATCGCCGACTCCTGGCGCACCGGCACCGACATCGCCTGGGGCACGCCCAGCCCCGGACAGTGGCCCGATGTGCTGCGCAACATGGACGCCAACGCCTGGCATCCGGAGGCGCAGGGCCCCGGTCACTACAACGACCCGGACTACCTGATCCCGATGCGCCGGATGGCCGACGGGACCCTGGAGCTGACGCAGGAGGAGTCCACGACGCAGTTCGTGATGTGGGCGGAGATGGCGTCACCGCTGGTGATCGGCTCCGATCCGCGCACCCTGCCGCAGTCGATGATCGACACCTTGCGCAATCCGGAGATCATAGCCGTCGACCAGGATCCGCTCGCCGTGCAGGGTGTGCGAGTGGCCACCGACGCTGTCGGGGATGTGTACAGCAAGGTCCTGTCCGGGCACGGCAAGCGCGCGGTCGTGCTGCTGAACCGCTCCGATCGGCCGGCCCTGCGCACCGTCCGCTTCGCCGACACCGGGCTCGGCGGGCCGGTCGAGGTCCGTGACCTGCGGGCCCGCGCCGACCGGGGCACGTACACGGACTCGTACACCGTCGAGGTCCCGGCGCACGGCACGGCGATGCTGAAGCTGACCGGCACGGACGCCCTGCCGGGGGCCGACCTGGAGGTGCGGACCACGGCGAGCCCGGCGGTGGTGCGCGACGGCGGCACGCTGCACACCTTCCTGCGGGGCCCGGGCGGTTCGCTCGTCGAGCGGACGGCCGCCGACGGCACCGGCCGGCCGCGCACCCGTGACCTGGGCGGTCCCGCGAAGGGCGGGATCCTGGGGCAGCCGGCCGCGTACGCCTCCGCCGGCGGCCGTATCGACGTGTTCGTGCGCGGCGCGGACGCGCGGGCCTACCGGCGGGTGTTCGCGGACGGCCGCTGGGGTGCCTGGCAGAGCCTGGACGGGCGGCTGACGGACGCGCCGTCCGTGGCGTTCACCGATCCGGGGCACTGGACACTCTTCGCACGTGGCGCCGACGGTGACGTCGTCCAGCGCGGCCCGGACACGGGCTGGTCGTCCCTGGGAGCGCCGGGCGGCACACCGGTGTACGGGCGTCCGTCCGCCGTCGTCGACGCCGACGGGCAGGTGCATGTGGCCGTGCGGACTCCGGCGGACGAGGTGTGGACCCGCACCCGCGACACGTCGGGACAGTGGTCGGCGTGGACCTCGCTCGGCGGGACCGTCAGCGGCAGTCCGACGCTGGTGACCGTGGGCGACGCGGTGGTGCTGTACGCGCGGGCCGGCGACTACACCCTCTGGCAGCAGCGGTACGAGGGCGGTGCCTGGCAGGGCTGGACGAAGCGGCAGGAGTTCCCCAGTGCTGCCTTCTCCGGTGCGCTGGGTGCGGCCGCGGGGCCGGACGGCACGGTCGACGCGGTGTACCGCGGCGTCGACGGGCACGTCCACCGCACCCAGTTCAAATAAATTAGTAATTAATCTTGACGTGGCCTGCGTGCCACGCGAATCTGGATCCGCCGCGGGCGGGGATCCCGCCCCTTCCGGGCCGTTCCCCGCCCGCGCGGACCCGACAGGGAGTTCCCCATGACGATCCAACAGCCCAGCAGACGCCGATTCCTCGCCGGGCTCGGTGCCGCGGGGACCGCGGCGCTGCTCAGCGGCTGCGTGACCGCCGGCTCCTCCGGCACCGGCTCCTCCGAGGGAGCGGTGACCCTGCAGTCCAACCTGTCCTCGCCGCTGGCCAAGGCCGCCATGGAGGACCTGGTCGCCGCCTACGGCAAGCAGGGCAAGGGGCGGGTCAGTCTCAACACCGTGGCCGCGGAGACGTTCCGCACCCAGCTGCCCACCTACCTGACCTCGGCCAACCCGCCGGACGTCTACACCTGGTACCCCGGGTCGGTCGCGGACTCCTACGCGCGGAAGAACCTGCTGCTCGGCCTCGACGAGGTGTGGCAGTCCTCCCCCGACCTCAAGCGCTACTCCAAGGCGCTGAACACCCTGTGCACGGCGGGCTCGGGCACGAAGGTGTTCGTGCCGACCACCACCTACTGGTGGGGCATGTTCTACCGGAAGTCCCACTTCGCCCAGTGGGGTGTGCGCGAGCCGAAGACCTGGGACGACTTCCTCGGCCTGTGCGACCGGCTGAAGTCCCGGGGTGTCACCCCCGTCGGGCTGGGCGCGGGCGGCAACACCGCGTGGGTGGCCTCCGCCTGGTTCGACTACCTGAACATCCGGATCAACGGCGCCCGCTATCACCGGGACCTGCTCGCCGGGAGGCACCGGTTCGACGACCCCGAGGTGCACAAGGTCTTCGACCGCTGGCGGGAGGTGCTGCCGTACTTCGACCCCGACGGCACCGCCGTCGCCTTCCAGGACGCGACGACCTCGCTGCTCAACGGCCGCACCGGCATGATGCTCATCGGCACTTTCTTCGCCGACGCGGCGCCCAAGGACGCCCTGGACGACATCGACTTCTTCCGCTTCCCGGTCATCGACCCGAAGGTGCCGCTCGCCGAGGAGGCACCCACCGACGGTTTCTTCGCCAGCGCCCGCACCGGACGCCGCGAGCAGGTGTTCGACGTGATGCGCTACCTGGCGACCGCCGAGGCCCAGGAGACCTACATCAAGGGGTCCTCGGGCACGGTCCTGCCCTGTCACCCCGACGCCGAGGACGCCGGCACTCCCCTGGTGAAGAAGGGCCGCCGCCACATCGAACAGGCCGCGGAACTCACCCAGTTCTTCAACCGCGACTCCAGCGACGCCCTGCAGCCCACCGCGGACACCGCGCTGACGAAGTTCCTCGCCCGGCCCGGCTCCGTCGGCTCCGTCCTCGCCGACTGGCAGCGCGACGCCGAGAAGATCTGGAAGGCCTGACGTGGCCGTCGTGACCGCCTCCGCACGCAAGTCCCCGGCCCTGGCGCACGGCTCCCGGCGGGCCCGGGGTCCCCGCCGCACCCCGCCGCTGGTGCTCGCCTTCGTCCTTCTCCCGCTGCTCGTCGAGTCCGTGTGGGTGTTCTGGCCCGCGCTGCAGGGTTTCTACCTGTCGCTGACCCGCTGGGACGGTGTGTCCGCGCCGGCGTTCGTGGGCCTCGGCAACTTCCGGGAGATGGCCCACGACCACGTCTTCCTCGGCGCGGCCGGTCACACCGTGCTGTGGCTGGTGCTGTTCGGGGGCCTGTCGGCGGTGCTGGGCCTGGCCGCCGCGCTGCTGCTGCAGCAGGAGCGGCGCGGCGTCGGCTTCTACCGGGCCGCGCTGTTCCTGCCGGTGGTGTTCTCGCTCGTGGCGACCGCCCTGGTCTGGCAGGCGATCTACCAGCCCGACGGGGTCCTCAACCACCTGCTGGCCTCGGTCGGCCTCGGCGACCTGCGGCACGCCTGGCTCGCCGACCAGGACACGGCCCTGTACGCGGTGATCGTGCCGGCCCTGTGGCGGCAGATCGGGTATGTGATGGTGCTGTACCTGGCCGGGCTGAAGGGCATCGATCCCGCCCTGTACGAGGCGGCCAAGGTCGACGGCGCAAGCCGCCGGCAGCGTTTCCGGCACGTCACCCTGCCCCAGCTGCGCAGCGTCAACGCGGTCGTCCTGTCCGTCATCGTCATCGACTCGCTGCGCTCCTTCGACGTCGTGTGGTCGCTGACCCGCGGCGGCCCCTACCACTCGTCCGAGCTGCTGAGCACCTACATGTACTCCACCGCCTTCCAGTCCCTGCGGCTGGGCTACGGCTCCGCCCTCGCCGTGGTGATCTTCGTTCTCGCCTTCGGGGTCATCGCGTCCTACCTCGTCCGCGCCTTCCGGGAGGCCGAGTGATGGCGAACGTTCCGCACACCACCGCGCCACGCCGCCGCAGGGCAGCGACCGCCGGGTTCCATCTGAGCGCCACGGCGCTGGCCGTGCTGTGGCTGCTGCCGATCGCCCTGGTGCTGGTGACCAGCGTGCGCTCCTTCGACGACATCGCCGCGCACGGCCTGGGCAGCCGGCCCCGCTCCTTCACCCTGGACGCCTTCCGCCAGGCCTGGGTGGACGGCGGCCAGCAGCGCGCCCTGATCAACAGCCTGCTCGTCACCGTTCCCTGTGTGCTGGTCACCCTGGCGCTGGCCGCCATGGCCGCCTTCGGGCTCAGCCGCTACGAGCTGCCCCTGCGCCGCTCGCTGCTGCTGCTCATGCTCGGCGGCAACCTGCTGCCGCCGCAGATCCTGCTCATCCCGGTGTCCAAGCTGAGCGAGCTGATGGGCGTGTACGACACGCTGCCAGCTCTGATCGGGGTGCAGATCGGTTTCGGTGTCGGCTTCTACGTGTTCGTGCTGCACGGCTTCATGCGGGCGATTCCGGCGGAGATCCAGCAGGCGGCCGTGGTCGACGGCGCCGGGCCGTGGCAGATCTTCTGGCGGATCGTTCTGCCGCTCACCCGTCCGGCGCTCGCCGCGCTCAGCGCGCTGTCCTTCACCTGGATCTTCAACGACCTGCTGTGGGCCATCACCGTGCTGCGCAGCGACACCAAGATGCCCATCACCGCCGCGCTGATCGGCCTGCAGGGACAGTACGTGTCCATGTGGAACGTGATCGCCGCCGGCTCCGTCGTCGCCGCCGCGCCCACCGTGGCCGTGTTCCTGCGGTTCCAACGGCACTTCGTGGCGGGCCTGAACCTGGGAGCGGTCAAGTGACGTTGCCCGCACGCTGGATTCTGCGCACCGCGCACACCGTCTACGCCGTACGCCTCTCCCCCGACGGTCCGTGGGCCGAGCTCGACGCCTGGGGACCGCACGGCGCCGAGGACGGCCCCTCGGCTCTCGACTGGTCGCGGCGCACCCACTTTCTCACCCCCGCCGACGCCGCGCCCGCCGAGTATCTGCCGTCCGGGCTGCGGCCGTTCACCGGCTCGGAGCTGATCGCCGCCCGGGAGGGCGCGGAACGCGGCGTGTGGTGGGAGTTCGAGGGCGCCGAGGAGCAACCGGACGGCCTGCGCCTCGCCTTCGCCGACCGGGTGCTCGGGCTGCGGACCGTGCTGTGCTACGCCACGGTCCCCGGCACGGACGTCGTGCTGCGCTGGGCCGAACACACCTGCACGGGCGGCGAGCCGCTGCGCCTGGAGCGGTTCGACTCGGGCGCCGTGACCGTCCCGGCACCCGACGGTGTGCGGCTGACGTATCTCGCGGGACAGTGGTCGCAGGAGTTCCAGCGCACCCAGCTGGAGCTGGCCCGGGGCACGTTCACCCTCGGCAGTGTGCAGGGCGTGCCCGGGCATGCCTACGCGCCCTGGCTGGCCGTCCAGGACCGGACGGCGCCGCCCGACGGGCCGTCGCCCGCCTACGGCCTTGCGCTTGAGTGGCCCGGCAACTGGCACATCACCGCCGAGGCCGAACCCGGCGGCGCGGTGCGCGTCCGGGCCGGCCGTGTCCCGCACGAGGGCGTGGTGTGGCTGGCCCCCGGGGAGACCCTCACCACGCCGCGTCTGGCCCTGGCGTTCAGTCCCGACGGGCTCGACGGGCTGGCCCGCGTCTGGCACCGCTGGGAGCGGCACCTGGCCGGGCCGCGCCTGGAGCGCACCCGGCGGGTGCTGTACAACTCCTGGGAGGCCACCGGGTTCGACGTGGACGCCGCCGGCCAGCTCGAACTGGCGCGGGCCGCTGCGGACATCGGCGCCGAACTGTTCGTCGTGGACGACGGCTGGTTCACCGGCCGCGGCGACGACACCGGCGGGCTGGGCGACTGGTGTCCCGACCCGGACGCCTTCCCGCAGGGTTTCGGCCGGTTCGTCGCCGAGGTGCGCGCCCTCGGCCTGGACCTCGGTCTGTGGGTGGAACCGGAGGCCGTCAGCCCCGGCAGCCGTCTGTACGCCGAACACCCCGACTGGGTCTACCGGATCGACGACCGGCCCGCCCGGCTCGTCCGCAACCAGCTGCTGCTCGACCTGGGCCGTGCCGACGTCCAGGACTTCGTGATCACCACCTTGGACCGGCTGCTGTCCGAGTACGACATCAGCTATCTGAAGTGGGACATGAACCGGCCGCCGACCGAACGGGGCCGTCCCGGCGCCGGCCCGGCCGACCGGCTGGACCTGGACGCCCAGCATGTCGCCGGGTATCTGCGGGTCCTGGACCATCTGCGCGCGGCCCACCCCGGCGTCGCGGTGGAGGGCTGCGCGGGCGGCGGCGGGCGCGTGGACCACGCGACGCTCGCCCGCACCGACGTCGTCTGGCCCAGCGACAACACCGCGCCGCTGGACCGGCTGCGGATCCAGTTCGGGTTCCTGCACGCGCACGCGCCGCATGTGATGAGTTCCTGGGTCACCGACGCGCCCGGCGTGTTCGACCCGCGTCCGCGCAGCCTCGCGTTCCGTTTCGTGGCGGCCTGCTGCGGGGTGCTCGGCATCGGCGCGGACCTGCGGGCCTGGGGAGCGGAGCAGCGCGCCGAGGCCGCCCGCTGGATCGCGCGCTACAAGCAGGTGCGCGAGGTGATCCACCACGGCGAGATCCACCTGCTCGGCACTCCTGACGACCCCACCTGCGGGGTGCAGTTCACCGCGCCGGACGGCGGCCGCGTCGTGGTCGCCGCCTTCAGCACCGGTCGCCTGGACGGGGCGCCGCTGGTGCCCGGCCGTCCCTCCCGGCTGCGGCTGCGCGGCCTGGACCCGGCGGCCCGCTACCACGACCCGGCCGGCAAGACGGTGTACCGCGGTGCCCATCTGCTGCACTACGGACTGCCGTCGCAGTGGAGCGCCGGATGCGACGCCGACCTGGTGAGCCTGACCCGGCTGGAGGACCGGTGAGGCACACGTCCCCGGCCGGCCCGCCGTCCGGTCCCGTCTCGTGAAGGAGCAGAATTCCACGATGGATCAGCCCGAACGACGCCACGGTGCCCGATTCGAGGGCCGTACGGCCGTGGTGACCGGAGCCGCCTCCGGCATCGGCGCCGCGACGGCACGGCGCCTGGCACAGGAAGGAGCCGCGGTCGTGCTCGTCGACGTCGCCGAGGACCGCGGACGGGCCGTCGCCGAGCGGATCGGCGAGGACGGCGGCCGGGCCCGTTTCGTGCGGGCCGACGTGGCCGCCGAGGAGGACTGGATCCGGGTCGTGGCCGCCGCGCACGGCTTCGGCCCGGTGGGTGTCCTGGTCAGCAACGCCTACACCGTCGACGTCACACCCGCGCACGCGATGTCGCACATCTCCTGGCAGCGGCAGCTCGACGTCAACCTCACCGGTGCGTTCCTCGGTTTCCGCGCGGTGCTGCCCGACCTGCGGTCGTCCGCCGGGGCGGTGGTGCTGACCTCCTCCGTCCACGCCCACCGCGGGATTCCCGGGCACCCGGCGTATGCCGCCTCCAAGGGGGCGCTGCTGTCGTTGTGCGGGCAGCTCGCCGTCGAGTACGGGCCCGAGGTGCGGGTCAACGCCGTGCTGCCCGGCCCGATCCTGACGGCGGCCTGGGACCGGGTGGCACAGGCCGACCGGGAGCGCAGTGTCGCCGAGACGGCGGCCGGCCGCTTCGGCACCCCGAAGGAGGTGGCCGCGGCCATCGCGTTCCTCGCCTCGGCCGAGGCCTCCTACATCACCGGCTCGCACCTCCTCGTGGACGGCGGCTGGAGCGTCGTGAAGGCTTCCGCATGACCCGTTCGCTCCGAAGCAGAAAGGCTCCGACGACATGACGCCCTACGGCCGCCGCGGTGTGCACGGCCAGACCGTGGAAGCGCTGGCCCGCCGCATCCTGGGCGGGCAGATCCCCGAGGGGGCGACGCTCGACCTGGTGGCGTTGCAGAGCGAACTGGACGTGAGCCTCACCGCCCTGCGCGAGTCGTTGAAGGTGCTCGCCGCCAAGGGCATGGTCGACGCCCGTCAGCGCCGCGGCACCTTCGTGCGGGCCCGCTCCGACTGGAACCTGCTCGACGCCGATGTGCTGCGTTGGCAGTTCGAGGGCGGCAGCACCACCGGCGCCGACCGGGCGCTGCTGCGCAATCTCGCCGAGGTGCGCGCCATCGTCGAGCCCGCGGCCGCCCGGCTGGCCGCCGAGCGGCGCACCGACGAGGATCTCGCCGCGCTGGAGGAGGCGCTCCAGGCGATGGCTCTCGACGGTGCGGACGCGGCGCACGCCGTCGAGGCCGACCTCGCCTTCCACCGCGGCCTGCTCGCCGCCACCCACAACGAACTGCTTCAGCGCATGGAGATGGTCATCGAGTCGGGCCTCGCCCACCGGGACCGCATCGTGCACAGCGCCCCGCACAGCGAGGACCCGGTCCCGGCCCACCGCCGGGTCCTGGACGCCGTGCGCGCGGGCGACCCCGACGCCGCCGAGTCCGCCATGCGCGCCCTGCTGGAGCAGGCGGGACGCGACCTGGAACGGCTCGGCACCCAGGACGAGACGAAAGGCCCCGGCCCCAAGTGAAGATCGCCCGTGTCGAAACCTTCCTGGTCCCGCCGCGCTGGCTGTTCTGCCGCGTGGAGACCGACGACGGCGTCGTCGGCTGGGGCGAGCCCGTCGTCGAGGGCCGCGCCGAAGTGGTCCGCGGCGCGGTGGACGTCCTGGCCGAACACCTCCTCGGGCAGGACCCGTTGCGCATCCAGGACCACTGGCAGGTGCTCACCAAGGGCGGCTTCTACCGCGGCGGCCCGGTCCTGTCCAGCGCCGTCGCCGGCCTCGACCAGGCCCTGTGGGACATCGCCGGCCAGGTCTACGGCGCACCGGTGCACGCCCTGCTCGGCGGGCCGGTGCGGGACCGGGTGCGGGTGTACTCCTGGGTCGGCGGCGACGAGCCGGGCCGGCTGCGCGAGCAGGTCACCGAGCAGGTCGAGGCGGGGTTCACGGCGGTGAAGATGAACGCCGCCGGTGCCACGTCGCCGATCGCCACCGCCGCCGAGACCGCCGCGGTGGTCGAGCGGGTGGCCGCGGTCCGCGAGGTGCTGGGCCCCGGACGCGACGTCGCCGTGGACTTCCACGGCCGTCTCGGCGCGGCCACCGCACGCAGAGTCCTGGCCGAGCTCGCCCCGCTGCACCCGCTGTTCGTGGAGGAGCCGGTGCTTCCCGAGCACGGTCACCTGCTGCCCGGGCTGGTCGCGGCCGGCCCGGTGCCGCTGGCCACCGGTGAACGGCTGTACGGGCGCGCCGAGTTCCTTCCGGTGCTCACCGCCGGTGTGGCCGTGGTCCAGCCCGATCTGTCGCACGCGGGCGGCATCTCCGAGGTGCACCGCATCGCCTCGCTCGCCGAGACCTACGGCGCCCTGCTGGCCCCGCACTGCCCGCTCGGCCCGATCTCGCTCGCGGCCAGCCTCCAGGTCGCGTTCGCCACCCCGAACTTCCTGATCCAGGAGCAGAGCCGCGGCATCCACTACAACAAGGACGCCGATCTGCTCTCCTACGTCGTCGACCCCACGCCGTTCCGTTTCGTGGACGGTCACGCGGTGCGCGGCGACGCGCCCGGTCTCGGAATCACCGTCGACGAGAAGGCGGTGCGCGCCGCCGACCGCCGCGGGCACACCTGGCGCAACCCGGTGTGGCGGCACCCCGACGGTTCCTTCGCGGAGTGGTGAGCCGATGCCGCTGCACATCGTCACCGACCCCGGTCACGGCGGCCGCTGGATTTCGCTCCACACCGGTGCCAGGGAGTGGCTGTGGCATCGCGCGGCGCCCGAGCGCGCGCAGGTCGCGCCGGGCGACGCGTTCGTGGACGCGGGCGGTCTGGAGGAGTGCCTGCCGACCGTGCGGGGCACACCGGACCACGGCGAGGTGTGGTCCCGCCGCTGGACACGCGACGGCGGTGCCGAACGGGTCCACGGCGACCGCTTCGTGCTCACCCGGATCCTGCGCACCACCGCGAGCGGCGCCGTCGCCGACTACACCCTGAACGCCGAGCCGGGCTACCGCTTCGTCTGGGCCGCCCACGCCCTGCTGGACCTGACCCCGCAGGCCACGCTGCACCTGCCGCACGGCGCCCGTACCCGGCTGTTCCCGGAGGCAGCCCCGCTGCTGGACCGGCCGTGGCCCGACGGCGCGCCCTGGGTCGAGGGTGCCTGGCCCGCACCGCTGGGCCTTCCGCTGGACCGGCTGGGTCCCGACGACGGGACGGCGGCCGGGGCCGTGGTGGACGCCACCCGCTGCTGCGTTCACGACGGGCCGGACCGGCTGGGCCTGGAGCTGGAGGCGGACGGGCAGCCCGCGTCCGTCGCCCTGTGGCGCAACCTCGGGGGCTTCCCCGCCGACGCGCCCTACCGCAGCATCGGGGTCGAACCGATGCTCGGCCGGGTGTTCGACCTCGCCGACGCGGGTGCGGGAGACGCCGCGCGCGTACCGGCCTCGGGCGAGCTGCGCTGGAGGCTGACGCTGACCGACGGCTGCCGCTGCCCTGACGCCGCCGGGGCACGGCAGTGACCGCGGGCGCCCCACCCCTGTCCGGCAACCGTTGAAGAAAGGACGACCACGTCGTGGATCTGCAGGCCGCCCTGGCCTCCCACCGCCTCCTCGCCATCGTGCGCGGCACCGACGCCGATGCCGCGCTGCGCACCGTGCTGACCCTGGCCGAGGAGGGCATCGACCTCATCGAGGTGTCCCTGACGGGCACGAACGCCCTGACCGTCATCGAGCGGGCGCGCGCCGAGCTGGGCCCGGGCCGGGCGCTGGGCGCGGGCACGGTGCTGACCGCCGAGGACGCCCGCGCCGCGCACCGGGCGGGCGCCGATTTCGCGGTCACTCCCGGTCTCGGTGAGGGGGTCACGGCCGCACGAGACCTGGGCATGCCCGTCCTCGCCGGGGTGCTGACACCCACCGAGATCGTCACCGCCCGCACCCTCGGCGCCGCCGCGCTGAAGATCTTCCCGGCGGCGCAGGCCGGTGGCCCCGCCTGTCTGGGGGCGCTGCGCGGGCCGTTCCCGCACGAGGTGTTCGTGCCGGTGGGCGGTGTCGACGAGGCCGCCGCCCGGGAGTGGCTGGCCGCGGGGGCGGCCGCCGTGGGGGTCGGCTCGCCCCTGGTGGGAGACGCGGCCGACGGCGGCAGCCTCACCGCGCTGCGTGCCCGTGCCCGCGCCTTCCGCGCCGTGGCCGAGGAGGCCGGACGGTGACCGCCGGGCCGCGTCCCGTACACCCCGACCGGCTGGAGCTCGGCGAGGGCATCCGCTGGACCGGGGGCGGGCTGGTCCTGGTCGACATCCTCGCCGGGCGTCTGCTGTCGGCGCCGGACGATCCCGCCGCCCCGTTGCGGACGCTGGCCGAACTGCCCGTGCCGCTGGGCGCGGTGGCCCCGGTCGCCGGCCATCCGGGCAGCTGGATCGCCGCCGCGGGCACCGGCGTCTGCCTGCTCCATCCGGACGGCACCGTCCACTGGCCGGCCCGGCCCGAGGCGGACGCCCCGGTCGCGATGCGCATGAACGACGCGACCGCCGACCCGGCCGGGCGTTTCTGGGCGGGCAGCATGGGCTACGACGCCGACGAGGGCGCCGGTTCGCTGTACCGGGTCGGCCACGACGGGACGGTGACGCGGGTGCTGGACGGGATCACCGTGCCCAACGGGCCCGCGTTCACCGCCGACGGACGTCTGATGTACCTCGCGGACAGCGCGCGGGGCGTGGTGCGGCGCTACCCGGTCGATCCGGCCACGGGCCGGCTGGGCGCGCCGGAGATCTTCCTCACCGTGCCCGAGGGCAGCCCGGACGGCATGGCGGTCGACGCGGAAGGCGCCGTGTGGATCGCCGTGTGGGGCACCGGAACGGTGCGCCGCTACCGTGCCGACGGCACGCTCGACCGTGCGCTGCGGCTGCCCGCGCGCCAGCCGGCCGGGGTGTGCCTGCGGGACGACGTCCTGTACGTCACCACCGCCCGGGTGGGCCTGGCCTCGCCGGGCCCGTACGACGGCGCGGTGTTCCGCGTCCCGGTGGAGGTGCCCGGCACACCGGCCGCGTCGTACCGGCCCGGCGGCCCGGTGCCGTCTCCGGCCGGAAGGGAGCGGGCATGAGGGGCGGCTGGACACCGGCGGGCCGTGTGGTGTGCGTCGGCGAGACGATGGCGGCGCTGGCCCCCGACCCGCCGGGCCGGCTGGAGGACGCCGAGGGGCTGCGGTTGTCGGTGGCCGGCGCGGAGTCCAACGTCGCCATGTATCTGGCCGGCCACGGCATCGACGTGGCCTGGGTGTCGGCGCTGGGCGACGACCCGCTGGGCCGCCGGGTGCGTGCCGCCGTCGCGGCCGCCGGGGTGGACGTCTCCGCCGTCCGCTGCGACCCCGGCCGCCCCACGGGTGTGCTGGTGAAGGACCCCGGCCCGGACGGCACCCGGGTGCACTACTACCGGCGTGGTTCGGCGGCGAGCGCCCTCGGTCCTCGGCTGCTGGAGCAGGAGCCGGTGCGTTCGGCCGGGCTGCTGCATCTGACCGGGGTCACCCCGGCGCTGTCCCCGTCCTGCCGGGAGCTGGTCGCCCGTGCCCTGGACGTGCCGGCGGGCGGGCGCCGCCACGCGGTCAGCTTCGACGTCAACCATCGTGCCGCGCTGTGGCCGGAGGGCGAAGCGGCGACGGTGCTGCGGGAGCTGGCCGGCCGGGCCGACATCGTCTTCGTCGGCCTCGACGAGGCGCAGGCGTTGTGGGGCGAGGACCTGACGACGGCCGGGATACGCCGTCTGCTGCCCCGTCCGCGCATTCTCGTGGTCAAGGACGGGGCGCGGGCCGCGAGCGCCGTCACCGAGGACGGCATCTGCACGGTGCCCGCCCTGCGCACGACGGTGGTGGAACCGGTGGGGGCCGGTGACGCGTTCGCCGCCGGGTTTCTCGCCGGTCTGCTGCGGGGCCTCGGCCTGCGGCGGGCGCTGCGGCTGGGCCACTGCACGGCGGTGTCCGCGCTGCGGGTGACCGGGGACCACGGTCCCCTGCCCGAACCGGCTGAGCTGGAACGCCTGGTGAACCTTCCGGACGAGGAGTGGGCCACGGCATCCGTCCGGGAGTGACGCCCGGGCGCTTCCGCCCGACCCCTCGGACGGGCCCACACCTCGGGGCGCACACCT
>Ga0164243_10009410_pt1 | contig 14229 bp, 18 predicted proteins | sample OricompcompostOP_FD_108781 | JGI IMG/M metagenome (GOLD analysis project Ga0164243, IMG submission 108781) | Organic Plus compost microbial communities from Emeryville, California, USA - Original compost - Organic plus compost (OP) | ecosystem: Engineered > Solid waste > Mixed feedstock >... | reverse complement strand
GAGCCCGGCATCCGCGCCACGCTGGTCGACCTCCCCGGAACCGTGGCCCGGGGCCGCCGTTTCCTGGCCGGGCGCGGGCTCGAAGGGCGGTGCGAGTTCGCCGGCCAGAGCTTCTTCGACCCGCTCCCCACGGGCGGCGACGTCTACGTGGTCAGCGCTGTGCTCCACGACTGGAGCGACGAGCCGGCGACCGCGATCCTGCGCCGCTGTGCCGAGGCCGCGGGCGCGACCGGTCGGGTCGTCATCGTCGAGTCACACGGCACGGCCGGCGACGATCCGGCGATGTTCGCCGAAAACGACCTGCGGATGCTGGTGTTGAGCGGCGGCCACGAACGCACCGTCGACGACTACGCCACCCTCGCCGCGGCGGCCGGGCTGACCGCTGTCGGCGTCCGGACCACCCCGTACGGCGTCGTGGTCATCGACTGCCGCCCCGCCTGACGCTCAGGCCGGCCCCAGACGCTCGGCGATCGCCTGGTCGAGCCGCTCGACGGTCTCCGGCGCGGCCGTTTCCACGAGCTGGCGGCAGATCCGCTGGAGTTGGCGCACCTGCGGCGGGGTCAGCGCGTCGAAGACCAGCCGCCGCGCCTCGCGGACGTGGTCGGGCGCCGCCTCGACCAGGGCCGCCTCCCCGGCGTCGGTGAGGACGGCTTCCGTACATCGGCTCTCCCCGGCCTGGAGCCGCCGTCGCACCCACCCCTGCCGCTCCAGCCGGGTGACCGCGTGCGACAGCCGCGAGAGCGAGCCCGAGGACATCGGCGCGAGCGTGCTCAGCGGCACGGCCCGGTCGGGCGCGCCCGACAGCGCGACCAGGATGGAATATTCGAAGAAGTTGATGCCAGCCTCGCGCTTGAGCTGCGCGTCGATCGCGCCGGGCAGGGTCATCAGCATCGCGGTCAGCGACACCCAGGCCGCGCTCTCTTCGCCCGACAACCACGGCACCGGGTCGTCGGCGGGCGGCGGGGCACTGCTCATCACGTCACATTACCGCTCTGTAGGGTTGAACGTTCAACTGGCGGATGGCAGCATCGGGCTTGAACATTCAACCACCTTCGGGAGCAGCCGCAATGACCGTTCTACGCATCGACGCCAGCATCCAGGGACCCCGCTCGGCAAGCAGCGAACTGGCCGACCTCGTGGAGGCCGAGTGGGTCGCCGCCCAGCCGGAGGCCACGATCGTGCGCCGCCACCTCGGCGCCGACCCACTGCCCGCCGACACCTGGACGCAGGCCCTGGGCGCCGCGGCCACGCCGGAGGAGCAGCGCACCCCGTCGCAGCGCCAGGCGCTCGCGCTGGCCGCCAACCTCGCCGACGAGCTACGCACCGCCGACGCCGCCATCCTGGCCCTGCCGCTCTACAACTACGGCGTCTCCCAACACGTCAAGACGTGGATCGACGTCGTCATGGCCGGCGGCGACCCGAGCGAACGCCTGCTCGACGGCAAACCCACGATCGTCGTGACGACCCGCGGCGGCGCCTACGGCCCCGGCACTCCCCGCGAAGGCTGGGACCACAACACCGCCTACCTCCGCCGGGTCGTCGCCGACATCTGGGGCGCCGACCTCACGCTCGTCGAGCGGGAGTTCACCCTCGTCGGCGTCAACCCCGCCCTCGACGACTTCGCCGAAGCGGCCTCCCTGATGAAGAAGACCGCCCACCAGGCCGCGACCCACGCGGGCCGCACCCTCGCGTCCCGACAAGCCTGACCACCCGGGCACGGGGGCCCGGCGGCCACCAGCCGCCAGAAGGGCAGGACAGATCTTCGACCGGCCGTCGGCTCCGCCGGGCTTCGCGACATCGACGTGGGCGAACGGCTCGTCGACGTCCCGACGACGGTAGGACGAACGCGGCGGTCATGATGTGGGGCGGCTTCCTCGCCAACTGGGCCTCGTTCCGGCGGCAGATCGCAAATGAGCGCACATACTTACCCGGTGCTGGAACACGTTGGCGACGAGATCGAGCAAGCACTGCGGGCTGTGGACTGGGCCGACCACGGCGCTGATCCGCTCGTGGTCATGGCCGCAATCAGGCGGCTGCGGCGCGTACGGACCGCGCAGGAGGGCGAGCGCACCTACAACGACGTCCTCGACGCCATCGGGCACAACCACTCGGGCTGGCTCAATGACGCCGCGGGGCCTGCCGCCGCGGTCCTCGTCGACTGCCTTGCCTGGGTACGCCCGGAACAGCGATTCATCGACGCCGACGGCCGTACCCGCACCGTCGAAGCAGCCCTTCGTGACGCCGTGGCAGGCCTGGAGCCGTACTCCACATGATCGCGGCGACCTCGGGCGCTCGCACTGCACCTGGATGAGTGCGCTGCCGCACGCTGCTTCCGGTCGCGATCGTCTCAGTCGTCGCGGACCTGTCGCCATGTGGACCAGCCGTCGGACGGATTGTACGAACGCTGCCAGAGCATGCCGCTCGCGCCGACCGCAAGGCATTCCATCCGCATGGGGCTCGTCGCCCCCACTGCGACGTCGACAAACTCATCGGAGTGCTCGATCCGATGCCATCGATCCCACCCCTCGTCCCGCCAGTGCCAGCGGTGCGCTAGCTCGCCACCGGCGCCGACGACGAACACCTCTTGGTGTCGGTCACTGCCGTTGACCGCGCTCAACGCGACGCCGGCGAACCCGTCGCCAGGATCGTGGAGGGGCTGCCAGTCGGACCAGCGCTCATCGCGGTACCAACGGTGCTGCACCTGACCGTCACGATCAATCACAAAGCACTCCATGTGGTCCTTCGTCGGCACAGAGAGCGCCACGTCGCGGCAATCGTTCCGGTGTGCGGCGTGCCAGGCGGACCACGGTTGGCCGTCCCATTTCCAGCGGTGCTGCAGCGCGCCGTCGTGCCCGACCGCGTACAACTCCCGGTGTCTCGCCCAGCCGCTCATCGCGTCGATGGCGACCACAGCGCCGGAATGACGCGTCGGGTCGAGTTGCCTCCACGGCAGCACGTGGTCGCCCTCAACGGCCGTAGACCACAGGCGACCGTCGCGGTCGGCGACGAAGCACTCGATGCGGTCGTGACCGGTCGCGACGGCAGCCACGTCGCGTGCACGGCGGCCGGGAAACTGGGCGTCAACTGGGTCGGACCATGTTCCGGTTCCCTGCCGATACGAGCGTCGAACGACGAGACCATGTCGAGTGACCGCGAAAAGGTGCAGGATCCCGGTCCCCTCGGAGGCGACTGCGACTCTGCGGATCCCACGGAGATGAGCGCCGCTCGACCGTCCCCGCTCGGCGCCGAAGGTCGAAAAGCCGATGCCGGCAAATCCGACGAGCACTCCGATCACACTGGCGAGTTGGTCCGCCTGTCCCAGCCCACCCAGGACGACGGATACCCCGAGGGCGACCAGTGCGAGGGCTACGACAAGGACGAACACCAGCGTCATCCGCCTGGACCGGACCATTCGCCAATCCTTGACGGCAGGGGGCGCCACGACATCGATGCGATGGTCACGATGCGCACGGCCCGAAGCCAAAGACTCCCGCCGAAGGTGCGATACGGCTTAGGCCAACCGGACACCAGATCGGCTGTACGTCGCTGGTCGAGATCGAGGCGGGCGGGGGCTGGTTCCGCTTCTTCCGGCAGATCGGGATGTCGAGTGGCGGGCACACCGGCGACCGACGTGCTCGACGGGTATGAGGTAGTCCTGCGGATCGCGCAGCCGCGGTGGTACTCCCGCTTCTTCGGAGCCGGCGTCGACTTCTACCAGCGGCCCCCCATGCCGGTGGTGCAGGTCGTCTGGCCCGATCGGGACGGGATGTTCCCGTGGGACTCCGGGGTGGACGAATGGTGCCAGCAGTCGCAGCCCCAGCTTTGGATACCACCGGACGACCATCCCCCGGGCCAGTGGACACGGCACGACCCCTTCGAAGACTGGCCGTTCCGCGAAAGCCTGCCGTACTTCACCGTTCATGCCTCCGCGGACGTGGCGGCCGGCACGGTTGCGATCGGCACCGTACTTCGCGACGGTGACGGCACCTGGTGGTTCCTCTCGGCCGATGCGAACCCTGGTACAACGGAGCAGGTCCAGCTGCGGCAGATCGCGGACGCCAACCCGGACGTGGCGGCGGTCGCTGACCTGCAGCCCGGCGAGCGCGCTGACCGCAGCCCCGACGGCGGCTGGAGCCGACGAAGTCACGATCGGCCAGCGTGACCTCTGAGCGGTGACCCCAACTCCCATCGCGGTACGAGCAAATGGCGCTGCCCGTCCGCTCGGCGTTGCCGACGGTGAGTGCGCTGGCTGGTACGGCTACCTACCACGACCCTGAAGGAAACGAGATCTCGTTCGGCGGCGCCCCACTCTGATCAAGCCAACCGCCGTCGCGGACCGGACCGTCTACATACGAAGCCGGGCCGCGTTCCCATACGGCCTCGGTGTCGCTGGCGATGAACGTCGGCGGGGTGCCGAACAGCTTCTCGTACCAGGCCAACGCCGCCGGGTAGTCCCTGACTGGGATGCCTGCGTACAGGTCAATGGCCATGCCGCGATGCTAGTGGGCTCCGGCGCGGACGCCGCGGGTTGACTGGCGGAGTTCGACACCGGGTTCGCCGGGCTCGAAGGGCGAGCGGGTTCAGGACGTCGGTCGGAGGCCGTCCATCAGGATGTTCAGCAGGCGGCTTGCCCTGGCGGCGTGTTCGGGTGGATGGGCCACGGTGAAGATGCCGATGAGGCTGGCGGCGATGTCTTCGGCGGTCACGTCGGCGCGGAGTTCGCCCGTCGCGCGGCCGGCGTCGAGGATTTCGTCGATGGCCGCGAGCAGCTCCGCCTGGGTCTGGGCATGGGCGATCTCGCCCGACTCGATCATCGCGAGCAGCGTGTCCAGCATGCCGTTCTTGGTCGCGATCCAGTCTCCGAACAGCTCCATCCAGCGTCGCAGCGCCGCGGGCGGGGGAAGCTCGGCGAGCAGCTCGCGGGCGCCGTCGGTGAGCCGCGCGACCTGGTCGCGGTAGACCGCGTCGACGAGCGACTCGCGGGTCGGGAAGTGTCGGTAGAGCGTGGCAATGCCGACCCCGGCTTCGCGTGCGATCGCACGCATCGACGGTTCGGTGCCGGCCGCCGCGAACACGCGGGTCGCGACGCCGAGGAGCTGGTTGCGGTTGCGTATCGCATCCGCTCGCAGCACGCGGGCTTCTGACTCAGCCAAAACGGATCACGCTCCGATTATGGTACGGTGCCCCTTGAAAACGGAGCATAGTCCGGTTCTTGTGGCCGTCGTTCGCCGCCCAAGGAGACACGTGAGCATGCAACAGCCCAGCGTCAGTACGTCGGCGACCGTGAGCCGAGCGGTCCAGCTCGAGTCGTTCGGCGGCCCCGAGGTCCTGAGACTCCGTGAGGTGCCCGCACCGCAGGCCGGCCCGGGGCAGGTCCGCGTGCGAGTCACCGCCGCCGGGCTGAACCCGATGGACTGGTTCATGACCTCCGACGCAGCGACCGCCACCCGGTTCGGCTTGAGCCTGCCGGCCGGGTTCGGAACCGACTATGCCGGGGTCGTGGACCAGGTCGGTGACGGCGTGACCGACTTCGCGGCCGGCGACCGCGTGTTCGGCGGCGCCCTCTCCCGTGCGGTCGCCGACCATGTCGTGATAGACGTGGCAGGGACCATCGCGGCGGGCGGCGACGCGCACCACACCCCCGACGGCGTCGACGACCACACGGCCGCCACCCTTGCCATAGCGGGGCGCACAGCCGCCGCCGCGCTCGCCGTTGTCAAACCCGGCCCGGACGACACGCTGCTCATCGGCGGCGCGGGCGGCGGGGTCGGCGTGTTCGCCACGCAACTCGCTCGCCTCGCGGGCGCGCGAGTGATCGGGACGGGATCGGCGGCATCGGCCGATGCCCTGCGCGCCCTCGGGGCCGAGCCGGTCGCTTACGGCGACGGCCTGGTCGACCGGCTCCGCGCCCTGGCTCCCGCCGGCGTCACCGCGGCCATCGACCTGTACGGAACGGAGACGGCGCTGGCGGCACGAGACCTTGGCGTTCCGGACGAACGCATCACCACCATCGCCGCACAGGTCGACGGAATCACACCGGCAAACGGCGCCAACGCCACCCGCGGCGATATGGAAGAGATCGCTCGCCTGGTCGCGACGGGCCAGGTCCGTGTGCCCATCGCGGCAAGCTTCCCGGTCGAGCAGATCCGCACCGCGGTCCAACTTCAAGCCGGCCGGCACGTACACGGCAAGATCGTCATCGACCTCCAGCTTCGCCATGCGCCGTGACGCCCGGTCGGCGGCGATCCGGGCACCTGGAGATGAGCGTCCTCCCGCGCGGCGTCGGCAACGGCGTCGCCCTGGACCGCGGACACGAGCCCGCGCAGCTCACGACCGCGGAACTGACGCAGCTCGGCCACCGCCTGTACCAGCTGCTGTCCGGCTTCACCGGTTACCAGGCCGCTCAGGTCGGATGGGACCCGGAGTGGCGCGTGGACCCAGCCGAGTTGGGTCGAGAATGGGCCGACGAGCTCGTGGCCGGGACTCTGTCCGGCGTGGTGCTGGCCCGCGCCGTCCTGCCGGATCTGCGCGGCGCGGGTTGGGTGCCATTCGCCCCTGGCTTCCGCTGGATCCCCTACACGGGCGAAGGCTCACCTACGCCCACATCCGACAACCCAACAACCTAGGTACGGCTCACTGACCGTGGCTCGAACAGGTACGGAACCTCGAGCGCGACGCCCCGCCATCCTGATCGGGATGCCGAGGCGGACGCCCGACCGGCGGAAGGTCCGCATGGGTCAGAATGTGCCGATGACGATCTCCGGTGAAGACTCCGGTCGGGTCCAGATTGTGACGGCCGTTCTTCGCGACGGCGATCGGGTGTTGCTGTGTCATCGAAGTGCCGGGCGCCGTTGGTATCCCGACGTGTGGGACCTGCCGGGCGGTCATGTCGAGGAGGGAGAGGATCCGAAAGAGAGCCTTGTCCGCGAGCTTCGGGAGGAGTTGGGAATCACGGCAGCGGAGCCGTCCAGCCCGCCGATGCACGAGATCCGTACCGCGACGTTCGACATGCAGATCTGGTTGGTCGACAGCTGGACCGGGACACCCGTCAACGCCGCGCCGGACGAGCACGACGCTGTGGCGTGGTTCGGGACGTCCGACCTTGACAGCCTGCGTCTCGCCCACGAGTCGCATCTCTCGATGCTCACCGCCGTGCTCGCCACGTGACACCGCTCCGGGCGGCTGCCCTCCGGAAACACCCGTTGCGATCAGCATATCTCCGCGGGCGTTGCGGTGATCCGGGGAACGGCTTCAGTCGTCTGAGTGGTCGGGCGGCGACGGTACCTCGACGACGAAGAACAGAAACGCGGGCCTGGTCGAAAGATCGTGGAAGTCGTCAGGGAACAGCTCACGGGCGGCCGGGTCGGGCTGCGGCTCGCTGATGACGGCCGGGCGGAAGCCGGCGGTGGCGAAGGCGTCGGTCATCGCGTGCAATGGCTTGCGCCAGAGCTTCATCGGGGCCGGTTTCCCGTCGAGCTTCCAGGTGAAGGTATAACTGGTGGTCGCGAAGTAGTCGGGCCGAGGGTCGTGGATCGTGTAGGCGACGAACGGGTGGTCCACCGACGCGATCAGCCGGCCGCCGGGCCTCAGCACCCGCCGCAACTCGGCCAGTGTCGGCTCCCAGTCTTCCAGGTAGTGCAGCACCAGGGACGCGACCACGTCGTCGAAGGCGCTGTCGGCGAACGGCAGGCGGTCGCTCAGGTCGGCCACGTGCAGGGGAGCGTCGTCACCGAGCCGCCGCCTTGCCAAGGCCAGCATCCCGCTGCTGGCGTCGATGCCGGTGACGAGGCCACCGCGGTCGCTCAGTGCGGCGGACAGGGCGCCCGAGCCGCAACCGGCGTCCAGGATCCGGCGGCCGGCCACGTCTCCGGCGAGGGCCAACATCGCCGGCCGCTCGTAGTACGCGTTCACCAAACTGTTCTCGGTCTCCGCCGCGTACGCCTCGGCGAAACTGTCGTAGTCGTTCACACGGACCCGGTCTGCGGACCGGGTGAAGCTGCCGGACACGCGTTCCATCGTGGCAGCCTAGTCCGAGACCGACCAGGAGACCCCGATCGACCGGCCACGACCCGTGGCGAGCCGATCGCGGCGGATGAGGTCACCGAGGGTGCAGTAGTCCACGGTCGGCCAGGAAGGCTCGCAACGTCTGCGCGTCGTCCGCGGACATCAGGCGGCGTGGGATCACCGTCGCCGGCATAGCGACCGGAGCGGCGGCGAGCCCGCAACCGCACCAACGGCGAGTACACCAGCGCCAGCAGGCCGCCCACGACCAACGCGATGTACAGCGGCGCGATCTGCTCGCCCCAGCCGGACCCCGGCGAGACGGCGAGACCGACCGCACCCACCGCCGTCAGCAGGACGCCGACGTAGCCGTACCCGCGTAGCCCGACGCCGCCGAGCACGGCGGCCACCCGGCCCGGATAGGCCGGATCGGCTGGGACGTCGAAACGGATGTGCACGTCAGCGCGGCATCCGGGCGATCACGTCGGCCCAGATCCCCTCGGGCAGGTCGTGGCCCACGCCGGGGTAGAGCACGAACGACGCGCCGGGGATCTGGGCGGCCAGGTCGCGGCCGCCGCTCGGCTTGATGAGCGGATCGTCGGCGCCCGAGACGACCAGGGTGGGGGCGGTGATGCCGGAGAGCGGCGGCAGCTTGACGGCCCGGCCGGCGGCGAGGTGCCGCTGGGTCGTGCGCGGATCGCGTGGCGCGCGGCCGTGGCTGAGCGTCGCCGCCTGGCGAACCCACTCCTCGGGGAACGGGTATCCGGGCGAGGCCTGCGCCCGGTAGATCGCGATCAGGTTGTCGATCTCCTGCTGCGGCGTGGTCGCCTTCGGCAGCTTGCGGAACTCGCGGAAGATCCCGAACTTCAGATAGCGCAGGGTACGCAGCGGTCCCGCGGTAGCCGGGCTGCTCATGCAGAGTGTGAGGCCGCGGACCCGCTCGGGGTGGAGCAGGGCCATGCCCTGCGCGATCGCCGACGTGCCGCCCAGGATGTGCGCGTCGGCCCAGCCGAGCGCGTCCATCACCGCCAGCCCGTCACCGATCATGTCGGTCATCGTGTAGAGGGGGCGGGTGCCGCCGAGCAGCGCCCGCCACGGGCTGCCGTCCGCCGGCTCCGGGTAGTGGGTGGACAGGCCCGTGTCCCGGTTGTCGTAGCGGGCGACGTGGTAGCCCGCCTCGACCAGGCGCTCGCAGAACGCGTCGGGCCACCAGACCATCTGGTAGTCCAGCCCCAGAACCAACAGCAGCGGCTTGCCGGCCGTGCCGAAGGTCTCGTACGCGATCCTGGCGTCACCGTTCACGGCGTACTCGATGCCCATGCGTTCCTCCCCGTTTTGTAATGCACTCGCATGGTAACGTTCGAAGGCCTCCGATGGCAATGCGATCGCATGAGATAAGTTCGGTGCGTGCCGAAGCAGGTCGACCACGAGCAGCGCCGCCGTCTTCTGGCCGAGGCGGTCTTCGCCGTCATCGGCACGCGCGGGTTCGAGGCGGTGAGCCTGCGCGACGTCGCCGAGCAGGCCGGCGTGTCCATGGGCACCGTCCAGCACTACTTCCCCGCCAAGCGGCAGATGCTGTCGTTCGCGCTCTCCTACATGCGCGAACGCGTGCTGGCCCGGCTCCAGGCCGCCGTCGCCGCGCTGCGTGAGCCCACCCGCCGCGACCTGATCCGTGCCGCTACCGCGGTGATGCTCCCGGTCGACCCGGCCGGCCGCGAAGAGGCGTGCGTGAACATCGCGTTCTTCTCCGCCGCGACGGTCACACCGGCGTACGCCGAACAGCTTCGCGACGGATACGGACGCATCCTGACGGTGTCGGTCGCCACCTTCCGCGAGGCGTCCCGGCTGGGCGAACTGCGCGACGGAGTCGATCCCGACGTGGAGGCGGCGACGCTCTACTTCCTCACCCAGGGCCTGGTCGGGCCGATTGTCGTCGGCCTGTACAGCCCGGACGAGGCACTGACCCTCGTCGACGCACAGCTTGACCGAGTGTTTCGCCCACGGTGAACGGCGGGCTGAGACCCGCTCACCATCGCGACCGGCGGCTGGTCGTAGCCTCGTCCGGTGAACGCGTCGAACGAAGCCACCCTCGGTGTCGTGCTGGACACCACGGTCGTGCCGGCCGAGGTCACCGTCGACGGCGAGCGCCTGTCGGTCATCGGCTACGTGTGGGAGCCCACCACCGAACTGGTCGCGCTCGACAGCGCCGGCGCGGTGTGGTCGTGCTCCCCGGACGACGGCGGTCGGGTGCCGATGAACTCCTCCGTCGACGCGTTGCGCCGCTTCCTCGACCTGTGCGGCGAGTTCTTCGCGGCCACCGACGGTCCGCCGCCGGCGACGTACACGGCCGAGCAGGCGGCGGAGAGACTCGCCGCGTTCCGGCGCGGCGAGATCAAGCCCGCCGCCAGGAAGCCGGACGACCGCAAGGCCCGCGTCAAGCGGCTCAAGAAGGCGTTGAGGGAGGTCGACAGGCCCGCCGTCAAGGCCGGTTGGTGGTCGCTCGTCCTGGAACAGGTCGACGACGGGATCCTGTGACGAACCGCCGCAGGATCCAATCTGATTTGCACGTCCGACCCGTGTTTCAGCGGACCTCGGCGCTCAGGGCGATGTCGAAGCCGGCGCCGCTGCGGGCCAGGCCCACGAGGAGGATGCCGGCCCATTCGAGGACGTGGGTCATCTCGAGCCCTCCTGCGTCGAGGGCCCGCATGCCCAAGCTCTCCAGAAAGGCAGCGACACGTGTCCTCGCCTCGGCGCTGTCGCCGGCGTAGAACGCGTCCAGGGGCTTGTCCTCGGCGATGACGCCGCCGAAGATCGTGTTGAAGGCTTTCACGACGTGTGCACCCTCGGGGGCGACGGCAGCGATTTGCTGGGACACCGAGTTGCCAGCGGTCGTCACGACGCCGTTTGCGTCGGGGTTGAACGGGTTGGTGATGTCGACGAGGACCTTGCCGGCCAGCGCATCGCCGTAGTGTTCGACCACGTCGACCGCGCCGGCGTACAGGACGGCCACGATGACGATGTCACCCACCGGCCTTGCGCCGAACGTGCCGACGGTGGCTCCGTTGCCGATCTGGTCGGCGAGCGCCTGAGCCTTGGCGGTGTTGCGGCTCATGATCTCGATGGTGTGGCCGTGCTTCGCCGCCCGGGTGCCGATGGCGGTGGCCATGTTGCCCGAGCCGATGATGCTGATCGTGGTCATGACGTGTTTTCCCCTTGTTGTGTATGAACCAGCTGGTCGGGGGTCCGGCGTGGCGGGCCGGGTGTCGAAGGGTTCGCCGAACGGGCTCAGATCACTGTGGTGCCGCCGTCGGCGACCAGTTCCATGCCGTTGACGTAGCTCGAGTCGTCCGAGGCGAGGAACAACGCGACCGACGCGATCTCCTCAGGGCGGCCCATCTCTCGCCGCGGGATCACGGACTCGAACTGCGCCTTCATTTCCGGGGCCATGACCTGCTCCATCATCGGCGAGGCGACCTGGCCGGGCGTCAGCACGTTCACCCGGATCCGCCGGTCCCTCAGCTCGGACAGCCACACCCGGGCGTAGGCGGGCAGCACGGCCTTGCTCGCCGCGTAGACACTCCAATCGGGGTAGCCCCGCAGCGACGCGTTCGACCCGGTCATGAGGATCGAGCCGCCATCGTTGAACAACGGCAGCGCCTTCTGGACCGTGAACAGCGTGCCGCGTGCGTTCAGCGAGAACGCGGCATCGAACTGCTCCTCGGTGATCTCGCCGAGCCTGCCCTGCTCACCCACCCCGGCACTCGCCCACAACACGTCGACCGTGCCTTTTTCCCGCTTGACCGTCTCGAACAAGCCGTCCAGATCATCGAGGTCGGCCGAATCGGCCTGCACGCCGGTCACGTTCCGGCCGATCAGCTTGACGGCTTCGTCCAGCGCGTCCTTCCGCCGGCCGGAAATGAAGACGTGTGCTCCTTCGTCAACAAACAATTTCGCACCGGCCAGCGCCATACCACTTGTCGCGCCGGTGATCACCGCAACCTTGCCATCGAGCTTTCCCACAACTGACTCCATGTCATGTTTCTCGTACGGAATTCAATTCCGGCCCATCAGTACTTATCGAGCGTGCCATTGGCCCGAGTCGGTTGTCCAAGACCTCTTTCAGTCGTCGCGATACCCTGGAGGCATCGCCGGACGGGGAGACTCCATGGATCTGGACCTGCGCAAGTTGCGTTACTTCGCCGCTGTCGCCGACACGCTGCACTTCGGCCGGGCCGCCGATGAGCTGCACATCGCGCAGCCGGTGCTCAGCCGGCAGATCCGCGCGCTGGAGAAGGATCTCGGCACTCCGCTGCTTACCCGGGACAGCCACGGCGTGGCGCTGACCGACGCCGGCCGGCAGTTGCTGACCGACGCCGGCCCGCTGCTGGCCTCCGCGCACGCTGTCCGCCACCGGGTGACCGTGGCCGCGCAGGGCAGCCGGCGGCTTATGGTCGGCTTCCGGGCGGGCATCGTGGCCACCCCAGCGGTACGGCAGTTCGCCGTCCGGCACCCGGACGTACTGGTGGATCTGTGGCGGATCGAAGGAGACGACCAGGCCGCGATGCTGCTCGACGGCCGCATCGACGTCGGCTATGTGCGGCTGCCCATCGACGAGGCCGGCCTGCGCGTCACCCCGCTGTACACCGAGCCGCGGGTAGCAGTGCTTCCCGCCGGCCACCGACTCGCCGGCAAGGAACAGATCACCGAGGCCGACCTGGCCGGTGAGCCGCTGCTCTGGCATGCGGGCACGAGCACCCAGCCCACCAGGCGCCCGCACCCTGACGCCGGATACCGGGTGCGCGGGGTGGACGAGACGCTCGAGCATGTCGCGGCCGGCCGGGGCATCTCGTTCCTGGCCGGTTCGGCGGCCGTGTTCTATTCGCATCCGGAGGTGCGCTATGTGCCCATCCCGGATCTGGCACCCGACCAGGTGTGCCTCGCCGTGGCGGAATCGCGCACCTCGCCGCTGGTCGACGACTTCCTCTCCGCGGCTCAGGCGACGTCCGAGATCACGGCAGAATGTGGGAATTATGAAATGTGGCAGCTTGGAGGCGATGCCGCTTCAAAGCACGGTTGAGCTTCGACCGACAACAGCAGAGCCAACAAAGTGCAACGAGTAGTCCCCGCGGGCCGTCGCGCGGCGCACGCCAAGCAGCAGTGAGTCCGGCTCCTGCGCCGGAGCCGCCAGCCGCCAGACCGCATCGCCGCAGGTAGAAGCGTTGAACCCGCTTCCCGGACCTGGGCATGATTCGGACATAGCTGTTCAAATCCAACGTGGTGGGCGCGGCAGGGTTCGAACCTGCGACCCCTCGCTTGTAAGGCGAGTGCTCTTCCGCTGAGCTACGCGCCCCCGGCCGGCCGAAGCTTACCTGACCCGGGCCGGGTCAGGCGGCTTCGAGGGAATCGATGGCTGACAACCACGCCGCTGTGTCTCGTGACTGGCCCGGGCCCTGGCACTCCGAGAACCTGATGACGCCCCCGCGGTCGATCAGGAACGTGCCGCGGTTGGCGAAGCCCGTCTCCGCGTTGAAGACGCCGTAGGACGCGGCCACGTCGCCGTGGGGCCAGAAGTCGGAGAGCATCGGGAACGTCCAGGACTCGCGGTCGAGCCAGGTCTTGTGGCTGTAGGGCGAGTCGACGCTCACCGTCAACACCTGGACCGAGCCGTTCTGCAACCGGGGCAGCGACGCCTGGATGGCCGCCATCTCCCCGCCGCAGGTGCCCGTGAAGGCCAGCGGGTAGAAGACCAGCAGGACCGCACGGTCCCCGCGGTACGACGACAGTCGTATCACCTGGTTGTTCTGGTCTTTGAGGGTGAAGTCGGGCGCCTCGGCGCCGACGTCGAGCACCGGCGGCTACTTCTTGCGGGCGCCGCGCGGCACCACCAGCCGGGCGCCGCTCCAGTCCTTGCCGGCGTTGACCGTCGACGTCTGCTGGAGGCCGGCGGTCGGTGCCAGCTCGGTGATCTCGCTCGGCTCGACGTGGCCGTCGCGGCCGGCCTTCGGCGTCAGCAGCCACACCACGCCGTTGCCGGCCAGCGGGCCCAGGGCGTCGACGAGCATCTCGAAGAGGTCACCGTCGCCGTCGCGGTACCACAACAGCACCGCGTCGACCACCTCGTCGGTGTCTTCGTCGACCAACTCGCCCACGCGGTCGGTCAGGGCGTCGCGGAGATCCTGGTCGACGTCGTCGTCGTAGCCCATCTCCATGACGACCATCCCCGGCTCG
>Ga0164243_10009407_pt1 | contig 14230 bp, 12 predicted proteins | sample OricompcompostOP_FD_108781 | JGI IMG/M metagenome (GOLD analysis project Ga0164243, IMG submission 108781) | Organic Plus compost microbial communities from Emeryville, California, USA - Original compost - Organic plus compost (OP) | ecosystem: Engineered > Solid waste > Mixed feedstock >... | reverse complement strand
GCCGCCTCCCGCAGCACCTGCGTCAGGTGCTTGCGGTCGGAGTCCACCGTGCGCGCCACGAACGACGCCTCCGCGCCGAGCGCGAGCGACACCGGGTTGAAGGGCGCGTCCAGCGAGCCCATCGGCGTCGACTTGGTGATCTTGCCGATCTCGGAGGTCGGGGAGTACTGCCCCTTCGTCAGGCCGTAGATCCGGTTGTTGAACAGCAGGATCTTGAGGTTGACGTTGCGTCGCAGCGCGTGGATCAGGTGGTTGCCGCCGATCGACAGCGCGTCACCGTCACCCGTGACCACCCACACCGACAGGTCGCGGCGCGAGGTCGCGAGCCCCGTCGCGATCGCGGGCGCGCGGCCGTGGATGGAGTGCATCCCGTACGTGTTCATGTAGTAGGGGAAGCGCGACGAGCAGCCGATGCCCGAGACGAAGACGATGTTCTCCTTGGCCAGGCCCAGCTCCGGCATGAAGCCCTGCACCGCGGCGAGGATCGCGTAGTCACCGCAGCCCGGGCACCAGCGCACCTCCTGGTCGGACTTGAAGTCCTTCATGGACTGGCGGGCCGTGGCCTTGGGGATGAGCGAGAGCGCCTCGATCGTGCCCGTGCCTTCCGGGGACGTCTCAGGCATCGATGGCCTCCTTGAGAGCCTTGGCGAGCTGTTCCGCCTTGAACGGCATGCCGTTGACCTGGTTGTACGAGTGGGCGTCCACCAGGTACTTCGCTCGGACCAGGGTGGCGAGCTGGCCGAGGTTCATCTCGGGGATCACCACCTTCTCGTACCGTGCGAGCACCGCGCCCAGGTTGCGCGGGAACGGGTTCAGATGGCGCAGATGGGCCTGCGCGACCGCCTCGCCCGCGGTGCGCAGCCGGCGGACCGCGGCCGTGATCGGGCCGTACGTCGAGCCCCACCCCAGCACCAGGGTGCTCGCACCGTCCGGGGCGTCGACCTCCAGATCCGGGACCTCGATGCCGTCGATCTTGGCCTGGCGGGTGCGGACCATGAAGTCGTGGTTGGCGGGGGCGTACGAGATGTTGCCCGTGCCGTCCTCCTTCTCGATGCCGCCGATGCGGTGCTCCAGACCGGGCGTGCCCGGGACGGCCCACGGCCGGGCGAGCGTCTGCGGGTCCCGCTTGTACGGCCAGAAGACCTCGCTGCCGTCGTCCAGGGTGTGGTTCGGCCCCTGGGCGAACTGCACGGTCAAATCCGGCAGCTCCTCCAGGTCCGGGATGCGCCAGGGCTCCGAGCCGTTGGCCAGGTAACCGTCCGACAGCAGCATCACCGGCGTGCGGTACGTCAGGGCGATCCGGGCCGCCTCCAGCGCCGCGTCGAAGCAGTCCGCCGGGGTGCAGGGGGCCACCACCGGGACCGGCGCCTCGCCGTTGCGCCCGTACATCGCCTGCAGCAGGTCCGCCTGCTCGGTCTTGGTCGGCAGACCCGTCGACGGCCCGCCGCGCTGGATGTCGATCACCAGCAGCGGCAGCTCCAGCGACACCGCGAGCCCGATGGTCTCCGACTTCAGGGCCACGCCCGGCCCGGACGTCGTCGTCACCGCGAGCGAACCGCCGAAGGCCGCGCCGAGCGCCGCGCCGATACCGGCGATCTCGTCCTCGGCCTGGAAGGTGCGCACGCCGAAGTTCTTGTGCCTGCTCAGCTCGTGCAGGATGTCCGAGGCCGGGGTGATCGGGTAAGAGCCCAGGTAGAGTGGCAGGTCGGCCTGCCGGGACGCGGCGATCAGGCCGTAGGACAGCGCGAGGTTCCCGGAGATGTTCCGGTAGGTGCCGACGGGGAACGCCTTCGTCGCCGGGGCGATCTCGTAGGAGACGGCGAAGTCCTCCGTCGTCTCGCCGAAGTTCCACCCGGCCCGGTAGGCGGCGATATTCGCGGCCGCGATATCGGGTTTCTTGGCGAACTTCGACTTCAGGAACTTCTCCGTGCCCTCGGTCGGCCGGTGATACATCCAGCTCAGCAGGCCCAGCGCGAACATGTTCTTGCTGCGCTCGGCCTCTTTACGGCTGAGATCGAATTCCTTCAGCGCCTCCACCGTCAGGGTCGTCAGCGGCACCGGATGGAGGCTGTAACCGTCGAGGGAACCGTCCTCCAGGGGCGAGGTCTCGTAGCCGACCTTCTGCATCGCCCGTTTGGTGAACTCGTCCGTGTTGACGATGATCTCCGCGCCCCGCGGAAGATCACCGATATTCGCCTTGAGGGCCGCCGGATTCATCGCGACCAGCACGTTCGGCGCGTCGCCCGGCGTCAGGATGTCGTGGTCGGCGAAGTGCAGCTGGAAGGACGACACGCCCGGCAGGGTGCCGGCGGGGGCACGGATCTCCGCCGGGAAGTTCGGCAGCGTCGACAGGTCGTTGCCGAACGACGCCGTCTCCGAGGTGAACCGGTCGCCGGTGAGCTGCATACCGTCGCCCGAGTCCCCGGCGAAACGGATGATCACCCGATCCAGCCGGCGTACGTCCTTCGTCGTTCCCGCCGGTTTGCGCTGCTCTCCCACGACGGCTTCGTCGGCCTGCTCCGCTGGGCTACTGACCTGGCTGGTCACTGAACTGGACCTCCCTCGAGGCGGCTGTCTGGGCTGGCCTTCCCGCAAGCCTTCCCAGGATCAACCCTACGTCCGCAAAGGTCGCTCTCCCGGGGCCATTCGCATGACGGACTTGATGATGAAAACGTGCCCTGCCTTTGCTCCCCATGATTCACACGCCCCCGGCGCTGGACTTGAAGACGCTTCGAGTTCTTTGTTCGGTTGCCGAATCCCTGTCGGCCGATTTGCCCGCCCGGCGTGGGCCGGCCACACGATCGGCGCGTCTCGCCCGGCGTGGCCGGCCGGGCACGTCAGAGTTCGGTCAGGAGTTCAGATAGGTGAGGACCGCGAGGACCCGCCGGTGGTCCCCGTCGCTCGGGGACAGACCGAGCTTGAGGAAGATGTTGCTGACGTGCTTCTCGACGGCCCCGTCGCTCACGACCAGCTGCCGGGCGATAGCCGAGTTGGTCCGGCCCTCCGCCATCAGCCCGAGCACCTCCCGCTCGCGCGGGGTGAGCCCGGCCAGCACGTCCTGCTTCCGGCTGCGTCCCAGCAGCTGGGCGACGACCTCCGGGTCGAGGGCCGTACCCCCCTGGGCCACCCGCACCACGGCGTCCACGAACTCCCTGACCTCCGCCACACGGTCCTTCAGCAGATAGCCGACCCCGCGGCTGGACCCGGCCAGCAGCTCTGTGGCGTACCGCTCCTCCACGTACTGCGAGAGGACGAGCACCCCGAGCCCGGGGTGCGCCTTGCGCAGCTGCACGGCCGCCCGCACCCCTTCGTCCGTGTGCGTCGGCGGCATCCGCACGTCCGCGACCACCACGTCCGGCAGCTCGCCCTGGGCGTCCAGCTCCGTGATGGTCTTGACCAGCGCCGCACCGTCCCCGACCCCCGCCACCACGTCGTGCCCGCGGTCGGTCAGCAGCCGCGTCAGTCCCTCCCTCAGCAGCACCGAATCCTCGGCGATGACCACCCGCACCCTGTCCTCCACGATCCTCGGCCCCCCGTGCCCTGGGATTCGGCCGAGCATCCCCCGGCCCTGACGTCCTCGCGATCTCAGTATCCCGCTTGAGGCTCGCTCGTAGGGGGCCTGTGGACAACGGGCCTCGGTGACAACTGGCCTGTGGACAACCCGCGGACGCGGTTCGGGGCCGGGCGCGGCCGGGGGAGCCGCACACGGACGCCGGTCGCCCGTACGGACGGCCGGCGGAGGGTGCTCGGTGCCTGCTTCGTACTCGTCACACGACGGATCCGGCCCCGCAACACCGGGAGCCGGACCCCTCGCTCACCTCACCGCTCGGCGCGGGGAGAGTTCTATACGGTCCGCCACGGCAGCTCCGCCGTGATGCGGGTCGGACCGCCCTTCGGGGAGTCGACCACGAGGATCCCGTCGACCGCGTCGAGCCGCTCCGCGAGCCCCGCGAGGCCCGATCCGGCCGACACGTCGGCGCCACCGACCCCGTTGTCCGCGACCTGGAGCATCAGACGGTTCTCCACCCGCCACACGTCCACCGACGCCCAGGTGGCCCGTGCGTGCTTGCTGATGTTCTGCAGCAGCTCGGAGACGGTGAAGTAGGCGATGCCCTCGATGGCCGGCACCGGACGCCCCTCCAGATCGACCTGGACCTCCACCGGCACCGTGCACCGCGAGGCCACCGCCGACAGGGCCGCGTCCAGCCCGCGGTCGGTCAGGACCGCCGGGTGGATGCCCCGGGCCAGATCGCGCAGCTCCTGGAGGGCCGTCTTCACCTCGCCGTGCGCCTCGTCGACCATCTTCGCCGCGGCCCGCGGGTCCTCCGTCAGCTTCTCCTTCGCCAGCCCCAGGTCCATCGCGAGAGCCACCAGGCGGGCCTGCGCCCCGTCGTGCAGGTCCCGCTCGATACGGCGCAGGTCGGCGGCGGCCGTGTCCACGACGGTCCCGCGGTCCGACTCCAGCTCCACCACGCGCGTGGCCAGCCGCGACGGCCCGAGCAAACCGTGCACCATCACCCGGTCGACCGTCGTCAGCGCCCGCACGATCCACGGCGTCGCCAGCGTGAAGACCAGCCCGACCAGCGCGGTGACCGTGATCTCGAACGGGTTGTCGAGATAGATGTTGTGCGTCTCGTCGCCGAACAGCTGCAGACCGTCCTGCCCCGCCCAGGCCGGGAAGACCCAGAACCACAGCGGATACGTCAGCAGCGCCCACCCGTACGTCCAGAAGCTCACGGCGACGACGAAGGAGAACACCGCCCACGGGAAGTTCACCACCGCGTACAGCAGCGCCCGCCAGGACGTGCCGCTCTTCAGCACGGCGCCCATCCACGCCATGAAGCCGCCCCGGCGGGTCCGCAGCGGCTCCGGGTCGCCCACGTCCAGGTGGAGCAGCGCCCGCGCGCGGGTCCGCTCCAGGACACCGAAGCCCCGGAGGCCCGCGAGGGCCGCCGCCAGCACCGGCACGCCCAGGAACGTCACCAGCAGGCCCGCGCCCAGCGACACCATCGTGACCGCGTACACGAACATCATGATGCTGATCGGCAGCCCCAGCAGGACGTATCCGAACTCCCGCCAGGTGCGCGCCTCGAACGGCGCGCGCAGCACGGCCGGCATCCGGTGCCGCCGCTCACCGTGCTCGGGAAGCCCGCGCTCGGGGTAACCGAGCCCGTGCCCGTAGCCCTGTCCGTAGTCCGTGGCCATCGGCGTCGTCCGTTCTCCTCGTCCCGTCAGCCCCGTGCGGGGCTGTGCCGTCGTACCTCCACCCTCCTCGACCGCGGGTCCGCGGACCATGGAGACCGTCGGCGTCTTGAACGGGGGGTTTTCCCTACCCCTGGGCGGCGGCACGCGGCCGCCACGGCAGCTCGGCCGTCACCGTCGTCGGCCAGCCGTCCGGCGAGTCGACGACGAACAGCCCGTCCACGGCACCCAGCCGGTCCGCGAGCCCCCGCATGCCCGTGCCACCGTCCAGACGCGCGCCTCCGCGCCCGTCGTCGCGCACCTGGATGAGCAGCCGGTCGTCCCGCCGCCACACGTCCACCGACGCCGACGCGGCCGCGCTGTGCTTGCTGACGTTCTGCAGCAGCTCGGAGACCGTGAAGTAGGCGATGCCCTCGATGGCCTCCGCCGGTCTGGCCGGCAGGTCCACGGTCACCTTCACCGGCACCGTGCACCGCGAGGCGACCGAGGACAGGGCGGCGTCCAGGCCCCGGTCGGTCAGCACGGCCGGGTGGATGCCGCGCGCCAGGTCGCGCAGCTCCTGGAGGGCGAGCTTCACCTCGCCGTGCGCCTCCGCGACCATCTCCGCCGCCGCGTCGGGATCCTCCAGCAGCTTCTCCTTGGCCAGGCCCAGCCCCATGGCCAGGTTGACCAGCCGGGCCTGCGCCCCGTCGTGCAGGTCCCGTTCGATACGGCGCAGATCGGCGGCCGCCGTGTCGACGACGACCCCGCGGTCCGACTCCAGCTCGGCGATACGGCGCTCCAGCTCGTCGGAGGGCGACAGCAGACCGCGCACCATCGCCCGGTCCGCGTTCGACAGGCCCCGCGCGATGAACGGCAGCACCGGCCACAGCACGAACAACGACGTCAGGGTGATGACGAAGGTGAGGATGCCCCAGGGCAGCCGGATGAAGTCGTACAGGGCCGTCCGCCAGCCCACCGGGTCCTTCAACGCCAGCCACAGCTGCGGGAAGAAGCCGTCCCGCCCGCCGCGCAACGGCAGCCTGCTCGGCTCGTCCACCCGCACCCCGAGCAGCGCACGCGCGCGTGCCCGCTCCAGCCTGCCCAACTGCCGCGCCCCCATCAGCCCGGCCGCGAGCAGCGGGAACCCGATCACCGTCAACGTCAGGGCGGCACCGGTCACCAGCACCGTCATCACATAGACGAAGCCCAGCAGCGACAACGGGAAGTTCGCCAGGAGATGGGCGATCTCCTTCCACGTGTGCCGGTCGTAGGCGAAACGGGCGGATGGCAGCGGTTGCTGCGTGTTCCCGGAAGGCGCGGAGGCGCCGCTGGAGGAGCTGGGGCGTTCGGTCATACGGGTTAGCGTGCCGCGCCCGCCGCCCGCGCGCCATGGAGTGGACCGCCTCCGCGCACTGGGGAAAACCCCACCTCCGGGCGGAAGCAGGGGCCCGTAAGGAGCGTGGCGGCACCCCGCGAGGCACGGTCCTCGCGTCCCCACGGGAACCCGAGGCGTGACGGGCTGCTTACGGTGTCTTTAGCAGGGCCTAGACTCCCGTGCGTACAGATCGTCGAACAGCGTCGGCAGCGGGGTTCGCGGCACTGTTCACGAGATCACGGTCGCAGGACACCGGCCCGGACGGACGGGTCGGAGAAACCCGGTCCTGGGACATCGGTCACGAGGTCAGGGAGCGAGGGACGGACGTGTCGGAACAGACCGTCGTCGTCGCGGCGGATGCGTATGACGTCGTCGTCTCGGCGGACTACTTCCAGTCCTACTCGGTCGTCGGACTGCTGGCCGTCGTCGGCGTGCTGTTCGTCGCCGTCGCCTTCGGCGCGGGCCGCCTGCTGCGTCCCGTGGTCCCCACGCCCGAGAAACTCCTCACGTACGAGTGCGGAGTCGACCCCGTCGGCGAGGGCTGGGCCCACACCCAGGTCCGCTACTACGTGTACGCGTTCCTCTACGTGATCTTCGCGATCGACTCGATCTTCCTCTTCCCCTGGGCGACGGTCTTCGCCGCCCCGGGCTACGGCGCCACCACGCTCGTCGAGATGTTCGTCTTCCTGGGGTTCCTGGCCGTGGGCCTGCTCTACGCATACAAGAAGGGCGTCCTGGCATGGACGTGACGCCAGACACCACCAACGAGCAGCCGGTACTGCTGCCGGAGCCGAAGCGGCTTGGCGCGCTCGCCCGCCTGGCCCCGGAGCCGATGAAGGTGATCCTCAACTGGGGCCGCCGCTACTCGCTCTGGGTCTTCAACTTCGGCCTGGCCTGCTGCGCCATCGAGTTCATCGCCGCGTCGATGGCCCGCCACGACTTCATCCGGCTCGGCGTGATCCCGTTCGCGCCCGGCCCCCGGCAGGCCGACCTGATGGTCGTCTCGGGCACGGTGACCGACAAGATGGCACCGGCCGTGAAGCGCCTGTACGAGCAGATGCCCGAGCCGAAGTACGTCATCTCCTTCGGCGCCTGCTCGAACTGCGGCGGCCCCTACTGGGACTCCTACTCCGTCACCAAGGGCGTCGACCAGATCATCCCGGTCGACGTCTACGTCCCCGGCTGCCCGCCCCGCCCCGAGGCGCTCCTCCAGGGCATCCTCAAGCTCCAGGAGAAGATCGCCCAGGAGTCGCTGGGCGACCGCTACGCGACCCACCGCCCGTCCACGGCCGCCCTCCAGAGCGGTCTGGTCCGCGGGCCGGAGACCCCGGGCACCCGGGCGGCCGACGGCGGCGCCGACACCGGCCAAGACGCCGGCTCCGATGCCGGTCCCGACGCCGGGGAGGCCGGGCGATGACGACGGTCGGCTGGCTGCCCACCCCGGTCGAGGAACTGTTCGGCCCGGACGCCACGGCCGAGGAGTCCTACGACGTCCTCACGGTCGACGTGCCCCCGGCCGCCTGGATCACCGCCCTGGAGACGGCGCGCGACTCCCTGGGCTGCACCTACTTCGACTGGCTCAGCGCGGTCGACGAACCCGGCACCGGCTTCCGCGTCGCCGCCCACGTGGCCGCCCTGGCACCGGTCCGCCGTCTCCTCGTCCGCACCACCGTCCCGCACGAGTCGCCCACCCTGCCCTCCGCCGTCGACGTCTACGCGGGCGCGGCCTGGCACGAACGCGAGACCCACGAGATGTTCGGCGTGGAGTTCACCGACCACCCCGGCCTCGACCACCTCCTCCTCCCGGAGAACTTCGAGGGCCACCCCCTCCGCAAGGACTTCGTCCTGGCCGCCCGTGTCGCCAAGGCCTGGCCGGGCGCCAAGGAACCCGGCGAGTCCGAGCACGGCGGCCCCAAGCGCCGCCAGATGCTCCCGCCCGGCGTCCCCGACCCCAACGAGTGGGGCCCGCTGAAGGGCCAGCTCCCACCTGCCCCGGCCCGCCCGGCCCGGGCCGCGGGCCGCACCGCCGGAGAACGCCCCGTACGCCGCACTCGCTCCGCCGCCTCGGGCTCCGCGAGCCAGGCGGGAGCAGGGCCAGCGCCGGACGCGGTGGCGGGCACGGCGGGTTCGGCGGGCACGGCGGGTTCGGCGGGCACGGCGGGTTCGGCAGGTACGGCGGGCTCGCCGACGGAGGGGACTCCCTCCGCCGGTGTTCGGCCTCGCCGCAGCCGTACGGCTGCCCAGGGCTCCGCCAGCCAGACCGCCCCGGCGACGGAGGCCGCGCCCCCGGCCGACCCCGGCACCGCCGCGCCCCCGGCCCGCCGGTCCCGCAGCGCGAGCGAGGGCTCGGCGTCCCAGCGCACCCCGGCCACCCCACGGCGCTCCCGCAGCGCCTCGGAGGGCTCGGCCAGCCAGCGCCCGGCGTCGGAGGCGCAGACGCCCGCGACCCCGCCCCCGGCCCCGCCCCCGGCCCCGGCCCCGGGGGACGGACCGGCTGCCGCTGCCCCGCGGACTCCGCGAAGCCCGGACGCCCCGTGGCACCACGCCCGCCCGGCCTTCGAGGAGCCGGCCCCCGACGCCGCCGATAAGCCCGCTGGCCCACAGCCCGAACCCCTGGGCGGCCAGGAGAGCCAGGACAACCGGGACGGCGAGACCGGTCGCAACGGCCAGGGCAACCGGGACGGCGGGACCGACCGCGACGGCGAGACCGGTCGCAACGGCCAAGGCAACCGGGACGACAAGGTCAACCAGGACGGCCCGACCGACCAGGACGGCCCGACCGACCAGGACGGCCCGACCGACCACGACGACCCGACCGACCAGGACGACCAGCGCAACCCCCGACCCGACGAAGGCACCGACCCTGCAGGAGGCCCGCGGTGAACGACGCTCTCGACGTCACCCTGCGACTCCTGATCGTCTTCGTCGTCTTCCTCACCTTCCCCCTGCTTGTCGGCCAGACCGAGCACAAGGTGATGGCTCATATGCAGGGCCGCCTCGGCCCCATGTACGCCGGTGGCTTCCACGGCTGGGCCCAGCTCGTGGCAGACGGTGTGAAGTTCGCGCAGAAGGAGGACGTGGTCCCGGCCGGCGCCGACCGCCGTATTTTCCAGCTCGCCCCCGCCGTGGCCCTCCTCCCGTATCTGCTCGTCCTCCTGGCCATCCCCATCGGCCCGGGCGAGGGCGCGGTCGGCGAGGTCGTCGACGCGGGGATCTTCTTCGTCCTGGCGGTCATGGGCGTGGGCGTCCTCGGCTCGCTCATGGCCGGATGGGCCTCAGCCAACAAGTTCTCCCTCCTCGGCGGTCTGCGGACCGCCGCCCAGCTCCTCGCCTACGAACTCCCGATGCTGCTGACCGCCGCCTCCGTCGCGATGGCGGCCGGCACGGTGTCCCTCGTCGGCATCCTCGACGCGTTCGAGTGGTGGTGGCTGCCCTGGCAGATCGTCGGCGCGATCGTCTTCTTCGTCGCCGGCCTCGCCGAACTCCAGCGCCCGCCCTTCGACATGCCGGTCGCCGACTCGGAGATCATCTTCGGCGCCTACACCGAGTACACCGGTCTGCGCTTCGCTCTCTTCCTCCTCGCCGAGTACGCCGGGATCGTCGTCCTGTGCGGGCTGACCACCGTCCTGTTCCTGGGCGGCTGGCACGGCCCCTGGGGCGCCGACGGTCTCGGCTGGGTCTGGACCCTGCTGAAGACGGCCGTCCTCGCGTTCATCGTGATCTGGCTGCGCGTCACCTACCCCCGGCTCCGCGAGGACCAGTTGCAGAAACTCTCCTGGACCCTCCTCGTCCCCCTCTCCCTCGCCCAGATCGCCCTCACCGGCATCGTCAAGGTGGTGATCCAGTAACCATGGCCCCCATCCCCGGCAGTGGCCTGGCCAAGGGCCTGGCCGTCACCCTCCGCACGATGACCAGGAAGTCCGTCACCGCGCAGTACCCGGACACCCAGCCGGCCCTGCCGCCCCGCAGCCGCGGAGTGATCGGCCTGTTCGAGGAGAACTGCACGGTCTGCATGCTGTGCGCCCGTGAGTGCCCGGACTGGTGCATCTACATCGACTCCCACAAGGAGACGGTTCCGCCGGCGGCACCGGGCGGCCGTGAACGCAGCCGCAACGTCCTGGACCGCTTCGCGATCGACTTCTCCCTGTGCATGTACTGCGGTATCTGCATCGAGGTGTGTCCTTTCGACGCCCTGTTCTGGTCCCCGGAGTTCGAGTACGCGGAGACCGACATCCGTGACCTCACCCACGAGCGCGACAAGCTGCGCGAGTGGATGTGGACCGTCCCCGCCCCGCCTGCCCTGGACCCCGGCGCGGAGGAGCCCAAGGAGGTCGCCGCCGCCCGCAAGACCGCCGAGAAGCTGGCGGCCGCTCAGGCGGAGGCACGGACGGACGCACAGGAGGGACAGTCGTGAGCCCCGCCGCGGCCGCCGTCGCCGGCCACGCCCTCACCGCCCACACGGTCGGCACCCACACCCTGACCACGCACGCGGCATCCTCGAACGGCTCGCACGGTTTTCTCTCACCGACGGGTGTTGAGATCACGTTCCTTCTCGTCGGCCTGGTCACCCTCGGCGCCGCCCTCGTCACCGTCACCACCCGGCAGCTGGTGCACGCCGCCCTGTGGCTGGTGGTGGCGCTCGGCGGGCTCGCTGTCGAATACCTCCTGCTGACGGCCGAGTTCATCGCCTGGGTGCAGGTCCTCATCTATGTGGGATCCGTCGTCGTCCTCCTTCTGTTCGGTCTGATGCTGACCCGGGCTCCCATCGGCCGCTCCCCGGACGCCGACTCCGGGAACCGCTGGGCCGCCCTGGCCGTGGCCGCCGTCGCCGCGGTCACGCTCGTCTGGGTGGTCGTCGACGCCTTCCGCACCACCTGGATCGACCTGGACGGCCCCGCCGCCGGCTCCACCCAGGCCACCGGCGAGAGCCTGTTCCAGAACTGGGTCCTCCCCTTCGAGGGTCTGTCCGTCCTCCTCCTCGCCGCGCTGGTCGGCGCGATCGTCCTGTCCCGCAAAGCGAAGGCCGAGCCGGGCTCTCCCTCTGTGAACTCCCGAGCAGCGACCGGGAGTTCCCCATCCGTCCCTGATTCCCGTAATCACCCGATCGGGCGAAATGAGGCTTCCGGGGGAACCAAGCCCGAGAGGCCCGAAGGAACCGAGCCCGGGACGCCCGAAGGAACCAAGCCCGGGACGCCCGAAGGAACCGAGCCCGGAGCGTCCGAGGGAACCACGCCGGCCGAGCAGGAAGGCGCCCGCTGATGCATCTCGCCTACCCCGCCGTGCTGTCCGTCCTGCTGTTCTGCACGGGCCTCTACGGTGTCCTCGCCCGCCGCAACGCCATCCTGGTTCTGATGTCGGTCGAGCTGATGCTCAACGCCGTCAACCTCAACCTGGTCGCCTTCGACGTCTGGCTCAGCCGGGCCGCCGAGGACACCCTGCACTCCGGTCAGGCCCTGACCCTCTTCACGATCACCATCGCCGCCGCCGAGATCGGCATCGGCCTGGCGATCGTGCTCGCCGTCCACCGCAACCGCGGCACCTCGGACATCGACCGGCTCCGCGACACCGCCGAGGGCCACGACCCCGATCACGACAGCCCCGCCGCCGGGCAGGCCGAGAAGGCTGAGGCCACCGCGTGACCACGACCACCCTCGCCGTACTCGTCCCCCTCCTTCCCTTCCTCGGTGCCGTGGCCGGCCTGCTCCTGGGCCGCACCGCCCCCGGCTTCGTCCGGCCCCTCGCCGTCCTGCCCACCCTCGCGTCGCTGGTGCTCGCCGCCGTCGTCGCCGTGCGCCAGGGCGGCGGCCAGGCGGTCACCGCAGCCACCGAGCTCACGCCCACCGGCTCGGTGCCGATCGAACTCGCCCTGGACGTCGACGGCTTCGCCGCGCTCGTCGCCCTACTCGTGACCGTCGTCGCGACCTGCGTGCAGGTGTACTCCACGGGCTACCTCCGCGAGGACCCCCGCTACCCGTCGTACGCCGCGCTCGTTTCCCTGTTCACCTCCGCCATGCTGCTCGTCGTCTACTCCGGCGACCTGATGGTGCTGCTGGTCGGCTGGGAGATCATGGGCATCTGCTCGTACTTCCTCGTCGGCCACTACTGGGAGACCCCGGAGGCCCGGGCCGCCTCCATCAAGGCCTTCCTGGTGACCAAGATCGGCGACGTCCCCTTCCTCATCGGCCTGTTCGCGCTCGCCACCGACGCCGGGTCCTTCCGCATCACGAAGATCCTCGGTGCCGTCGCGAGCGGTGGCCTCGACCATCCGACCGTCATCGCGCTGCTGCTCCTCGCGGGAGTGGCGGGCAAGTCCGCGCAGTTCCCGCTGCACACCTGGCTGCCCGACGCGATGGCCGGTCCGACGCCGGTCTCGGCGCTGATCCACGCCGCGACGATGGTCGCCGCCGGCGTCTACTTCGTCGCCCGCCTCCTCCCGGTCTTCGAGGCCTCACAGGCCGCCATGGTCGTACTCGCCGTGATGGCCGCCGTCACGATGGTCGGCTCCGGCCTGGCCGCGCTCGCCCAGGACGACATCAAGCGGGTCCTCGCCTACTCGACGATCGGCCAGCTCGGTTACATGACGGGCGCCCTGTCCGTCGCCGACCGTGGCGCCGCCGTCTTCCACCTCCTCTCGCACGGCGCCTTCAAGGCCCTGCTCTTCCTCGCCGCCGGCGTGATCATCCACGCCGCCGGCACCAACTCGCTGGCCGCCATGTCCCGCATGGGTCATCTGCGCGACCGCGTCCCCGACGCCTTCTGGACGATGACCGTGGCGCTGCTCGCGCTCGCCGCGATCCCGCCGTTCAGCGGTTTCTTCTCCAAGGAGTCCGTCCTCGGCGCGGCCGAGCACGTCGCCACCGGCCACACCGAGCACGCCCCCGGCGCCGCGGGCTGGACCGTCCTGATCGCCGGGGTGGTCACCGCGCTGCTCACGGCCGCCTACGCGACCCGCCTGTGGCTGCTCGCCTTCCACGGCCGGGGCACCGAGGCCCCCGACCACGGCAGGCAGCCGCTGACGATGACCGTGGTGCTGTGGGTGCTGGCCGTGCCCTCCCTGGCCGTCGGCGGGTTCGCCTACCGCGTGCTCCCCGACTGGTTCGACGGCGACGACCTCGCCCCCACCCTCACCACGTCCGTCCTCGGCACCGGTGTCGCCCTCATCGGCGGCATCGTCACCTACGCGGCCTGGCGGCACACGACCTCGCTGGCCATGGGCGTCCCGCTGGGCGCGGTCGCCGCCCACCCCGAGGGCGACGCCGGACAGGTCGAGGCGGAAGCCATCGCCAGTCACACGCCCGTGTACGGGGGAGTGGCCTACGCACCCGACCCGGCGGACCCCGGCAGGCTGCTGCTCGGCCCGCTGCACCGGCACGCGGCCGTCGGCTTCCACCTCGACTCGGCCTACCGGACCCTCTTCGTCCGCCCGGTCCAGGGCGGCGCAGCCCTCGTCCGGTTCCTCGACCGTGAGGTCGTCGACACCTACGTACGCGGCGCCGGAGCCCTTCCGCGCTGGCTCGGCATCGCCGTGCGGCGTGCCCAGACGGGCAATGTGCAGACCTATGTGAGCGCGCTGCTCGCCGGCACCGTCGTCCTCGCGGTCGCCGCCGTCCTCGTCGCCACGGGAGCGTGAGCAGGCGTGATCGATATCAACGAGTCCGTGATGCAGTTCCT
>Ga0164243_10009406_pt1 | contig 14232 bp, 17 predicted proteins | sample OricompcompostOP_FD_108781 | JGI IMG/M metagenome (GOLD analysis project Ga0164243, IMG submission 108781) | Organic Plus compost microbial communities from Emeryville, California, USA - Original compost - Organic plus compost (OP) | ecosystem: Engineered > Solid waste > Mixed feedstock >... | reverse complement strand
TGGCCGCTCTTGCGACCCAGATGCCCGGCCGCCACCATCCGCAGCAGCGACTCCGGCGGGGCGAACTTCGGGTCCCTGGTGTCGGTGTAGATGTTCTCGGTCGCGTGTACCAGCACGTCGACACCGGTCAGGTCGGTCGTGGCGAGCGGCCCCATGGCGTGCCCGAAACCGAGCTTGCAGGCGGTGTCCAGGTCCTCGGCGCTGATCACGCCGTTCTCCACCAGCCGGGCCGCCTCCATCGCGAGCGCGCAGATCAGCCGGGTCGTCACGAACCCGGCGATGTCCCGGTTGACCACCACGACCGTCTTGCCGATCCGTTCGGCGAAGTCCCGGGCGCGGGTCATCGTCTCGTCGCTCGTCTGGTACCCGCGGACCAGCTCGACCAGCGGCATCATCGGCACCGGCGAGAAGAAGTGGGTACCGACCACCGATTCCGGCCGCTTCGTCACCGACGCGATGGCGGTGATCGGGATGGCCGAGGTGTTCGTGGCGAGTACCGCACCGTCCGGCGCGAGCCGGTCCAGCTCGGCGAACACCCGCTGCTTGATCTCGACCTGTTCGAACACCGCCTCCACCACGATGTCGGCCTCGGCCACCGTGCCGAGGTCGGTGGTGGTGGACACCCGGTCCAGCGTCGCGGCCGCGTCGTCGGCGGAGATCTTCTGCTTCTCGACGAACTTGTCGAGCGACTTCTCGATGCCGGCCCGGGCGCGGGACAGCGCCGCGTCGTCCACGTCCCGTACGGTCACCTGCCAGCCGGCCTGCGCCGCCACCTGCGCGATGCCCGACCCCATCAGCCCAGCGCCGACCACCGCGAGCCGTCCCGCCATGTCCGTCCCCTTCCTCCGAGCAAAGCTACCGTTCAGTACGGGAACTCTACTCAGCGAACGGTCAGCCGTCCCGGCGGACGGTCAGCCCGGCGACCCGGACGAACACCGTCACCTCGGTGATGTCCAGCCCCTCGGCGAGCTCCCAGCCGTCCAGGTAGACCCAGCCGGGTACGGACGGGGACGGGCGTACGCCGATCACCCGGAACCAGATCGGCCGTTCGAACTGCGCGCTCGCCGCGGCGTCGAGCCGGACCAGGTCGCCGATGCGGGGGGTGACACCGGTGGTGGCCATGGTCATCGCGCCGTCGCCGCCGCCGTCCGGGTCGCGGGCGTCGCCGCGGTGTGCCGTACCGCCGGGGACACCGGCGCGTCGGCGCCCAGCGTGCCGGCCTGCCGTACCGCCTCCAGGGCCACCTGGGCGGTCTGACACGGGTACTGGCCGCGGCAGCGCGGGTGCGCGCACCGGTCCGGCCTCGCCTCGTCCGGGCGGTGTGCCCGGAGCAGTCGGGTCGCGACGTCGGACAGCAGCGGATTGGCTGATTGCGGATCCATGGCCGTCTCCCGGCTCGTTTCTCGGTCCGGTGGTGATGGTCGGTATGCGAGGTCCGCGTACCACCGCGTTCCTCCGGTGGATGTGCCGGGACCGGATCGGCACACCCACCGGGCATCGAACGGGAATGCAACTGAACGCAATCACAAGACTACTTTCTGAGCAGCCGGAAAAGTTCAGCCTCGTGAACTCGCGAGGGCGTCGCCACAATCACGAGCATCGATACGTTTGGTGGTTTCGGCCGGAAATCACCGTGCGGAGTGTCAGATACATATCACCGTCCGCCAGATCTACCGCACCGGGCACACCGTCCGTACCGTAAAAATCATGGCTCGGGAGTCGTACCTCCCCGATGACCGGCCGATTGTCGGGGAACGCATCCGTACCTGGCGACGCTACCGCGGCATGCCGCTGAAGACGCTCGCCGGGCTGGCCGGCATCTCGGTCGGGCTGCTGTCCGAGGTGGAGAACGGCAAGCGCATCCTGGACCGCAGATCCCAGCTCACCGCGGTGGCCGCGGCGCTGCAGGTGTCCACCGCCGACCTGACCGACCAGCCGGGCGAGCCGCTGTTCCCGGAGCACGCCGCGGCGCTCGCCACCGTCCCGGCGGTACGGTCCGCGCTCGTCCTGCTCACCCTCTCCGACGAGCACGCCACCGGACGCGATCTCGGCGCGCTCCGGGAGGCCACCGAGGCGCTGCAGCCGCTGCGCGCCGCCGCCCGGTACGACCGGCTCGGCCCGCTGCTGCCCGACCTGCTCCGCGACCTCGGCGCGCTGGCGCGTACCGGCGACGCGGACACCCGCCGGGAGGCGCTGCGGCTGCTGGTGCGCGCCACCTACTGCACCACGTACACGCTGAAGTACCTGGGCCACCGGGACCTCGCGATGACCGCCGCCGAGGCGTGTGGCCGGGCCGCCGCCGAGCTGGACGAACCCGCGTACCTGGGGCTCGCCGACTTCACCCGGCTGCACTCGCTGCCGCCGGAGACCAAGGCGCTGACCGGTCGCCTCGCCGGTGAGGCGGCGGATCGCCTGCAGCCGCACCTGGCCGACCCCGACACCGCCCAGGTGTACGGGATGCTGCACCTGTCCGCCGCGTTCGCCGCCGCGGTGGCGGTCCGCGCCGACGACACCCACGCGCACCTGGCGGAGGCCGACGCGGTCGCCGACCGTACCGGGGAGGGCGGGTTCGCCGGGCTGTGCTTCGGGCCGACCAACATCGGCTTCTGGCGGGTGGCGATCGCGGTCGAGCTGGGCGAGGGCGGCCGGGTCGACGAGATAGCCCGTACCGTCACGCCCGAGGTCGTCGACTCCGCGTCCCGGCGCGCCGCGTTCTTCTCCGACCTGGGCCGCGGGTACGCCCAGGTGCGCCGCGACGACCGTGCGGTACGCGCGTTCTGTGTCGCGGAACGGCTCGCACCGCAGCGCATCCGCACCAGCACGGTGGTACGCGAGACCGTCGGCGACATCCTCCGCCGCGCCCGCCGGGAGGCCGGCGGCCAGCAGCTGCGCGCCCTCGCCCGCCGCGTCGGCGTCGTCTGACCCCGGCGCGGCCCACCGCGCGCCGACGCCGACGACCGGCCGGCGTGATCGCGCCGACGCCGACGATCGGCCAGGTGGTGTGCGCCGGGCCGGCGGTGTCGGGGTTGGCCCAGCAGTGGCAGACTGGCGGACGTGCCCGCCCCAGTCAGCATCCTGATTGCGTTCGGCCTCATCGCCGGGTTGGCGATCGTGCTCCGCTGGACGTACGGCAGCGACCTGGCCGAGCGTCGCTACCGCGTGTCGCCCTCCGACGACGATCCGGCGACGCCGACCGCGGCCGGGCCGCCGCTTGCCACGCCGCCCGCCCCGGACGGTACGCACGAGGCGATCGAGGAGCCCGCGGCGGACGGCACCGTGGACGCGGCCGAATCCGTCGACGAGGGGTACGGGCTGCTGCGGACCGTCCTGGTGGCCGACACCCAGCGGCAGGCCGTGCTGGTGCGCGAGGTGCTCGCCGACGCCGGCATCCGGTCCACCGTCTCGCGGGAGGGCACCGGCGCCCGGGTGCTCGTCTTCGCCGATCAGCTCGACCAGGCCCGCCGCCTCGTCGGCTGAGCGGCCACCGCATGCCCGGCCGGTCCGGGCTCAGTACCCGAAGTCGTCGTCCGGTACGGTGCTGCGCTCCGCCTTGGCGCCCAACGCGCGCAGCTGCTCGACGAACTGCGGGTACCCGCGGTCGATGTGGTGCACGTGGCTGACCTCGGTGGCGCCCTCGGCGCACAGTCCGGCGATCGCCAGCCCGGCGCCGGCGCGGATGTCGGAGGCCCGTACCGGTGCGCCGGACAGCCGGTCCCGACCCCGGACCACGGCGTGGTGCCCGTCGGTACGGATGTCGGCGCCGAGCCGGGACATCTCGTTCACGAACATGAACCGGCCGTCGAAGATGTTCTCGGTGATCAGCGAGACGCCGGCGGACACCGCGCCCAGGCCGATCGCCATCGGCAGCAGGTCGGTGGCGAACCCCGGGTACGGCAGCGTCACCACGTCGACGGCCGCCGGCCGGCGGTCGATCCGTACCCGGAAGCCCGGCACGCCGGCGTCCTCGGGCAGCGCCGACACGGTGGCGCCGGCGTCGGTCAGCTTGTCCAGCGCGACGCTCAGGTTCGCCGCGGCGACCCCGCGTACGGTCACGTCGCCGCGGGTCATCACCGCGCCGAACGCCCAGGTACCGGCGACGATCCGGTCGCCGACGGTCCGGTGCGTGGTGGGGTGCATCGACTCGACGCCGGTGACCTCGAGGGTGGCCGTACCGGCGCCGGACACCTTGGCGCCCATCGAGTTGAGCATGGTCGCCAGGTCGACGATCTCCGGCTCCCGCGCGGCGTTGTCGATGATCGTGGTGCCGCGCGCCAGTACCGCCGCCATCAGGATGTTCTCGGTGGCGCCGACGCTGGGGAAGTCGAGCCAAATGGAGGCGCCGGACAGCCGGGTCGCGCGGGCCACCACGAAGCCGTGCTCGGAGCCGATGTCCGCGCCCATCCGGGACAGCCCGGCCACGTGCATGTCGAGCCCGCGGGACCCGATCGCGTCGCCGCCCGGGTGCGCCACCCGCGCGTGCCCGCAGCGGGCCAGCAGCGGCCCGAGTACGCAGATGGACGCGCGCAGCCGCCGTACCAGGTTGTAGTCGGCCTCCGGGGCCAGCTCGTTCGGCGTGTCGATGGTGATGTCGCCGCCCTCGACCAGTACCTGGCAGCCGAGCCGGCGCAGCACCTCGGCCATGATCGAGATGTCGGTGATCTCCGGCGCGTTCGTGATCCGGGTACGGCCCGGGGCGAGTAGCGCCGCCGCCATCAGCTTCAGTGCGCTGTTCTTGGCGCCGGCGACCGGCACCTCGCCGGACAGCCGCGTCCCGCCGTACACCCGGATGACATCCACGGGCGACATCGTATGCGCGCTCGTACGGGCACCCGCCGTCCGGGGCGGCCTGGCTAGAGTTGCGTCATGGCGGTACATCTGACCAGGATCTACACCCGTACCGGTGACGACGGTACGACGGGCCTGAACGACTTCAGCCGGGTGCCGAAGACCGATCCGCGCATCGCCGCGTACGCCGACTGTGACGAGACCAACGCCGTCCTCGGCACGGCGCTGGCGCTCGGCGACCTGGACGGCGAGCTGACCGGTGTGCTCACCCGCGTACAGAACGACCTGTTCGATGTCGGTGCCGACCTCGCCACCCCGATCGTGGCGGAACCGAAGGGGCCCGAGCTGCGGGTCACCACCGAGTACGTGGAGCGCCTCGAGGGCTGGTGTGACGAGTTCAACGCGCGGTGCCGCACGCTCGACTCGTTCATCCTGCCCGGCGGTACGCCCGGGGCCGCGTTGCTGCACCAGGCGCGGACGGTGGCGCGCCGGGCCGAGCGGTCCGCCTGGGCGCTGCTCGACCACGACCCGGAGCGCACCAGCGTGCTCCCCGCGAAGTACCTGAACCGGCTGTCCGACCTGCTGTTCATCCTGGCCCGGCTGGCCAACCCGGACGGCGACGTGAAGTGGCGGCCGGGCGGCGAGCGGTGACCCGCGGCCCGCTGCACCACGTCGAGCTGTGGGTACCCGACCTCGGCCGGGCCACCCGCTCCTGGGGTTGGCTGCTCACCGAGCTCGGCTGGCACCGGTACCAGGACTGGCCGGCCGGGCGCTCCTGGCGGCTGGGCGACACGTACCTGGTGGTCGAGCAGTCGCCGGCGCTGACCGGGGCGCGGCACGAGCGGACCGCGCCCGGGCTGAACCATCTCGCCCTGCACGGCGGTACCCCCGCGCAGGTCGACGCGCTGATGGCGGCGGCGCCGGAGCACGGGTGGGCGCCGCTGTTCGCGGAGCGGTACCCGCATGCCGGCGGCCCGGACAGCTACGCCGGCTACCTGGCCGACACCGACGGGTACGAGGTGGAGCTCGCCGCCGACTGACCGCGTCAGCTGGCCTGGCCGTCGGCGGGGAGGCGGAAACGACGCGAGGCCGCCCCGGGCGGGGCGGCCTCGAGCCAGGACAGGAATCCGGTCAACGCGCCTTGCGTCATGGCGACCTCGAGGTCGCCGTCGTCGCTGGCGCAACAGAGGACGAGCGCGTCGGGCGGCAGCACCAGCAGCTCCGGGCCTCCGGGTGCGCGCCGCGACCGGATCGCGAGAGTACGCCGGGAGAACACCTCACGTGGCCGCATGGCCAGGCTGAACATCCGGTACCACAACAGCTGGTCGCCGGCGAACCGGCCGAAACCCGGCGCCCAACCACGGCCGGGGATCCGGGCCGTCACCCGGACGCTGACCTCGATCGTGCCGCCGCGCCGGGCGAGCACCGCCCGCCGCACGAACAGCAGGCCGAGCACCAGGAGGACAAGCAGGACACCGACGCCGATCGCCTCGAAGACTCGCATCGGTGTCCGCCCCCGGCTAGTGCGCGCCGGCCTCGGCCGGCTCGGCGGACTCGGCGGACTCGGCGAGCACCGTCACCCCGCGGTCGGTGACCGACAGGAAACCGCCGTTGACCGTGTAGGTCAGCTCGGGCTCCCCCTCGCGCTGGATCCGGACCGTACCCGGATCGGCCAGCTCACCGAGCAACGGGGCGTGGCCGGGCAGGACGCCCAGCTCACCCTCGGTGGTACGGGCGATGAGCATCGTGGCGTCGCCGGTCCAGACTTTCTGCTCGACCGCGACGACCTCGACGTGCAGCGGGTCTGCCACCAGCTTCTCCTAGGCGCGACGGGGATTTAAGCCAGAAGTCTAATGCGTGGCACCCGCGACGCGACGCGCACCCCGGATGCCGAAACAGTGACGCACCGCACGTCGTCGGCCACGATCCGGCGTACGGACGAACCACCGTGAACCAGACACCGCACACGACACCGGGCCGATGTCCACAGTGGACATCGGCCCGGGATGTGTTGTCGCGGCGGCGAACTACTCGTTCTTGGCCAGCTCCGCGGCGTTGCGCTCCAGGTCCTCCAGGCCACCGCACATGAAGAAGGCCTGCTCGGGGAAGTGGTCGTACTCCCCGTCGGCGAGCTTCTTGAACGCCTCGATGGTCTCCTTGAGCGGAACGAACGAGCCGGGCAGGCCGGTGAACTTCTCCGCCATGAACGTGTTCTGCGACAGGAACCGCTCGATCCGGCGGGCCCGCTGCACCGTCACCTTGTCCTCTTCGGACAGCTCGTCCATGCCGAGGATGGCGATGATGTCCTGCAGATCCTTGTACTTCTGCAGGATCTGCTTGACGGTCTCCGCCACCTGGTAGTGCTCGTTGCCCACATAGGACGGTGCCAGCAGCCGGGACGTCGACGCCAGCGGGTCCACCGCCGGGTAGATGCCCTTGTCCGAGATCGACCGCTCCAGGTTGGTGGTCGCGTCCAGGTGGGCGAACGTGGTCGCCGGCGCCGGGTCGGTGTAGTCGTCGGCCGGCACGTAGATCGCCTGCATCGAGGTGATCGCGCGGCCCCGGACCGACGTGATCCGCTCCTGCAGCACGCCCATCTCGTCGGCCAGCGTCGGCTGGTACCCCACCGCCGACGGCATCCGGCCGAGCAGGGTGGACACCTCCGAACCGGCCTGGGTGAACCGGAAGATGTTGTCGATGAACAGCAGCACTTCCTGGTTCTGCACGTCGCGGAAGTACTCCGCCATGGTCAGCGCGGACAGCGCGACCCGCAGCCGGGTACCCGGCGGCTCGTCCATCTGACCGAACACGAGCGCCGTCTTGTCGAAGACGTTCATCTCGGTCATCTCACCGATCAGGTCGTTGCCCTCACGGGTGCGCTCACCGACACCGGCGAACACCGAGGTACCGCCGAAGTTCTGCGCGACGCGGTAGATCATCTCCTGGATGAGCACCGTCTTGCCCACGCCGGCACCGCCGAACAGGCCGATCTTGCCGCCCCGCACGTACGGGGTGAGCAGGTCGATGACCTTGATGCCGGTCTCCAGCATCTCGGTCTTCGGCTCCAGGTCGGCGAACGGCGGCGGCTCGCGGTGGATGCCCCACCGGTCCGCCGGCTCGAACTTCTCGCCCTCGGTCAGGTTCAGCACGTCGCCGGTCACGTTGAACACGTGGCCCTTGGTCGCCTCGCCGACCGGCACCGCGATCGGGCCGCCGGTGTCGCGCACCTCGGCGCCACGCACCATGCCGTCGGTCGGCTTCAGCGAGATCGCCCGGACCATGTTGTCGCCCAGGTGCTGGGCGACCTCCAGGGTGATCTCCTGCTTGCCGGCCGACAGCTCCACGTCGACCTTGAGCGCGTTGTAGATGGCGGGCATCGCCTCGCGCGGGAACTCGACGTCGACCACGGCGCCGATCACCCGGGCGACCCGGCCGACAGCGGTGGCCTTTTCGGCAGTCGCGGCCTGAGTAGTCATAGCCATTACTCTTCACTTCCTGACGCGGCCAGCGCGTCAACGCCGCCGACGATCTCGCTGATCTCCTGGGTGATCGCGGCCTGGCGGGCCGCGTTCATCTCGCGGGTAAGGGTGCGGGCGATGTCGTTCGCGTTGTCGGTCGCGGCCTTCATCGCCGCGCGCCGGGCCGCCGACTCGCTCGCCGCCGAGTCCAGCAACGCCGCGTAGATGCGGGTGTTGATGTACTTCGGCAGCAGCGAGGTCAGCAGGCCCTCCGCGTCCGGCTCGAACTCGTACGCGGGCGGGATGCCGGTGGACGGCTTGTCGGTCTCCTCGATCTCCATCGGCGCCACCCGGGTCACCGTCGGCACCTGCGACACCATCGACTTGAGGTGCGTGTACACCGCGTACAGCTCGTCGATGCCGGGCAGGCCGTCCGGGCCGAAGCCACCCTCGGTGTCGTCCGCGCCGGCGTTGAACGCGTCGATCAGCGTCTGGCCGGCCTCCCGGGCGTCCTCGAACGCGGGCTGCTCGGAGAAGCCGGTCCAGCTCTCCGCGATGTCCCGGTTGCGGAACCGGTAGTACGTGACGCCCTTGCGGCCGATCACGTACAGCACCGGCTCGATGCCGTCCGACCGCAGCCGCGCGATCAACTGCTCGGCGGTCCGGATCACGTTGGCGTTGTAGCCGCCGCACATGCCGCGGTCGCTGGTGACCACCAGGACCCCGGCACGCCGGACCCGCTCCCGCGGGGTCAGCAGCGGGTGCTCGATGTTGGCGCCGGAGGCCAGCGCCGTCAGCACACCGGTGATCGCACGCGCGTACGGCTGCGCGGCCGCGACGCGCTCCTGCGCGCGCGCGATGCGGCTCGCGGCGATGAGCTCCTGCGCCTTGGTGATCTTGCCGGTGGACTTGACCGACCGGATCCGGCGGCGGAGTACCCGTAGCTGAGCGGCCATCGGTTACTTCTTCCCTGCCGGGACGTACTTCTGCACGGTCTCCTGGCCCTCGCTGCCCTCGGCGAGCGCCTCGGCGGGTGCCTCGTTCACCGTCAGCTCGTCACTGCCGGCGAGGAAGTTCTGGGTGAACTTGGCGACCGCGGACTCCAGCGTGTTGGTCGCGTCGTCCGACATCGCACCGGTACTGGCGATCTCGTCCATCACCTGCTTGTGGTTGTGCCGCAGGTAGGCGAGGAACTCGCGCTCGAACCGGCTGACGTCCGACACCGGGACGCTGTCCAGCTTGCCGGTGGTACCGGTCCAGATCGAGACGACCTCCTCCTCGTACGGGAAGGGGTTCGACTCGTCCTGCTTGAGCAGCTCGGTCAGCCGGGCACCGCGGTCCAGCTGTGCCCGCGACGTCTTGTCCAGGTCGGACGCGAACGCGGCGAACGCCTCCAGGTCGCGGTACTGCGCGAGGTCCAGCTTCATCCGGCCGGACACCTTCTTGATCGCCTTGCGCTGCGCGGCGGTACCGACCCGGGACACCGAGGTACCGACGTTGATGGCCGGCTTGGTACCCGCGTTGAACAGGTCCGCCTCGAGGTAGATCTGCCCGTCGGTGATCGAGATGACGTTGGTCGGGATGTACGCCGAGACGTCGCCGGCCTTCGTCTCGATGATCGGCAGGCCGGTCATCGAACCGCCGCCGAGGTCGTCGGACAGCTTCGCGCACCGCTCCAGCAGCCGGGAGTGCAGGTAGAAGACGTCGCCCGGGTACGCCTCGCGGCCCGGCGGGCGGCGCAGCAGCAGCGAGACCGCGCGGTACGCCTCGGCCTGCTTGGTCAGGTCGTCGAAGACGATCAGCACGTGCTTCCCGGCGTACATCCAGTGCTGGCCGATGGCCGACCCGGTGTACGGCGCGATGTACTTGAAGCCGGCCGGGTCGGACGCCGGGGCCGCCACGATCGTGGTGTACTCCAGCGCGCCGGACTCCTCCAGCGTGCCCTTGACCGAGGCGATCGTGGACGCCTTCTGGCCGACCGCGACGTAGATGCAGCGCACCTGCTTCTCGGGGTCGCCGGACTTCCAGTTGTCCCGCTGGTTGATGATCGTGTCGATGGCGACCGTGGTCTTGCCGGTCTGCCGGTCGCCGATGATCAGCTCACGCTGACCCCGGCCGATCGGGATCATGCCGTCGATCGCCTTGATGCCGGTCTGCAGCGGCTCCTCGACCGGCTGCCGGGACATCACGTTCGGCGCCTGCAGCTCCAGCTCGCGGAAGCCCTCGTTCTCGATGTCGCCGAGCCCGTCGACCGGCTTGCCCAGCGGGTCCACCACCCGGCCGAGGAACGCGTCGCCGATCGGCACGGACAGCACCCGGCCGGTGCGGCGCACCGTCTGGCCCTCCTCGATCCCGGCGTACTCGCCCAGGACGACCACGCCGATCTCGCGGGTCTCCAGGTTCAGCGCCAGACCCAGCGTGCCGTCCTCGAACTCGAGCAGCTCGTTGGCCATGGTCGAGGGCAGCCCCTCGACCTGGGCGATGCCATCACCGGCAGTGGTGACGACACCGACTTCCTCGCGGGAGATCTCCGGTGTGTAGGAGGAGACGTAGCGCTCGAGCGCGCCACGGATCTCCTCCGAGGAGATGGTCAGCTCGGCCATCTTTGCCAGTCCTCGTCCCTTGGTCCTATCGGTGGGTCCGGGTACGGCGTCGGGGGCTCGACGCCGGACACGACCACCTGTGCGGGTGATACATCGCCAGTGGCGGTGGCCCGTTGGCCACCAACGGTGCCGGGTGGCCGGACGGCCACCACACCACTTATGTACCGGCGGCCGTCCGGCCGTCGGATCTTGTCGCGCGCGCCCCCGACTCAGCGGCGGGACAGCGCGGTGCGCGTCTCGTTGATCCGCCTCAGGATCGTCCCGTCGTACAGGTCGGAGCCGACCTGCACGCTCATCCCACCGAGCACCCGGGGATCGACCGACACCTTCAGCGCGATCTCTCGACCGTATATCCGCCGCAGGGCGGCGGCCAGCCGATCAAGATCAGCATCGGACAGCTCGGCGGCGACCGTCACGTACCCGATCTCGCGGTCCCGCCGGGCCGCGGCCAGCTCGACCAGCCGGGTCAGGGCGGCCTCGAAGCCGCGCCCACCGAAGCCGGCCAGCGCCAACTCCACCAGCCGCAGCGTCGCCGGCGTGACCTTGCCGGACAGCAGCGAGGTGACCAGCTCGGACCGCTTCGCCGGCTCGACCGTCGGGTCACCGAGCACCGCGGCGAGCCGCTCCTGCCCGGCCACGATCTGCCCGAACCGGAACAGCTCGTCCTCCACCTCGGCCAGCACGCCGGCCTTCTCCGCGGAGGCGAGCAGCGCCTCGACACCGAGCAGCTCGGTACCGTCGAGCAGGTCGCTCGCGCTCGACCAGCGGCCGGCGACGAGGACACCGAACAGCGTCCGGGCCCCCTCCGACAGCTGCTTGCCGAACAGTGACGTCGCCAGGCCGGTACGGTCCTCGCCGGACCGGGCCGGGTCGGACAGCGCGCGCCGCAGCCGCGGTTCGCCGGACAGCAGCGTCGCCACCGCGAACAGCTCGTCGGCGACCGTGGCCAGCGTCTCGGCCTTGGCCCGCTTCGCGTACGCGTTGAGCCGGTCGACGCCCGCGGCGAAGGACTCTCGGCTTGCCGCCTCCATCAGCGACGCCCCGACGTGCCGGCGCTCTCCCGGCCGTCCGACTCGATCTCGGCGAGGAAGCGGTCAACGGTGCCGCGCCGGTGCGCCTCGTCCGCCAGCGACTCGCCGACGATCCGGCCGGCCAGGTCGACGGCGAGGGAACCGATGTCGGACCGCAGCTCGCGGATGAGCGTCTGCCGCTCCGCGGCGAGCTGCTCCTTGCCGACGGCGATGATGCGGTCGCGCTCCTCGCCGGCCTTGGCGAGCATCTCGTCCCGGATCGCCGCGGCGTCGGCACGCGCCTCGTCGCGGATACCGGCGGCCTCGGTGCGCGCCTCGGCCAGCTGCTCCCGGTACTGCTCGAGCAGCTGGTTGGCCTCTGCCTGCGCCTGCTCGGCCCGCTTCAGCCCGCCCTCGATCGCGTCCACGCGGGCCCGGAAGGTCTCTTCCATCCGCGGGAACACGAACTTCATCAGCACGAAGCACACCAGTGCGAACGCGATCAGACCGACGATGACCTCGGACCAGACCGGCATCAGGATCTGAGCGCCGCCCTCAGCGAGGTGTTTCATGGCTTACTCCCGATGGGTTGTCGAACGGACGGGTCGTCAGCCCGCCCAGATGAAGCCGAGCACCAGGCCGAACAGGGCGAGCGCCTCGACGATGGCGAAGCCGAGGAACATGTAGGTACGGGTCAGACCCGCCGACTCGGGCTGCCGGGCGGTCGAGGTGATGTAGGCGGCGAACACGATGCCGACGCCGATACCGGGGCCGATCGCGGCGAGGCCGTAGCCGATGGAGCTGAGGCTACCGGTGACTCCAGCTGCGAGGTCCATCTGGGGATTCCTCCTGGTCTTCCCGCGTGACCTTCACGCGGACGTTTGTTGGTCGGTCGGTGGTACAGGGTGGTACTCAGCGCCGGGGCGCTGCGGAGCTCAGTGGACGGTCAGTGCTCGTCCGCGAGCGAGCTCTCGACGTAGCTCGCGGTCAGGATGACGAACACGTATGCCTGCAGGGCGGCGACGATCAGCTCGAAGAACGTCATGATGATCGCCATCGCCCAGGAGACGACGGACAGCGGCCGGAACAGCACCGTCTGCGCGTTCATCAGGGCGACGCCGCCCAGCGTGAACACCAGCAGCAGCAGGTGCCCGGCGAACATGTTGGCGAACAACCGGACCGCCAGCGTCACCGGGCGGGTCAGGAAGTTCTGCACGAACTCGATCGGGACGAGCAGGAAGTGCATCGGCCACGGCACGCCCGGCAGGATCAGCGTGTGCTTGATGTACCCGAAGAAGCCGTGCTTGCGGATCCCCACGTACAGGAACATCACGTAGGTGATCAGCGTCAGAAACGCCGGGAACGCGATGTGCGAGTTCGGCGAGATCTGCAGGAACGGCACGATGCCGAAGATGTTCATCGTGATGATGAACAGGAACAGCGTGGTCAGGTAGGGCGCGAACCGCAGGCCCTTCTTGGCGCCGATGACCTCGGAGGCGACACCGTCGCGGATGAAGCCGTACATCGACTCGGCCATCCACTGTGTCTTAGTAGGCACCAGCTTGGGCTTGCGGTAGGCCACGAGGAAGAACACGATAAGGATCGCGGCGGCCAACCAAGCCAGAAGCGTCACCTTTGTGACGGCTTGGCCGAGCCCTGGAACGAGACCCTCGAAGTCGAAGTCCTTGACGCCAGGAGGAAATTCACTGGCCAGGATCGCCGGCTCTCCAGCCACCGAACCACCCTTCGCTAACTGCTGCCAAGTCGTTTGACGATCAGGTAGATCGCCGCGGCTGCGCCGACCAACATGCCGACGATGAGCCCGATGTGGGAGGGGATCCCGAGCCACCAGTCGACAAGTCCACCGATCACCGCCCAGACGGCGACACCGCTGAGCAGATGGCCAGTGGCCATCCAGCCTGCTTCCATGCCCGAGGCGGCGCCGTCGGACTTGGTGGCAGGCTGCTTGCTGGTCATGATGGGCTTGACGGTATCAGCCGGTCAGCGGCGCGCCACATCGACCCCCGGTGATGGGACGCGGGGGTTACTCAACGGTTGGCGGTCGGCGTGGCCGAGGGGTCGGTCGCCGGCTCGACGTATGGGATCTTCGCGCGCCAGGTCCACACGGCCTGAGCCGCGGACCACGTTAGCGCAGCGGCGACGATCGCGAACCCCATCGGCACAAGCCCTAACCAGCCCGTTGCATTCAGCGCGATCATGAACACGCCGAGAAACAGGAACTTCACCACGTAAACGGTCAAACCGACCGGCAGTACGAGCCGCGGATTGACCCGGTCCGCCCACGCGATGGCCAGGCTGGACAGCACGTAGCTGGCCGCGACCAGCCCGACCCCGGCGGCCACCCCGGCCACCCCG
>Ga0164243_10009404_pt1 | contig 14233 bp, 13 predicted proteins | sample OricompcompostOP_FD_108781 | JGI IMG/M metagenome (GOLD analysis project Ga0164243, IMG submission 108781) | Organic Plus compost microbial communities from Emeryville, California, USA - Original compost - Organic plus compost (OP) | ecosystem: Engineered > Solid waste > Mixed feedstock >... | reverse complement strand
CGTCTTCACGGAATCGACCCGCCGCGCCCATTCGATCGCACGACGCCTGCGCACGGGGACCGTATGGGTCAACTGCTATCAAGTGCGCGATCTGCGCGCACCGATCGGGGGCCCGGGTTCCTCCGGCATCGGCCGAGAAGGCGGGGACTTCAGTCGCGAGTTCTTCACGGAGCCGCAGGCCGTGTTCCTGGCGACCGACCTCGACTGAGCCGCGCGATTCCCAGGCATCCGACGCCCACCGATCATCACCTCGGCGCCTCGGGAGCCTCATCGCGGGGCACGCTCCCGACATCCTCGATCGCGGCGCCCGCCGCACGATCCTCCACCGCGGCAGACGCCGCACGAAGTCCACCCGTCCGACAGAAGGGACACGCACAGTGCTCGCTGCCATCATGCGCACCGTCGATCAGCCGATCTCGATCGAGGAGGTCGAGCCGCTTCCCCCCGAGCCGGACGACATCGTCGTCGAAGTGGAGGCGGCCGGGGTGTGCCACAGCGACATCTCCGGCATCCGGGGGTACCTCGGACTGATCCCGCCCGCGATCATCGGCCACGAGGTCGCCGGAATCGTCCGCGAGGTCGGGCGTGACGTCCATGGATTCGCCCCGGGCGACCGCGTCATCGGGAGCCTCGTTCCCCAATGCGGCACGTGCTTCTGGTGCCTGAACGGCCAGACCCACTTGTGCGCCACGACCATGAGCGTGCGGGAGAAGGTGCGTGCGCACACGCAGGACGGCAAGCCCGTCACCGCCATGCTGGGCCTCGGCGCCTTCGCCGAGCAGATGACGATCGATCACCGCCTGGCGGTGAAAGTCGATTCCGGCCTGCCCGCCGAGCAGCTCGCGCTCATCGGCTGCGGGATTGCCACGGGAGCCGGATCCGCCATGTTCACCGCCGCGGTGCGCCCGGGCAGCTCCGTGGCGGTGATCGGATGCGGGGGAGTCGGCCAGTCCGCGATCCAGGGCGCCCGCATCGCCGGCGCCGCACAGATCATCGCCGTGGACCCGGTGCCCCTCAAGCGCGACCACGCTGTGCGCAACGGTGCGACGCACACGGTCGACCCGGCCGAGGGCAGCACGTCCGAGCAGGTGCATGCGCTCACGCACGGCCGGGGAGCGGATGTCTCGATCGAGGTCGTGGGCGTGCCCGGCACTGTGCTCGATGCGTATGCCAGCGCACGCCGCGGGGGGACCGTCGTGACCGTCGGCATCCCGGCGCCCGATACGACGATCAATCTTCCCGCCACCGACTTCTTCCGGGCCGAGAAGCGCGTCATCGGCTCGTACTACGGCTCGACGCAGGTGCGCACCGACTTCCAGAAGTTCGCCGATCTGGTGGCCGCCGGGCGATTCGACGCCGACGGTCTCATCACGCATCGCTATCGACTCGATCAGGTGCAGCAGGCGTTCGACGATCTGGAATCGGGAGAGGTCGTCCGCGGGGTCATCCGCTATGACTGAGCTCGCTGTCCACACCGAACGAGATCCTGCGCAGCAGGGCCTTCAGCCGTGCCGTCTCGGCAGGCGAGAGCGGCGAGCACAGCTCGCGGTGCACCGCCTCGGCCTTCGGCGTCAGCTCGGCGAGCAGGTCGAGGGCTGCGGGAGCCAGCCGGACGAGATTGCGTCGCCGGTCACGCTCGTCCGGGGCCACCAGGACGATCCCCTGCCGGCGCAGCCGGGAGATGACATCGGCGGCCGTGGAGGTGTCGAGCGAGGCGAGCGCGCTGACGGTCTTCTGGTCGAGCGCATCGCCGGCGAGCGCGCACAGGACCGCGTACTGGGTGGGCGTGGCAAGTCCCTGCACGATCGACGTCCACAGCCGCTGATGGCGCTGCTCGGCGCGGCGCAGCAGATGCGTCGGCGTCGTGGTCAAATCCAGCACGGGCGCGTCCGGTTCGCTGGGCGCGGTGAGCCGCAGCTCCGGCGCCTCCGCATACGCGACCATCGCCAGCAGGCGCACCAGATCGCTGCGCTCGGTCTCGGCCAGCCCGCTCAGCAGACGGTCCTGCACCTCCCGGACCTGTGCCGTGATGACCGGCAGGGCCACACGCGTCGGCGGAGTGAGCGCCAGTTCGCTGCGGCGGGCGTCATGCGGCGCCCGGGCCCGCTCGATCCAGCTGCCCGCCTGCAGACGCGAGATGATCTCGGCCGACGTGGACCTGTCCAGCGCGGCGATCTCCTCGACCATCGTCCGGCGGATTCCCGGGTACGCCGCGATCACCGTGAGGATCGCGTACTGGCCACCCGTGATCCCGGTGACGACGTGCTCGTTCCAGTGGACCGTGTGCAGCTGCTGGGTGCGCCGGATGAGGTGTCCGAGCGACGCCTCCAGTCGCGTGAACAGGGTGGGCGCCGCCTCCTGGACGGTGTGCTCCGGCGTCTGCATGACCTCGACGGCGTTCTCGTTCCCCTGCACGGTCTCGACGATAGCGGTCTTGGCGCCATCCTCGTCCGCCCGCTCTCGGTCCGCCGCGCCCGGCATCCATCTCCGACACCCCGACGTACCGACCCGATCACGAAAGGCATTGATTCATGAACACGCGCAGAAAGAACCGAGCCGTCCTCGGTGCGATCGCCCTGGCATCCGCCGCCGCCATCGCTCTGTCCGGCTGCTCCCGCAACGACGCACCGGGAAGCCAGCGCACCGCCGGCGCGAGTCCCGGTATCACCGACACGAGCATCACGCTCGGGATCACCACTCCGCTCAGCGGCACGACGGCTGGCCAGGGCACGTGCTCGGTCGCGGGTATCAAGGCCTACTTCGGAGCCAAGAACGAGCAGGGCGGCGTCGAGTTCGGCGACGGCAAGACCCGCACAGTGAAGCTCGAGACGCTCGACGATGCGTACGACCCCCAGAAGGCAAAGGGAAACTACGACCAGCTGAAGGGGAGCGTGTTCGCGATGGCGGCGGGGATCGGCACGCCGACCAACCGCGCCTACCGGGATGCGGCGATCGCGGACGAGGTCCCGCAGGTGCTGGTCATGACGGGCGACCCCATCTTCAGCGACCGCGCGCAGAGCCCGTGGCAGCTCGGCTTCGTCCCGACATACGTGAACGAGGGGGAGGCGTTCGGCGCGCTCCTGGCCAAGTCCAGCGGTCAGCACAAGGTCGCGGTGCTGTACCAGAACGACGACTACGGCAAGGGCTATCTCGAAGGCTTTCAGCGCGGGATCGAAGGCGCCGACAACGTCACGATCGTGAAGGAGAACACGTACGAAGCGGCGGACACGTCGATCGACGCCCAGGTCACCGAGCTCGCATCGACCGGGGCCGACGTCTTGCTGGCTGCCGTGCCGATCAACCCGCTCATGATCTCGGCGATGCAGAAGGCCCAGAGCCTCGGGTGGAAGCCGAGCTGGCTGCTCCCGTCCAACACCTCCAGCCCGTCGGTGATCCTGGACCCGGGACGGGCCTCTGCGTATCCCGGCGTGTACTCGGTCGCCTTCGCGAAAGACGTCACGTCGCCGGCGTACGCGAACGACGACGACGTCAAGACGTTCCTGTCCGACCTGAAGACGTATGCCGACTACCCGGACACCCCGCCGTTCCCGCACTGTGCATGGAGCTACATGATGGGCGCGACGCTCGACCAGGCGTTCCAGAAGATGAAGGCACCCACCCGTGAGGCGTTCATGGAGGCGCTGCGATCGGTCTCGGGCTTCCACGCGCCGCTGATGCTGCCGGGCACGGCTGTCGACACGACTCAGGACGGCCAGCCCGCCGTCTCGGCCGTCGTCGTGCAGAAGTTCAACGGGAGCGGATACGACACGGTCGACTCCTGGGAATGATCCGGTACCGGCCGTGAGCACCCATCAGGAAGACCTGCCCACCCCTCAAGGAAGGATCCCGACCATGAATCCCCGCTCTCTGCAGGACGTCATCGACAGCACCGACGATCTCGTCGCCCACTTCCGGGCGTCCAAGATCGGCAAGCACGTGTATCCCGTCGTGCCCGCCGAGTTCACGAACTGGATGAGCGAACAGCGCGCTTGGCGCACCGGGGTTGCGCTGTTCGACCAGACCCACCACATGGACAACTTCTTCATCAAGGGCCCGGACGCCCTCAGGCTGATCTCTGACACGGGGATCGGCTCGGTCGCGAACTTCGACGTCGACCGCGCGAAGCAGTTCACGACGACGGCCCCCGACGGCCACGTGATCGGCGACGGGATCATGTTCCGTGAGTCGGACGAGGAGTTCACGTTCGTGGGCCGGGCGCCGACCGTGAACTGGCTCACCTACACGGCGCAGGCCCGCGGGTACGACGTCGAGACGCTCATCGACCGCCGATCGCCGTCGCGTCCGCGCGGTCCCGTTTCCCGCGAGCTGTTCCGGTTCGAAGTGCAGGGCCCGCTCGCATGGACGGTGCTCGAGAAGCTCAATGGCGGGCCGATCCAGGAATCCCGCTTCTTCCGCATGGGCCACATCGCGATCGACGGGATGCGAGTGCGCACTCTCCGTCACGGTGTGGCCGGGCAGCCGGGACTCGAGCTGTGGGGACCGTATGTCGACCACGACCGCGTGCAGGATGCGATCCTCGCCGCGGGAGAGGAGTTCGGGATCCTCAGCGTCGGCTCCCGGGCGTACCCCTCGGTCAGCGGCGAGGTGGGCTGGATCCCGTCACCGGTTCCCGCGATCTACACCCACGACGATCTCGCAGGATATCGCCAGTGGCTCGGCGCCGAGAGCTTCGAGGCGGTCGGCTCGATCACCGGCAGCTTCGAATCCGATCGGATCGAGGACTACTACCTGACGCCGTGGGATCTCGGATACGGGAGGTTCGTGAAGTTCGACCACGACTTCGTGGGACGCGATGCGCTGGAGAAGATCGATCCGGACGCGCAGCGGCGCAAAGTGACGCTCGAGTGGAACGCGGAGGACATCGGACGGGTGATGGCGGCATTGTTCGATCCGGATGCGCCGTCGTACAAGTTCTTCGACCTGCCGAACGCGACCTACGGCACCGCGAACTACGACGATGTACGGGATGCCGCGGGCCGGCACATCGGATTCTCGACCTACACGTCCTATTCGTACAACGAACGACGCGCGCTGTCGCTGGCGATCCTCGATCCCGGGATCGACATCGGCACGGAGGTCGAACTGGTCTGGGGTGAGCCGAACGGGGGACGGGGCCTGGTCGTCCTCGAGCCGCACGAGCAGACCAGGATCCGCGCCGTCGTCCGCCCGGCCCCGTACTCCGCCGACACGCGTGCGTCGTACGAAGGCGCCGGTCGCTGGCGCAACGTCGCCGTGTGATCCGGTAGCAGGAGACCGCCCCCGGCCTGCCCCGCCTCTCGGCAGGGCCGGGGGCGGTCGGTCGTGACGCGACTGCTCAGGTCGCGTCGCCGAGGAGCACGGCGGCGCCTTCCTCCGCAGCATCCGACGAATGCGTGTCGATCCGACCGAGCACTTTGCGCCCGAGCATGACGGCGATCGTGGCGATGAGAACGGACGCCGCCGCGAAGTAGTAGGGGATCGAGCCGTTGAAGGCATGCCACAGCGCCGCGGCGATCGGCGGCGCGATCGCACCGCCGATGAACCGGACGGCCGAGTAGGCCGAGGAGGCGACCGAACGCGGCAGGTCCGTGGCCTCCATGACGGCCTCCGTCAGCACCGTGTTCATGATCCCCAGCAGCAGGCCGCCCACGACGATGCACACCACGAGCGCAGTGGCGGAGGCGACCAATACGCCCGCCACGACGAGATCGGCGGCAAGCAGCGGGAGGACTATGAACATCACGGTCGTGCGGGGCATCCGGTGCAGCATCATCGGCGCGACCCACACGCTCGTGATCGCGAGCGCGACGCCCCAGCCGAAGAACGTCAGGCCTATCCCCATCGCCGAGAAGCCCAAGACGAACGGGGAGAACGCCAGCAGGACGAAGAAGCCGATGTTGTAGAACAGGGCCGCGACGGCGAGGATCGCCAGAGCCGGTATCCGCAATGCCCGGAACGGTGCCGACAGCGGCATCGGCGCACGCTTCTCACCCTTCGTCCGCAAGAGGACGAGGACCGCGATGAAAGCGATCGCCATCAGGACGACGACCCCGAAGAAGGGCCCGCGCCAGCTGACCTCGCCCAGCAGGCCGCCCAGCAGCGGCCCCACCGCGATGCCGAGACCCAACGCGGCCTCGTAGAGGATGATCGCCGCTTCGCTCCCGCCTGAGGCGGCCCCGACGATCGTGGCCAGTGCCGTCGAGATGAACAGCGCGTTGCCCAATCCCCAGCCGGCGCGGAAGCCGATGATCGCGTCGACGCTTCCGCTCAGCGCGCACAGCAGCGAGAACGCCACGATGAACGCGAGACCGGTCAGGAGGGTCGCCTTCGCCCCGATGCGGCTGGAGACCCAGCTCGTGATGAGCATCGCGGCACCCGTCACGAGCAAGTAGCTCGTGAACAGCAGTTCGGTCTGCACGGCGTCCGCTTGCAGAGACGCCGCGATGGCGGGAAGGATCGGGTCGACCAGGCCGATCCCCATGAAGGCCACGACGCATGCGAAGGCGACGGCCCACACCTGCAGCGGCTGGCGCCAGATCGATCCGGATGCGGACGCAGATGTCATCGAGTATCTCCTCGCGGGTTCGTGTGGGCTTTCAAGATGCGTGCAGCGTGGGCCAGGACATCCCATTCGTCGTCGCTCACGTCGGCGAACAACGGGGCCAGCGCGTCCCTGAGCTCGATCCGCCACGCGGCGAGTTCCTCGAGCCCGAGGGGCGTGATCGCGATCACGGTCGCCCGGGAGTCGGACGGATCATGCTCGCGGGTGACCAGGCCCGCCTCGGCGAGCTGGCCGACCAGGCGTGTCATCCCGGGCTGCGTGGCCCGGCACGCCTTGGCGAGCTCGCCCAGCCGCATCGCCCCGTCCGACTTCAGGATGCTCAGGGCCCGCCATTGCGTCGAAGGAGCGTCGTTCCTCGTCTGCAGCGTCGCCAGCCGGGTCAGGGCGTGCGCCGCCGTCACGAGTTCGAAGATGTCGTCAGCACGCCGCATCCTTCAAGTATATATCCCAGGTATATAACCGGGGCATCGTCCAAGCGGCTGGGCGGCGCGTGCAGAACTCCGTCATTTCGAGTGGCCGACGCTCGCAGACGACGTCGCTGCGGCGCCCGAAGCACGGATCGACGGAGTTCTGCGCACGACGAGGGTGTCCGGGTGAGGGGGCGTTCTCGATCAACGGCGGATCGACGCGATCCGAGACGTCAGCTGGTGGGCGTGGGCGAGAAGCGTCCGACCCAGTTCCGGCATCCGGTCGGGGCCGAAGCGGAACTCGACGCCGTTGAGGCTGAGCGCCCACTGTGGGTGTCCCTCCCGAGTGAACACCGCCGCGCCGATCCCATAGCTCCCCTCCACGATGAGGCCGGGATTGACGGAGTATCCGCGTTCGGTCGTCTCGCGGAGGCGGCGGCGAAGTCGCGCCTCACTGTGGGAGTGCCCCCACCTGGTCTCCAGCTCGGGATGCCGCTCCAGATACGCGTCCACATCGTGAGGCGGAAGGAACGCGAGGATCGCGAGACCGGCCGACGCGACCCCGAGCGGGAATCGCACGCCCTCGTGCAGCACGAACGAGCGGATGGGGAAGCTACCCTCCTCGTGCACGAGGCACACCGTCTCGTCGCCCCGTCGCACCGACAGGAACGCGCTCTCCTCGGTGCGGACGGCGAGCGAGCGCACGATGTCCCGCGCGATCTCGGTCACGTCGTACCGGGCAGCGGCCACAGTCCCCATCAGGTAGAGCTCTGGGCCCGGCATCCAGGTCCCCGTCCGCTCGTCGTGGTCGACGAGGCCCTCGTGCCGCAAGGCCCTGAGCAGTCGGTACGTCGTCGGCCGCGTGAGCTCCGCCTGACGAGCGAGATCGCCGACGGCGATCCCGGCCGCACCCGCCGCCGTGACCAGCCGCAGGAGGACGGCCGCGCGGGCTATCGCCTGAGCGCCCGGAACGACGGCCCTGGTGTCCACATCATGAACAGTAGGGCGTGGTTCATCCACATGGCAAACACCTGTGGTGCTGGCCGCGTCCCGGCGGGAGACCATGGAGGCGCGGTGGCGAGCGACGAGGCGAGAGCCGGGCACGGCGCCCGCCCCGACGGGGGATGCCGACGACGAGGAGGTCGCGAGTGATCGACAAGCAGGTGGCCAGCGCGGCTCAGGCGGTGGCCGACATCCCCGATTCGGCGACGATCGCCGTCGGCGGGTTCGGCCTGAGCGGCAATCCGATGGCGTTGATCGAGGCACTGCTGGCCCAGGGGACGAGCGACCTGTCGATCATCTCCAACAACTGCGGGGTGGATGACTGGGGGCTGGGCATCCTTCTGACCCATCGGCGCATCCGGAAGATGACGTCTTCCTATGTGGGGGAGAACAAGGAGTTCGAGCGGCAGTTCCTCGACGGTGACCTCGAGCTCGAGCTGACGCCGCAGGGCACCCTCGCGGAGAAGCTGCGGGCGGGAGGTGCGGGGATCGCCGCGTTCTACACCCCGACCGGAGTGGGCACGCAGGTCGCCGACGGGGGTCTGCCGCGCCGCTACGACCGGAACGGCGGCGTCGCCGTGGCGTCCCCCGCGAAGGAGACCCGGACCTTCACGGTCGCCGGCCGCGAGCGCGAGTTCGTGCTCGAGGAGGGCATCGTCGCCGACTTCGCGCTCGTCCACGCTGTGCGCGGCGACAGACACGGGAACCTCGTGTTCAACAAGGCGGCACGGAACTTCAACCCCCTCGCCGCCATGAGCGGACGTGTGTGCATCGCCCAGGTCGAGGAGCTCGTGGAGCCCGGCCGGATCGACCCGGATGCCGTGCATCTGCCGGGAATCTACGTGCACCGGATCGTCGAGGTCGGTCCGGGCATCGAAAAGCGCATCGAGCGGCGTACCGTCGCCGCGCCGGTGGAAGGAGCATGACGTGGCGCTGAACCGCAACCAGATGGCCGCGCGGGCCGCGCAAGAGCTTCCGGACGGGGCGTACGTGAACCTCGGCATAGGCCTGCCGACGCTCGTCCCCAACCATGTGCCGGATGGCGTGACGGTCGTCCTCCAGTCCGAGAACGGCATTCTCGGGGTGGGGCCCTACCCGCGGGAGGACGACGTGGACCCGGACCTCATCAACGCCGGCAAGGAGACGGTGACGGTGCTGCCCGGTGCCGCGTTCTTCGACTCGGCCACGAGCTTCGGCATGATCCGGGGAGGCAAGATCGACATCGCCGTCCTCGGCGCGATGCAGGTGTCGCAGACCGGAGACCTGGCCAACTGGATGATCCCCGGCAAGATGGTCAAGGGACCGGGCGGCGCGATGGACCTGGTGCACGGTGCCGGGAGAGTCATCGTGCTGATGGAGCATGTCGCGAAGGACGGCTCCCCGAAGATCGTGCGGGAGTGCTCTCTGCCCTTGACCGGGAGACGAGTGGTCGATCGGATCATCACCGATATCGCCGTGATCGATGTCACGCATGCAGGCCTCATGCTCGTCGAGACCGCGCCCGGCGTCTCGGTGGAAGACGTGCGGGAGGCTACGGAGCCGGAGCTCACGGTCGCCGCAGACCTTAAGGTGGGGGCATGAACAGGGACGACGTCGTCATCGTGGGGGCCGCCCGCACGCCGCAGGGCCGCCTCAACGGACAGCTGGCGGGTCTCACGGCGGTCCAGCTGGGAAGCGCTGCGATCGCGGGAGCCCTTCAGAAGAGCGGTGTTCCCGCCGACGCGGCCGACGCCGTGCTCGTGGGGCAGGTCCTCCCCGCCGGCGCCGGCCAGAACCCGGCCCGGCAGGCGGCGATCGGCGCCGGCATTCCATGGACCGTGCATGCCGGCTCGGTCAACAAGGTGTGCCTGTCGGGGCTCACGGCCGTGATCGACGCGGCACGCATGCTGAGGCTCGGGGATGCCACGGTGGTCGTGGCCGCCGGCATGGAATCGATGACGCGTGCCCCGCATCTGCTCACGGGGTCGCGTCAGGGCTGGTCGTACGGCTCGGTCGAAGTGCTCGACCACATGGCGTACGACGGTCTGACCGATGCGTACGACCGGGAGAGCATGGGGGCCTCCACGGAGCGGCTCAACGCCGCCTACGAGGTGACGCGGGAACAGCAGGACGCCGTAGCGGCCCGGTCGCACCAGCGCGCCGCGGCCGCCTGGGACGCGGGGGTCTTCGATGCCGAGATCGTCCCGGTGTCGATTCCGCAGCGCCGCGGTGGGCCGGTCGCCGTGACACGCGACGAAGGAATCCGGCCGGACACGACGCCCGAGTCGCTCGCGGCGCTTCGTCCCGCCTTCGCGGAAGGCGGGTCGATCACGGCCGGCAATTCGTCGCAGATCTCCGACGGGGCCTCCGCGGTGATCGTGACGACGCGGTCCCACGCCGACGCGAACGGATGGGACGTCCTGGCCGTCGTCGGCGCCTCGGGCCAGGTCGCGGGCCCGGACAATTCCCTTCACGCTCAACCGGCCGCCGCCATCCGGAAGGCTCTGCACAAGCAGGGCATCGGAGTGGAGGGGCTCGACGTGGTCGAGATCAACGAGGCGTTCGGGGCGGTCGTCGCGCGGTCGCAGCGAGAGCTCGGTCTGCCCGACGACGTCGTGAACGTCCACGGGGGCGGGATCGCGATCGGGCATCCGATCGGTGCCAGCGGAAACCGGCTCGTCGTGCACGCGGTGCACGAGCTGGTCCGCCGCGGCGGGGGAACAGCGGCGGTCGCGCTCTGCGGCGGCGGCGGCCAGGGAGACGCCCTGATCCTCACGCGCTGAGCCGCGGCCGGTTCAGGAGTCGAGCCGCCGCTTCAGGTACTTCTGCTCGTGGCCTGAGACCGGCGAGTCGGCCGGTGCGAGGTGGCCCCGGCTCGCCCGTCGGACGTCCACGATCGATCCGATAGCGAGGGCGAGCGTGATCCCCCAGCTGAGCCACGCGAGCGCCGTGCGCCAGGTGAAACGCTCTCCCTCGCGGAGGGCTCGCAAGAGGGACATGCCGCCGGTCACCGCCGCGATGATGCCTGTGCCGAAGACGTACTTGCGCATCCGACAACGCTAGCGCGATCGACGCGCGCCGTCTTCCCCCGGGAGAGCCGCCGGGGGCGCTGTTAGCCTGAGGACACCCGCGAAACGAAGGCAGGCGCTGATATGACCCATGCAGAACTCGTCGTCGTGGCAAACCGGTTGCCCGTGGACCGGGACGACGACGGGGGCTGGCGTCAGTCGCCGGGTGGCCTGGTCGCGGCGCTCGAGCCGCTCATGCGCAGAGCCGATGGGGCATGGGTGGGATGGCCCGGTCAGCCGGGCGTCGAGCTCGGCGCGTTCGACTTCGACGGCATGCGCCTGATCCCGGTCGCGCTGTCGGAAGACGAGGTGGCCGAGTACTACGAGGGATTCTCCAACGGGACGATCTGGCCGCTGTACCACGACGTCATCGCGCCGCCGCAGTACCGGCGGGAGTGGTGGAACGCCTATGTCGAGGTCAATCGCCGATTCGCCGACGCGGCGGTTCACGCGGCGGGGCCGGACGCCACGGTGTGGGTGCAGGACTATCAGCTGCAGCTCGTGCCCCAGATGATCCGGCAGCGACGGCCGGATGTCACGATCGGATACTTCCACCACATTCCGTTTCCGGCATACGGCCTCTTTGCACAGCTGCCGTGGCGGCGCCAGGTGATCGAGGGCCTGCTCGGCGCCGACGTCATCGGTTTCCAGCGCACGGCCGACGCGAGCAACTTCGCCCGGGCCGTGCATCGCCAGCTTCGCTTCGAGACGCGGGCCAGCGGCATCCGGATCCCGCAGGAGGACGGGTCGACGCGGGTCGCTCTCGCCAAGGCGTTCCCGATCTCGATCGACGCCGCCTCCTACGTGGAGCTGGCCCAGCGTGAGGACATCCGCCGGCGGGCGGCCGAGATCCGCGCAGAGCTGGGGAACCCGGCGAAGATCCTGCTCGGCGTGGACCGCCTCGACTACACCAAGGGGATCCGCCATCGGATGAAGGCCTTCGGCGAGCTCCTGGACGACGGCCGGCTCTCGGTCGAGCGCGCCACTCTCGTGCAGGTGGCCAGCCCCAGCCGTGAGCGCGTCGACGCGTACGTGCAGCTGCGCGACGAGATCGAACTCATGGTCGGCCGGATCAACGGCACGCACGACACGATCGAGCACACCGCGATCCGGTACCTGCATCAGGCGTTTCCGCGCGAGGAGATGGTCGCCCTGTATCTGGCGGCCGACGTGATGCTGGTGACCGCATTGCGGGACGGCATGAACCTCGTCGCGAAGGAGTACGTGGCCAGCCGCACCGACAACCGAGGGGTCCTCGTGCTCAGCGAGTTCACCGGCGCGGCCGACGAGCTGACCACGGCGCTGCGGATCAATCCGCACGACATCGAAGGCTTGAAGGAGGCGATCATGGACGCCGTGGAGATGACACCGGCCGAGCAGGGGCGGCGGATGCGGAAGCTGCGCCGTCGCGTCCAGGACCACGATGTGGAGGCGTGGTCTCACGACTTCCTCGCCGCCCTCGCGAACGCCCGGAAGGCGAACGCTTCGTGACGGCGGACGAGGCCCTCGCGCACTTGGCGCGAGCACGGCGCCTGCTGATAGCGCTCGATTTCGACGGAACTCTCTCGCCGCTGGAGAACGACCCGATGGCGGCCAGGATGCTGCCGGCCGCCCGCGCCGCCGTGACCGCGCTGACGTCCCTGCCGTGCACGTGGGTCGCGCTGGTGTCGGGCCGGAGCCTTTCCGATCTGCGCGTGATCGCCGAGCACCACGATGACTCGCCGATCCTGTTGGCCGGCTCTCACGGCGCCGAGTACTGGACGCCGTCGGCGGGCGTGATGGAACCCGACGACGACCCAGCCGACATCGTGCTGCGCGACCGCCTCCGCGCGGCGGCCGAGGATGCCGTGCGGGGCCTTCCTGGCGTGTTCATCGAACCGAAGACGTTCGGCTTCGGCGTCCACACCCGGCGCGCGTCGGAGGAGGACGCCCGCGCGGCCGGCGACGCCGTGGACGCGATCGTCGCTGCAGGAGCCCCGAACTGGCGGCGTCGCACAGGCCACAACATCGTCGAATACGCGTTCCGTGATGAGGGGAAGGACACCGCGGTCGCGCACCTGCGGGACCTCACGGAGGCCGACACGGTGCTGTTCGCCGGAGACGACGTGACCGACGAGGACGCGCTGCGGAGCCTGCGGTCCGGTGACGTCGGCGTCCACGTGGGGACGGGTCAGGCCACGGCCGCCACCGTGGTCGTCGCCGACATCCCCGCGTTCGCGCAGTTCCTGGCCGAGCTCGCGGACAGCCGGAGCCGAGAGGGCGGAATAGACTGCGACCATGCCTGAGTCCCCCCGCACGATCGACATCAAGCCACGCAGTCGTGTCGTCACCGACGGCATCGAGGCCACGACGTCGAGAGGGATGCTGCGGGGCGTCGGCATGGGTGACGGGGACTGGGACAAGCCGCAGATCGGCATCGCGTCGAGCTGGAACGAGATCACGCCCTGCAACCTGAGCCTGGACCGGCTCGCGCAGGGGGCGAAGCACGGCGTGCACGCCGGCGGCGGATACCCCCTGCAGTTCGGCACGATCTCGGTCTCCGACGGCATCTCCATGGGACACGAGGGCATGCACTTCTCGCTCGTCTCGCGAGAAGTGATCGCCGACTCCGTGGAGACCGTCGTGATGGCCGAGCGCCTGGACGGGACGGTACTGCTGGCCGGGTGCGACAAGTCGATACCGGGGATGCTGATGGCCAGCGCCCGGCTGGACCTTGCCAGCGTCTTCCTCTACGCCGGCTCGATCGCGCCCGGTTGGGTCAAGCTCTCGGACGGCACCGAGCGGGAGATCACGATCATCGACTCGTTCGAAGGCGTCGGGGCCTGCGTCGCGGGCCGGATGAGCCCCGAAGACCTGCGCCGCATCGAGTGCTCCTTCGCTCCCGGTGAAGGCGCGTGCGGCGGCATGTACACGGCGAACACGATGGCGTCCGTCGCCGAGGCACTGGGGCTGAGCCTGCCCGGTTCGGCGGCGCCGCCGTCGGCCGATCGCCGTCGCGACTGGTACGCCCGTCGCTCGGGAGAGGCGGTCGTCGAGCTTCTGCGTCAGGGCATCACGACGCGCGACATCCTCACGATCGAGGCGTTCGAGAACGCGATCGCCCTCGCGATGGCCCTGGGCGGGTCCACGAACGTCGTGCTGCACCTCCTGGCGATCGCGCACGAGGCCGACGTCGAGCTGAGCCTGCACGACTTCAACCGCATCGGCGCGAAGGT
>Ga0164243_10009403_pt1 | contig 14233 bp, 10 predicted proteins | sample OricompcompostOP_FD_108781 | JGI IMG/M metagenome (GOLD analysis project Ga0164243, IMG submission 108781) | Organic Plus compost microbial communities from Emeryville, California, USA - Original compost - Organic plus compost (OP) | ecosystem: Engineered > Solid waste > Mixed feedstock >... | reverse complement strand
GGTGTGGTATTGGCCATGACAGGATGGCTCCTCGTCGAAAGATGAACCAGATTCGGCGCATCCAGAACGGTCGATGTGCGGCGATTGTCGGGGGGAACGGTGGCATTGGCAACACTCTCGCCGGTCGAGTACGGTTTCGCCAGCATCTGTCGTTCTGACCATGAGGATCGCATCATGATCGCCCCCCACATCGCACGCTCCAGCGCCGGGCCCGGTTGCTTGCCGCTCCCTGCCGGCCGGATCGCCGTCGGGGAGCGCTAGACGGGCCGGATTCGTCCGGCCTGCTTCACCGGCGGCGATGCCCAACATCACCCGCGCAACGGATACCCTCAACGCTCCCCGTCAAGCCCATTGACTCGACGCCATCGTGCGATGGCGTCCTGCTGTGCTGGATCGCCGGGCGGGGCTCGGCGTGGGGAGACATGCCGTCATGCGTTCGATCCTGGCGAATCGCGCGTTCGTCCTGTTGTGGTGTGCGGGCCTTTTCTCGCAGCTGACCTGGTGGATGTTGCACACCGCCATGCTCGTGTTGGTGTTCGAGCGGACCGGTTCCGCCTTCGGCACCGGCCTCATCCCGGTGTTCTCCGCGCTGCCAACGGTTCTGCTCGGTGCGCTTGCCGGGCGGATCGTGGATGCGTACGACCGGCGGCGGGTGATGCAGCGCGGGGCGTTGGTCCTTGTCGCGTTGCTGCTCGTCGCGCTGCCGTTCGCCGATGCGGCGCCAGCATTCGGCCTGTACGCATTCATCGCGGTCCAGTCGGCCGTGATGACGGTGATGACGCCGGCCGAAAATGCCTTGTTGCCGGCGCTGGTGGAGTCCGCCCATCTGAAGACGGCCAACGCGCTGAACGTGCTCAATGATGGGATCGGGCGTATCGTCGGACCGGCGATCGGCGCGCCGTTGCTGGTCGCCTTCGGGCCGAGAGCGTTGGTCGTGGTGTCGCTTGGATTGACGGCGGTGACCTGGGGCCTCCTGACGGCGATGGGGGCATCCGGGCTGTCTGCTTCGCCGATGGAGGCGCAACCCGCCCGCCCCATCGCGTGGCGGCGTCCTGGAATCGGCGCGTCGTTCCGCGAGCAGGCAGCGATGGCACGGCGGATCGCGCTGGCGGGTGGTCCCTTGGCGGTGGCGGTTGGGGCATTCACCCTGTATATGGTCGCAGACGTGCCGTTCTCGGCGATCGTGCCCGCATTCTTCACCGATTCACTCCATGCAAGCACCGAGGAATTCGGGTTCATGCTCTCGTTGCGCGGGGTGGCAGGCATTCTCGGCGGCGTGTTGATCGTCTCCGCAGCCCGTCGCATCCAGGCGACCACCCTGCTGGCCGGCGGATTGCTGACGTACGGGTTCGCGATCGGCGTGCAGGGGATCATCAATTCGTTCTGGCCAGGGCTGTGGTTCCTGGTCCTGGTCGGCCCGGCGGCGGCGGCAATCCAGACCGGGATGAACACGTTGCTGCAGGAAGCCTCGCCGGATCGTGAGCGCGGACGAGTCTTTGCCCTGGTTGGCGTGCTGGCCGGGATCGTGACCATCGCCATGAGCGTCAGCGCCGGGGCCCTGGCCGACACGATCGGCACGCGGCCGATCGTCGTGGCCTCCGGCCTCCTGCAAATCCTGCCGGCCATGCTGATCCTGCGGCGGTTTCCCCGGCAAGACGTCGCGCCGAAGGTTGTGTGATTCACGCGCCGCCCGGCTTCGACCTGACTTGGCAAGAACCCCGTAGCGGACCAGACAAGCTGGCCCGCTACGGGGTTCTGCGGTGCTGGCTGTCTCAGGCTATGCGTTCGGGTGGACCATGATCTCGCCAGCCTCCAGCGCTCCGGCTTCCACCACGAGGCCGGCCGCGCCGCCGCGCAGCGGATGGGCATCGTCGGTTGCCTCCAGCGTGACGCCTGCCACGGTGCCGCGCAGGTGATTGCCCTCCACGGTCAATGCGAACTCGTAGGACATATCGACCTCCCAGCCGACGGGCGCTTCCGCGAGGACGATGCGCTCGTTGACACACTTCACGAGCTGGGCCGTCCCGCCCTTCGCCAGCACAAGCGCGTAGTAGCGCCGCATTCCACCGATCCGCGCCGCGACGCCGGCCGAATCCGCCAATGGGATGCTGGCCGTCGTGCTGATCGTGTAGTCGGTCCACGACTCGGAACCCTGGGCGATGAGGCCGGTGCCGCGGTTCTGGACGATGTGAAACTCCGGCCGGAAGCGATCTTCCCAGAGGTCCACGCCGTCTATCCAGGCCTCCTTCCACTGCACACCCCTGCCGCGTCCCTTGCGAAATGTCGTCTCCGGTGCGCCGCTCCAGCCCATCCGATCGAGGAGGAGCGTATCGCCCGCCTGGCCCTCGATTGCCAGACCAACCTGCTGGATCGGCTGGTTCGGGAGCACGGGAACCGTCCAGGAGAGCGTCGCATCGGTGCCTTGCGCGAGCGTCGCGCCGGGTGACGCCGTAATCTCCTGCAGGGCATCGTCCTCATCGTAAGCGCGGAGGACGAGCCTGGCGGTGAGCGGGCCCCGGTTCGTGGCCAGCGCGGCGACGTGGGTCTCCACGGTCTGGCCCGGATGCAGTGTTGGTGAGGCAACCAGGCGGTAGCCCCGCTGCCGGAAGACGGATGACTCTTCCGGCGCGAAGGTCGGGGTGGTGACGATCGCCTGATCACCGCCGAGGGTGATGGCCAGGCGCTCGTCCGAGTTCGCGATGACCGTGGCTGGGTCATCGGCGGTGAAGCCCTGTGTCGAGCCGGGGAGTGAGAAGTGGAAGCGGGCGCCGCCTTTCGGGGCGATCGCCTCCTGCCCGGCAAGGGCTCGGGCGGCGTTCACCAGGCGATAGGTCTCCTGGACGGCGTCGGAGATGCTGCGTCCGCCCTCGGCGGTGCTGAGGTAGAGCTTGTCCGCGACTGGGTCGCGCAGGTCTGGCACGTCGACGAAGGCGGCGAGGCCGTCGCGGATGCCGAGGATGGCGCCGACGTTGCCCGCATTGCAGTCGGTGTCCCAGCCTCCGGTGTTCACGATCATCTGCGAGCGGCGGAAATCGCCGTTGCCATGCACGAGCGCCATGATGATGAGCGCGTGGTTCGGCACCACATGGCAGTTGCCGGGGAACCGGTCGTAGCCATAGGATGCCCCGATCTTCGCGCGGGTGGCGTACCAATCGTCGTTCGTCGCGTGCCACTCGCGTACATCATGGATCAACCGGGCAATGGTCGAATCGGCCGGGATGAGGCGCACCGCCGTGTCGAGCAGGGCATTCATGTCGCGTTCGACGAAGGCCTGCGCCTCCAGCGCGGCGATCACCTGCGCGCCATGGATCGCCTCGCCGTCGTGGGAGACGCTCCCCGCGCGACGCGCCCAGTCTGCAGCCTTCTCGGGATCGCCGGGGAAGAGCATCGCCCAGCCATCGATGAAGATCTGGGCGCCGATCTGCTCGGCGACGGTCGTGCCATTCAGCGCGATGGAGCCGGATTCCGGGGCGCGGATGCCATCCTGCAGGCGGAGGAAGGCCGTGTGCTCGGTGGACACGCCCATCCCGCCCCACCAGAGCACGGTGCGGCGGTCGATCAGGTAGTTCAGCCAGGCGTCGCCGATCTGGGCCGGAGTCAGGTTCGGATCGAACCCGTTGTCCTCCAGCGCGCGCGGGAAGGTGAAGGTTCCGGCGATATCGTCGTCGGTGACGACGAGCGGCACGGTGAACCGTTCGTGAACGTAGCGATCGACCTCGCCCAATTCCGCCAGAATCTTCTCGTGGGTCCAGCCTTCGAAGGGCCGCCCGAGGTAGACCCCGATGATCTTGCCGAGCACCCCGGCGTAGACACGTTCCAGATACGCCGGAGATCCAGGATCGGCGGCGGCAACGGGGGACGGGATCATGGAGAAGGCTCCTGTCTCGGCGGCATGATGCGTATAACCCGCGTCATCGTAGAGGGCCTGGAGCCACGGCGCAAGACCGGTACAGGGCGGGGGTGCGCCGGGCCCTGATGGTCGATCATCCGCCGAGCCACGCTCTTCATCCTGGCCCGTCGAGGCCGCTCACCCGGAGGCGGCCTCGACCGCAACCGTGATGGCCGCCACGCCGGAGCAGGCGCCGGCTATCGCTGATGGGGTTCCAGGATGAGTTCTAGAAGGAGAAGTCCAGACTGTAGCGCCCGGTGTTGCTCCAGGGCACCACGTATTCGGAATAGATCACCAGGTTCAGGACCAGCAATCCGACGAAGATCGCCACCTGTACCCATGGGAGCCACTTTGCGGGGAACCACGAACGGATACCCAGCATCATCAGGATCGCGCCCGCCGTGATGACGGGAAAGAAGTAGCGTGCCTGGGTCAGGGCAAAGGTCAGTCCGAACTGGAGAATCGCGAAGTAGGCCAGCACGCACGAGAGCCCGAGCGTGACCAGGGCCACGACCTGCCATCGCTCGATCGCAAGGGTGCTGTCCGTCTTCGCGGCAAGGGCAGCGGCCTCCTCGTCGGTTTCGGCCGCGAGGATTGGTTGTTGCGCGCGCCAGAAGCGGATGGCGTAGACCCCCAGCCCGATCACGCCGAAGAGGGCGATCCAGAACAGAATCCGCAGCAGGGTGTCGCTGAGCGGGATCAACCGCCAGCCGAAATCGCCCCAGGTCTCGCCCCACCGCGCCCAGAAGAAGCGCCGGTTGGAAAGCTGGCTCCAGATCGTCGGATGTTGCCCGTCCCGGTAGTTCCACCACTGGAGCTGCTGAATCTGGGGCAGGGCCGTGAAGTTGCCGTAGGTCGTCCACATGTAGAGGTACCACGGCCAGACCAGCAGGGCCGCCGTGATCGCGGCGAGCGCGCCCTTCGGGATCCATTGCCGCCAGTTCCGCCAGCCGAGACCAACGATCATGGCGAAGGCGATGATGAGGCCCGCCGTGGCCGATGTGTTCTTGGAGAGCATGGCGAGGCCGTACAGAAAACCGATCAGGATCACATTCCAGAGCGGGAACCGTTTCTTCAGGCCGAGCATCACCAGCCAGATCACGCCGCTGGTAAAGGCGATGGCGAGGATGTCGTTGTTGAGCATCGCCGCTTCATAGGAGATCTGGGGCTGGAACGCGACGAACGTGGGCACGGTGAAGGCGAGAAAACGGTCGTTCGGAAACAATGCCCGTACAGCAAGGTATGAGAAGAGGACTGTCAGGACGCCAAAGGGGATTGCCGCCAGCCGCAGGAGATAGAGCTGGCTGGTGAGGGACCATCCGTCGGAGAGCCAGTAGAGCGGCGTCATGACGACATAATAGAGCGGCGGGTGATTTGCCGTGTAAATCCAGCCGTTCGGCCCGATCTTGTAGTCCGGGGGCAGGTTCTGGAGGTAGCACGGCTCGGTGCATTGGGGCAGCGAGCAGAAGTTCCAGTCGTCGGTGACGAACTGGCAGTACTTCCAGAGCTTCGCCGGCATGCGGTCAGCCGTATCGGTGCCATCGGCCTGGTAGGCAGCCTGCCATTCCTGCAGATCCGGGATCACCGGCATCCGATGCTCGGTTGCGACGATCTCGAGATAGGAGTAATGGGCGACCTCGTCGTGACCGGAGAACGGGACGTGGATGAAGGCGATCGCGATACCTTTCGCCACGAAGATCGCCAGCAGGATGGTGAGGAACTTCTTCTCCACGCTGGCGGCCAGCAACGCGGCCCACGCCCGGGCGAGCCAGTGCGGGCGGGCGGGTGTGGCGCCGGCCAGGGCAGGGTCGCTGCGCTCGGCGCGGGGCGCGGGCAGCGGCAGACGTTCGCCCGCCGTTGCCGCTGTCGCAATGCCGGTGGTTGCGTCGACCCTGGTCGACGGCTGGAGGCTCCCCTGTCCCTGCATGCCCCGATCCTGCTCCCGTGATCCCCGGTCCGCCCTGGGCGCGGCATCGATCTCCGCGCGCGGCTGGCCGGTACCGCCGGAGCCCGAGCCGATCGGACTCCCCAAAGCCGTGAGGACGATACCGCACCCGCCCGCGATAACGCTACCCAGGGGCGCGGGCGGTTCACCGCGATCAGCGAGGCCTTCCAACGGCGACGCCAAAAACCCGGTCGAGCCAGTCACGCAGCTCGTCGGTGAGATCCACGTCCGCAAGGGCGTCGCGCGCGAGCCATCGCGCCCCATGATCGAGGGCAGGCAGGGCGTCGCCCGCGTCCGCTGGCTCCGCGAAATAGACGAGATCGATGTGCTGGTGCCCCGGCCCGATGTCTTCCAGCTGAATGCCCTGGGGCAGGACCAACTGGCGAGGCTGTCCTGGATGGTCGGCGGGCAAGCCCCGTTCGCCGCGCAACCGGATGCGGAGGCCCGTCTCTTCCCATACCTCCCGGATCGCGGCATCATCAGGAAGCTCGTTCGGCTCGATGTGGCCCCCTGGCGGCAGCCACCGGCCCAGCTTTCGGTGCCAGTGCAGGATGACGTGGTCGCGACAGGTCACGAAGACGGCGACGGTGAAGTCGCGGGTCAGTCCGGGCTCGCTCATGGACGATCGGCCGGACGGGAATCGGCGGCCTCGTCGCCGGGCGGAGCCAGCCAGGCTGCCTCGGCGACCGCCCTCCAGGATACGCGCTCGCTGGAATCGGGATCGGGCGATGGGGCCGAAGGCGCGGGGCGCGGCGGTGTGGCAGTGTTCGAGGGGGCCGGATGCGGGCGAGTGCTGCTGGTGGCGAGAAAGCCGGAGGGACGCACGTTTGCAGTCCAGCCATCCCAGATGCCGGCACCGGATGTGGGCGTCATCGTTGGCTGCGGGCCTGCCTCACCCGCCGCGCCCGGCCATTGCGGTACGGAAGACTCGGTTGGCGCTTCAACCGTCCAGGCGGCGTCCGATGCGCGCGTCGGGGCCTCCGCCACGGGACGGGCGGCCATCCAGCCAGCCATTGGCGGTGCGGCGGCAGGTGCCGGGCGCGGGGCATCCTGCTGCAGGATGCCCCGCGCCCGGCACCTGCCGGCGATAGCGGCATGCACGATGAGCAGGGCGAGCCAGGCAAGGCCGATGCGCCCGATCCAGAGCCGGTCCGGCGCGAGGATGAGATTGACCAGGAAGAGCGCCGGGATCGCGGCGAGCAGGATCGAGGCATGGAGCCGGAGAAACCCTGCCCCGCCCCACCATGCGGCATCTGCGGGCAGCCAACCCGTCAACCTTCCATGCTTCCGGGCGGAGGCGTGGTCGGGACGCGATTGGCGTGGTGGCGGTGCCGGAGTCTGCGGCGCTTGCATGGCAGGCAGGGACCCTGTGTCGACGGGGATGATCCCGGTGGCTATGACGTCAGCATCGATAATATCCGCTCGATGGCGTCCTTGTCCCGGGCAACAAGGTCCCGGACAGCATCTTCGAGGTCCGTTCCGTCGCTTCGCTGGGTGCGCCATGCCTCGGGCGGCAGGGCCTTGAGGGTCGAGAGGGTGGTGCCCCGGGCGGTGCCGAACTGGGAGATCAGCATCGCGGTGGAGTCCGCCTCCGTCTCCAGGCCGGTGATGGGCGGCGGCGCTTCGTCGCTGGTGCGCGGGAAGTCGGCGGTCCGTTCCTTCAACCATTGGCTGAACGTCAGCTCGTGGTCCCGCATTGCGGAGACCACCTGCCGGATCGACTCGCCGCCATGGTCGGCGCTGAGCCTGGCTTCCGGCAAGGGGCGTACGCGAAGATTGAGCTCGCGATAGGTACCGATCAACTGATCGATGTACGCGGCGGCATCGGTCGATGGGGCGGCGGCTGGCTCGGTCATGCGTCGTCCTTTCCAAGATGGCGAGGTTCCAGCGCGATCGTGCGCCACCGGAACGCAGTGGAGACACCCCTCGCAGAAACGAAGCCATCCACGCGCCGTCCGGAAGCCGGTGCGGGGGCATGGAGGTTGCAGGTGCGTTCATACGCAGCCCAACCAACCCTTTGGGGCGGGATCAACGATTGTGAAAAGTGCTACAATCAGGGCAAGAAATTCCGGGTTGTGCGCTTCATCAGCGCCGGGCGTTCTTGATCGCGACGCTCGTGGTCGTTCGGGCCGAGACGAGCAATCCGGTGTGCGTGCTCCGGATCGCGCGCCTTGCGAACCGGCCCATTCCCCTCGCTCCGTTTCGTGGTTATGCTGGACAGGCACATCGCGTCGTGCTCGTCCAGTTCGTTCAGGGTCCCCCTGGTCGAGGTACGCTCATGTCCCAGCCCGCCCCCGCCAAGAACACCCGCGATTCCATCCGTGGCGTCACGCCAATGCATTGCCCAATCTGCGGTCAGGCACTCGGGAATGTCATCATCCGCGATCTCGGCGGGATCACCGCATCGACGATCTGGCAGCTGCACGCCGGGGAATGCCCGGAGCACGGGTGGTTCCAGACCGAATTCGTCTCGCGTCCGCCCCGCGAGATCTTCGCGGTGACGCGCCCCTTTGGTGCCGCCCGTCGCGTGATTCTCAATGGCCGCGAATACTATTCGTTCTCGACCGCCTGGAATGACCTCGCTGCCGAGGAGAAGCGCAAGCCGGTCAACCCGCTGGATGCCCGCTACTGGGCCACGCGCCCGGTCGCTTCGGACCAGGCCATCGCCTGATCTGCGGACATCCGCTCCTCCGTCGAGTACGCACGCACGACCACCGTCCGCCCCGCCCGGCAGACGGTGGTTATGTGTCGGCCATGCAACCAACGGGTCCGCACGCTCTTGGGGGCGGCCGGCGCGCGGCGGAACCGTCCAGCAGAAGTGTCCGTTTTCTCCATGCGATACGATCGCCCCGGCGCCATGCAGACGGCGCCGGGGCGATTCACGAGGGCGTTCGGGTACAGTTAGGCAACAGGTACAGGCGTGATCCGATTGGGGATGGCCGATGTGGGATCGAGGCCGGATCGCGGCGAGGCAGGCCGGCTCGCTTCGGATGGGGCTGACAGGGGAGCAAGGGCAGACATGAGTTCGACGGCGACAACCGGAACGCCGCGCCCGCCCGCTCCGGGCGATCAGGGCGGCGTCCCCAATGGGCAGTGGCGGGGAATCACGCCGCTCTCCCTCTTCCTGATCCTCATCCTGGTGTGGGTGATGATCCAGATCCAGATCGTGCTGGTCCTGGGGCTGCTCGCACTGTTGCTGGGCACGATCCTCGAAGGCCCGGTCTCGCTCCTGCAGCGGCGACACATGCCCCGCCCGGCCGCCATTGCCGCGGTGTACGTGGCGCTGATCGGCGGGTTGGCGCTCTTCACCTTTGCGATCGCGCCGACGGTTGCCGATCAGACCGCGACCTTCCGTGAAGAGGCGCCCGGGAAGCTGCGGGACCTCGAAGCGAACTGGAAGGGAAGCTCCAACCCGATCCTCAGCGGCATCGGCGACCGCCTGCTGCTCGATGCGATCGACGTGCTGGAGTCACCGCCCGGCGAGATGAAGGTTTCGCCGGATGCCGCCCAACAAATCCTGCCCGTGGTGACCTCCATCGGGTCGGTGATCGTCTCGCTGGTCAGCCTGCTCGTCATCACATTCTACTACCTGCTGGAGAAGGCCTTCCTCAAACGGGTGATCCTCGACCAGATCACCAATATCCAGCGGCGGGAGCGGGTCGCCAGGGTCTGGAACGACGTCGAGCGGAAGGTCGGCGGCTGGATGCGCGGCCAGCTGGTGCTATGCCTGATCATCGGCTCGATCGCCACGATCAGCTACGGGATCATCGGCCTGCCGTTCTGGCCCCTGCTTGGTCTCTGGGCGGGGCTTACCGAGTTCTTCCCCATTGTGGGGCCGTGGATCGGCGGTGTCCCCGCCGTGATCCTCGCGCTGACCGTCGGCTGGAAGCAGGCGCTCATCACCGGCGGCATCATTTTCATGATGCAGACACTGGAAAACTGGTTCCTCGTCCCCCGGGTGATGAAGGGCGCGGTCGGCCTCACGCCGCTGACCGTGTTCGTGGCAATTCTCGCCGGCCAGCAGTTCCTTGGCGTGGTGGGAGCCATTCTGGCGATCCCCGTCGCCGCGACAATCCAGGTGATCCTCAGCGACTACCTGGCCGGACGGATTGTCGAACACCCGGACGAGGGGCCGATGCCCAGTGGTTGGCGCTGGATGCTCACTCGCGGCGGTTTGCGCGATACCTTGGGGGATGGCCACGAAGCGCAGGGCTCACCCCATGGCGGGCCGAATGTCCAGGCCCAGGGCGCGCCGTCGGTGGGGAGAGCCGTTCCTGGCGAGGGACACGGCGATCGGCTCCGGGCGGAACCGCAGAGCGTTCAGGGCGCCCCGACCTTGACCACCGAAGCCGCTGGCGATGCTCCGCATTCGTCGTTCAGCTGGCGGCGGGCCGAGGAGCCTCCCGCGCACCCGGACGCAGGGAATGGAACATCTCCGGATGGTCCTTCCGCGCCGGACCGCACGACCACCCCGCGTGGATAGCGATGGCCGTTCCATCGCGCGATCGTGGCGGCGATCCGATCCCTCCCCATCCATTCGCGCCGAATGGCATATCACAACCGTCACCAAGGATGGTGGTTCCTCCATATTATTCCGTCGATGGGGCGAACGGCGGGCCGCTCTGCTCATTCCGGGGGTTGCTGACCCGTGCTCGGCGGGCCGCTCCGCTTTGTGGATGCCGTGCCCGAGGGATTTGCCGGGCCGGTCTGCCTGATCGGCCCGGGGGCCGGCAATCCGGCCCTCGCGGCCATCCGCTCCCAGGCCGGCCTTCCGCCCGCCACGGAGCCAGCATGGAATCGATGCGATCGGCGCGACCGACCGCGCCTGGTGAGCCGTACGCGGCGTCGCATGGCGGGCATCGTGCGTAGTCCTGCCCGAACGATCAGGCCGGGAGCAGATGGGCAGACGCTCCATCGACCGGCGACAATCGGAGGGAGGGGGCGATTGGTGCGTCCCCGTTTTCCATGCACGAGAGAGAGGCGTCCGTGACCGATACCACACCCGGCTCCGCGAATCCGATCAAGGTCAGCATCCAGGTCCAGCCCCAGCACGCGAGCTACGAGCAGCAGCGTGCGGCATGGGTGGCTGCCGACGAGCTGGGCGTGGATGTGATCTTCAACTGGGATCATTTCTATCCGCTCAGCGGCGATCCCGATGGAAAGCATTTCGAGGCCTATACCCTGCTGGCGGCGATGGCAGAGGTGACGGAGCGCGCGATGATCGCCCCGCTGGTCACCTGCAACTCCTATCGCAACCCGAATCTGCTGGCCGATATGGCGCGCACGATCGATCACATCTCCGGCGGCCGGTTCATCCTCGGCATCGGGTCGGGCTGGTTCGAGAAGGACTACAACGAGTACGGATACGAGTTCGGCACGGCAGCCAGCCGCCTGCAGGCCCTGAAGCGCGACCTCCCCATCATCGAGGCGCGGTTCGCGAAGCTGAATCCAGGGCCGGTGAATGGCCACATTCCGGTGCTGATCGGTGGCGGGGGCGAGAAGGTGACGCTCCGCCTGGTGGCGAAGCACGCCGATATCTGGCATGGCTTTGGCGATCTGGAAACCGCCACACGCAAGAGCGCAATCCTGAACGAGTGGTGTGCGAAGGAGGGCCGCGACCCGAATGAAATCGAGCGGTCGGTCGGGATCTCCCCGCAGACGCAGAAGGATCTCGACGGGTTCATCGCGCAGGGCATCACCCACTTCACGACGAACGCGAGCGGGCCTGACTATGACTTCGGCTTCCTGCGTGAGCTGATCCAGTGGCGAGACAGCCGAAGCGTCTAGCCCAACGTCCAGCATGGTCGATGTGGCCATGGTGCCGATCCGCCGGGAACGGGGAATTGAGCGCCCGTCTGCTCCCAGGGACCAGCCTCGTGTCGGTCCATCGATCGCGAGACGAAGGGTCAGCGTCTGCTGTCGTCCGACGCTGACCCTTCATCGTCTGCGGCACGGCCCATGCGCCGCAGAAGGGTCGATTCGCAACGCCGCCCCACCCGCAGCAGGAGCCGCCGATGACCGTCCCGCCGTCGCCACGTCGTCCCATCACCATTGCCTTGCAGGTCGGACAGCAGCACTCGTCCTATGCCGACAACCGGCAGGTGTGGCTCGATGCCGAGGAACTGGGCGTGGACGTGATCTACGACTGGGATCACCTGATCCCGCCCACGGGCGACCCTGCTGGTCGGCACCTGGAGGGCTATACCCTGCTGGCAGCGATGGCCGAGGTGACCAGCCGGCCGCGTATCGGGTGCCTCGTGACGTGCGATGCCTTCCGCAATGCGGATCTGCTCGCGGACATGGCGCGGACGATCGACCACATCTCCGCCGGCCGCTTCGTGCTGGGGATCGGCGCGGGTTGGAACGACGCCGAGTTTCGTGAGTACGGGTATCCCTTCGGCTCGTCCCGCCAGCGTCTCGCCGATCTCGAATCCTCCCTCCAGCGCATCGTCGCACGCATGCAACGGCTCAATCCGCCGCCGGTGCAGGAGAAGATCCCGATCCTGATCGGCGGCTCCGGCGAGCAGGTGATGCTGGGGATCGTCGCCAGGCACGCCGACATCTGGCACCTCTTCGGGGACGCCGATACCGCCCGCCGCAAGGCAGAGGCGCTGGAACGATGGTGTGAGCGGGTTGGGCGTGATCCGGCGACGATCGAGCGCTCGATCGACCTGCGCCCGGAGGTGCATGCCGACCTGGACGCCTTCGTCGCCCTCGGTTTCACGCAGTTCACCGTCGCCCAGACCTGGCCGGGATTCGATTCTGGCTATCTGCGTGAGGTGCTGCAGTGGCGGGATGCCCTTCGGAGCTCGCTCGAAGGGCATCCCGCATCCTGATCAGCGGCCGTCGGTCCCGGCAGAGATCGAGAAAGTCTTGCCGAATGCCGACACCCCGTCCACCGTCAGCGGTACGAGTGAGGCGGGCGGCTCCCCGGTTGGCTGAACGGTGCGTGATTCGGCATCCGGTTTCAGCCCCAGCAATGCCCGCACGGCGAGCAATCCTGCTCCCGCCGCCCAGGCTTGCGGGATGCAGCTGACCGGATAGTTCACCGGCGGCCGACCCGGCAGTTGCGGAAAGCCGCAGTAGAGTTCGGCAAGGCGTTGCTTCGGCGCGAATGTGCTCAGGTCGACGAGGCCCCGTGCCAGCGTAGCGGCCTGCTCGGGGAAGCCGTATGCGGCAAGGCCCGCCATCGCGAGGCTGCTGTCATGCGGCCAGATGGAGCCGTTGTGATAGCTCAGGGGATTGTAGGTCGCCGTCGACGTGGCCAGCGTGCGCACGCCCCAGCCGCAGTTCAGCTCCGGTGAGAGGAGTATCGCCGCGACCCGCGCGGCGCGCTCCGGTGACGGCAGGCCGCAGAAGAGCAGGTGGCCCGGATTCGAACTGATGGCATCCACCGGACGCTTCTGGCCGTCGAGCGCCTGGGCGTAGAACCCGGCATCCTCCATCCAGTAGCGATCCTCGACCGTTGTTCGCACGCGCTCGGCCTTCGCCGCGAGTTCGTCCGCCCAGGTGGCATCACCCCGGCGGCGGACGGCCTCGGCGAGGCCGGCGTAGGCGGCGTAGAGGTAGCCTTGCACCTCGGCCAGCGCGATCGGCCCCTTGACCTCGCGGCCATCGGCGAAGTGGAGCGAGTCGAAGCTGTCCTTCCAGCCCTGCTGCGTGATATGGACGGCGTCGTTGGCCTTTGCCCCGAACTCGAGCAGACCATCGCCGTCAAGGTCTCCACGCGTCTCGATCCACTCCAGCGCCCGCCTCACGTTCGGCAGGAGCTCGTCATAGAGCGCGTCATCGTCATGCCAGCGGTCGTACTCGGCGAAGGTCATCACGAAGAGCGGCGTCGAATCGACCGAGCCGAAGTAGGGCGAGTGCGGCGCCTGACCGCTGCGCGCCATATCCCCGTAGCGCATCTCGTGGGGGATCTTGCCTGGCTCCTCCTCCCGCCAGGGGTCGTCCTTCGTCCCCTGCAAGGCGGCCAGGACACGGAGCGTGGAGGCTGCGCGATCTGGATAGACGTGCATCGTCTGCAGCGCCACGATCAGGCTGTCTCGGCCGAAGGGGGCGATGAACCAGGGGATGCCCGCCGCCGGGATGTCTCCTTCCGGGAACGAGGTGTAGAGCAGCGCGAGGTCGGCATCGCACTGGTGGACGAAGGCATCCAGTGCGGAATCGGCGGAGGTGATGCGGAGGCGTGGCCGGAACGCCGGGTTCTCGCCGTCCGTGGGCGCGGCGACCAGCGGCGCACCAGCCGGCTTCGGCACGATCGTCAGCTCTACCGTCGCCGACTCGCCGTGCGCGAGGCTCAGCGGCCAGGAGAGCGCGACGTCCCCACCGCTTTCCAGGTCGAAGGATGTCTCGATGGTACCCGGCGCGGGATCGAGCGTGACGCTCGTGGCGAGACG
>Ga0164243_10009402_pt1 | contig 14233 bp, 10 predicted proteins | sample OricompcompostOP_FD_108781 | JGI IMG/M metagenome (GOLD analysis project Ga0164243, IMG submission 108781) | Organic Plus compost microbial communities from Emeryville, California, USA - Original compost - Organic plus compost (OP) | ecosystem: Engineered > Solid waste > Mixed feedstock >... | reverse complement strand
TCGACCGCGAGAACGCCTCCCGCTTCGGGGTGATCCAGGCCAACGTCGAAGGCCGCGACCTGGTCGGCTTCGTCGAGGAGGCTAGAGCCGCCGTCGCCCGCGACGTGAAGCTGCCGATGGGCTACCGCCTGTCCTGGGGCGGCGCCTTCGAGAACCAGCAGCGCGCCGCCGCCCGGCTGGCCGCCGTTGTGCCCGTGGCGCTCGGCCTGATCTTCCTGGTGGTGTTCCTGACCCTGGGCTCGCTGCGCCAGACCGCTCTGATCGTCGCCAACATCCCCTTCGCGGTGGTTGGGGGCCTTTTGTCCCTGTGGGTCTCGGGCGAGTACCTGTCCGTGCCCGCCTCGGTCGGCTTCATCGCCCTCCTGGGGATCGCGGTGCTCAACGGCCTGGTGCTGGTCTCCTACTTCAATCACCTGGCCGCCGAGGGGCGTCCGATCGACTTCGTGGTGACCGAAGGCGCGCGGCGGCGGCTGCGGCCGGTGCTGATGACCGCCTCGATCACCGCGGTGGGCCTGGCGCCCCTGCTGTTCGCGACCGGCCCCGGGTCCGAGATCCAGCGCCCGCTGGCGGTGGTGGTGGTCGGCGGGCTGGTGACTTCGACCGCCCTGACCCTGGTGCTGCTGCCCATCCTGTACCGCCGCTTCGGCGTCGCCCGGCCGAAGGCCGCCGCGCCCGCCCTGAAGGAACGCGCTGCGTGAAACCCTCGCTTTTCCTCTCCGTCGCGGCCCTGGCGCTGGCCGCCGCTTCGCCTTCGGCCGCGGCGACCTGGGACGCGGCCTTCGCCGCGGCCCTGCCCCCGGAGCCGGCCGCCCGCGCCGCCGTGGACGCCCACCCCGACGTCGACACCGCCCGGGCCCGCCTCGACCTCGCCCGCGCGCAGGGGCGCGAACTGGCGGCAGGCCCCCACGAGTTCACCGTGGGCGGCTACGCCTCGAACCGCCAGGTCCGCAACGACATGGGCTATCAGGAGTTCGGCCTCGACGTGTCGCGGGCCATTCGCCTGCCGGGCAAGGCCGCGCTCGACCGTGCGGCCGGGACCGCCGGGGTGAAAGCCGCCGAGGACATGGTCGACGACGCCCGCCACCAGACCGGCCTCGCCTTGTCCGACGCCTGGTACGCCTGGATCGAGGCGTCGAGCGTGCTGGACCTGGACCGTCAGACCGAGGAGTCGCTCCGGCGCGACGTCGCCGCCCTGCAGCGCCGCGTCGAGTTGCAGGACGCCGCCGTCGTGGAGCTCGAGCAGGTGCAGGCGGCGCTCGCCGTGGCTTCGACGCGCCGCGCCCAGAGCGAAGGGCAATACGAAGCCGCGCGGCTGGTGCTGATGCGCCAGTTTCCCAACCTGCCGATCCCGGCGCAGCGGCCGGACCTGCCGCCCCCGCCGGCGCTCGATCCGGTCGCTTCCGAGTGGCCGCAGATCACCGTCGACCACAGCCACGAGATCGCCATCGCCCGTTTCCAGGCCGAGCAGGCCGAGGCGCTGGCCAGCCGCGCCCGGCTCGACCGCCGGGCCGACCCGACCGTGGGCGTGCGGGCCCTCAGCGAGTTCGACGGCCGGGAGAAGAGCCTTGGCGTCTTCTTCTCCATGCCCATCGGCGGCGCGCGCCGCAGCGCCATCGCCGACGCCGAGGCCGCGCGGGCCACCGCCGCCCGCGTGAATCTGGCCAAGATCCAGCGCGAGTCCCGGGCGCTCGGCGAATACAACGCCGCCAATTCCGAGGCCACGCGGGCGGCCTGGCGCAGCGCCGCCTCGGCGGTCGAGGCAAGCGACGCCGCCGCCAGGCGCATCACCCGCGGGTTCGAGCTGGGCGAGCTCGACCTCGCCGCCATGCTGCTGGCCAACCGACAGGTCTACGACGCACGGCGCGCCGAGATCGCCGCCCGCACCGCCGCCTGGCGCGCCGTCACCCACCTGCGCCTCGACGCCCACGACCTCTGGCACGACGATTAGGGCTTCCGATTCATTATCCGCTCATCCCGGCGGAGTTGGGATTGCGCCATCCTGACAAGCGCCCTCACCCCGCCCCCGCTCCAGCCGCGCCAGGTCGGCCGGCGTGTCCACGTCGGCCAGTACGCCGAGGTTCTCGGTGGCGATCTCCGCCAGCCGTCCGCCCAGCCCCTCCAGCACCCGCCGCGCCCCCTCGTCGCCGCGCAGGCTCATGAGGGCGGGAAACAGGGCGCGGGCGAAGGCGACGGGGTGGCCGCGCCGTCCCTCGTAGACCGGGGCCGCGGCCAGGGCGCCGACGGCGAGCGCCTGGACTAGCCTCAGCGGGATTTCCGCTGAGATTCCAGGCATGTCGCCCAGGAAGATCATCGCTCCTTCGGCCTCGGGCGGCAGGGCGGCGAGCCCGGTCTTCAGCGAAGCGGAAAGGCCCTCTGCGTGGTCGGCGGCATGCGCGATCCGCAACCCTCGACCCGCCCCGCGGGCGACCGCCTCCACCGCGGCGGCCTCGGCCCCGGTGACCAGCACCGTCGCGTTCGGCGCCGCCGCCAGCGCCGCGTCGAGCGCCCATAGCAGGAGCGGGCGTCCCCGGAACGGCGCGATCAGCTTGCCGCCGCCGAAGCGGCGGGCCGAGCCCGCCGCCAGCACCACGGCATGGACGCCGCTCACGCCCGCGACCGCACCGGCTCCGCCGCGGAGGCCGCCGGCGCGGCCCAGGTGCGCCGGGCCTCGCGGGCGCGGAAGGCGGCGATCACCTCGCCCAGCACCGCCACGGCGATCTCGTAGGGGGAGCGTCCGCCGAGCTCCAGTCCCATCGGCGCCTTCAGTTTCAGGATGTCGGCCTCGTCCAGGCCCGCGGCCTTCAGCCGGCCGATCCGCTCCGGGATGCGGCGGCGGCTGCCCAGCACGCCCACGTAGGCGGCCGGCGAGGGCAGGGCGGCGAGAAGGGCCGCGTGGTCGATCTCCAGGTCGTGGCTGGCCACCGCCACGGCGGTCCAGCCGTCGAGGGCGAGGCCGGCCAGCGCTTCGCCGGCGTCCTCGCGCAGGTAGGCGTCGAGCGTCAGCGGCGGGGGCGCGGCCGGACCCTTGGGCCGGATCAGGACCGTCCGCATCTGGGCGTCGGCGGCCAGGCGGGCGATGGCGAGCGCGATGGGATCGCCGCCGATCACCGCCAGCCGGGGCGGCGGGTCGAAGCGGCGGAACACCGCCCCGCCGGCCGCGCCCGCGGGCGCCGGCCCGGCCGCGGCGGCCTCGAACGCGGCCTTCAGCGCAGGGGGAAGTGGGGAGGCGTCCTCGCCCTCGGCCAGGCAGGCCTGGTCCTCGCCGTCGGAGAGCCACAGCGCCGGACGACGCGCCGCGGCCAAGGCGACCAGGCGGCGGGCGGCGGGGCTGGCGCCGTCGATCCGCTCGGCCATGCATTCGATGCGCGAGCCGCACAACAGGCGGATGTCGGGCGGGCCGCCGCGGCCGTAGACCAGCCGGCGGGCCGCGCCGTCCGCCGCCACCGCCTCGGCGTTCAGCGCCACGTCGCCCTCGACGCAGCCGCCCGACAGGAAGCCCGCCCGCGCCTCGCCCGCGAACAGCATCTGGGCGCCGAGGCCGAGCGGCGTCGCGCCTTCCGCGGCGTAGAGCGTGACCATGACCGCGGGCTCGCCCCGGCGCAGGGCCGCCGCGAGCCCGGGGCGCACGTCGGCGGCCATGCCGTAGACCGGCCAGTCGCTGGGATGGGTCATCGATCCTCCCTCAGCCCGCGAACGGCTCAGGCGGTCTTCAGCGTCGCCGGATCGATCGGCAGGCTGCGGATGCGCTTGCCGGTCGCCTTGAAGATGGCGTTGCACAGCGCCGGGATCACCGGCGGCAACGCCGGCTCGCCCAGGCCCGTCGGCGGGTTGTCGGTCAGGACGAAGTGCACGTCGACCGGCGGCGCCGAAGCCATGCGCATCAGCGGGTACTGGCCGAAGTTGGCCTGCTGGGTGCGGCCCTCGGCGAAGGTGATCTTTTGGCCGAGCGCCTGGGCGATGCCGTCGAGCACCGAGCCCTGCACCTGGTTCTCGGCCCCGCTCGGATTGATGATGGTCGAGCCCACGTCGCCCACCGCCCAGACCTTGTGCACCTTCACCTGGCCGCTCGGATCGACGCTCGCCTCGACCACCTCGGCGAAATAGCCCAGGTGGCTGAAGAAGTGGGCGATGCCCAGGGCGTGGCCGGGCGGAAGCTGGCGCTTGCCCCAGCCGGCGCGCTCGGCGGCGGTCTTCAGCACCGTCGCCATCCGGCCGGAGTCGTAGCCGTCGCGGGTGTTCTTCTCGCCGAAGATGCGCGGCTCGCCCAGCAGCGCGAGCTGGAACTCCAGCGGGTCCTTGCCGGCTGCGTGCGCCAGCTCGTCGACGAACGACTGGAACGCGAACGACAGGGCGTTGGACCTGGGCGCGCGCATCGGTCCCGTGGGAACCTGGGTCGGGATCAGCGAGGCGTCGAGCCTGTAGTTCTCGACGAACCGGGCCGGGAACTCGGTCGGAGCGCATTCGGCGGCGGAGATGAATTTGCCGTCGGCGCCGAACGACACGAAGTGGTTCTTCCAGGCGACGATCTTGCCCGAGGCGTCCAGGCCCGCCTTCAGCCGGTGGTAGCCGCCCGGCCGGTACATGTCGTGGCGCATGTCGTCCTCGCGCGACCACAGCAGCTTCACCGGCACGCCCGCCTGGCGCGAGATGGCCGCCGCTTCGACCATGTAGTCGTTGGACAGCCGCCGCCCGAAGCCGCCGCCGCAGCGGATCATGTGGATGGTGATGTCCTCGGGCTTCACCGCCAGCGTCTTGGCGACGAGCTGTCGGCCCGGCTCCGGAAGCTGGGTCGGGGCCCAGATCTCCAGCTTGCCGTCGGCGCTCCAGCGCACGGTGCAGTTCTGCGGCTCCAGCGGCTGGTGGCTGACGAAGGGATAGCCGTAGTCCGCCTCCACCACCTTGGCCGCCCTCGACAGGGCCGCGTCCGCGTCGCCGTCGGTGCGGATGTTCATGTGCGGCGGCTGGGTCATCAGCTCGGCCGCCTTGGCCGCATAGCCGTCGGTGCTGTCCTGGGCGAACGCACCCTCGTCCCATTTAACCGCGAGCTTCTGGCGCGCCGTGTTGGCGTGCCACCAGGTGTCGCCGATGATCGCCACGCCGCTCGACAGGCCGCCCAGGTCTTTGCCCCCCTCGATCATGAAGGCGTCCCGGATCCCGGGCATCGCCTTGATCTCGTCGAGGTTGGCTTCCATGCAGCGGCCGTAGAACACCGGGCACTTCTGGAACACCGCGTACTTCATGCCGGGCACGGTCACGTCGATGCCGAAGCTCGGCTTGCCGGTGACGATGGCCGGGTTGTCGATGTTCGAGACGGGCTTGCCGATGATGCGGAAGGTCTTGGGGTCCTTCAGCGCGACGGTCTCCAGCTTGGGCGCCGGAACCTTGGCGGCCTTTTCGGCCAGGGCGCCGTAGCCCAGGGTGCGGCCGGTCGGCGTATGGCGGACCAAGCCCGGGGCGGTCGCGCACTCGGCCGCGGGGACGTTCCAGGTCTGGGCCGCGGCCTCGATCAGCATCTGGCGGCCGGCCGCGCCCACGCGGCGCAGCGGGTCCCAGTTGGTGGGCGTGGAGGTCGAGCCCCCCGCCACCTGCCGGCCGTAGGCGACAGGGTCGTTGTCGGCCATGACGATGCGGACGTCCTTCCAGTCGGCGTCCAGCTCCTCGGCGATCAGCATGGGCAGCATGGTCTTGATGCCCTGGCCGCATTCCGGGTTCTTGGCCACGATGGTGACGATCCCGTCCGTCGCGATCCGGACGTAGGCGTTCAGGGCGGGGCCGGGGGCCGCAGGGGCGCCCGCCTGCGCCGCCTGGGCGATTCCCGGCAGCTTGGCAGACAGGAACAGGCCGCCGCCGGCGGCGGCGCCGGCGCGCAGGAACATCCGGCGAGACAGGCGCGGGGCCTTTTGGGGAGCGGAACGGAAGGGCGCGTTCATGGGATCAGGCCTCCGTCGTCGCCACGCCCGCCGCCTTCTTGATGGCGGCGCGGATGCGGTTGTAGGTGGCGCAGCGGCAGATGTTGCCGTTCATCGCCTGGTCGATCTCGGCGTCGGTGGGCTTGGGCGTCCGTTGCAGCAGGGCGGTGGCGCTCATGATCTGGCCCGCCTGGCAGTAGCCGCACTGCATGACGTCGACCTCCATCCAGGCGGCCTGGACCTTGGCCCCTATGGGCGTGTCGCCGATCCCTTCGATGGTGGTGACCTTGCGCCCGCCCACCCGGGAGACCGGGGTCTGGCACGAGCGGACCGGGTTTCCGTCCAGGTGGACGGTGCAGGCGCCGCAGAAGGCGGCGCCGCAGCCGAACTTGGCGCCCTTCATGTCGAGCACGTCGCGCAGCACCCACAAGAGGGGCATGTTCTCCGGCACGTCGACCGTATGGGTCTTGCCGTTGATGGTGAGCGTATAGGCCATCGCGCGTTTCCCCGTGCGCCCGCCGCGACCCGACGGCGGCCGCGAGGGCGCTCGGAAAGGGAGGCTACGCCCGCCCGGCCGCCCCTGCAATCGCCGGCTGCATCCACACACGTTTGGTTGTCATCGCCGCAACCGGCGTGAAGCGCTCTTGCAATCAAACCGCCAGAATGACACCCGAGAAGCGAAGCTTTCCGCCTCCAGCGAGTCGTTCATGCGCCTTCCCCTGTTCGCCGCGGCCGCCTTTGCGCCCCTGGTCCTGGCCGCCGCCCCGGCGCACGCGCTCGACATCACGTCGGAACGGAAGGAGCCGGTGGCCACCTCCGCCTCGGGGGACGTCAACATCACGACGGCGGGTTCGATCTCGCCGGCGGCCGGACCGGCGCTGACCCTGGACAGCAACAACGCCGTCTCGAACGCGGGGATCATCGGCCTCAACAACGTCTCCAACAGCACGGCTGTGGTGATCCAGGGCGGCCGGACCGGCAGCTTCATCAACAGCGGCACCATCTCGAACATCGAGGACTTCAACCCCAAGGACGACAACAACGACGGGGTGTTCGAGGCGCCGCTGGCGTCCGGCTCGGCGCGATTCGGCGTGCAGGTGACCGGGACCGGCGCCTTCACCGGGGTCTTCCGCAACACCGGCTCGATCTTCGTCGAGGGCAACGATTCCGCCGGCGTCCTTCTGGCGGCCCCGCTGCAGGGGACCTTGGAGGCGGGCGGCACCATCGGCGTGACCGGCGACCGCGCCTTCGGCATCCGCACCACCGCGCCGGTGAGCGGCGACATCACCGTGAGCGGGGCCGTGGCCACCTCGGGCCAGGCCTCGACCGCGGTCAGCGTGGGCGGCGACGTCGGCGGCGCCCTGCGCATCTATTCGGGCGTCTCCAGCAACGCCTACGCCACCGGCTCGCGGGCTCCGACGGACGACCTGCTCAGGAAAGCCCAGTCCACCCCGTCGGAAACCCAGCAGACCGGCCCGGCCGTGTCGGTCGAGGCGAACCTCGGCCAGGGCCTGTTCGTCGGTGCGGCTCCGGCGGGCACGGCCTCGGGCAGCACCGCCGACAACGACGGCGACGGCGTCGCGGACGGATCGGAAGGGGCCGGCTCGATCTCCGTCTTCGGCTCCGCTCCGGCGGTGCGCATCGGGGCGGCCGGGCGCGACGTGAACCTGGGGGCCTTCGGCGCCGGGGCGAACGCCTACGGCATGATCCTGCGGGGCTCGGTCGGCGCGACGGGCCTCTACGACGGCGTCTCCGCCACCGGCGTCCAGATCGGCGGCCTGGGCGGAGCGGCCAGGCTCGCCGGCGGCATGCGCGTCGTGGGCGTCGCCTCGGCCTCCGCCTACGAAGCCGACGCCACGGCCGTGCGGATCGGCGCCGGCGGCGTGGTCCCCGAACTGCGGATCGAGAACGGGATTTCCGCCACCATCCAGCGGTCCACCATCACCGCTCCGGCGACGGCCACGGCGACCGGCGTGCTGGTCGACGCCGGCGGCAGCCTCTCGACCCTCACCAACCTCGGCACCATCGCCGCCGCGGCCACCGGCCCGCAGGTGTCCGCCGCCGCGGTCGTGGACGCCAGCGGGACGCTTGCGACGGTCGACAACCAGGGCGTGATCAGCGCCACCCTGGCCCAGTCGACCAGCGGCGAGGCGCTGCACGGGCGCACGGTCGCCCTCGACCTGCGGGCGAACACCTCGGGCGTCTACCTGCGTCAGGCCGCCAATCCTTCGCCGATCCCGCTGTCGGCCACGGTCGACGCCGCCGGCGCGGTGACCGTGACAAGCACGACGCCGACCACGCCGGCCATCGTGGGCGACGTGCTGCTGGGTTCGGGCCCGAACAAGGTGGAGCTGCTGGCCGGCAGCATGACCGGCGCCCTGGACCTCGGCTCCGCGGCCTCGACCCTGACCATCGGCGGCGGCGCGAGCTACAGCGGCTTCCTGAGCCACAGCGGCGGGGCGCTGGCCATCGACGTGGCCGCGGGCTCGCTGAACAACACCAATCCGACGCCGCTGCAGGCGACTTCGCTGAACGTCGGCGGATCGAGCACCCTGACCTTCGCCGTCGATCCGGCGAACGGCCGCGCCTCGACCCTGGAGGTCAGCGGCCCGGCGACCATCGCCAACGGGGCCAAGATCGGGGTGAACCTGGTCTCGAACCTGACTTCGCCGCAGACCTTCGCCCTGGTGCGCTCGCCGCAGCTCAGCGTCGGCGGCCAGCTCAACTCGCTGCTGACCCAGTTCCCCTATGTCACCCTGGGCTCGCTCAGCCTGGACCAGGCCGCGGGCACGCTCAGCCTCAGCGTGCGCGCGCGCACGGCCGAGGAGATCGGGCTGAACGCGGGCCAGTCCGCGGCCCTGAACGCGGTCTACGCCGCCGTCGGCAACGATACGGCGGTGCAGGGCGCGATCTTCGGCCAGCTAGAGCGCTCCGGCTTCATCCGCCTCTACGACCAGATGCTGCCCGACTATGGCGGCGGCGTGTTCCGGCTGGCCTCGCTCGCCGCGCGCACCGCCGCGCAGGCGGGCGCGGAGCGGGGGCCGGGCGGCGCCTGGGTGACCCAGATGTCGCTCGGCTCGCAGCTCGACCGCAGCAGCGGGGTTCTGCCCTACCGGGGCCTGGGCTTCGGCCTGGCCGGCGGCCTCGACCGGCAAACCGGCATCGGGGCCATCGGCGTCACCACCTTGCTCTACAACGGCGAGGTTCGCACCCGCGGCCTGCCCGGCGACAGCCGCAACACCGCCTCGTCGATCCAGGCGGGCGTGACCTGGCGCGCCGACATGGGCGCGCTGCGCCTCGACGCCCAGGGGACCGGCGGCTACGTCCGCTATTCGATCCGCCGCCAGTTCATCGTCACCGACGAGAACGATGCGCCGGTGCTGACCCGCAACGCGCGGGCCCACGCCAACGGCTGGACCATGGCGGGCCGGCTAGGGGCCAGCTACCGCAAGGAGCTCGGACGGCTGTTCGTGCAGCCGCAGGCCCACGTCGACTACTTCCGCATGACCCAGGGCGCCTACACCGAGGAGGGCGGCGGCGGCGCCTTCGACCTGGCGGTGCAGAAGCGCACGGGCGACGAATTCTCCGGCAGCGCCTCGCTCCGCATCGGCGCGGTCTTCGGCAACGACTTCCAATGGCGGCCCGAGATCGAGGTCGGCTATCGCCAGCTGTTCTCCAGCGACCCGGGGATCACCACGGCCAGCTTCGCCGCGGGCGGCGAGACCTTCAACCTGGCCCCGGCCGAACTGGACGGCGGCGGCGCCTTCGCCCGCTTCGCCTTGACCGGCGGCGACGACCGCTTCGACTTCTCCGTGGGCCTCGGCGCCGAGACCCGCAGCGACTACGTCGAAGGCGACGTCAACGTCCGGGCGCGGTTCCTGTTCTGATCCCACCTCTCCGGCGGAAGAGGAGACGCACGCACCTCCAGACGATTGTGTCGGGATTGCGATAAGCTTGCCATGATTGCCGGGCATGGGGGCGTCATGCGCACAGCAGGCGATCCACGAGCCATGGCCCAGATCCTCATCGTCGACGACGACGTGGAGTTGCGGGACCAGACCGCAGCCTACCTCGCCGAACATGGCTACGCCGTGCAGACCGCCGGCCGCGCCGAGGAGATGGACCGGGTCTTCCTGGAGACCGACATCGAACTCGTGCTGCTCGACGTCATGCTGCCGGGCGAGGACGGCCTGTCGATCTGCCGACGGCTGGGCGCCTCCGGCGGCCCCGCCGTGATCATGCTGAGCGCGCTGGGCGACGAGATCGACCGGGTGCTGGGGCTGGAGCTGGGGGCCGACGACTACCTGCCCAAGCCGTGCAGCCCGCGCGAGCTGCTGGCCCGCGTCCGCGCCGTCCTGCGCCGCCGCGAGGCGCCGCCCGAGGAGCGGCGGCCGGTCGGCGGCTACGAATTCTCCGGCTATCGGCTCGACCTGGTGCGCCGCCAGCTCCATGGACCGAACGGGGTGGCCGTGCTGCTCACCTCCGGCGAATTCTCCCTGCTGCGGGCCTTCCTCGAGCGGCCTGGGCGGGTGTTGACCCGCGAACAGCTTCTCGAATACGCCCGCGGCGGCGACGCGGAGGTGTTCGACCGGGCGATCGACGTGCAGATCAGCCGGCTGCGGCGCAAGCTGGTCGCCTCCAGCGGGGACGCCCTCATCACCACCCTCAGGGGGGTCGGCTACATGCTCGACACGCGGGTGACGCAGATATGAAGCCGCAGCGGGGCGTCGGGGCGCCGATCGCCCTACAGCTCCTCGCGCTGCTGGCGGGCGGGCTGATCGTGGCCCAGCTCGCGACCATCGTGCTGGTCCTCGCCCTGCCGCCCCAGCCGCCGCAGGTCTACCGCCTGGGCGAGATCGCCGCCGCCCTGACCGGCGGACCGCTGCGGACCCGCGAGGGGCGCGTCCTGTCCCGCTCGCTGCATGCGGCCCCGCCCCTGGAGGTCGCGGCGCAGGCCGGCTTCCCCGAGCGCGACCGGCGTTTCCTGGCCGAGCTCGTCGGCGTGTCCGAGGCGGACGTGCGCTTCGAGCGGCGCCGGTCCTTGCCGCTGGTCGTCGCCGGCGCGCGGCTCGACCCGGGGCTGCGCCGGCAGCGCCAGAACCTGCTCGTCAACGTCGAGGGGCCGCCCCGGCCCTCCGAGGCCCCGCGCTTCGGCGTCATCGCCTATGAAGGCCGCGAGATCGGGCTCGGCGGCGACATGCGCCGGCCCTTCGTGTCGAGCATGCCGGTGGTGGGCGACTTCATCGCCGCCGTGCGCCAGCCGGGCGCCGACCGCTGGGTGGTGGTCGAGCCGGCCTCGCCCCCCTTCCTCAGCGACTGGCAGAGGCGGGTGCTGTTCTGGTTCGCGGGCTGCCTGCTGGTGCTCGCGCCGGTGGCCTATCTGTTCGCCCGCCGCATCACCGCGCCGATCCGCGCCTTCGCCCGGGCGGCCGAGCGCATCGGGCGCGACCCCACCGCGCCGCTGATCGAGCTGTCGGGCCCCGCCGAGATCGGCGTCGCCGCCCAGGCCATGAACGAGATGCAGGTTCGGCTGAAACGCTACGTGCAGGACCGCACCGCCTCCATCGCCGCGGTCAGCCACGACCTGCGCACGCCCCTGGCCCGCATGCGCTTCAAGTTGGAGAAGGCGCCGCCGGACCTGCGCGCCTCCCTTTCCCGCGACGTGGACCAGATGGAGGACATGGTGCGCGCGGTGCTGGAGTTCATCCGCGAGGGCAGCGAGCCGCGCCGCCGCGAGCGCATCGACCTGTTGTCGGTGCTGGAGTGCGTGGTCGACGACGCCGCCGCCGCCGGCGCCGAGGCCGAGATCGTCACCGGCGAGCCGGTGACGGTGGAGGCGGATTCGCTCGGCCTCTCGCGCCTGTTCGCGAACCTGGTGGAGAACGCCTCCAAATACGGCCGCCGGGCCCGCGTCAGCGTCCGGCGGGATGGCGGGGAGGGGTTGGTCGAGGTGTTCGACGAAGGGCCGGGCCTGCCCGACGCGGAGCTGGAGCGGGTGTTCCAGCCCTTCTACCGCGTGGAGCCCTCGCGCAACCGCCAGACCGGCGGCGTGGGCCTCGGCCTGGCCGTCGCCCGCTCCATCGCCCGCGCCCACGGCGGCGACGTGGTGCTCGCCCGCGGCGAGCCCGGGCTAGTGGCGAGGGTCCGTCTGCCCTGCGCGCCGGCGTGATCGGATCCGCCGCCCGCCCCGCGGGCGAGCTAGGCCAGCGGTCCAAGTGGCCGTCGAACAAATGATGCTTCTCCGGTAGGATGTCGAAGCCGCGCGCCCACATCGGCCGGAGCAGAACGTGGGGCTTTCCCAAGCCGACATCGAGCGCGTCCGCCTCCAGCTTCTGGAGGCCGCCCAGGACCCTGAAGCCTGGCCGTTGGCGCTGGGCGCCTACGCGGAAGCCTGCGGCGGCTACGCCGGGCAACTGATCGCCAGGGACGGCCAAAATCAGCCCCTGTTCCATCTGGTCACCCATGTCGATCCGGCCCTCTTGGTGATCGGGGAAGCGAGCGGGCTCGGCGATCTGGCCGCCAATCCGCGGCTTCGGATCGGGCAGCGCGCGCCCTTGCTCGAGCCGCGCGTGGACACTGCATTCGTCGATCCCGTTACGCGCAGCCGGTCGCGGACCTATGCCGAATTCTTCGACCGGTACGACCTGGCGTTCAATTGCCAGACCGTGCTGCACCGATCCGGGGATCTGCTGGTCCGCGCCTCGGTCTCACGGACCAGGTCCAAGGGGCCTTTCGAGGATGACGACATCGAAGTCTTCGCGGCCCTCGCCCCGTACCTCCAGGCGGCCCTGCGTCAGCAATTGCTCTCGGAGCAACGTGCGTTGGAGGGGGTCCTCCAGGCCGCCGAAGCGACCGACGCCGTGCTTCTCGTGCTGAGCCGGTCCGGGCGCGTCCTCGCCGCCTCGAACGCGGCCGCCAAGGTCCTCGTCCGCGACGCGCCCTTCACGGTCGTCGCGGGGCGCCTGCGCTTCGCGCCCGGCGGCGGAACGGCCGGCCTGCAGGCGGCCATTGGCCGTGCGCTCGACGCTTGGGCAGGCTGGCCTTTTCCGGAGCCGGAAACCGTCGTGGCGGATGCCGCCGGCCGCCGGTTCGCGCTCAGGGTGACGACCCTGAAACCCAAGGCCTTCAGCGTCGCCGCCGAACCGGCCGTACTGATCTGCAGCGTGGTTCCGACGGCGGCGTCCAACCGTATGAAGCTCATCGAAAGCTTGGACCTGACCCCGGCCGAGGCCAGTACGGCCGAATTCCTGGCCATGGGTCTTGCGCCCAAGGAGATCGCCGGGAAGCGGGGGCGTGTCCATCACCACGGTCCGTACCCAGATCCGAGCCATCTTCGGCAAGGTGGGCGTGCGGCGTCTCGCCGAACTGACGGTTCACCTTAACGGCTGAGGCGCATGGCGCCCCGGCGTGATTCGCATTTCCCCGCCGGGAAGAGGCGCGTCAGGTCCCGTCGGGTCGAGGGGCCCGCGCCGCACGCAGCATCAGCGCGCCTGAAGGCCGGGCCAGAAGGCTCGCCACGCTGATCGCCGTCAGCGCCGCCGCCGGCCAGCAGAGGGGGCAGTGGTCGAGCAGGCCGCGCTCGCCGCAGATCGGGCCCAGCGCCTGGGCCCTCGCCCACATGTCCGCGCCGATGACCGCCCACAGCGCAACCGCCGAAAGGCCGGAGGCGAAACCGAAGATATGGCGCGGGTTTGGGTCGAACGCTGGACGCATGGGCTCACCCTCGGGAACACGCGTCCTTTTGGCCTCAGTAGGACCCCGTAGCCTTGATCCCGGTCAAGGCGACGCTTCGTGGATTCGGAAAAAGGGGGACCAGTTCCGCAGGAGACCCCCATGTCCGCGACAGACGCCGCGTCACGTCCCCAGATGGGGGGCGCCGCCGGCCTTCTGGCCTTCACGACCATCGGGACCTTCCTGGCGATCATGGCCGCCGGCCTGACCCAGGACCCGCTGTTCCGCTTCCACGCCTATATTTTCTTCCTGGCCGGCCTCGCGGCGAGCGTGGTGCTGACCATGGGCCTCTCGGGCGGGACGCTCCGCGACGAGCCCGACCGCTACATGGACGGGGTGATCAAGGCCGGCGTCATCGCCACCATGGTCTGGGGCCTGGTCGGCATGGCCGCGGGGGTCTTCATCGCCGCCCAGCTCTCCTGGCCCAGGCTCCTCTACTTCCCTGACTTCGGCTTCCTGAACTTCGGCCGGCTGCGGCCGCTGCACACCTCGGGGGTGATCTTCGCCTTCGGGGGCAACGCGCTGATGGCCACCTCCTTCTGGGTGGTTCAGCGCACCTCCAGGACGCGGCTGTTCGGGGGCGTGCTGCCCTG
>Ga0164243_10009399_pt1 | contig 14234 bp, 8 predicted proteins | sample OricompcompostOP_FD_108781 | JGI IMG/M metagenome (GOLD analysis project Ga0164243, IMG submission 108781) | Organic Plus compost microbial communities from Emeryville, California, USA - Original compost - Organic plus compost (OP) | ecosystem: Engineered > Solid waste > Mixed feedstock >... | reverse complement strand
CGACCCGAAGGCGACGCGGATGGTCCGCCGCAGGCCCTCGGGGCGTTTGAAGAAGAATCGGCCGCGCGAACGGCTATAGAGGCTCCCCCAGAGGTTGTCGAGCGCCACGGGGATGACCGTCACGTCGTCGCGCCCCCGGAGGATCGCCTCGATCCCCCGGTAGAACGGGTTCACGATGCCCGTCCGGGAGATCTGGCCTTCGGGGAAGATGCCCACGCACTCGCCCCGGTCGAGTTCGGCCCGGGCCCCTTCGATCGCGGCGAGGATCGCGCGGGGGCCGGAGTACGGCACCGGGATGATCCCGGCCCGGACCGCCAGTTGCTTGAACACCGGCAGGTTGATGAAGCCCGCGTTAACCATCGCCTTGCCGCGCCGGGGGACGACCGCGGCCAGGAGGAACCCGTCGATCCAGGAGACGTGGTTCGCCGCCACGACCACCGGACCGGTCTTCGGCAGGTGCTCCAGCCCGGTCACACGGAACCCGTAGCGCACCGCGAGGGCGGCGCGCAAGACCGGCCGGATGACGCGGGGCAACAGCACGTAAAAGGCCGCGGCGCCCAGGGCGAGTGCCGAAAGGATCACGACGGCGTCACGCGCCCCGGTCATTGCGGCTCCTCCTCATCGGGGGGCGTCTCGTCGGCCTCGTGGTTGGCATCGGGGAGCCGGCCGAACCGGAGGCTATGGGCCAGAAGCTCCTTGGCCCGGTCCGGGATCGGCGACGCCTCGATCCGGGCCACGGTCTCCTCGACCGGGTAGGCGACCCGCTTCAACTCGACCTTATTGTCGTCGATGATCGCGTAGGCCGCCCGCGGGTCGCCGTCGCGGGGTTGGCCGACGCTGCCGGGGTTGAGCACCATGACCCCGTCGACCACGAGGTTAAATTGCATGTGCGAGTGCCCGACGCAGACGACGTCGGCCTCGACGTTATGCACCCGCTTGGCCCAGACCTTCGGGTCCTTCATGAGGTATTCGTCGAGCGGGTCGCGCGGGGTGGCGTGGACCATCAAGAACCGGCGCCCGTCGAGCGTCACCCGGTGGGTCAGCGGGAGTTGCAGCAGGAACCGGCGCTCGTCGCCGCCGAGCGCGTCCCACATCTGGGGGCGGGTGACGCGGGTCAGGTAGCGGTAGCCGGTCTCGCCCGAGACGGGGATGCCCTGCGCGACCCCGTGGTCGTGGTTCCCCCGGATCGCGTACCGGGCGTGCTCCATCGCCCAGCGGACGCATTCGGCCGGGTCGGGGCCGTAGTCGACCAGGTCGCCCAGGCAGACGCAGACGTCGTACGGCTCGTCGATCGCCGCCAGGGCGGGCCAGTTCGCGTGGATGTCGGAAACGACGAGGATTCTCATGGGGCCCTTCGGCCGCGGACCAGGGGCGAGGGGGGAATGGATTACAGTGAGAGCGGTCGACGCCCCATGACCGGTCGCAAGCCCGTCGGCCGGTCGTCAGCGCCCCCCTTCCAGCCAGGTCTCGTGCCAGAGCTGGAACATCAGGAGCGTCCAGAGCGGTTTGCGGTGGTCGTGGGCGCCGGCCCGGTGCTCGGCCACGCGGCGGGCGACCTCCTCGGGGCGGAAAAGCCCCTGGCGGGCCAAACGGCCGGGGTCGAGGAGTCGGTCGAGCAGCGGGGCGAGCGGGCCGCGCAGCCAACGCGCCACGGGGATGCCGAACCCCTTCTTCGGCCGGTCCAGGATCGCCGCCGGGAGCCTACCCGAAGCCGCCCGCTTGAGCAACCGCTTGGTCCGCCCCTTCCCATACTTATACGACGCCGGGAGCGGTTCGACGAAGTCGACCAGCCTCGTATCGAGGAAAGGGGCCCGGACCTCCAGGCCGCAGGCCATGCTCGCCCGGTCGACCTTCGTCAAAATGTCGTCGGGCAGGTACGTGTCCTGGTAGAGCGCCAGCGAGCGGGTCAACGGGTCGTGCCCCGCCGCCAGGCCCGCCGCGCGGGCGAGGTGTTCGGCTTCGACGTCGAACCCCGGCCCGTTGGAAACCAGTCGGGCGATCTCGGCCCCGGAGAACGACCCGATCCAGCGCTGGTGGGCCAGGGCGAGGGGCTCCGAAGCCCCGCGCAGGAACTGCTTGAGCTTGAAGTCGAGACTGATGTTGCCGTGGTCCACCGGCAGACGGCCGACCGCGGCCCCGGCCAGCGCCCGCGCCGGCCGCGGCAGGCGGCGGAAAAGCCCCGCGGCGCGTTGGGCCGCGAAGGTAGGGTAACCCGCCAGTAGCTCGTCGGCGCCGTCACCCCCGAGCGCCACCGTGACCGACTCGCGCGCGAACCGGCTCAGCAGGTGGGTCGGCAACACCGAGGCGTCGCCGAACGGCTCGTCGAGCCAGCCGGCGACCTCGGGGAGCAGCGCGTACACGTCCTCGGCGGAGAACGTCTTCTCGTGGTGCTCCGTGCCGAGGTAGCGGGCGACCTCCCGGGCGTGGGCGCTCTCGTCGAAGGTCCGGTCTTCGAACCCGATCGAGAACGTGCGGACCCGGTCCGCCGGCAAGACCTCGCAGACGGCGCGGGCAACGCTCGACGAGTCGACCCCACCTGAAAGGAAGACGCCGACCGGCACGTCGGCCCGCAGGTGGTCGGCGACCGCCCCCACGAAGCCCTTCCAATAGTGCTCGGCGGCGTTCTCAAACGGGAGAGGACTCTTTAACGAATCGCCCCAGGACGGCGACCAGTAGCGGTGGAGCATCGTCCGGCCGTTTTCCCAGACCAGGACGTGCGCCGGGGGGAGCTTCTTGACCCCCTCCCAGATCGAGTTCGGGGCGGGGACGTACTCGTAAAAGAGGTAGCGCGCGAGCCCGTCCGGGTCGAGGCGTCTCGGGACGTCGGGGTGGGCCAGTAAGGCTTTCGGTTCCGACCCGAAGACGAGGCCGCCGCCGCGGGTTTCGGCGTAGTAGAGCGGCTTCTGGCCCATCCGGTCGCGCGCCAGGACGAGCCGGTTCCGGGGGCGGTCCCAGACGGCCAGGGCGAACATCCCGTTGAGCGCGGCGGCGAACCCGCCGTCTGTCACGTTGTATGGGCCGCGTTCCTCGTAGAGGTGGACCAGGGTTTCGGTGTCGGAGACGGTCCGGTAGACGTGCCCCGCCGCGGTCAAGAAGTTGCGGAGCCCGTCGGCGCCGTTCTCGTTGTAAAGTTCGCCGTTATAGGTCACCCAGACGGAGCCGTCTTCGTTGGCCATCGGCTGCGCGCCGCCGGCCAGGTCGATGATGGAGAGGCGGCGGTGTCCGAGGGCGGCGGGGCCGTCGACGAGGAGGCCGTCGCCGTCGGGGCCACGGTGGGCGAGGGTGCCGGTCATCCGCGCGAGGACGTCGCGGTCGGCCGGACGGCCATGCCCGTTGACGAACCCGGCGATTCCGCACATGCCGATGCCCCGTACCCGACCGGCCCGCGCCCCGATCCCCGACGAACGGTTGTCGCGCCGAACGAATCCAGACTACACGAGTCGCCCCGGTCGGTGAAAGTGGAGCGGCACGCTTCAGAAAGGCGGGGGCGGGGAAGTGCGGTCCCCGGGGCTTCGAAAGTTACTCTTCGAACCCGCCCGAAACCGGGGGGACGGGGCGGCGGCGTCCGTTTTAACCCCGGGCGTCGCCCCCATAAGTCATCCGGTCGGGCGTCGCTTCTAGGTGATTGGCGCGGGCAATGTCGCGACATAGGATGACCGGGTGTGGGGTGCCGTTCGGCGCCCGACGGCACCGCCCGCGCCCCCGGCCCGCGCGTCGAGCGACGACGAAGGCCGGACGCCCCCTTCCGGTTCCGACCCGAACCGAGGGCGCGGCCCGCGTTCGAATCGAAAGACGACCCGGTCAACCGCGAAAGGACCGCACCGTGCGACTCACGTTCCCCGGCCCGCGCACCCCACGGAGGCTGGCCGGACTGCTCCTGGCCGTTGCGGCCGCCTCCGCCCTCGCGAACCCGGCGCGGGCGCAGGCGACCAAGGCCAAGGCCCCCGCCCCGACGCCCCCCGACACCCGGCCGCTCGCCCGGTACATCCCCCGCGACAACCTGGTCGTCTACATCGAGACCGACGGCCTCGACGCCCACGCCGACGCCTGGAAGAAGACGGCGGCCTACGCGATGCTGACCGAGACCCAGCTCGGCGGGATGCTCGAAGCGGTGGCCGCCCAACTCGCCGACAAGGCGCTGGCCGCCCGACCGGGGTCCAAGATCACCGGGGCGGACGCCGTGGCCATGCTCAAGATGCTGGCCCAGCGCGGGTTCGCCTTCGGCCTGAACGTCGACGCGAAGGGCGACAAGCCGGTCCACGCGACGCTGGTCGTCCGCGCGGCCGCGGCGCGGGAATACCGCCCGCAGTTCAGCCGCCTGATCGGTACGCTGATGGGGGGGGCCAAGCCGCAGGTCGTGAAGAAGGGGACGCGGTCGGTCGTCGTCGTCCCCCGCGCGGCCGGGTCGTGGGCCTGGTGGGCCGAGGGGAACGACGTCGTCTTCGGCCTGATCAGCGCCGACGACGCCGACGTGACGATCGAGACCCTCGACGGCAAGCGCCCCGGCGCGGTCGACCACCCGGTTCGGGCCGAACTCGCCCGCGAGGAGGCGGGGTTCCACCCCTCCGGCCTCGTCTTCATCGACCCGACCGCCTGCCCCGACCGGCCGGGCCTGCGGCTCCCCGAAGTCGCCGCCGGCATGAAAAAGTTCGCCAACCGGGTCGACTACCGCTGGGGCTTCCAGGACGACGCGCTGATGGGCGTCACCCGGATCAAGGCCCCGAAGCCCCGCAAGGGCCTGCTCGCCCTGTTCGACCAGCCGAAGTTCGAGAAGGGTAAGCTCCCGCCCCTCCCCGAAGGGATCGAGACGTTCACCGTCGTCTCCGCCAACCCCGCCGCCGTACTCGACACCCTGCTCGCGTCGTTCCCGGACGAAGTGACGGCCCGGCTTAAGGAGTCGATCGACACCCTGAAGACGAAGTCGCGGATCGACGTCCGAAAGGATCTGCTGGCGCAGGTCGGCCCGCGGCTGGCCGTTTACACGATGCCGGGCGGCACGTCAACGCGGTCCCCCGGGGACGCGGAGGCGGCCGAGAAGGGCGCGGCCGACGCGGCCCCCGCCGCCAACGGCCTGCCGGGCATGGACATCGCCTCGGCGATGCGCCTGATCGGCGGCCAGCAGGTCCCCCGGTTCACGGTCATCGCGGAGGTCAAAGACCCGGTCGCCTTCGGTAAGGCGCTCGACAACCTGATGGTCGCCGTCAACCGTCGGCTCAAGGAACAGGCGGCGGAAGAGGCCGACGCGGCCGCAAAGGCCGCCGCGCCGGCCGCAAAGCCGGGCGAAGCCGAAACGGCCGGCGGGGCACGCGGGCGCGGGGCCCGGAGGGCCGCGCCGGCGGCCCCCGAGTTCAAGCTCATGCCGGGCAAGCCGACGGAGAAAGTTTACGTCCTCCAGGTTCCCGCCGGCCCGGCGCGGAAGCTCCCCCCCGGGGTCCGGCCGACGGTCCGGCTCGGGGCTACGTACGTCGCCATCGCCACCACGCCCGACGCCGCACGCCTGGCGCTGGAGGTCAAGCCCGGCGAGTGGACCGTCACCAACGACCTCGCCGCCGCGTTCGACCAACTCCCCAAGGAACTGATCTATCTGGGTGTGAACGACTCGCGGGCCACGACTCCGGAGTTCCTCGCGAAGCTACCGGGACTGGTCCAGGCGACCTACAATAGCGCGCTCGCGGCGTACCAGGGCGGCGCCGGCGCGGGCCCCGCGGGGACGTCTGGCACCCCCGGGAACCCGTCCGCCCCCAACAACCCCTTGGCGGGCGGGCCGAGACCGGGAGGCCCCGCGATGGCCGGGGTTGGCAGCCCGCCGGTTTCCGGGAGCCCCCCGAGCGGCGCCCCGGGCATACCCGCGCCGGGGAGCGGCCCCTTCAGCTCCGGGATGCCGGGGATGCCGAGGCCGGGCGGGGGCCCCCCGGGCGGCGGGGAAGGGGACGCCGCCAAGTCCGCCGCGAACAGCGAGCTGAAGTTCAACATCGAGCCGGACAAGATGCCGAAGGCCGACGAGTTGCGGGCCAAGATGTTCCCGGGGACGGTCGCCGTTACGTCCGACGACCAGGAGATCAAGATCGTCACCCGCGACTCGTTCCCGGACGTCCTCTCGGCAACGGCCAGCGGGTCGGTGGGGACCGCCATGCTGCTGCCCGCCGTTCAGGCGGCGCGGAACGCCGCCCGCAGGGCCGCGGCCGGGGCCTTACCCCCCGGCGGCGGAGCCGGCGGGGCCGCCGCCCCCCCGGCGACAGGAACACCACCGGCCGCGCCCGGGTCTCCGAGCCCGGGGAGGCGCGCCGGGGGCCCCCCGGGCGAGTAAGCCCGGGGCGTAACGCCCCGTCAGGGGCGTGGCGCTCGACGGCGGGGTCGAACCGGGCAACCGCCCCGACCCCGGCCCTTTCGAGCCGCCGCGCCGTGAGTCGCCCCCGCGGCGCTCCAACGGCGCGGCCATTGCCGTGTTGAGAGGAGCGGTCAGATGACCAATGACCGAACCCGAAGCCGGAACGACGCCGCGGCGGCGCGACGAGCGCCCCGGGCGTCACCCCCGGCGTCGGGACCGGGCTCGGGCCTTCGCGCGCCCCGGTCGGACCGCCCCGATGTCACATCCCGACTCTTCTCCGCAACGTGAAAGCGAGGCGATTCGATGGAGCTGGTCCATGAAGTCACGGCGTACCTGGAGAACAAGCCCGGCCGGCTCGCCAAGATCTGTTCGGCGTTGGCGCACGAGCGCGTCAACATCCAGGCCCTCTCGGTGATGGACACCTCCGAACGCAGCGTCTTGCGCCTGGTGACCGACGACCTCGAACCGACCCGGAAGGTCCTGACCTCCCTCGGCACGGAGTGTCAGGTCCGCGACGTGCTCACCGTCGAGATCGAGAACCGACCCGGTGCGCTCGCGCGCGTTCTGGAAACCCTGGCCGCGGAGCACATCAATATCGAGTACGCCTACGTCGCCCCCGGCGCCGCCCCGGGCAAGTCGCTCGGTGTCTTCCACACCTCGAACCCCAAGCGCGCCCAAAAAGTCCTGGCCGACACGTCCACCGCCAGCGACCGCAGCGCCGACCGACGACCGCTCCACACGAGGTAACGCACCCCGTCTCACCCCACCCCTCCCTCCCCCTTTCCCCGGGGAGGGGGGGGTGGAAGACGGCCTCCTCACGGCCGAAACCGCTTGCACACGACCAGCTCGTCGTCCGACGACCGCGAGCCGGACTCGAAACCCTTCGGCCGCGACTCGACGCCGGGCGGGGCGACGCAAAGGATCAGCGTGTCGCCCGAGACCTTGTACCGGCCCAACTGGCGTTCGCCGGCGTGCGGCCCTTTGAGGATGACGAGGTCGATCGCGCCCGGGCCTTTCGTCGCGTCGAGTTCGTAATCCCCCTCCGAGGCGATCCGCTCACCGACCCGGTGGACGTACGACTCCCCGTCGAAGGCGTACATCACACCCCCGCGGGTGGGGTCGTCCGGCCGATTCCGGCCGCCGACCTTGATCGACGTGGCGGCCCAGATCCCTTTGAGCCGCTCGGCGTCCCCCGCGCCGTCCTTGGCGGGCCCGGCGGCGAGTAACAGGAGGGGGAGCAGCAGGGCGAACGCGGGTCGCGAGAGCCTCATGGCAAATCCTCCGTGAACGTGGGGCGGTTCGATCCTTCGTCTTCCGTCGGTCCCCGCCCCAGCCGGTCCACCGGCCGAGCGCCGAGACGCCCTTTTTATGACGGATCGGGACGATTTCAGAAAGCCGAACCGGTAAGGAGCCTCGGCCGTTGCGCGCGAACGCCCGGTACGGTCAGGCGCGGCCGGGGGCGCCGGGGGGAGGGTCGAGGCGGAGGAGGGCGGGGACGACGCGGCGGAGGTAACCGAGCGAAGAGGCGAGCCAATCGAGGTCGCGCTCGGCCCAAGGGATCGCCTCGACGACGTCGGGGCGGTCGAGAAACCCGGTGGCGAACCGGGCTTCACTGACGTCGGCCAGTCGGACCACGGCGGCCAACGATTCGGGCCGCAACCCGGGAAAATAGGCGAGCCAGGACGGGTCGAGGGTGGGCAGGTCGTACGTGCGCGGGTGCAACTCGATCGAGAGGTTCAAGGCGGGGTTCGCCCGGAGCAACGGGGCGAGGATGTCGGGCATCGGGAGGACCCCGGAACCGACCGGCCTGGCCTGCCAGCGGAGGCCCCGGGGGCCCGACTCCAGGACGCAGTCCTTGACGTGCGTGCCGACGACCCACGGCGCGAGCCGTTCGGCGGCGCGGACGGGGTCGTCGAGCCGCATGACGAGGTTGCCCGTGTCGAGGGTCACCCCCGCGACGTCGGGGTCAAGGCGGTCGAGCAGCGCGAGCAATTCATCGGCCGTCAGGTCGGCATGAGTCTCCACGGCGACCCGGACGCCGAGGTCGCGGAGCCTCGGGGTCAAAAGGCGGAGGACCTCGGCGGAGGCGGCAACCTGGTCAGGCCAGGGGGTGTCCGTGCGGAAACGGTCGTGGCGGTCGCCGACGTAAGCCCGGGCGTGCCGGCAACCGAGGGCGGCGACGGCCTCGACGTGGCGCACAAGATCCTTCGCATGCTCGGCGGGCGAAACGTACCGCCCGTCCGCCCGCGACCGCCGGACCGGGTTCGGCGAGGGGAGGCCGACCTCCAGGTAGAGTTCGAGCCCGTCGGCCCGGCGGCGGAAATCCGCCAGGCGGGCGTGGTCGAGGGCCGGGTCGATCGACGACGGCTCAAGAAACTGTACCCCGTCGAGCGCGCGTGCGCGGGCGAACTCCAGCGTCTCGCCCGGCGTCAGGTCGCGGTGTCCGATGGTGTAGTGGTCGAACCCGATCCGAGCGCTCATCGCCGCGTGCCCCGGTCGTCGAAGGTCGTCCCTGCCGCAAGGTCCCATCCCCTCGGTCGGTTCCGCGGTCTTCATTCAACACCATCCCAGCGCGGCCCCCACCCCGCAAGTGCCGACCCGCCCGAAAAATCCGGCCCGTTTCTACCGGCGACCCCGGAAAAAAACACACAAAAAGGCCGGACAGAAGGGTTGACGAAGCCGAAAAGTCTTCGTATTTTGGCCGCCGTAATGAGCACGCGGCGACGAATCGCCGGTCGCCGAAATGACGCTCAACTTCTCGACGACCGAGACTTTTTGCCCTCCGTTCCGCCCTCCGCCCCCCTATCCCTTTCCGAGGGCGGGCTGTTTTGTTCTGGATTTGAAATGGAAGGGTTCGTTCTTGGCGGCAGGGATGCGCTCGCCGGGATCGGCCCTATTTGCCCGGGGACGGACACCGGTTCGGCCGGCGTCCGGCTTCACGGGAATGGCCACGCGGTCCGCGCACCGGTTCGGCATGGAGGCTGGGCCGACGCGGGCCGGAGTGGGCCTCGCTCACGAACGGGCGGACGAGGGGATTTGTTAAACCCTCGTCCGCCTTTTCTTTGCGCGCCGACAAACGCGTCAAACCCTCGGCCCCAGGGCCCTGATCCCCCCGAAGCTTGCCCCCCGTTAACACATCAAAAACGGGGCGATCCGTGCGGTCAACCGGCGAGGACGGCGGCCTGAGGTGCCGAAACCCGCCCCGACCGTCATCGACGATCACGACGCGAATACCCGCGCCGGCCGAGGCGCGCACCCGCACCCAAAGCCATCTCAACGGGCACCGGGTTCACCCACGCCCCAGCGCGGGAAGGGGCCGAGGAAGACGCCTCAGTCGGCTTAGCGCGACTTCAACCGGCGCCGAGAATCGGCCTATTCTTGCGGCACTTATTTAAGCCAACTATTAAGGGACGCCGCTGCCGCGGTAGGGCGCGTCGGCCTGGTCTTTGAGCATGACGGAATCGGGGACGGCGGACTTGGAGAAGTAAGGGTTACCGGCGGGTTCGGAGGGGGGGTCGATGGGGACGGCGGCGGGGGGCAGGGTGCCGAGGCGGACGCCGACGCGGTCCATCAAGGCGCGGGTGAGCGGTTCGTCGCCGAAGAGGCCGAAGCGGGCGCTCAGCCGGGTGCCCGCCGGGTGGGGGCGGAGCGTCACCGAGGCCTTGCGGTTGTCGGCGGTGGTCCCCTCGAAGACGATCGAGCCCCCGTCGCGGGTCTGGTGAACCCCTTGCACGCGGAGGTCGTCGAGGGCGGCGACGACGGCGGGCTGGACGGTCGCGGGGGGGAGGGCGAGGGTCTGCACGGCGCGGCCGCCGTAGTAGGTGTAAGCCGTACCGGCGGTCTGCGAGTCGGTCCTGCCGAGGGAGGCGAGTGCGGAAGGGTTGACCGTCTGGCACCCCGCGGCGTTGAGGGCGAAGAGGGCCGTGGCGAAGAGGGCGGTCCGGCGCATGGTCCGTCTCACTCGGACTCGAAAGGGCAAGGGTGCGCGGGCCCCTGCCCGTGCCGGCGGCAAGCTATCCCCGGCCCCCGAAACGGTCAAGGCCGATCGCGGGGGCCGGGGGGCGTGTCGCGGCTTAAATTCAGGGGATGGTCGTCACCTGGTTGTAGTACTCCTGCGACGCGAGCAGTTGGGCGAGCACCGTCCGGGTGCTCGCGCCGCGGCTCATCTCGTCGACCAGGCGGGCCAATTCATTCGCGGTCGGGACGCGGTGCAAGTACGTCGAGTAGTTCGCCACGACGAAGGCCTGGTAGGCCGGCGTGCTGTTCAAGACGTTCAGCACGACGGTCGTCGGGGTGGCGCCGCCGCTCAGGCGGCCGATGAGCGTGGCGAACGTGGCCGGCGCGGTCTGGGTGCCGAGGACGTCGTAGCCGAGGGCGACGACGTAGGCGTCGGAGTTGCCCATCCCGTGCGACACGATGTACTCGCGGGAGCTAAGGACGCCCACGCGCAGGTCATTCCGGTACGCCTTCGACTGCTTAATGGCGCGAGAGACCTCGGTCGGCGTGGCCTCGCGGCCGAGGTAGGCCTGGTAGACCGTCTGGACGGCCACCGTGCGGGCCTCGGTGCTGTGCATGATCGCGTTCACGACCGAGATCCGGGACCGGCCTTTGGCCAGGGCGTTGCTCCAGCGCTGGAGGCTCGCGTCGTCGATCGGCCGATGGAGGATGTCGAGGTAGATCTGGTTCAGGTAAAGCTGGGTCGCGTTCCCGACCGTCTGGATCACCTCCTGCGACGTGCTCGGGGCGTTCACGTTGTCGCCGAGGTAGTCGGCCAGCAGGATCGAGGAGCCGACCGGGAGGTTCGAGGTGGTCAGGGTGGCCGTGCCGTTGGTCAGGGGGACGATGCCGAGCAGGGTGTCGTTCGAGTAGAAGGCGACCGAGCCGCCCGCGGTGCCCGTGCCCGGCGCGACCACGGCCACGGTCGCGGTCAGGGTCACCGCCTCGCCGAGCGCCGACTGGCGGGGGGAAACGAGCAGTTGGGTCAGCGTGGTCTGCGCGTTCACCGTCTGGATGAAGGGCGTCGACGTGCTGGCCTGGAACTTCGAGTCGCCCGAGTACTTCACGGTGATCGTGTGGGCGCCGACCGGAAGCGACGAGGTCGTGAACGACGCCTTGCCCCCTTCGAGAACGCCCGTCCCGATGACGGTCGTCCCGTCGAGGAACTGGACGGTCCCGGCCGGCGTGCCGACGCCCGCCCCGCCGGCCGCGACGGTGGCGGTGAACGTCACCGCCTGGCCGATCACGCTGGTCGGCGCGGACGAGGTGGTGGTCACCGTCGTCGTCGAGGCGGAGATCACGACGCCGACCGCCGGCGAGGTCGAGCCCTGGAAGTTGGCGTCGCCGGAGTACCGGGCGGTGATCGAGTTCGTCCCGATCGGCAGGGTGGTGGTGCCGATGCTCGCGACGCCCGAGGAGACGGTGGCCGTCCCCAGGGAGGTCGTGCCGTTAAAGAACTCGACCGTCCCGGTCGGCGTGCCCGTGCCGGGGGACGTGATCAGGATCGACGCGGTCAGGGTGACCGCGACGCCCGGCGTGGCCGTGGCGGGGGTCGGGGTGAGCGTCACCGTGGTGGCCGCCTGGGCGACCACGAACGAGATCGGCGACGAGTCGCTGGGGGTGAAGTCGGAGTCGCCCTGGTACTTCGCCGTGATGGTGGCGGTGCCGATCGGCAGCGTCGAGGTCGTGATCGACGCCGCCCCGCCGGCGAGGGCGGCGGTGCCGATCGGCTGGCTGCCGTTGAAGAAGATGACGTTGCCGGTCGGGGTCCCCGTGCCGCTGCCGCTGGCCTTGACCGTGGCGGTGAACGTCACCGGCTGGCCGGAGACGGACGACGCGGCGCTCGCGACGACGGTCGTCGTGGAGTTGCCCTGCGCGACGGGGACGTTGACCTCGGGCGACGTGCTCTCGCCGAACGACGTGTCGCCGAGGTACTTCGCCGTGACGGCGTTGGCGCCGAGGGTCAGGCCCGTGGTCGCGAGGACGGCGGTGCCGCCGGCGCTGAGGGTGGCGGTCCCCAGCGAGGTGGTCCCGCTGAAGAACTGGACCGTCCCGGTCGGCGTGCCCGAGCCGCCCGACGGGGAGACGGTGGCCGTCAGGGTGACCGTCTGCCCGAGGTTCGGGTTCGAGGGGGACGCGGCCACGGTCGTGGTCGTGCCGATCAGGTGGGTCAGCACGACGTCGTTGCCGGTCCCGCCGACGTAGCTGATGCGGAAGGGCTGGCCCGAGATCGTGGTGACGGCCCCTTCGGCGAGCCCGTTGAACGTGCCGTTGACGGCGGCGGAGCCGTCGACGTCGATCAGGGTGTACTGGGCGTTACCGGTGGGGGAGTAGCCCAGGGTGGCGTTGAGGGTCGCGCCGTTGAGGTTGAGGGTGCCGCCGACCTTCAGCTGACTGTAGCCCGTGCCGGCCGTGTCGCCGTTGAGGGCGACGGCGAAGGAGGAGCCGGAATCGAAGGTCGCGTCGGTCGCGTCGGTGAGGATCCCGGGGGCCGGGTCGCCGGGCTTGACGGCGCCGGAGTTCGACGTGATCGCCTGGACCGTGCCGGTCCCGCCGAGGGTGGCGCCCGAGGAGACGGTGACGGGGCTCCCCGCCAGGGAGCCGTTCACGTTGAGCACGCCGCCGGAGACCGTGGTCGCGCCGGTGTAGGTGTTCGCGGCCGACAAGTCGAGTTCGCCGGCCCCCTGCTTGTTCAGGCCGCCCGAGCCCGAGAGCACGCCCCCGAGCGAAAGCGACGCGCCGGCGGTCGCCACGTCCACCGCGCCGGGGGCGGTGAAGTTGATCGGCAGGTTAACGTCGTCGTTCCCGGAGGCGTACGACGCGGAGATCGAGCCGCCGAGGTCCACGGCGTTGCCCGAGATCGCGTAGCCGCTCCCGGTAAGGCTGATCGACTGGAAGGCCGTGCCGGCGGCGAGGTCGTTGGTGTTCGTCTTGTTGGCGGCGCCGTCGGGGAAGACGAGTTCGTCGCCCGGGTTCGGGGCGACGTCCCAGTTGCCCGCCTGCGACCAGAGGCCGCTGACCGCGCCGGTCCAGGTGCTGACGGCGGGCGCCAGGCGGTCTTCCAGCGACTCCAGCGAGAGGCGGCCCCGCCGGCTCTCCCTCAAAGCCCGCCGCCGCCGTTCGGAACGGCCGTCCCCAGGCCGACGCCACCGCAGATCCGTGAACGACATCGCATGCCCTCCGTGCCGCTGGAACCGGTCCATCCCTGCCAACCGTCGCCGGGGCCCTCGCCGGACCCGGGGTCGTGGCGCCATCGCCTCGGGAGTCGCACACCCCCGGCTCGCGAAGTATAGCATGCAGACGTATCGATCAAACAAAAAATATAGGGATACCTACACGAACATAACGGTTCGGCCGGTCGGCCCGGAACGGCCGGAAATGCGCGGCGACGGGTTTGCGCCCGTTATTACGGCGACGGGGAAGGGAAGGGGTACAGTGCCGGCGGCCGGAAAGGCGGGGGGTCAGTCGACGTCCAGGGGCTTCTGTTCGTAAAGCTTGAGGTAGCTTTCGAAACGGCCGGGGTGGATCTGGCCCCAGTGGACGGCGTCCTTCACGGCGCAGTCGGCTTCGTGGGTGTGGGAGCAGTCGGGGAACCGGCAGAGGGGGAGGTAGGGGCGGAACTCGGGGAACCGGTCGGTCAGTTCGGACGGGACGACGCCCCAGAGTTCGAACTGGCGGAGGCCCGGGGTGTCGACGACGTAGCCGCCGGAATCGAGGCGGATCAGTTCGGAACCGGTGGTGGTGTGTTTCCCCTTGAAGGTCCAGTCCGACACCTCGCGGACGCGGAGGTTCAGGCCGGGCTGGATCGCGTTCAGGAGGGAACTCTTGCCGACGCCGGATTGGCCGGAAAACGCGGTCGTGCCGGTGGCGACGAGGGCGCGGAGCCGGTCGACGCCGCGGCCGTCGGCGG
>Ga0164243_10009398_pt1 | contig 14235 bp, 12 predicted proteins | sample OricompcompostOP_FD_108781 | JGI IMG/M metagenome (GOLD analysis project Ga0164243, IMG submission 108781) | Organic Plus compost microbial communities from Emeryville, California, USA - Original compost - Organic plus compost (OP) | ecosystem: Engineered > Solid waste > Mixed feedstock >... | reverse complement strand
GACAAGCCATACAATCCCCTCTCGGCCGAAATCACCTTCGCCGGCCAGTATGTCGCCGCCATCGTCGCCGAGACTCTGGAACAGGCAACCGAAGCGGCCCGCCTCCTCCGGATCGACTACGACGAAACGCCGGTCATCTCCGGGCTGGAGTCCTCCGAGGCCGGCGACCCTTTGCCGATCGATCCCATGACAATCGAGTGGGGGAACGCCGAAGCCGCATTGGCGGAAGCGCCGGTGCGGATCGAGTCCGAATATCGGACCCCCCGCGAGTTCCAGATGCCGATTGAGCCTCACGGTCTCGTCGTGCAGTGGACCGGCGACCAGTTGACGATCTGGGAGCCCAGCCAGTGGCTCGATGGCATGGCCCGCACCTATTCGGAATGGTTCGGCATTCCCTTCGAGAATGTGCGCATCATCTCGCCCTATATCGGCGGGGGTTTCGGCTCGAAGGGCTTTGCCTATCCGCACGATGCCGTCGCGGCTGCGGCTGCGAAGATGCTCGACCGTCCGGTCAAGCTCGCAATGACGAGGCCACAGACCTTCAATTCCATCGGCGGGCGGGCGGCGACGAAACAGACCGTCGCCCTTGGCGCCACACCGGAAGGCAAGCTCCTGTCTGTCGTCCATCGCGGCATCAACGAGACGTCCATGAACGAGACCTGGGTGGAGCCGCTCGGCTCCACCATTTCGATCATGTACGCCATGCCGAATTTTTCCTCGCGACAGCAAATCCGCCGGGTGAACACGGTCATGCCCGGCGCCAAGCGCGCACCCGGCGAGAATCCGAGCGCCTTCGGCATCGAATGCGCGATGGACGAGCTCGCATATGAAATCGGCATGGACCCGCTCGAAATCCGGCTTCTGAACTATGCGGAAGAGGACCCGCATGCCCGAAAGCCTTGGTCCACCCGCCAACTACGCGAGGCCTTCGCCGCAGGTGCGGAAACATTCGGCTGGACGAAACGCAATCCGAAGCCTCGATCCATGCGTGATGGCAACCAATTGATCGGCTGGGGCCTTGCCGCAGGGACCTATCCGGTTCGCCGTGCCGCCGGAGAGTCGCTGGTTCGTCTTCTGGCGGATGGAACCGCCGAAGTGGAGAGCAGCACGATCGATATGGGACAAGGCGCCTATACGGTGATTGCCCAGGCCGCCGCCGATGTTTTCGGCTTACCCATAGACAGGGTGGCCGTTCGCCTCGGCGATTCCAGGCTTCCCCGCGCGGGCGTGACCGGAGGTTCTCGCATGGCGAACGTCATGGTCACGGCGACCAACAAGGCGGCTCTCGCCCTTCGCGACGAGTTGGTCGGCCTCGCGATCAATCACGAGCAATCGCCCTTCCGATCCCTGCAGGCGAATACGCTGACTGTGGCGGAAGGACGTATCTTCTCGCCGCTCGGAAACGGACCCGATGTTATGATTGGCGAGTTCCTGAATGCGATCGGGCAGGAAAAAATCGAAACCACGCGCGATACGCTGGCGGAAAACCGCGTCGATCCCGAGGACCGATACAAGAACTACACGACGATCGCGACCGCGCTTTCACCAACCGATGGCGATTATTCGCTTCACAGCTGGTGCGCCCATTTCATCGAAGTCCGCGTCGACGAGGATTTCGGTACGGTGCGCGTTTCCCGCGTGGTCTCGGCCCTCGATTCTGGCCGGCTCTACAGCCCGAAGCTTGCCGAAAGCCAGTGGAAGGGCGGGATCATCATGGGCATCGGTCAGGCCCTGCTTGAAGAAGGCATTGTTGATCGCCGGCATGGCCGGCTCCTCAACTCCAATCTGGCGGATTACCTCATCCCCACCAATGCCGACATTCCCGATATCGAGGTCATCTCGGTCGGCATCCCAGATCCGCATGCCTCGGCCCTTGGCGGCAAGGGCGTCGGCGAGCTCGGCATCGTCGGCGTCGCCCCGGCCATCGCCAATGCGGTGTTCCACGCCACCGGCAGGCGCGTGAGGGACCTGCCCATCACGCTCGAGAAGCTGATCTAGCCAGAAAATCCCGGGCCTGCCTCTAGTGGCTGAAGAGGCAGGCAATCGGGCTTTCCGTCAGCAGGCCGCGAGTCACGCCGCCGAAAATCCATTCGCGCAGGCGGCTTCGCCCATAAGAGCCAGCAACAATCAGGTCGGCGCTCGTCTCGGTCGCGATCCTGAGCAGTTCCTCATGGGCGGACTTGCCGTTCGAGACGGTCTGGCTCCGAACCGCCACCCCGTGATGGGCGAGGAAGGATTCGGCATCCCGGAGGGACTCGGCCGCCGGCTCGCCTTCGCTGACATGGACCAGTTGGACGGATTGGGCGAGCGTCATCAGCGGGAGCGCGTCGAGCAGCGCACGCCTCGATTCACGCGTGTCCTTCCACCCGGCAACGATCTTCTGGCCGGACACGGAAGCCACATCTGGCGGCACGACCAGCACCGGCCTCCCGGTATCCATCACCACATCGCCGGGATTGACCTGATGATACATCCCCCCGATCTGGCTCGCCGCCAGCGATCCCATCACCACGACGTCGGCGGCGCCCGCCATGGAAACCAGAAGCGGCTCGGGAAACTTGACGGCCGACCGCCACTCGACCGCGACGCCCTGCTTTTCGGTCCATTTTCCGAAACCCTCCTCCGCCGCCTTGAGGTTGGCTTCGACCTCCTCCTGGGCGGCCTGGATCATCTGGGCGGACGTTCCCGCATCGAAGCCGCTGGCCGCAATCGCCGGCAGCCACATGTCGGCGGCAAGGCCGATAAGCGAGGCGCCGTGACGTTTCGCCAGATCCAGCGCCAGCCTGACCCTGTCCTCGCCACCGCGCTCAACATGAACCAGAATTGATTTGTACATGATTTTCTCCTTGGCCTTGGCTGATGGCGAAAGCTGACGTGCTTCGACATTAGGCTTCGCGGTGTGAGGCGAATTGATTTGACGCAATCCGAAGCCAACTCGGGAGAAACGGGGCGGGTTCCGAACCTCGAAGCGCCTGCGAAGTGGAACCGCTACACTTCGCGCGTTCCGCCGAGCGCAATCGTGGTTCCCGCCTTCCCGCCGAGAATGGCGAGGGCATCCTCGAGCCGACCGATCGCAGCCCTTTTTCCGGTTTCATTGACGAAACCGACGGCCGCATCGATCTTCGGCTTCATCGACCCTTCGGCAAAGGAGCGGTTGCTCAATGCCTGCGGCGTGACATGGCGGATCGGCCTTTGCGTCGGCTTTCCCCAATCGTCATAGACCGCCTCGACATCCGTCAGCATCATCAGGAAATCGGCGTCGAGCTGGCGGGCAAGAAGGGCGCTGGCGAGGTCCTTGTCGATGACGGCCTCGACACCGGCAAGCTTCTCATCCGGTCCCGTGACGACCGGAACCCCGCCGCCCCCGGCACAGATCACCGTCACCCCGGCCCGCACGAGTTGTTCGATCACCCGGACCTCGATGATCTCGATCGGCGCGGGAGACGGAACCAGCCGGCGCCAGCCCTTTCCGTCAGGCCCGACGATCCATCCTTTTTCGCTAGCCAGCTCCTTTGCTCTCTCTTCGTCGTAGAGCGGCCCGATCGGCTTCACCGGATGACGGAAAGCCGGATCGCGACGATCCACCCGGACTCGCGTCAGCAGCGTCGCCAGCAGATGTCCGGAATCGAGAGCATTGTCGAGCGCCTGTTCGAGGAGATAGCCGATCATGCCCTGGGATTCCGCGCCCAGCACGTCGAGGGGAAAGAGAGCGTCCGGCGTCGAAGCGGTCTGCAATGCCAGCAGGCCGACCTGCGGGCCGTTGCCGTGGCTGACCACGACTTCTTGCCCGGAGCGGATGAGCGCCGCCACGGCCGCGGCGGCGACCTGCACGTTGAGGGCCTGGTTGAGCGGCGTGAGCGGCTCTCCGCGCCTCAGGAGCGCATTGCCGCCGAGAGCCGCGACAATCCGCATATCAACAGGCGACTTAAACCGGATCGCGGGCGAGCGGGCAGCTCATGCAATGCCCTCCCCCGCGCCCGCGACTGAGCTCTGATCCGTCGACGGTGATGACTTCGACACCGGCGCGGCGAAGCTGCGTGTTGGTATAGACGTTCCGGTCATAGGCAATGACCACGCCCGGGCTGATGGCCAGCACATTGTTGCCGTCGTCCCATTGCTCACGCTCGGAGGAATAATCATCACCGCCTGTGGCGATGACGCGCAATTCCTTGAGCCCGAGCGCATCGCGCACGACCTCGGTGAAGGGACGGTGCTCACCGGTCACCTTGATGCCGGCAAGATTGTCGCTCGGCCGCAATGTGTAGCTTTGGATTTTGTCGACGATGGGCGGAAAGACCGTCACGAGGTCGCGGTCGCAGAAGGTGAAGACCGTATCGAGATGCATCCAGCTCCGCTCGCGCGGCATCAGGGCGGCGATGACCTGCTCGGCCGTGCCGGTGGCAAAGAGAGCGGAGGCAAGCTCGGAGACGGCCTGCGGCGTGGTGCGCTCGCCCATCCCGACCAGCACCGTGCCGTTGCCGATCGGCATGACGTCGCCGCCCTCGATCGAGGGAACCGGCGCCGCCCCGTCCCACAGGAGGTCGAGTTCGCCGGTCAAAGCCGGGTGGAACCTGTGGAGAGCCTCGACATGAACGACCTCGCGCCGCCGCACGGGCCAGTACATCGAGGAGAGCGCCAGCCGGTTGCCGACCACGAAGGAGCTGTCCCGCGTGAAGAGCTGGTTGGGCAAAGGCGGCAGGATGAAATCCTGCGCTTCCCGCGTCAGCGCAAAGAGATCGATCGGCGCAAAGGGCAGCTCGCTTCGCGCGACCCCGCCGACGAGCAGTTCCGCAAGATCATGGGACGGAATGTCGTCGAGCCAGCTTCGCAACTCGGCAAGCAACCCTCGGCCGACATCGGTCACATTGATGCGCCGGTCGAGGACCCAGTCCCTCGCCTCCTTGCCGTCCAGTATCTCTGCAAGCAGCGTCTCCAGTTCGAGCACCTCGACGTCCCGCTCGCGCATCGCGTCGACGAAGGCGTCATGCTCCTGCCGCGCCTTCTTCACCCAAAGCACGTCGTCGAAAAGCAGCGCCTCGCAATTGGAGGGTGTCAATCGACGAAGCGAGAGATCGGGACGGTGGACAAGCACGGTCCGCAGCCGGCCGACCTCGGAGTGAATTCCGAGATCGGCCTTGGTTGCAGTGGTTTCGAGAATGGACATTTCAGGCCATTAGAGAGGGCTGATGGAGCCGGTCCACATGAGCCAGCCGGCAAAGCCGGCAAGAGCGATCAGACCGGCGGCGAGAAGTGCCTCGAGAGCGGTAAAGACGGGCGCGTTCTGCTCGAGGCGGGCGATGATGTAGATGACGATCCCCGGTGCATAGAGGACCGCGCACATGAACAGGAACACCGGACCGGCCGCATAGACCAGCCAGACACCATAGATCGTGGCGATGGCGCCGAAGACGAAGTCCCGCGTGCGGCTTTCGTTCGGTGTGTACCGCTCCCCGGTCAGCGCCAGCTTGAGGGCATAGGCGCCGGAGAAGACATAGGGGACGAGGATCGCGGCCGAGGCGATGGAGAACAGCGCCTCATAGGTGCTCTCCTGAAAGAAGGCGATGATCAGGAAGATCTGCACCAGCCCGTTCGTGATCCACAGCGAGGAGGATGGCGACTGGCTTTCGTTGGTGCCGCCGAAAAACTCCGGCATGGTGCCGTCCTGCGAGGCGGCATAGGGAATCTCGGCGGCGAAGATGGTCCAGGCGAGAAAGGCGCCGAGCACCGAGACGACCAGCGCCAGATTGATCAGCACCGCGCCCCACGGACCGACGACATGTTCGAGAACGCCGGCCATGGACGGGTTGGACAGGGCCGCAAGCTCTGTCTGGCTGAGGGTTCCGAAGGCAAGAAGCGAGACCGCGGAGTAAAGGACGAGACAGAGCAGGAAGCCCGTCATCGTGGCGATGCTGACATCGCGCCTGTCACGGGCACGCCCCGACACGACGCTCGCCCCCTCAATGCCGATGAAGGCCCAGAGCGTCACCAGCATGGTGCTCTTCACCTGTGTGAGGATATCGCCGAGCGCGGGAGCCGACCAATCGAGGCTGAAGGTCTCGACCTGGAAGGCAGCGGCGACAAGGATGATGAAGAGAATGACGGGAGCGATCTTGGCGACCGTCGCGACCGTGTTCGCAAGGGCCGCCTGCCGGATACCGGCCAGTATCAGGAAATGGATGGCCCAGAGGACGATAGACGCGCCGATCACCGCCGCGAGCGTATTGCCCTCTCCGAAAGCCGGAAAGAAATAGCCGAGCGCACCGAACAGGACGACGGCATAGGAGACGTTGCCGAGCCAGGCGCTCAGCCAATACCCCCAGGCGCTGTTGAAGCCGATGAACGGCCCGAAGCCCGCCCGGGCATAGGCGTAGGGGCCAGCATCGAGATCGGGGCGCCGCCGCGCGAGCGACTGGAAAACGAATGCAAGGCCCAGCATGCCGATGCCGGTGATGACCCAGCCGATGATCACGGCAAGCGGGCCCGCGCCCGAGGCCATGTTCTGCGGCAGGCTGAACACGCCTGCGCCGATCATCGAGCCGGCCACGAGGGCCGTCAGGGGAAGAACCCCGAGACCACCCCCGCCTGAACTTCCAGCCACCGGCATCGCACTGACGGAAGGATAGGATTTCGGCACTGCTGTCATGACAACCTCTCCCGGAGGACAACTTGAGGAAACGCCAAACGAGAAATCCGTGCCTTGAGCTAGATCATGCCGCACACCCCCCGATATGCGTAGAAACCCCTATCGGCACCAAAGCACCGACCTCGTGGACTTCACGTCTGTGCGTGAGGGTCTTCCAGATAGCCCCCGACCAGGGCCATCCTCACCAGATTGGCAAGGCTGCCCGCCTGCATCTTCGTCATGACATGGGCGCGGTGAATTTCCACCGTACGCACGCTGATGCCGAGTTCATAGGCGACAACCTTGTTGGGGTTGCCGCGCACGAGGCTCAGCATGACCTCCTGTTCCCTCGGTGAAAGCGTATTGAACCGCTCGACGATCTCCGCCCGGCCCTGTTCGCGAATATCCCGATCCGAGTCGCGGCTGAGCGCTCCCTTGACCGCGTCGAGGAGCCTGTCGTTGTCGAAGGGCTTCTCGATGAAATCGGCCGCGCCGGATTTCATGGCCTCGACCGCGAGGGGCACATCGCCATGACCGGTGATGATGATGACGGAAAGGTCCGGCCTCTCCTGCTTGACCCGCTGCAACAGCTCCAGCCCCGTCATCTCCGGCATGCGGACGTCGGCAATGAGACAACGGCAGCTCTGCAGATCCCGGGACTGAAGAAAGGCGGGACCGGATTCATGGGAGGAGACGTTGAAGCCCGCCATGGCGAGCAGGAACTGAAGCGATTTCCGCGCTGCGGCGTCGTCATCGACGACGACGACCGAACCTTCAGTTGTCATCGGCGGCCTCCTCGGCGCGAGGAATGGTGAACCGGAAGATTGTCCCCCCGCCGGGATTGCTCTCGACCCAGATCCGTCCCCCATGCGCCTCGATGATGGTGCGCGAGACGGAAAGGCCGACCCCCATTCCTGCACTCTTGGTCGTTACGAAGGGCTGGAACAGTTGCCCCGCGATCTCGGCGCTGATCCCCGGCCCTGTATCGGCGACGCTCACCAGCATCATGCGACGATCGGAGGAAGCGGCCGAGAGGACAAGCTCGCGGCGCGGGCTTTCTTCCATCGCCTCGATGGCATTCCGGATCAGGTTCAGGATGACCTGCTGGATCTGGACCTTGTCGACGAGCACCGTTCCGACATCGGTGAAATCGAACCGCACCCGGACGCTGTTCTCCCTGGCGCCGACAAGCGCGAGCGCGCTCGCCTCCTCGATAAGACGGTTGAGCGGGATGACCTCGCGGTCGGTCTCGCCCCGGGCCACGAAATTCCGCATGCGGCGGATGATTTCTCCAGCGCGGAGAGCTTGGGCACCGGCGGCCTCAATGGGCTCCTTGAGCGTAAGGGCCGTTTCGTCCGTTCTGCTCCGCAGGAAAGTCGTCATGCCGGTATGATAGTTTGCAATCGCCGAAAGCGGCTGGTTGAGTTCGTGCGCCAGCGCCGACGCCATTTCTCCCATCGCGCTCAGCCGGGAGATATGGACCAGTTCCGCCTGCAACTCCTGCAGCCGCGTTTCCGTATTCTGGCGTTCGGTCAGGTCGCGCACGAAGCCGGTGAAGTAGCGCTGATCGACCGAGCGCATCTCGCCCACGGAAAGCTCCATCGGAAAGGTCGAGCCGTCCTTGCGCAATCCGACGACGATACGCCCGATGCCGATGATCCGCGCTTCATCCGTCGTCAGGTATCGCTGGATGTAACCGTCATGGGCCTCGCGATATGGCGTCGGCATGAGCACGGAAACGTTCTTGCCGATGACCTCGTCGCCATACCATTGGAAAAGCCGCTCGGCCGCCGAACTGAAGGACTGGATGATGCCATGCTCGTCTATGACGACCATGGCGTCCGGCACCGTATCGAGTATCGATTTCAGATGCGCTTCCCGCGCCCGGAGTGCCCGCGTCGTGTCCGACGACCGTTCCTGGTTCCGCCGGACCTTTTCCCCGATAAAGCCGATGGCAAGCCCGTTGGCGGCGAAAAGGGCGGCAAAGAGGAGAGCGGATCGGAGACCTTCACTCTGGAGGCCGTGATAGAGGCCGAGGCCCGTGCCCGCAGCGGTGGCGATCAATGCGGGGATAAAACCACCCATGAAGGCGCCAACGATCACGGCGGGAAGAAAAAAGAGATATCCGGACGTCACTCCGAGGGCCGCTTCGAGAATGGCGCGCGCCGCATAACCCAGCCCCAGCGCCAGAAGCGCCGCGCCACAGGCGACCCGCCAGTCGTCTCGTAAACCCATTCTCGTCTGCCGCCGCCCCAAGGTGACTGACCCCAAGGCTCAATAAACCAAAAACTTCAAATTACGAAGATGGCACCGCCTGCCAATAAGGGATGTCCCTTACGGACCATTCCGTATTTCGCGCGGGTCTTCGGGTGGCTACTCCCAAATCATTGGAGAAGGGAGATCGAAATGCTGACCCTGACATCCGCAGTTGCCCTGCAGCCTCGTGAAAGCAGCTTCGAAAACCGGGGGTTCGGCCCGGGCATCGTGATGGACTTCGCGCCGGACGAAGAAATCTATGGAGCCGGCGAGCCGAGGGAGTTCGTCTACAAGGTGATCTCCGGCGCCGTGCGGACCTTCAATATCCTCAGTGACGGGCGCCGCCAGATCGAGGCGTTCCATCTTCCCGGCGACGTCTTCGGCCTGGAGCTTGGCGAAACGCACGACCTTTCCGCCGAGGCGATCGCCTCCTCGAAGATTCTCGTAACCAAGCGCTCGATCGTGGAAGCGGCCAGCCGCAGCAATTGCGCGACCGCGGGCGAGCTTCTCGCCCTGACGACGCGGGCGCTCGAGCGCGCCCGGGCCCAGATGCTCCTGCTCGGGCGGAAAAGCGCCCATGAGAAGGTGGCGACCTTCCTTCTCGACATGGCCGAGCGCACCGCAGGGGAAGCCGTCGATCTTCCCATGTCGCGCACGGACATTGCGGACTATCTTGGCCTGACCATCGAAACCGTCTCGCGGACGCTCAGCCGGTTCGAGCGTCAGGGTGCCATCGGCCTGCCCAGTTCCCGTCACATCGAGCTGCGCAACCGCGCTACCCTGAACGCTCTTGCGAGCTGAGCGCTCATGGCGCGGATTCTGATCCTCCAGGGGCACCCGGACGGCAAGGCCCCGCATCTCTGCCACGCATTGGCGGATGCCTATGCCGAATCCGCGCAGGCGCACGGCCATCATGTCCGCCGGATCGATGTCGGACGGATCGAATTTCCCTTCCTGTTGTCGCAGAAGGATTGGTTCGAGGGGACACCGCCTGCAGTGATCGGCGAGGCGCAGGCCAATCTCGCCTGGGCTGAGCATGTCCTTATCCTCTATCCCCTCTGGCTCGGCGACATGCCGGGCAAGCTCAAGGCTTTCCTGGAGCAGATGCTCCGTCCCGGTTTCGCCGTAAGCGGTGGAAAGGAAACGCTCTTCCGTCCGCTTCTATCGGGAAGATCGGCACGGGTCGTGGTCACCATGTCCATGCCCTCGCTCCTCTATCGCTGCTATTTCTTCGCCCACAGCCTCAGAGCCCTGAAGCGCAACATCCTTGCCTTCGTCGGCATACGGCCCATCCGGACGACGCTCATCGGCGGGGTCGGCTCCATGAGCAAAGCACGTTGCGAGCAATGGCTCGACGAGATGCGCCGGCAGGGCGCGCTCGCCGCCTGATACGGAAGCCGGCGAGGACGAACTCACCGCTCTTTTGATTTGTTTTGATTTGTCTCAAGGCGAGTCACGACCCGGCGTTCTTTGCTGTTCTCACCGATCAATGGAGAACAAGCATGCCTGCCGGAACACTCGCCGTCGTCATTGCCATTCTGGTCGTCTTCGGGGCCTTCATGGTCACGCTGGCCTGGGCGGATCGGCGGACGCGCCGCTGACGGCAAGCACGTCGCCGACGACACGTGCCAGTTCCCGATTCCCGTCGATCAGGCGCCAGTCCATCTCGGCGGCGTTCCACTTCTCAAGTTGCAGGGAAAGAACTTTCAGGTCGGCATCCGACGCGCTGCCGACCCGGCCGGCGACCCGGGCCTTCAGGACATCGGGTTTCACATCGAGCCATAGCCCGATGAACGGAGCATGAGCCATCTCGGCCGCATGCCGAATGCGCTGGCGATCCGATCTTCTGTCGAACACGGCATTCACGACAACGGAAATACCCTTTCTCAGGTGTTTCTCCGCCATATCCGCGACCGTTCCATAGACCGTTTCAGACACTTCCGGCCGGTATGCATCCGGCGGCAGGCGCATTGTGGGATCGAGGCCGAACAGGCGCTTTCTCACACGGTCGCTTTCGAAAACCCGCGCACCGGGTGGAACGCCGATATATCCGGCGATGGCATCGGCAACCGTCGATTTTCCTGAGCCGCTGAGGCCACCGATCGCGACCAGCGACAAGTACCCCTTTTCTATCAAGCGGTTAGCAAGGTCGAAATAGCGCGAGGCCGTCTCCCGAAGGCTCCCGTCATCGTCGTCCTGCATGGCCTGGGTCGCGGTGACATGGGCCCGGATTGCCGCGCGGATTGCCATGAAGAGGCCGAGAAGCGGCGCTGCATCATCGTCTCCAGTGGCATCGAGATAGCGGTTCATCGTCAGATTGGCGAGGTTCGGCAGGCCGCGATGCCACAGATCCATCAGGAGGAAGGCAAGGTCGTAGGCGACGTCGATGGTCGCCATTTCCTCGCTGAATTCGAGGCAGTCGAAGAGCGTCGGTTCGCTGTCGAGGAGACAGATATTGCGGAGGTGGAGGTCTCCGTGACACCGGCGGACCTTGCCCGCAGCCAGCCTCTCGTCGAGCAGCGCTGCATGGTTCGCAAGCGACTCGCGAAGCGCGGCATTGAGTTGCTCCACCTTCGCCGGATCGAAGAGACCGACAGCCGAAAGCGCCGTCTCGTTGATATCCAGAACCCGCGCCATCGCCCCGGCCCCGCTACCGGTGAATGAAGGCTCGGCCTCCTGATGGAAGCGCGCGATGATTGCCGCGGTCGCAGTCATGAGCGAAGGGGTGAGTTCCCCGCGCTCGGCCATCCGGTCGAACAAATCGTCCTGATCGAATCGGCGCATCTCGACCACCGAATCGACTGGCTCGCCCTCGGTGCCGAAAACGAGCCGTCCGTCCATACGGCTGATCTGCCGAACGCCGAGGTAGAGCGCCGGCGCCGTACGACGGTTCAGCTCGACCTCGCGCCGGCAGGCCGCCTCACGCAGTTCGCGCGTCGAGAAATCCAGATAGGGCAGCTTGACCGCGCGCTTCAGCTTGAGGGAGCGGTCGCCGACAAGAAATATCTCCGAGATATGGGTCCGGATGCGCTCCACTGGCTGATCCGGATGACCATAGCTCGTGCCATCCGCAAGAAACGCAATGACCTCGGATTGATCCTCGACCCGCACGGGATTCGCCTCCACCGTCCGCTCATCCTGGCAGAAGTCGCCGGCAGCCGTGTGATCTTTTCACGACGAATATCGTGCGCTCACCGGACCTAGTGAGACAGAAGGACCGGCATCCGGAGATCGCCAAGGATTCCTTCCGTCGCGCCGCCCAGCACGAAATCGCGCAAGCGCGAATGACCGAACCCGCCCATGACGAGAAGCTGGCAGCCATGCTGCCGCGCATGATCCTGCAGGGTCTGGGCGATCGGGCAGTCTTCCGTGTTGATCCGCCTCGCCTCTGGTTGAAGGCCCCGACGCCGCAGACCGGCCTCCAGCCGCTCCGCCGCATCATTTTTCACAGGCTTCTCGTCCAGGACCGAGAAGATCGATACATGGGAAGACCGCTCGAGGAAAGGCCAGGCATCCGCCACGGCGCGCGCCGCGGCGCGGCTTCCATCCCAGGCAATGGCTATGTGGTCCAGCGGGCCGACCTTGCCTTCCTCCGGCAGGAGGACAGCCGGCCGCCCCGAGCCGAAGACGACGGCTTCGGCCGCGTTCCGCGAGGTGACGTTGTCCTTCTCCCAGCCAAGGAGGCTGAGGTCGAAATAGCGAGCGCCCTCGGCCGCCCGCTCCTCCATGGCGACAAGCCGGGTCACGATGGCGCCCGTCTCCACGGCAACGCCGGCTGCAGCGGCCTCCGCCTTCACCTTCTCCAGCAATTCCTCTCCCCGGGCCTGGCTGTCCATCTCCGCCTTGCGGATCAGGCCCGGCACGTCGAGAAGCAGCCCGGAGAGCGGGCTTGAAATGGACGGAATATCGGCATTGATCGCCACCGCCCGGAGATCTGCATCGAGGTGTTTCGCAACGGCGACCGCATTGGCGGCAATGGCAGCCGAGTTGGGATCGGGATAAGTGACGAGCGGAAGGAAGGCCTGAAGCTTCACGGCGCAACTCCTGCGTGGAACGAGTGACTACATGATTTCGTTCTGTTCCCTTGCATGGGAGCCGCCGGCCTGCCTTGACGCAGATCATGGTTTCGCGGCTCACTTGCCCTATTCCGGAACCGGAAAAAGGGAAAAACCATGATCAATCCGAAAGACCTCACCCCTCAATTCCGTCATGTCCGGCTGGTGCTGGCCCGCGAGAAGGATCATCCCGTCGGCGATACGGAGGAAGGCTACGACCTCCTCGTGCCGCTCGACGATGAAGGCCGGCTCGACGCGGCGGAATGGAAGACCCACAAGGAGGTCTGCCGGGTCCGCCGTTTCCGGGAGGGCGAGGACGACCTTATCGGACTGCTGCGCCGCAAGCCCGGCGGCCAGTGGTATTTCGACTATGAGGAGGGAGATTTCGACGACGAGATCGGCTTCCGCCTCGGAGCCGAGCGTTTCGTGACCGGGGAATATGTCTCGATCGGCAAAGGCCCCTCCCTGCACACCTATCAGGTCACGCGGGTCGTGGAGCCTTAGGCCTTAGGCCGGTGCCTCCCCATGCGGGGAGGCACCGGATCAGGCGATGATATCCGCCATCGTCCAGAGGCCGGTTTCGGCCGCCAGATAATCGCGCGAGGCTTTTGCCGCCTCGACAATGGCCGGCGTATTAAAGCCGAGAAGCTGGCCGTTCCACTTGCGCAGCCGGCCTCCGACGAAAACCGCATCGACACTGTCGACCCCGGCGCCGATTACGACCGTGCCCACGGCATTGTTCAGCGGACCGACATTGATGTTGTCGGTCCGGATCATGACGATATCGGCTTCCTTGCCGGGCGTGAGGGTGCCGATCCGGTCGATGAGGCCATTCGCCCTCGCCCCGCCGATCGTCGCCATGCGGAGAACGTCACGGACCATCATCGGCTCCGGCGCATCCTTGTCGCCGGCCGCCCAGCGCCGGTTGGCGAGCACGCGCTGGATGGTGAAGATGCCGCGCATCTGGGCGAAGAGATCGCTGCTGAGGGCGACCTCGATATCGACGCTGATGCCGGTGCGATCCAGCATGTTGTGGTCGATCACGCCCTGAATGGGCGGAACGGAATCGCCGAGGCCGCGGAGCGACGAATCGGAGGTCGGCGCAAGCACGATACAGACGCCGTGATCTTCCATCGCCTGCATGACGGGCCCCGAGAATCCCGTCCCGTGAATCAGCGTCACATCGGGACCGAGTTCGCCCGCCGCCGCCATTTCGAGGAGACGTTCGGCGGAGGAATTGGGCCTGAGCGGCGTCTTGATGCCGAAAACGCCATCCGAGGTGATACCGAGGCCGAGTTCGCG
>Ga0164243_10009395_pt1 | contig 14236 bp, 16 predicted proteins | sample OricompcompostOP_FD_108781 | JGI IMG/M metagenome (GOLD analysis project Ga0164243, IMG submission 108781) | Organic Plus compost microbial communities from Emeryville, California, USA - Original compost - Organic plus compost (OP) | ecosystem: Engineered > Solid waste > Mixed feedstock >... | reverse complement strand
GTTGAACTCGTACGGCCCGAGCAGCGGCACATAGGGGTTGATGTCCGGAAAAATCACGCGAGCGTCCCCGACGGTTGGCCGGGGCGTGGTCTAGCAGGCCAGGGCAGGCGAGGGGAGGGGCTCTAGGCCGGATCGCCGGCCCGGTCGGCCTCGAACAGGCGGCGCAGCTCCTCGGCCGCCTCGGCGGAGGTCTGGATCAGCTTCGCCTCGTCCCGGTAGACGTCGTGCTGGTCCAGCAGCACCTGCTCGTCGTGCTGGCGGAAGGCGCGGACGGTGCGCCTGGCCTCCTCGGCCTTGAGGCCGAGCTCCAGCAGCAGCAGCTCGGTCATGCGCAGGCTGGAGAAATAGGTCTCCCGCACGATGGTGCGCACGCCCCGGTCCATCAGCAGGTGGGCGTGGCGGCGGTTGCGGGCGCGGGCCAGGACCTGCACCCCCGGGAAGTGGCGCCGGATCGCCTCGACGGTCCTGAGGTTGGCCTCGACGTCCGACAGGGCCACCACCGCGGCCTTCGCCTGGCCGACCCCGACCGCGCGCAGCAGGTCCAGCCGCGTGGCGTCCCCGTAGTAGGCCTTGTGGCCGTAGCGGCGCACCGCGTCGACGTTGTCGGCGTCCGGATCCAGGGCGTTGAAGCGGATCCGCTGCAGGTTCAGGACCCGGCCGATCACCTGGCCGAAGCGGCCGAAGCCCAGGATCACCACCGGCGCGGGGGCCGCGTCGGACACGTCGTCGTCGGGCCGCCGGGGCTGATGCTCCAGCCGCGGCATGAGCCAGCGCTCGGAAAGGGTGAACAGCACCGGGCTCGCCAGCATCGACAGGGCGACCACCAGGTTCGCGCGCGCCGCGTCCGGCCCGGCCAGGACGCCGGCGGCCACGGCCGCGCCGAACAGCACGAAGCCGAACTCCGAGCCCTGCGGCAGGGCCAGGGCGAAGCGGACCGAGGCGCGCAGGGGCTCGCCCCTGAGGCGGTGCAGGACGAAGGCGATGGCGGCCTTGACCAGCACGAGGCCGACGACCGCCAGGGCGATCCCGCCCGGGTCCGCCATGGCCAGGCCGACGTCGGCGGACATGCCCACCGAGATGAAGAAGAAGCCGAGCAGCAGGCCCTCGAACGGCTCCACGTCGGCCTGCAGCTCGTGCCGGTACTCCGATTCCGACAGCACCACCCCGGCGGCGAAGGCGCCCAGCGACATGGGCAGCCTGGCCCAGGCGGCCAGGGCGGCCGAGGCGGAGACCACCAGCAGGGCGGTGGCGGTGAACACCTCCTGGGTGCGCATGCCCCCGATCACCCGGAACAGCGGGCGCACCAGGAAGCGGCCGCCCAGAAGGATGGCGGCGACCACGGCCGCGCCCTTGAGCACGTCGGGCCAGTTGACTCCCGCGCCGGCGGCGGCGTGGCCGTTCAGCAGCGGCACGAGCGCGATCAGGGGCACCGAGGCGATGTCCTGGAACAGCAGCACCGAGAAGGCGTCGCGTCCGGAGCCGGCGTTGAGCAGCTCCCGGTCGGCCAGCATGGGCAGGACGATGGCGGTGGAGGAGAGCGCCAGGCCCGCCCCGATCACGGCCGCCCCCGTCCAGGCGAGACCCGCCAGGTGCGCCAGGCCCGCCAGGGCCGCGCCGGTCGCCGCGACCTGCGCCAGGCCCAGGCCGAACACCGTGCGGCGCATGACCCAGATCCGCTGCAGCCTGAGCTCCAGCCCGATCAGGAACAGCAGCATGATCACGCCCAGCTCGGAAATCTGGGCGATGGCGTCGACGTTGCGCACCAGCCCCAGGCCGGAGGGCCCGATCAGGACGCCTGCGACCAAGTAGCCCAGGATGCTTCCGAACCCGAGCCGGCGGGACAGCGAGACGAACAGGACCGCCGCGGCCAGCAGGCAGACGAGGGTGGGCAGCATCGGACCTCCGCAGGACGGGTTGGGGAACGCCTCTTCGCATTCCCGCTGCATTTCCCATATACAGGCCCGAGCCCCCACCAGGTCCCGCAGGATGCAGAGCCAGAACCCCTTCCTCGACGAGATGTCCAAGCTGACCACGGCCGCCATGGGGCTGGCCCAGGCGGCCGGCGAGGAAGCCAAGGCCGCGTTCCGGGCCCAGGCGGACCGGCTGGCGGCGGAGATGGACTTCGTCCGCCGCGACGAATTCGATGCGCTGAAGGCCGAGCTCGCCGGACTGCGCGAGGAGCTGGCGCGCCTGAAGGACGAGGGCCGCAGCTGAGCGCCCGTCCCACCCCGACGCCGGCCGGGACGGCCGGCGTGAACCGGATTACCCTGACAAGCCGAGGCGAGTCGCCGGGGCGTTCCCCTGCGCGAGTCTCTGGAAGGACCGCATGATGGACCACACCCACCCGGAAGAAGACATGGAGTTCGCCGTCGATCCGCTGGATGTCGTCGAGCGGATCCTGACGGCGGAGAACCTCGCCTTCGACCGGTCGGAGGAGGGCGATCTCGCCTTCAACCTGGCCGGCGACTGGAAGGACTACGAGCTGTGGTTCGCCTGGCGTCCGGAGGCCGACTGCCTGCAGCTGTGCCTGTCGCTGGAGCTGAAGGTCGGCAAGGCCCAGCTCGCCCGCGCGCACGAACTTCTGGCCCTCATCAACCCCCGCGTCTGGCTGGGCCACTTCGAGCTCTGGGCCGAGGACGGGGAGGTGATCTTCCGCAACGCCATGGCCCTGCCGCACGGCGAGCGCCCGACCATGGCCCAGGCCGCCTCGATGATCGACGCCGCGGTCGAGGCCGCGGACCGCTTCTACCCGGCCTTCGACTTCCTGCTGAACGGCGGCAAGTCGCCGGAGGAATCCATGGCCCTGTGCATGTTCGACACGGTCGGCCAGGCCTGAGGTTCCGGCGAGGCCGGCTTTGGCGCCGGCCTCGGCCCCGCTATAGGGGCGCCATGAGCCAATACACCCCCATCCTGATGCTGGGCGCAGGACGCCTCGGCGGCGCCCTGCTGGACGGCTGGAGCCTGACCGGCGCCTTCGATGCGTCCGGCCTGATCATCCGCGACCCCCACCCGGGCCCCGCCGCGCAGAAGGCGGCCCAGGCCGGCGCCGTCCTGAACCCGCCGGACGCGGAGCTGGCGCGCGCCCGCACCGTGCTCCTGGCCGTGAAGCCCCAGGTCTGGCGCGAGGCGGCCGCCGCCGTCGCCCCGCACCTGGCGAAGGACGCCGTGATCGTCTCCGTCGCTGCCGGCGTGCGCGCCGCGGACATCTCGCAGGCCTTCGCCGGCCGGCCGGTCGCGCGCATCATGCCGATCACCGCCATCGCCGTGGCCAAGGGCGCCGGCGGCGCCTACGCCCCCGACCCGGCCGCGCGCGCGGCCGCCCACGCCCTGTTCGACCCGGTCTCCAGGCTGGTGGACGTGGAGGAGGAGGGGCTGATGGACGCGGTCACCGCCGTCTGCGGCTCGGCCCCGGCCTATCTCTACGCCTTCACCGAGGCCCTGGAGGCGGCGGGCATGCGCGAGGGGCTGCCCGAGGACGCCGCCAAGGCCCTGGCCCGCGCCACCATGGCCGGCGCCGCCGAGCTGATGGCGGCCTCCGGCGAGGAGCCCGCCGAGCTGCGCCGCCAGGTCACCTCCCCGGGCGGCACCACCGCGGCGGCCCTGGAGGTGCTGATGGGCGAGGACGGACTGCCCTCGCTGCTGCGCAAGGCCGTCTCCGCCGCCGCCCGGCGCTCGCGGGAGCTGTCCAGGAGCTGAGCCGGGGCGCCCGGCTCTGCCCGCGGGCAGGGGAGGACAGCTTATCCCTTGGCGGCCTTGGCCCGCGCCACGCCGGCCTCGACCAGGCCGCGGGCCTCCTCGGCGTCGCCCCAGCGGACGATCTTCACCCACTTGCCCGGCTCCAGCGCCTTGTAGTTGGCGAAGAAGTGCTCGATCTGCTGCAGGGTGATGGCCGGCAGGTCGGTGTAGTTGTGCACCCCGTCGTAGCGCTTGGTCAGCCAGGCGGAGGGCACGCCGAGCAGCTTCTCGTCGCCGCCGGCCTCGTCCTCCATCAGCAGCACGCCCACGATCCGCACGCTCATGATCGCGCCGGGCGCGATGGCGCGGGTGTTGGCCACGATCACGTCGCAGGGGTCGCCGTCCTGGGACAGGGTGTGGGGGATGAAGCCGTAGTTGCCCGGATAGCGCATGGCGGTGTGCAGGAAGCGGTCCACCACCAGCGCCCCGGAGTCCTTGTCCATCTCGTACTTGATCGGCTCTCCTCCGATCGGGACCTCGATCACCACGTTGACGTCGTGGGGCGGGTTCTTGCCGATCGGCACGGCTTCCAGACGCATGAAGACTCCTAGTTTACGACGCGCCCTGCGCCCGGCAGGTGCAGGGAGAACTCGGGGACGGCCACGTCGAAGGCTTCGCCCTCGGCGCCGACCATGTGGTAGCTGCCGCGCATCGTCCCCGACGGGGCGCCCAGGGGACAGCCGGAGGTGTAGCGGAACACTTCGCCCGGCCCGATCTCGGGCTGCTCGCCCACCACGCCCAGCCCGGACACCTCCTGCACCCGGTTCAGGGCGTCGGTGATGATCCAGTGGCGGGAGATCAGCTGCACCCCGCGGGCGCCGTCGTTGCGGATCTCGACGGTGTAATTCCAGAACCAGCGCCGCGCGTCCGGATCGGACTGGTCGGGCGCATAGCTGGCGACCACCCGCACGAGGATGTCGCCCGTGCGCGCCTCGTAGATGGGCGCATCGCGCGCGCCCGTACGCCTCATGCTGCGCCTCACGCCTTGTCCAGGGCCTGCGCCACGTCCTTGATCAGGTCGCCGGGGGCCTCCAGCCCGACCGACAGGCGCACCCAGCCGTCCGTCAGGCCGAGCGCCAGCCGCTCCTCCTCGCTCACCGACCGGTGGGTGGTGGTCGAGGGATGGGTGATCAGCGACTTGGCGTCCCCGAGGTTGTTGGAGATGTCCACCAGCCTCAGGGCGTTCAGCACGTTGAAGGCGGCGTCCTTGGAGCCGAGGTCGAAGGCGATCACCGTGCCGCCGCCCGACATCTGGTGCCGGGCCAGCTCGTACTGCGGATGGCTGCGGTGGAAGGGATAGAGGAAGCGCGCGACCTTGCGGTGCGAGTCCAGCACCTCGCACAGCTGCATGGCGGTCTCGGCCTGGCGGCGGACGCGCAGCTCCAGCGTCTCCAGCCCCTTCAGCAGCACCCAGGCGTTGAAGGCGGACATCGTCGGCCCGGTGTGGCGGATGACGTCGCGATAGGCCTCGTCCAGCAGCTCGGCCTTGCCCAGCAGCGCGCCGCCGAGCACCCGGCCCTGGCCGTCGATGTGCTTGGTGGCGGAATAGACCACCACGTCCGCCCCGAGCTCGAGCGGCTTCTGGAAGATCGGGGTGGCGAAGACGTTGTCGACCACCACCCGGGCGCCGACCGCATGGGCCATCTCGCAGACGGCCGCCACGTCGGCCAGCTCCAGCAGGGGATTGGCGGGCGTCTCCAGGAACACCGCGCGGGTGTTGGGCCGCATGGCCGCGCGCCAGGCGTCGAGGTCGCGGCCGTCCACCAGGGTGGACTCCACCCCGAAGCGGGGCAGCCAGTGGGAGACGATCCAGCGGCAGGAGCCGAACATGGCGCGGCCGGCCACGACGTGGTCGCCGGCCTTGAGCAGGCCCATCAGGGCCAGGTGCACCCCGCCCATGCCCGAGGCCGTGGTCCGACACGCCTCCGCCCCTTCCAGCAGCGCCAGCCGCTCCTCGAACATGCGGTTGGTCGGGTTGGCGTAGCGGGAATAGACGAAGCCGGGCTCCTCGCCCTTGAAGCGCGCTTCGGCCGCTTCGGGGGTCGGATAGACGTAGCCCTGGGTCAGGAACAGCGCCTCGGAGGTCTCTCCGAACGGGCTGCGGTCCAGGCCGCCGCGGACCAGGCGGGTCTGCAGCTCCCAGTTGCGGGGATCCAGGTCGTTCGGATCTTCGGCCAAGGGGGGCCTCCTTTCGGGCGGCGCATCAATAGGGCCGGCCCTCGCGAGGTCAAGATGGACCCGGGCCGCTTGCCCGCGTCGCGGCCGGGGGCTAGCCAGTGCGGCCGCGGCGCACGCGCGCCTGCAGGCCGGGAGGGCCCCATGATCGTCTACGGTTCGTCGCTTTCGCCCTATGTCCGCAAGGTGATGGCCTTCGCCGCCGAGAAGGGGCTGGAGGTCGAGCTGCGCCCCAACGCCGGCCCCGGCGGGCCCGACCCGGAGTTCCTGGCCGCGAGCCCGTTCCGCAAGATCCCGGCCCTGCGGGACGGCGATTTCACCCTCGCCGATTCCAGCGCCATCGTCGGCTACATGGAGAAGCTGAAGCCCTCGCCGGAGCTGATCCCGAGCGACCCGCGCGACCACGCCCGCGCCATCTGGTTCGACGAGTGGGCCGACACCATCCAGTGCGCGGCGGGCGTCCCGATCTTCTTCAACCGCATCGTGGCCCCGCTGCTGGGCCGGCCGGCCGACCCCGCCGTGGCGGACCGCGCGGAGAAGGAGCTGCTGCCGCCGGCGCTCGACTACCTGGAGGGCGTCGCCCCGGCCGCGGGGGATTTCCTGGTCGGCGGCCGCCTGACCCTGGCGGACATCGCCGCGGCCAGCCCGTTCGTGAACCTGCGCCACCTCGGCATCGACTACGCCTCCAGCCACCCGAAGGCGGGCGCCTATGTCGACGCCGTCCTGGCCCGGCCGTCCTTCGCCGGGCTGATCGAGGGCGAGACGGCCTTCCTGGCCTCGCGCCCCGCCTGACCGGAGCGCCTCAGGCCCGCGCGGCGCGGTGGCCGGTGACGTCCGAGCCGACGCCGCGCGGCAGGCGCACATAGACCAGCACCGACAGGGCCGAGATCACCCCCACGATCGCGAAGGGGACGGTGAAGTCGGCGGGCGTGATCGGCGCGCCGCCGGCGTTCCAGCGCACCAGCTGCAGCGCCAGGCTGCCCACGGTGATGCCCATGCTGATCGACAGCTGCAGCACCACCGCCGAGAGGGTCGAGGCCGAGCCGATCTGGCCCTGCTCCAGCTCCACGAAAGACAGGGTGTTGGAGGAGGTGAACTGGGTCGCGCGCACGAAGCCGCCGAGGGCCAGCAGGGCGAACATCAGCCAGACCGGGGTGGAGGTGCGGAACAGGCCGGGCACGGCGCTGAACACCGACAGCAGGGCCGCGGTCGCGATCAGGATGTTGCGGAAGCCCAGCCGGCGCATCAGCGGGGCCGCCAGCGGCCGGGAGATCAGCGCCCCGACCGCCCCGCTCATGATCACCAGCCCGGCCTTCAGCGGGCTCCAGCCCATGCCGATCTGCACCAGCAGCGGCATCAGGAACGGGCTCGCCCCGATGCCGATGCGCACCAGGGTCCCGCCGGTCATGCTGGCGCGGAAGGTGGGGATCCGGAACAGGCTGAGGTCCACCACCGGCTTGTCCGCGCGGCGGGCGTGCTGGACGAACAGCACCGTGGCGGCGACGGCGATCACCGCGGCGGCGACCTGCACGGTCCAGGGCACGAGGTCGAAGCCCAGCGTCTCGGCCACCCCCATGGCGCAGGCCATGGCCACGGCGGCGAGCACGAAGCCGACGCTGTCGAAGCGGCCCGGGTGCGGCTGGCGGATGCGCGGGACGAACTTCCAGACCGCCAGCAGGCCCAGCAGGCACACCGGCACGTTGATGTAGAAGATCCACGGCCAGCTCGCGACCTTGAGGATCAGGCCGGTCAGCGGCGGGCCGATGATGGGGCCGACCATGGCCGGGGTGGTCAGCAGCGCCATGGAGCGCACCAGGTGCTCGCGCGGGGAATTGCCCACCACGATGATGCGCCCGACCGGCATCAGCATGGCGGCGCCCGCCCCCTGCAGGACGCGGAACAGCACCAGCTCGCCGAGCGTGCGAGAGAGGCCGCACAGCACCGAGCCCAGCAGGAAGGTCGCCATGCAGGCCATGAACACCCGCCGCGCGCCGTAGCGGTCGGCCGCCCAGCCGGAGGCGGGCACCACCACCGCCTGGATCAGGATGTAGCTGGTCAGCACCAGCTTCAGGTTCACCGGCTGGATGTGGAACGCCTCGGCCAGGGTGGGCAGGGCGGTGGACAGGGCCGTCTGGTCGATGAACTGCATGAACAGGGCGCTGCCGACCGCCAGGATGGCCAGCTGCCGGCCGAACCCGCTCGCCTCAGGCTCCGCCCCGGCGGCCTGGGATTCGATCGCCTGATCTGTGGTGGACGCAGGAGGAGGCACGGGCCCGACTTAGCCTGCCGGGGCCGGAACGCAACCCGCGGCCGGGCGGGCGGTTACGGTCGCCATGGCGCAAGCGCTGCACCAGGACGGGCCGCAGCCCCGCTCGCTGGACGAGATCGCCGGGCTGATCCAGGCCTGCCGCCGCTGCGGCCTGTGGGCCGGCGCCACCCAGGGCGTGCCCGGCGAGGGCCCGGCGCACGCCCCGATGATGCTGGTCGGCGAGATGCCGGGCGACCAGGAGGACCTGCAGGGCCATCCGTTCGTGGGCCCGGCCGGCGGGGTGCTGGACCGCGCGCTCGCCGAGGCCGGGGTCGACCGGTCGGAGACCTACGTCACCAACGCCGTCAAGCACTTCAAGAACGAGCCGCGCGGCAAGCGGCGGTTGCACAGGACCCCGGACCGCGGCGAGATCTCCGCCTGCCGCTGGTGGCTCGACGGCGAGCGCCGGCTGGTCCGCCCACGGGTGATCGTGGCCATGGGCGGCTCGGCGGCCCTGGCGGTGTTCGGCAGGCCCACGCCGATCCTGAAGAACCGCGGCCGCGCCTTCCAGCTCCCGGACCAGGCGCAGGCCGTGATCACCGTGCATCCGTCGATGATCCTGCGCATCCCGGACGCGGCGGCGAAGACGCAGGCCTACGCCGCCTTCGTGCAGGACCTGAGGGCCGCGCGCGCCCTCCTCAGGGGCGGCTCAGGATGAACTCCTGGTCGCGGGTGTTCCCGACCGGGAACAGGTACTCGCCCACCTTGGCGAAGCCGTAGCGGGCGTAGAAGCGCTGGGCGCCGTGGTTCTGCGACCAGACGCCGATCCACAGCCGCCGGCCGGGCGCCTCCAGCCAGTCCAGGGCGGTCTCGATCAGCCGCGCGCCGATCTTCAGGTTCTGGGCCTCGCTGCGCACGTACAGCCGCTTGATCTCGCCGCAGCCGGGGGTGACCTCCGGATGCGGCAGGCCGCAGGGGCCCGCCTTGCAGTAGCCGACCGCGCGGCCGGAGGCCTCGGCCAGCCACAGGGCCTCGGCCGGATCGGCCAGCCGCGCCTCGAACGTCTCGGGGGCGTAGGCCTCCCGCAGGAAGGCGGCCAGGTCCCCGGGCGGATACAGCCGCCCGAAGGTCTCGACGAAGGTGTCGCGGCCGATCGCCGCCAGGGCCGCGGCGTCCCCCGCGCCCGCGCGCCGCAATCTGATATCGTGCATGGGCGTCGTGTAGACCGGCCGGGCCAGGCCGGAAAGGAGCTTCGCCCTTGCCTGAGGTCGCCGTCTTCTCCCACCCGGACATGCTGCGGCACCGGCCCGGCGAGGGCCATCCGGAGCGCCCGGCCCGGCTGGAGGCGGTGCTGGACGCCCTGGCCGACGCGGGGCTGGGGCGCGACCGCCGCCAGGCCGGGCGCGTGGCGGCAGAGGACCTGCTGCGGGTGCATCCGCAGGCCTATCTGGACGCCGTCGCCGCCGCGGCCCCCGAAAAGGGCCTGACGCATCTGGACCCGGACACGGCCATGTCGCCGGGCAGCCTGGCCGCGGCCGAGCGCGCCTGCGGGGCGGCGGTGGAGGCGGTGCGGGCGGTCGCATCCGGCGGGCTGGAGCGGGCCTTCTGCGCGGTGCGGCCGCCCGGCCACCACGCCCTGCCGTCCACGCCGATGGGCTTCTGCATCTTCTCCAACCTGGCGGTCGCCGCCCGCGTCGCCCGGGACGAGGGCTTCGAGCGGGTGGCGGTGGTCGACTTCGACGTGCACCACGGCAACGGCACCGAGGCGGTGTTCGAAGGCGAGCCCGGGCTGTTCTTCGCCTCGATCCAGCAGTTCCCGAACTGGCCGGGCTCGGGCGCGGCCGGCCGCCGCGGCAACCTGGTCAACGCCGTGGCTCCGCCCGGATCGGCGCCGCAGGCCTGGCGGGCCGCCTTCGCCACGCTGATGGAGCCGCTCGATTCGTTCGCCCCGGACCTGATCCTGGTCTCGGCCGGCTTCGACGCCCACGCCCGCGACCCGCTCGCGGCCCTGAACCTGGAGGCCGAGGACTTCGCCTGGGCCACCCGGGCGGTCATGGAGGTGGCGCGGCGACATTGCGGCGGAAAGGTTGTGTCATCGCTCGAGGGCGGGTACGACCTGCAGGCGTTGGGGCTGTCCGCTGCGGCGCACGTGCGGGCATTGCAGGAGGAATGACGGCCCATCTGCCGACCAGCTGAGCCGCCGCGTCCAGCCATGCCGAGCGACCCCCAGAGCCCGGGTCAGACCAAGCCGCCGACTCCGCCCGCCAGGGCGGCGCGCCCGCCCGTGCGCGTGGGCGCCATCACCCTGGCCCGCCACGCCGAGCCGGACCTGTCGCGCAAGGTCCGGCTGAACGCCCGCGAGTACCGCAAGTGGTGGGACACGTACGAGGGCGTGGGCATCGTCGCCGGCCAGTCGCCCCCTCCCAAGCTGCTGCAGGCCGCCGACAGCGCGGGCATGATCTACACCTCGACCCGTCCCCGCTCGATCGAGACGGCGCGGGTGCTGGTGGGCGCGCGCGAGATGATGCACGAGGCCCTGTTCATCGAGGCGCCGCTGCCGCCGCCGAACTGGCCGGACTTCATCCGCCTGTCGCCGCGGGCCTGGGGGGTGATCTCGCGGGTCAGCTGGTGGATCGGCGGCCACAAGGGCGAAGAGAGCCGCCCGGAGGCGCAGGGCCGCGCCCAGCGCGCCGCCCGGCTGCTGCATGAGGTGGCCATGAGCGGGACCGACGTTCTGCTGGTCGCGCACGGCTTCTTCAACACCATGATCGGGACCGAGCTGCGCCGCCTGGGCTGGCGGCGCGCAGGCGGCCGCGGCTGGCGCTACTGGTCCACCCGGAGCTACCGGCGGCCGTAGGGCGGTCAGCGGAGCCGAGACTGCCGCGTTGCGTCCCCGTGCCGGACGCCTATGGTGGGCGAAACCTTCAGTGGAGTAGCCATGACCGAGCCGGCCGACATTTCGGACCTCACCTTCGAGCAGGCCCTGGGCGAGCTCGAGAAGATCGTGGCCGAGCTGGAGTCCGGCCAGGCGCCGCTGGAGCGCTCGATCGAGATGTACGAGCGCGGCGCCAGGCTGAAGGCGCACTGCGAGGCGCGGCTGGAGGCCGCCCGGCTGCGGGTCGAGAAGATCGTGACGGGTCCGTCCGGCCAGGCCGAACGCGCCGAGCCGGCGGAATTCTCCTGAACAGCTTCATGGACGCGAAGGTCCTCACCCTCGCCGAGCGGGTGTCGGAAACCGCCGACCTGGTGACGGTCGCCCTGGACCAGCTGCTGCCGCGCGCCGACGGCCCGGAGGCGCGGCTGACGGAGGCGATGCGCTATGCGGCGCTCGGGCCGGGCAAGCGCCTGCGCCCGTTCTTCACCCTGGAGACGGCGCGCATGTTCGACCTGGACGACGGGCCGGTGCTGCGCGCCGCCTGCGCCCTGGAGTGCGTGCACGCCTACAGCCTGATCCACGACGACCTGCCGTGCATGGACGACGACGACGAGCGCCGCGGCCGGCCCACGGTGCACAAGGCCTACGACGTGGCCACCGCCGTCCTGGCCGGCGACGCCCTGCAGGCGGTCGCCTTCGAGATCCTGGCCCATCCGGACACCCACGAGGACGGGGCGATCCGCGCCGAGCTGGTGCGGCGCATGGCCCGGGCGGCCGGCGCCAAGGGCATGTGCGGCGGCCAGATGATCGACCTCCTGGGCGTGCGCGAGGACCTGGGCGGGGTCGCGCGCATGCAGCGGATGAAGACCGGGGCCCTGATCTCCTGCGCCTTCGAGATGCCGCTGATCATGGCCCGGGCCTCGGAGGCCGAGCGGCACTGCCTGGCCGGCTTCGCCCAGGACCTGGGGCTGGCCTACCAGATCGTCGACGACCTGGTGGACGCCGAGGGCGACGAAGAGGTCCTGGACCAGGCCGCGCACGGGATGGACGCCATGCGCGCCAAGGCCAACTACGTCACCCTGCTGGGCGTGGAGGAGGCGCGCGAGCGGCTCAACCTGCTGACGGAGCAGGCCAAGGCTCACCTGGACCCGTTCGGGGAACGCGCCATATACCTGCGCGACAGCGTCGATTTCGTGTTAGACCGGCGCGCCTGACGCGTCGCCACCGGGGACCGAGACGCGGGCGGCGGGCGGTCGTGAAGTCCGGACAGCCTCATGCCTCATACCCCGCTGCTCGATCAGGTTAAGACCCCCGCCGACATCCGGAGCTACTCCGTCCCCGAGCTGAAGCAGCTGGCGGACGAGGTGCGGACCGAACTGATCGACGTGGTCTCCAGGACCGGCGGGCACCTGGGCGCGGGGCTCGGGGTGGTGGAGCTGACCGTCGCCCTGCACCACGTCTTCAACACGCCCGACGACATCCTGATCTGGGACGTCGGGCACCAGGCCTATCCGCACAAGATCCTGACCGGCCGGCGCGAGCGCATGCGCACCCTGCGCCAGGGCGGGGGCCTGTCGGGCTTCACCAAGCGGGCCGAGAGCGAATACGACCCCTTCGGCGCCGCCCACGCCTCCACCTCGATCTCCGCCGCGCTCGGCTTCTGCGTCGCCCGCGACCGCCAGGGCCGGGACAACGCCGTGATCGCCGTGATCGGCGACGGGGCGATGAGCGCGGGCATGGCCTACGAGGCGATGAACAACGCCGCCGAGACCACACGGCGGCTGATCGTCATCCTCAACGACAACGACATGTCGATCGCGCCCCCGGTGGGCGGCATGTCGAGCTACCTGGCCAAGCTGGTGTCGGGCGGGACCTATCGCTCGCTGCGCAAGCTCGGACGCAACATGGCCGAGGTCCTGCCCCGGCCGCTGAAGGAGGCGGCCCGCAAGGCCGAGGAGTACGCCCGCGGCATGGTCTCGGGCGGCACCTTCTTCGAGGAGCTGGGCTTCTACTACGTCGGCCCGATCGACGGCCACAACATGGGCGACCTGGTCACCGTCCTGAACAACGTCAGGGAGATGGACAAGCCGGTGCTGGTCCACGCCGTGACTCGCAAGGGCCACGGCTACGGCCCGGCGGAAAACGCCCAGGACAAGTACCACGGGGTGGTGAAGTTCGACGTCGTCACCGGTGTGCAGGCCAAGCCCGCGGCGGCCGGCCCGCCGAGCTACACCAAGGTGTTCGCCCAGGAGCTGGTCAAGCAGGCCGAGCGCGACGACCGGATCGTCGCCGTCAACGCCGCCATGCCCTCAGGCACGGGGCTGGACCTGTTCGCCAGGCGCTTCCCGGACCGCTGCTTCGACGTCGGCATCGCCGAGCAGCACGCGGTGACCTTCGCCGCCGGCCTGGCCGCCGACGGCATGAAGCCCTTCGCGGCGATCTATTCGACCTTCCTGCAGCGCGGCTACGACCAGGTGGTCCACGACGTGGCCATCCAGAAGCTGCCCGTGCGCTTCGCCATCGACCGGGCCGGCCTGGTGGGCGCTGACGGCCCGACCCACGCCGGCTCCTTCGACGTCGGCTACCTCGGCGCCCTGCCCGGGTTCGTGCTGATGGCCGCCGCCGACGAGGCGGAGCTGGCGCGCATGGTCGCCACCGCCGCCGCCTACGACGAGGGCCCGTCGGGCTTCCGCTATCCGCGCGGCGAGGGCACGGGGGCCCAGATCCCCGAGTTCGCCGAGCCGCTGGAGATCGGCCGCGGCCGCATCGTGCGCGAGGGCAATGCGGTGGCCATCGTCTCGCTCGGCACGCGCCTGCAGGAGTGCCTCAGGGCCGCCGACCAGCTGGCCGCGCGGGGCCTGTCGGCCACGGTCGCGGACGCGCGCTTCGCCAAGCCGCTGGACGAGGAGCTGATCCTGCGCCTGGCGCGCGAGCACGAGGCGGTGATCACGGTGGAGGAGGGGGCCGTCGGGGGCTTCGGCGCCTTCGTGCTGCAGCGGCTGGCCGCCCTGGGGGCGCTCGACCGCGGCCTGAAGGTCCGCACCCTGACCCTGCCCGACTGCTTCCAGGACCAGGACAAGCCTGAGGCCATGTACGCCCAGGCGGGCCTGGACGCCGACGGGATCACCCTCTCGGTGCTGCAGGCCCTGGGCGTCGACAACGCCTCCGCCAAGGGACGGCGCGCCTGATCCCGGAGCCTCCCC
>Ga0164243_10009394_pt1 | contig 14239 bp, 12 predicted proteins | sample OricompcompostOP_FD_108781 | JGI IMG/M metagenome (GOLD analysis project Ga0164243, IMG submission 108781) | Organic Plus compost microbial communities from Emeryville, California, USA - Original compost - Organic plus compost (OP) | ecosystem: Engineered > Solid waste > Mixed feedstock >... | reverse complement strand
GTACAGCGGCACGATCAGGACGGCCACCGGGAACATCTGCCTCACCAGCGGCACCCACAGTACCGGGCGTCTCCCCACGAAACGGAATCGCGCCTTCTCCCGCGGCGACCGGGGCTTCGTGGTGCTCAACAACTCCGGCTCGGAGCTGTCCCGGCGGCTCCGACGTCTCCGTGCCGGAATTCGGTGCGGCGTTCAATCCGGCTTATGCGCCGTTCAGGAAACGCGGCACGATCAATTCCTCGATTTCCTGCGAATGCGTTCCCCGGTTCGATATAAATCACTGCCGCCGCGCAATGTGGCGGCGTATCCGAGAACAAGGGGATTTCGTATGAACAGGGTCGCCACGACGGTGACGACGCTCGGGGCCTCGGGGGCCTTGGTACTCGGCCTGGCCATGCCGGCCGCCGCGGCCACGAAGACGCGGGCCGACAAGCGCGGCGACGCGCCCGCGTCCGCCGACATCACGAAGGTCGCCTATCACCACACCAAGAAGGGTGTCTCGGCGACCGCGAAGGTACGCAAGCTCGCCAACAAGGGTCAGTTCGTGCTGGCCATCGCAAATCGCAGCAAGTCGCTCCAGTACGGTGTCGAGGCCACCCGTAAGGGCCACACCACCAAGCAGCGGTTCCTGGTGAACCGCAAGGGCAAGATCTCCCGCATCAGGTGCTCCGGCATGCGCACGGTGTGGAGCACGAAGCACAGCGCGGTCAGGATCTCCTTCCCGCGCCGGTGCTACAAGCCGCTCGGCACGAAGGTGCTCCTCAAGATCGCCTCGACCAAGCCGTTCCTGAAGACGGTCGACGGCGCCCCCACGGTCCGCTTCTAGCCACCGGACGGACGGCGCCCGGCCGCCCCTCCTGGTCAGGGCCGGGCGCCGTCATCAGGCCCGCCCGGCCAGGCGGCCACCAGGCCGGGCGGGCCGGCGCCGGGTGATCTTGACCGGCCGGCGTCCGCGGCTCAGGCTGGCGGGGTGATCGTCAATGGGAACGTGTCGTTCTGGTACCGGCAGACCGGGCTGCCCGCGCGGCGGGAGCCGCTGACGGGGCCGGTCGAGGCGGACGTGTGCATCGTGGGGGCCGGGTTCACCGGGCTGTGGACCGCGTACTACCTGACCGAGCTCGACCCGGGGCTGCGCGTGGTGCTGGTCGAGAAGGAGTTCGCCGGGTTCGGGGCCTCGGGGCGCAACGGCGGGTGGCTGAGCGCGCAGATCGCGGGGGCGCCGAAGCGGTACGCGCGGGAGCACGGCGTGCCGGCGGTCGCCGCGCTGGGGCGGGCGATGCACGACGCGGTCGACGAGGTCATCGCGATCGCCGCGGCCGAGGAGATCGACGCCGACATCGTGAAGAGCGGCGTCCTGCGGGTCGCGCACGCGCCCGCGCAGCTCGCCCGGCTGCGCGCGCACGCGGCGGAGGAGCGGAAGTGGGGCGCCGGCGACGGCGTGACGCTGACCGCCCGCGAGGTCACCGACCGGATCGCCGTCGACGGCGCGCTCGGCGGCGTGTACCACCCGCAGGCCGCCCGCGTGCACCCGGCGAAGCTGGTGCAGGGCCTGGCCGCCGCGGTGGTCCGGCGGGGCGCCACGATCTATGAGTCGACGCCGGTGACCGCGATCGAGCCGGGCCGGGCGCGCACCCCGTTCGGCGACGTACGGGCGCCGTACGTGATCCGCGCGACCGAGGGGTTCACCGCCGGCATCGAGGGCGAGCGGCGCACCTGGCTGCCGATGAACTCCTCGATGATCGCCACCGAGCCGCTGCCTCAGGAGACCTGGGCCGCGATCGGCTGGGACGGCCGCGAGCTGCTGGGCGACGAGGCGCACGCGTACATGTACGCCCAGCGCACCGCGGACGACCGCATCGCCATCGGCGGGCGCGGCATCCCGTACCGGTTCGGCTCGCGCACCGACCGCCGCGGCCGTACGCAGGCGTGGACCGTACGCGAGCTGCACGCGATCCTCACCCGCCTGCTGCCCGCCACCGCGACGGCGCGCATCGACCACGCGTGGTGCGGCGTCCTCGGCGTGCCGCGCGACTGGTGCGCGACGGTGACGTTCGACCCGGCCACCGGGCTCGGCTACGCGGGCGGGTACGTGGGCCACGGCGTGACCACGACCAACCTGGCCGGCCGCACGCTCGCCGACCTGGTCACCGGCGCCGACACCGACCGCGTACGGCTGCCGTGGGTGAACCACCGGGTACGCCGCTGGGAGCCCGAACCGCTGCGCTGGCTGGGCGTACGCGGGCTGTACGTGGCGTACCGGGCGGCGGACCGGGCCGAGGAGACGCGGGTGACGACGTCACCGGTGGCCCGGATCGCCGACGTCATCGCGGGGCGTTGAGCGCCTCCCACACCCGCCGGGGGGTCAGCGGCATGTCGATGTGCCGCACCCCCAGGTGCGCCACCGCGTCGATCACCGCGTTCTGGACGGCCGGCGTCGACCCGATCGTGCCGGCCTCGCCGATGCCCTTGGCACCCAGCGGGTTCATCGGTGTCGGCGTCTCCATCGTCTCCAGCTCGAAGCGCGGCAGCTCGGCGGCGGAGATGAAGGCGTAGTCGGCCAGGTTGGCGTTCTGCGGGTTGCCGTCCGCGTCGTACACCATCTCCTCAAGCAGCGCCTGCGCCGCGCCCTGCGCGATGCCGCCGTGCCGCTGGCCGTCGAAGATCAGCGGGTTGACGATCGTGCCGGCGTCGTCGACGGTCACGATGCGGCGCAGCGTGGCCTTGCCGGTCTCCGTGTCGACCTCGACGACGGCCAGGTGCGCGCCGAACGGGAACGTGGGGCCGGCCGCGTGGAACACGCTCTCGGTGCGCAGCGGCTCGCGGTCGGCCAGCTCGGCGAAGGTGACGGCGGACGTGGGCGTGCCGGCGACGGTGATCGCGGCGCGCGCGGTGTCCACCACCAGGTCGTCGGGGTTGGCCTCCAGGAGGTCGGCGGCGCGGTCCTTGGCCACGCCGAGCAGCTCCGTGGTGGCCTGGTGCACGGCGAGCCCGCCGAGCTGCAGGCTGCGCGACGCGACCGTACCGGTGCCCTCCGGGATCAGGTCGGTGTCGCCGTGCGTGACGGTGATCCGGCCGACCGGGATGCCGAGCTGGTCGGAGACGATCATCGCCCACGCGGTGGCGTGCCCCTGCCCGTGCGGGGACGTCCCGGTCAGTACGGTGGCGGTGCCGTCCGGATGCACCTGCACGGAGGCGAACTCGTGCGGCCCGCCCTCCTCGCCGGCCGCCCCGGTGACCTCGACGTACGCGGACAGCCCGATGCCGAGCTGCAGCACGTCGCCGCGGACCCGCCGGGCCAGCTGCTCCTCGCGCAGCGCGGTGTAGTCGGCGGCCTCGAGCACCTTGTCCAGCGCGGCGGCGTAGGCGCCGCTGTCGTACACCGCGCCGCCCTTGGTGGTGAACGGGAACGCGTCCGGCGCCACGAAGTTCTTCCGGCGCACCTCGACGGGGTCCACGCCGGCCTCGGCGGCGAACAGGTCGATGGCCCGCTCGATCGCCGCGGTGGCCTCCGGCCGCCCGGCGCCGCGGTACGCGCTCACCGGCGTCGTGGTGGTGACCACCGCGCGGGCGCGCGCCTCCACCCGCGGGATGTCGTACACGCCCGGCGCCATCATGCAGGTCAGCGCGGGCAGCATGCCGCCGATGCGGGCGTACGCGCCGACGTCCTGCAACACGTCGATGCGGTACGCCAGCACGGTGCCGTCCCGGCGGCCGCCGATCGTGACGTGGTGCAGCTGCGCGCGGCCGTGCGACATCGCGACCAGGTTCTCCGAGCGGGTCTCCACCCAGCGCATGGGCCGGTTCAGGCGCCGGGCCAGCCAGCCGAGCACGGCGTGCTCGGGCTCCGCGCCGTACTTCGCGCCGAAGCCGCCGCCGACGTCCGGCGTGACCACCCGCAGCTTGTCCGGGTCCAAGCCGAGCAGCCCGGTCAGCCCGGCCTTGCTGACCTGCGCGCCCTGGTTCGGCACCCAGACCACCAGCCGGTCGCCGTCCGGCGCCGCCGCCCCGGCCCGTACCTCCAGCGGCGCGGGCGCCAGCCGCTGGTTGACCAGCTCGGCCTCGGCCACCACCTCGCAGTCGTCGAACAGGTGCGGGTCGGGCTCGCCGCCGTACTCGGCGAGGGTGTTCGTGCCGGTCTCGGCGTACACCAGCGTGGTGTCCGACGCGGCCTCGCGGGCGCCGATGACCGGCGGCAGCGGCTCGATGTCCACGGAGATCAGCTCGGCCGCGTCCGGCCCCTGCGACGGCAGCTCGGTGACCACCGCGGCCACCGCCTCGCCGACGTACCGTACGGTGTCGCGGGCCAGCACCGGCTGGGCCATGGCCTGCGGCCACTCCGGCGAGAACGGCGGCAGCGCCGCCACCCCGTCCAGGTCCGCCGCGGTGACCACGGCCAGCACACCGGGCGCGGTCCGGGCGGCCTCGGTGTCGATCGCGGTGATCCGCCCGAACGCGATCGAGGAGCGGACGAACGTCACGTGCGCCGCGCCGGTCAGCAGGGGGTCGTCGAGGTCGGCGGTGTACACCCCGCCGGAGGTCAGCAGCCGCGGATCCTCGATCCGGGTCACGCGGTTCCCGAGAATGCTCATGGTCGCCTCCCGCGGGGGCCGGGCACCTGATGCGCCCTAACCATAGGGCGGATCGGCGGCCCCCGCGAGAGTTCGCGGCTACCGCACCTGGAAGGGCGCCGACTTGTCGGAGATCCCCCATGTGGGGGCGGGCTCGGACAGGTTGATCGCGGTCTGCTGGCCCGGGTTGAGGTCCCGGTGGACGACGCGGGCCGCGCGTTCCACCGTCGTCACGCCGTAGGACATCGACGGGTTGTCGTGGCTGAGGATCGCCATCGTGTAGTCGTGCCCGGAGCCGTTGAAGGTGCCGAGGCTGTGGATGCGCCAGCCGTGCGTGGAGCGCGGCAGCCAGCCGTTCTTCACGTGCACGGTCACGTGCTTGGGCGTGCCGGCGGGCGTGCCCCAGCGCTGCGACTTGATCACGTGGTTCATCAGGTACAGCACGTACCTGCGGCTCTTCGGGCCGATGACCGAGTTGTCGCGGGTCAGCAGGCCGAGCAGCTTCAGCTCGTTGTTCGCGGTCACCCGCGTCAGGCCCCAGTGCCCGGCGGGGTCGAGCGTGGTAGCGCTCATCCCGGCGGCGCGCAGGAAGCGCCTCATCGACGTGCGGCCGGTCTTGTTCCACAGCGCGGTGGCCGCGTCGTTGTCCGACCTGGTGATCATCTTCCAGGCCAGCGCCCGCTGGCTCTTCGTGATCTTGCCGCCGTGCTTGCGCAGGAACGCGGACAGGATCGTCACCTTCATGATGCTCGCCGAGTCGAAGTGCCTCTTCTGCCGCCACTGGCAGGTGAGCTTCTTCTTTCGGTCGTACACGGCGATGGCCGCGTAGCTCTTGCGGCCCTTCAGCGACTTGACGATGTCGGCGGACAGCTTCTTGGCGATGCCCGGATGCGTGGTCGAGTGGCAGATCCGTACGGCCGCGCGGGCCGCGGCGGGCGCCTGCGCGCCGGCGGCCGCCGCCGGCGCGGTGCCCGCCACCAGCACCGCGGGCAGTATCAGCGGCACCGCGCGAGACAGCCGTCGGTCAGTGTTCCGTCCCATGGCCTCACCTTGCCAGACGGTTCCGGGCGCGCCCCGGTCATCGGCCGTGTCCGGTCAGGGCAGCAGGCCGCGGGACCGGGCCATCGCGTACGCGGACAGCGTGAAGCCGTCGCTGACGTACCCGCGGGCGATCCAGTCGTCGAGCTCGGCGGGGGACAGGTGGCGCACGTCGTCGATGCCCTCCGCGCGGTCCGGCGCCGGCGGGCCGGACACCCGGCCGAGGAACAGCGCCGCGCGGGACGCGGAGATGCCGGAGTCGGTGTGCACGGTGCCCAGCCGTACCAGCTCCTCCGGCGTCAGGCCCAGCTCCTCGGACAGCTCGCGGGCGGCCGTGCGCTCGGGATCCTCGCCGGGGTCGGCGAACCCGCGCGGCGCCTCCCACAGCCAGGCGCGCGGCGCGTGCCGGTAGTGCCGGACGAGGAGCACGCCGTCGCCGGTCACCGGCAGCACCACCGACCCGGCGCACGGCGTGGCCGGCACCACGCGGATGTGCGAGCCGAGCCGGCCGTCGCGGAACCGTACGGCGTCGCGCACCACGGACAGGTACGCGTCGGCGTACACCACGCCGACGTCGCCGTACTCCTCCGGACGGCCGGCCGCCCGCATCCGCGCGCGCTCGGCGTCGGCCACCGCGTCCTGCTCGGCCGCGCCGCCCTCGATGGCCACCGCGTCCTCGGGCGTGGCCGCGAACAGCTCCGGCCGGTCCCGCCGCAGGTCGGCGTACGCGCGCCGGCGCCACGCGCGGTGGCCGTCCCCGTCAGTCAAGGACGCTCCCCAGCTGCTCGTCGACCTCGCCTTCGGTGGCCGCGGCCTGGCCGTGCAGCTGCCGCTGCGCCTCCGACATGCCCGGGACGTCGCGCAGCTCCGCGACCAGCTCGGTCCAGAACCGCCCGCCGGACTCCACCCAGCCGTTGATGACCTGCGTACGGCTGTCCAGCGCGGAGTCGAACGCGCGCCGCTCCCGGCGGTCGGACACCGCGCGCATGCCCAGCCGTACGGTGACCCGCGCGGCCTCGGTGAGGAACGGCGCGGCGACCGTACCGATCAGCGCGGCCTGCATGCCGCCCGACTGGACCTGCAGCTCGAGCAGCGCCCCGGCGATCTCCACGCCGATCACCGCGGCCACGTCGCGGGCGCGGTGCCGCGGCGCCCGCGGCCGGTCCCGCGCGGTGGCGATGCGGGTGGTCTCGCCGAGCAGGTCCAGGTACGAGCGGATCACCGCGGGCGCGCCGCGCATCGGGTCGCCGAACAGGTTCAGCGGGTCGGCCAGCAGCCGCCGCATGTCCGCGACGTACGTCGCCCACTGCTCGGTGTGCCGGACGTCCCACACGTCGCGCATCGACAGCTTGCCGAACGTGTCGATGAACAGCGTCTGCTGCACGAAGTCGAACGCGGTGCCGCGCAGCAGCTCGGCGAGCTGCTGCGCGGACAGCGCGGTGCTGCGCCGCTTCACCGGCTCCCACTCCTGCAGCACGCCGCGGTGCAGCGACTCCGCCGGGGTGAGCGCCAGCGCCTCGAGGCCGGTGGCCAGGTTCACGTTGTACGCGAGGTCGATCAGCTCCTTGACCTCGGCGGTGAACGGCTTGCCGCCGTCGAACCGGCCGAGCGCCGGGTCGGTGCCGGGCGCGGTGACGAACTCGCCGTACAGCCGCTCGCGGGTGGCGAACTCGTCGCGCGTGGCCAGGTCGGCGCAGCGTGCGGTCACCTCGGCGAGCCGCGACTTGATCCGCAGCGCGGCGTCGAGGTCCACGTCGAGGTCCATGGCCAGCGACGGGCCGTGCAGGTTGACCAGGGTCTGCGCGCGGCGGGTGAACTCGCCGGCCAGCCGCCGGCGGATCTGGTCGGCGTTGGCGCGCGGGTCGTCCCAGGAGTACCGCAGGCTGTGCACGTGCGACCGCTCGGCCACCTGCGTCCAGGCCTGCCAGCCGTGCGCGAGCGTGGTGTAGTTCGGCGTGGACTGCCGTTCGAGGAACGCGGGCGGGTCCACCGGCGTCTGCTCGCCGAGCAGCATCTGGACGATCGCGCCCGAGCTGAGCAGCCGGGCGAACGCGTCGCGGTCCGGGCCGTCCTCGGCGAAGTCGGCGAACACGACCGGGTTGTTGTACAGGAACGCCCGGTTGATCACCACCTGCGGGCTGTTCACCAGCGACCGTACGTACTCGGCGCGGACGTCGGCGGCCAGCTCGGCGCGGACGTCGGACAGCTCCCGACCCTCGGCGACCATCCGGCGCAGCAGGGCGGGCGGCACCCACTGGTTGTCCAGGCTCTGGGCCACCACGGCCATCGGGTGCAGATCGTCGAGGGTCAGCTTGCTGAACGCGTTCACCGGGACAATCTACGGCAGGTAAACCATATGGGGCGCTCGGCCGTCAAAGATCCGCAATTATGGGGAAGGGGTATCCGCGCGCGTTATCCCTCGTCGACCCGGGTGAGTTCCTTCCCCATAATTGCTACTCGTTCTTCTTCGCGGCGTCGTGGTCCTTCTTCGCCGCGTCGTCGAGGTTCTTGTTGATCGAGCCCTGGTCGACCGAGGCCTTCGCGGTGAGCACGTACTTGGCCAGCACCCGGTACGTCTTCGGGTGCGGGCTGGGCGCCAGCGCGAAGTCGGCCTGGCAGGACATCGACGACGAGCCGCTGGCCGACACCGACTTGGTGGCGCTGCACTTCTTGGTCGGCAGCCCGGACGCGGTCATCGTCACGTTCAGCACCGCGGTGACCTTGTTCAGGCTGGTGTCCGACGTGCTGGTGCTGAACGACACCGAGGCGTTGCACAGCCCGCCGGTCTTGCAGTCGAGGTTGCCGGAGCCGGTCTGGGTGAACGTCACCCCGGAGTCCAGCGCGCCGGACAGGTCCTCGCCCTTCAGGTCGTCATAGAACTTGTCCACGGCGTCCGGGTCGAGGTGCGTCAGCTCCACGCCGTCGCCGCTCGTCTTGCCCTGGCCGCCCGCGGACAGCAGGTTCGGCACGTCGATCTTCAGCAGCTGGTACGGCGCCTTCGCGGTGACGTACAGGTCGCCGCCGATCACCGGGATCTTCAGCGCGTCGGTGTCGCCGACCTTGTCCTTGGCCGGCGTGCCCACCGAGCCGAGCGTGCCGCGCAGCCGCTGCGCGATCGACGCGGGCTTCAGCACCTGCGCGGCGTCGAACCCGACGCCGTCGTCGGCGGAGACCTTCACCCACTTGCCGGCGTACTGCGCGGCCTTGGCGGACCCGCCCGCCTTGGAGTCCCAGTACGACTCCCCGGACTTCACCAGCGTCGTGCCGCCCGCCTCGTAGACGTCGACCTTCTTGCCGTCGAGGTCCACCGACCCGCGCGCGGCCCCCGACCGGCTGACGGTCATCTTCACGTCACCGGTGGTCGCGCTCCCCGGCAGCATCCCGTCGTACGCCACCACGGGGTCCTTGGCGAGGTCCGCGACGGCCGCGGCGGCCTGCGCCCGCGTGTTCATGCCGTCCGCGACCTGCTTGCCGAACGCCTTCGCCACCGGGTCCGGCGCCGAACCGCCCGAGCAGCCCCCCACGGCCAGCCCCAGTACGGCGACCCCCACGGTCGCACCCACGAACCGGCCCCGCATCGCCCTCATTCCCGCTCCTTCGGCCCAGCCACATTGAGCAGGTTATCCGCCATCCGCCTCATCCTCTCCACCCGCGAATGTCACGAATGCGTGTCCGCGCCTTTGTCGAGGCAGGATGGGGGCATGCGACCTCTCGCGGAACAGACCATTCTCATCACCGGCGCCACCGACGGGCTCGGCCGGTACGTCGCGGAGCGGCTTGCGGCCGGCGGGGCGCGGGTGATCGTGCACGGGCGCGACGCCGGGCGGGCCGAGAAGGTGCGCGCGGCCGGCGGGAACGTGGACGTGCTGCTCGCCGACCTCGCCGACCTGCGCGACGTGGACCGGCTGGCCGACGCGGTGATCGGCCGGTACGGGCGGCTGGACGCGCTGGTCAACAACGCCGGCGTCGGGTCCGGCCCGCCCGGGCGGCAGGAGAGCGCGGACGGGTACGAGCTGCGGTTCGCGGTCAACTACCTGGCCGGGTACCGGCTCACCCAGCGGCTCCTGCCGCTGCTCACCGCCTCCGCGCCGGCGCGCATCGTCAACGTCGCCTCCGCCGGGCAGTACCCGATCGACTTCGCCGACCCCATGCTGGAGCGCGACTACGACGGCTTCCGCGCGTACGCGCAGAGCAAGCTGGCGCAGATCATGTTCACCATCGACCTGGCCGACGCGCTGGCCGGCCGCGACGTGACCGCCAACGCCCTGCACCCGGCCACGTTCATGGACACCACGATGGTCCGCGCCGGCGGCCGCGAACCGATCAGCACCGTCGAGGAAGGCGGCGCCGCCACGCTCCGGCTGATCACCGACCCGGCCCTGGACGGCGTGACCGGCCGCTACTACAACGGCACCACCGAGACCGCCCCCGACCCCCAGGCCACCGACCCCGACGCCCGCGCCCGCCTCCGCCGCCTGTCCGACGACCTCCTCACCCGCGCCCTGCGCTGACCCGCACCGCCGGCCGTACGAGCGTGTCGCGCAGGCGGGTGGACAGGAGCAGGGCGATGAGCGGCGGGGCCAGCAGGACCGTCAGGACGGTGCGGATGCCGTGTGCGTCGGCCAGCCAGCCGAGGACGGGGGCGAACATGCCGCCGACCGAGACGGCCAGGCCGATGGTGACGCCGCTGGCCGTGCCGAGGCGGTTGGGGAGGTACTCCTGGCCGAGCGTGGTGTGCACGGAGAACGGGATGTACAGGCCGAGGCCGGCGAGGACCGCGCCGGCGAACACGACCGGCACTCCGGGGGCGAACAGCAGGGCCAGTACGCCGGGGACGGCGAGCGCGTAGCCGATCCGTACGGTGGGCAGCCGGCCGATGCGGTCGGCCAGCCAGCCGCCGATCACGGTGCCGCACGCGCCGACCGCCATGAACGTGGTCAGCGCCGCGGAGCCGACCGGCTTGGACGCGCCGTACTCGCGGATCAGGTACAGCGCCAGGAAGGTGGACACCCCGAAGTACCCGATCGACCGGCAGATCACCACGCCGGTCAGCCAGCCGAACCGGCGCCAGTCGTCGGTGCCGCGCTCGGCGTCGCCGGCCGGGCGCGGCGCGGGCCGCGCGGCCGCCGCCACCCGGGCCCGCCGGGCCAGTACGGCCAGGGCCAGCGCCATCAGCGCGGCCGGGACCACCAGGATCGGCGTCCCGGCCAGCCCGGTCACCCCGAGGATGGGCGTGACGATCACCGGGGCGATCGCGATGCCGGCGTTGCCGCCCACCGCGAACCAGCTCATGCCCTGCGCGGACGCCCCGGCGGCCTCGCGCGCCGAGCGGCTGGCCTCCGGGTGGTACGCGGCCACGCCGATGCCGGACAGCGCCACCGCCAGCCAGGTCAGGACATAGTTGTCGGCGAGGCCGGCCACGCCGATGCCGAGCCCGGCGACCAGCAGGCCCACGCCGACCAGCCAGCGCATCCGGTGCCGGTCGGTGAACACGCCGAACGCGGGCTGCACCAGGCTGGACAGGAACGTGGCGGCCAGCGTGATGCCGGTCGCGGCGGCGTAGGTGTACTGCCGCTCCAGTACGAGGAACGGCAGGATCGCCGGGACCGCGCCCTGGTAGAAGTCGTCGACCATGTGCGTGCCGGTGAGAAGCGCGAGCCGTCCCCGCTGCATGGGGCGTTTCCTCCAGTCATCGGATGTCTGCGGGCATCAGCGGCCGAGCAGGTCGCGCAGGACGGCGGCCGTGGTGTCGAGGTTGCGCCGGGTGGCGCGCGTCGCGGCGCCCGGATCGCCGGCGCGGATGGCCGCGGCCAGCTCGGCGTGCTCGTCGCTGACGTCGAACGCGGCCATCTCCGGGTCGGCGGCCAGCGCGGTCAGGCCGTCGCGCACCGCGCCGGTGACGGCGTCGTACAGCTCGGCGAGCAGCGGGTTGTGCGCGGCCGCCACCACGGCCTGGTGGAAGGCCAGGTCGGCCTCGACGAACTCCGGGTTGACCTCGGGGGAGCGGCCCTTCGCGCGCAGCTCCTGCCGCCGCGCCAGCGTGGCGTCGAGGCGTTCCAGGTCCTCGGGCGTACGGCGCGCGGCGGCCAGTGCCCCGGCGTGCGCCTCGAGCGCCTGCCGTACCTCATAGACCTCGAGCACCTCGGCCCGCCGTACGCGGGCGTCCCACGGACCCGTGGCCGTCCGCGACCGTACGTACGTGCCCGACCCCTGCCGCGTCTCCAGCAGCCCGGCGTGCACCAGCACCCGGACCGCCTCCCGTACGGTGGACCGCCCGACGCCGAGCGCCGCGGCCAGCTCCGGCTCGGCCGGCAGCCGGTCGCCCACCTGCCAGGCGCCGTCGGCGATCTGGGCGCGTAACTGCGCGGCCGCCGACTCCGCGAGCGGCGCCCGCCGCAACGACGACAGCCCCATCGGCCACCTCCTCAGTCGTCTGAGGACTTTACGCCGACGCGTACGAACCGGGCGCGCGCGGCTTCCGGCGGGTGGAAGGTCACATGGTCAGCGACTCGCCGGGCTCCAGCAGGGTGACCTCCTTGAGGAGGCCGGCGCGGTCGAAGGCGGCGCGCAGTTCCTCGCGGTTCTCGGTGAAGTGCGCCCAGCCCTCGAAGTGCAGCGGGACGATCTGCCGGGCGCCGAGCGTGCGCGCCGCGGCGGCGGCCTGGTCGCTGGTGAGGGTCAGGTACGCCTCGCCCACGAGCGGGGTCTGGGCGGCGCCGGCGAACAGCAGGGCGGCGTCGAACGGGCCGAGCCGGGCGGCGATCTCCTCGACGTACTCCGGCGCGGCGTTGTCGCCGCTGACGTACACGGTCGGCAGGCCGGGGCCGGACAGCGCGAAGCCGGTGACCTCGCCGACCAGCGGCTCGCTGCCCTCCGGGCCGTGCCGCGCGGGCACCGCGGTGACGCGCAGCGGGCCGAGGTCGTAGGTCTCCCAGGACGGCAGCGCCTGTACGGTGCCGCCGAGCCGGCCGGCGGCCGAGGCCGTGGACAGGGTCAGCGGGGCGGACTCCACGTACGCGGCGCCGAGCCGGTCGAGGTTGTCCGGGTGCTGGTCGTGGGAGAGCAGCACCGCGTCGACCGGTCCGACCTGCTCGGGCGTGAGCGCCGCGCCGATGGTCTTGACCAGCGACCGGGTGCCGACCGGGTACTCGCCCGGTGGGTCGAACGTGGGGTCGGTCAGCAGCCGTACGCCGCCCAGCTCCAGTAAGGCGGTCGGGCCGCCGAGGTAGCGCACGTGCAGCCGGCCGCTCTCGGGTGCGTCACTCATCGCCGCCGTCCTTGTCGCGCCGGGTGCGGGCCACCCAGGAGAACAGTCCCCACACTCCACGCATTCCGGACGTCCGCTCCGTGGGCCGCGACCAGCGGCTGGAGCGCGCGCCGGCCGCCGGGGTCCGGGTCAGGCCCGCTGGTAGAAGGGCGGCCGGTTGGCGGCGATCCAGTCCTCCACCGACATTCCGGCGCCGCATCCGCCGCCGCAGCAGTCCTCCGCGCCGCAGATCCCGCCGCCCGCGGCCTCGTCGGAGGCGCCGCCGGGGAACACGACGTCGACGGCGTACTCGGGGCCGACCGACCCGACCGCCTGCTCGACCACGGCGGTGGCGGCCTCCTGCGCGGCCTCGTCGTCCGGGTCGTCCAGCGTGACCGCGATGACCAGCACCTCGGCGACGTCGGTCTCGGCCCACCCGTCGGCGGCCGCGGCGACCTGCCGTACCTCGGGCAGCAGCGCGGCGACCGCGTCGCGCAGCGGCTTGGTGTCCGCGGCGGGGGAGCGCACCGTCACGCCGTCACCGGCGGGCTCGGCCACGTCCGGCACCGCGTCCGCCGCCACCTCGGCGGCGGCCAGCACCGCCACGCCCTCCGGGTACACGGGGAACTGCCCGTGCCCGCCCGGGTTCAGCGCGATCCCGCAGCCGTCCGGCAGCAGCCGCGCCAGATGGAACCCCGGTACGGTCGCGCACTCGGCCCCCGGCGTCCCGGCGGCGAGCTGCTCGGTGGAGGTGTACGCGGCGACGAACGGCATCCCGTCGAAGTCGAACGCGGACAGCGCCGGCTCCGCGCCGCCGCCCTCGACGGGCACCCACAACCGCGCCCGCGCCAGCTCGTCCAGCAGAGTGGCCACGGGCGCGTCGTCGAGCACGGCCGACAGCGCCCGCTCGGCCGCGTTCACGGGGAAGGACATGCGTTCAAGTATGCCGCCCGTACGCGACCGGCCCGGCCCACCGCAGGCGGGCCGGGCCGGTCGGAGCGCGCGTCACCCGCGGCTGTAGAACGGCTCCGTGTTGTCCAGGAGCCACTCGTCTATGGGGTCGTCCTCGACCAGGTCCACGAAGGTGACGTCGAGGGAGAACTCCGGCTCGAGCTCCTTCACGACGCCCTCGACCGCGTGCAGCGTGAGCTCCTGGGCCTGCTCGTCGCCGGGGTCGTCCAGCTCCACGCCGATGATCAGGCCTTCGCCGGCGTTCTCCACGTCGATCCAGGCGCGCGACGCCGAGACGACCTGCGCGACGGGCGCGAGCGCCTTGCCGACCTCGGCGAGCAGCTCGGTCGGCTCCGTGGCGGGGTGGTCGATGGTGATGCGGGTCTCGCCCGCGAAGTCCTGTGCCAGCATCTGCACGCCCTCGGGCGGGATGGGC
>Ga0164243_10009393_pt1 | contig 14240 bp, 12 predicted proteins | sample OricompcompostOP_FD_108781 | JGI IMG/M metagenome (GOLD analysis project Ga0164243, IMG submission 108781) | Organic Plus compost microbial communities from Emeryville, California, USA - Original compost - Organic plus compost (OP) | ecosystem: Engineered > Solid waste > Mixed feedstock >... | reverse complement strand
TCTGCGCAGCGAAGGTCCCGCGCGAGCGGCCGCACCATGCGGCAAGGCTCCGCTCTCGCCAAGCCCTTTTTCAATTCCGGCTGGCTCCTCAATGCGCGGCCAAAAGTGCCTCGAGGAGTGCGCGCGCGTAGGGCAGCATCTTCAGATCTTGGAGATCGTCCAGAGAGCCTACCGGGATGACGGCCTCGAGCTCCGGATCGTCCGATCGCGCGTTATGATCCCCGACGCGCGCGACGAATGCGTCGGCCGTCATCGGTGCATGGAATGGCACGGCGAGGCCCAATTGTACTCCCGAACGCACGACAATGAATCCTTCCTCTCTTCGAAGGTCGTTCCCCGCTTCGCCGATTTCTTCGTCGATCTCGCGCGTAACGCTCGCGCCGATGTCGATTGTCCCATCCGCGCCGACGTCGCGCTCATCGATGAACCCAGATGGAAGATAGACGAAACCCGAGTTCACGTGGCCCGGACGCTGTATCGCCAGCATGAACTGTCCATCGGATGACCGGATGACCGCGCAACCGAAGCCGTCGATGACGCCCGCGTCGGGAAATCCGAGAGCTCGCCAATAAAGATAATTCTTGAATTCGGTTCGAATGAGCGATGCGTGTAATTCGCTTCCCACCATTCGCAAATCGTCAATGAGATGCACGATGCCATTGAAATAAGCGGGATTGGCCGCGCTTGCGTTTTGCCAATGGGCTTCGATCTCCGAAGCGTAGGTCGTTGCAAATGGCCAAGGGCTCGCGCCGACCGTCAGCACGCAGTTCGATACGACTTTCACATCGTTTTTGTGCGGAAAACCAACTTCGCGAAGCACACTCATTCTCACCCTCAGAATTGGCCGGAGAAAAATCGCCCGCCATAATTAAGTCTCGGTTTGATCAAAAGCCGCGCAAGCGATTCCGTTTGCCAGGATAAATGCTCAAATCGCCAATATCGCGAACGAATTCGACGAACTTTTCCTCGCACACAAATTCGCATCGGCCACTGGTTCAGCCAAGTTTCGTCATGACGCGGCCAAGATTCGACAGCCATATGTCGTTAACGACAGCGTCGCTGGGGGGCGACAGTCAAGATCTCCCAGCACCTCTTTAGCCGGTTTCAGTCCCTGGTGTTGCGCCAGGTTCATGGCGGCGAGGTGTGATGGATCACCTGCCGCCCGATGGATACACCATCGGGCTCACGCAGCGGCCGCGCTGCGTCAGAGCCCCTTCAAATCCGAAGATGCCGTGCAAGCGGCAATATTCGGAAACGGGCGGCAGAGGTCCCCGCTCCTCTGCCGCCCGCGTTAGTTCCGGCCATGCGCCCGCAGGGCAAAAGGCTGGATATGACGTGGACCGCCCGCGCTGCCGCACGTAAACCCTCCCCAAGAGCGCGTCAGCGCGGGTTGGTTCCGCCTTTCCCTGTTTTCCCGATTTTTCGCCAACGAACGATAGCATCCGATCGCGGCAGCGGAGACGGCCATCCATGACGAGCGATCAGGAATACAAACAAAAAAACGCGGCAGCCGGCAAGGCCACCGCGCTTCGGATGCTTAAACGAGCAAACCGCTCGCGATCAGTTCTTGGCTTTGTCCACAAGCTTGTTCTTGCCGATCCACGGCATCATCGCGCGGAGTTTAGAGCCAATTTCTTCGATCTGGTGCGCATCGTTCAAGCGCCGCGTCGCCTTGAAATTCGGCTGCCCGGCCTTGCACTCGAGCATCCAGTCGCGCACGAACCGGCCCGTCTGAATATCTTCCAGCACGCGCTTCATCTCAGCCTTCGTTTCCGGCGTGATGATCCGCGGACCCGTTTTGTATTCGCCGTACTCGGCCGTGTTCGAGATCGAATAGTTCATGTTGGCGATGCCGCCCTCGTAGATGAGGTCGACGATCAGCTTCACCTCGTGCAGGCATTCGAAATACGCCATCTCCGGCGCATAGCCTGCTTCGACCAGCGTCTCGAACCCCGCGCGGATCATCTCGACGAGGCCGCCGCAAAGCACGGCCTGCTCGCCGAAAAGATCAGTCTCGACCTCTTCCTTGAAGGTGGTCTCGATGACGCCCGCGCGCCCGCCGCCGATCGCGGAGGCATATGACAGGAAAAGATCATGCGCGTTGCCGCTCTTGTCCTGAGCGATCGCGATCAGGCACGGCACGCCGCCGCCCCGCTGATATTCGCTGCGCACCGTATGGCCGGGGCCTTTCGGCGCGACCATGCCGACGTCGAGATCGTCACGCGGCTCGATCAGGTTGAAATGCACGTTAAGGCCGTGTGCGAACAGAAGCGCGGCGCCCTTCTTCATGTTGGGTTCGAGGTGCTCTTTATAGATGTCCGCCTGCAACTCGTCGGGCGTCAGCATCATGATGACGTCGGACCACTTCGCGGCATCCGCGACCTCCATGACTTTTAATCCCGCCTGCTCGGCCTTCTTCACCGAAGCCGATCCCTTGCGCAGCGCGATGACAATGTCTTTGACGCCAGAATCCTTGAGGTTCAGCGCATGCGCATGGCCTTGGCTGCCATAGCCGACAATGGCGACCTTCTTGGATTTGATGAGATTGATGTCGGCATCACGATCGTAATAGACGCGCATGGGCGGCCTCTCGGGTTCCCCGGTCGAAATCGTTCGTCGGGCTGGGTTGAAAGCAATGGCGGCCCGGAGGATGTGTGAACCGGGTGCCCTGAAATCTGGGCGGAACCTATAGAGATCGGACTGAGGATTCAACGGCCCACGGTTGCTACCGGCAGGCCAAAACCCGGATATTTCATCGCAGCCTCACGCCATGCTGCATAGCGGCATCAATGCAATTTCATTGATGCGTTAACGCATCGCTTCCTTCTCCCTCGGGGAGAAGTGTCCCAAAGGAGCGCGTGAAGGGGTCCAATCGCGCGCGCCGCAAGTCCCTCACCTGCCCTACGGGCATCCTCTCCCGTTCCGGGAGAGGAAAAAGTTACGACGTACATAAAAGCGCGCGCCACGCCTTCACGTCATCTCCTTCACGATGGGCCAGAGCGACGCGACCAGCGCGATCGCCATTGCGCCATTGAAAATGCGCATCGCCTTCGGGTCGCGCAAAAAGGGCCTGAGTGACGTGCCGAACAAAGCCCAGCTCGACGCCGATATCGACGAAACGATAAGAAAAACCGCCGAAAGCACCGCGACATCGCCCCACGGATTGTCCGGCGAGACATAATTCGCCGCGACGCTCAAGCAGACCATCCAACACTTCGGATTGACCCATTGAAAGAGTGCGGCCTCGATGAACGTCATCGGCCGCGCTTCGTCACCAACAATAGGATCGGTCGCACCAGCCGTGCCGATCCGCCATGCGAGCCACAGAAGATACGCGATGCTGATCATGCGCAGGCCCGTGTAGAGGGGCGGAAACAGCGAAAACACGCGCCCAATTCCCAGCCCCACCGCAAGCATCATGATCGTGAAGCCGATCACCACACCGAGAATATGCCCACGCGTCCGGCCGAAACCGAAATTCACGCCCGACGCCAGCAGCATAGTGTTGTTGGGTCCGGGCGTCATCGCCGTCACGAACGCAAACGTGACGAGCGATAGGATGAGATTCTGAGACATCTGTCGTCAGCCGCGCGGCACGCCGCCTGCTCCGAATTGGAATTCAAATGGTGAAGCGCAGAATGAAAAGGATCAAGCGCCTGCGCCGCGTGCGATCGCCGCGATGCCGGTGCGCGAAACCTCGACAAGCCCAAGCTCCGACATCAGCTGAATGAATGTCTCGATCTTCGAAGGCTTGCCCGTCACCTCGAATACGAAATGTTCGGTCGAGGTATCGACGACCTTTGACCGGAAGATCTCGGCGAGCCGTAACGCTTCGATGCGTTTTTCGCCTTTGCCCGAGACTTTCACCAACGCGAGCTCGCGCTCGATCGAGCGGCCTTCTTCCGTCAGATCGCGGACGCGATGCACCGGCACGAGACGCTCGAGTTGCGTCTTGATCTGCTGAATGACGGCCGGCGTGCCACTGGTGAGAATGGTGATGCGCGAGAGATGCCGCTCATGCTCCACCTCGGTCACCGTCAGCGAGTCGATATTATATCCACGCCCAGCAAAAAGCCCGATGACGCGCGCGAGAACGCCCGGTTCGTTGTCGACGACGACCGATAGCGTTCGCGATACGATCTCCTGCGAACGCGAAGGGCTCGGATAGTGCGACTGCTTCAAGGATTCGGACATCGTCGGTCTCTTGTGGCTCAAACAAAACTTTCAACGAGGGTGTGGCCGGTCGCGTAGTCGGGAATGCTCCACGGTTCGGCAAGGGCAGCATCGCGCCACGCGACGAACGCGGGATGCGAAAGAACAGCATCCATATAGACGCGCGTCGCTTCCCGAACTGGAATTTGGTACGTATCGAAGCGCGTGACGACGGGCGCATACATCGCGTCGGCGGCCGAGAATGCACCATAAAGAAACGGCTGGCCGCCCGCAAACCGGTTGCGCGCCTCCGACCAGATGTCCTCAACCCGGTCGATGGAGGCGCGGAGCGCTTCTGTCAGCGGAGGTGTTGCGAAGCGCGCGCCCAAGTGCATTGGGCAGCCCGCGCGGAGGGCCTGAAACCCCGAATGCATCTCATGCGCAATGGAACGAGCGTGCGCACGGGCTTGACCATCCCGCGGCCACATCGCGTAATCCGGAAATTTCTCGGACAGGTATTCGATGATCGCGAGGCTTTCCCACACGGTCACCTCGCCGTCGATCAGCGCCGGGACTTTCCCCGAGGGAGAGTATTCCAGCACCCGGCTGCGGCTCTCCGGCGTCCTGAGCGGTATGATGATCTCCTCGAACGGAATGCCGAACGTCGAAAGCACCAGCCATGGCCGGAGCGACCACGACGAATAGAGCTTATTGGCCATGACGAGCTTCAGCATGGCTACTTGCTGTCGCCTGCCGCGTCGCCATCGGACTCGCCGGACTTCTTCGGCGGGAATACGGCTTTGAGGAAGATCGGCATGCCGTTCTTGTCGACCATCTTCTTGAAGGCTTCGGCCTGCTTCGGAGAGATCTTGTACTGCTTGAAGGCGGCCACGAAACGGGCGCCCATGCCGCGCGCAATGTCTTCCGGCGCGGGCGTTCCCATCCGAACGCGGTCCGCTTGCGGGATGCGCGCATAGATCTGCGCCAGCACCTGGCTGTGCATGTAATCCTGCGCCATGCACGATTCGAGGCCGGCCGTGTATTCGCTGGCGAGCATCTGCGTCCGGTAGCAGGCATCCAAGAATTTCAGCACGCCCGCCGAGCCTTCGCGCTGATGCAATTCACCCAGCCGCCGCGCAGCATCCTTGATGTTCGCAACGTGGTTCCAGGTTTCCTTTGCGGCCGACGCATACGGCACGGCCATGAGTGTCATCGCAAAGACGGCAATGAGCGCTCTCACCAATCCGAAACCCGATCCCCCGTGCTTTTTCAAACCAGAACCTTTCCTTCGTCTCCGATCGCGTTCTCGACTTCTTCTTCGGTGTTCTCGCCGAGCAGCATCTCGTTATGGGCCTTGCCCGATGGGATCATCGGGAAACAGTTCGCAAGTTTCGCAACCCGGCAATCGAAGATGACCGGACCCTTCGTGTTGATCATTTCGTGTATCGCATCATCCAGATCGGCGGGATGCTCGCAACGCATGCCTGTCCACCCGTAGGCTTCGGCCAGCTTCACGAAATCCGGCAGCGCTTCCGTATAGCTCTCCGAAAGCCGGTTGCCGTGGAGAAGCTGCTGCCATTGCCGCACCATGCCCATGTATTCGTTGTTCATGATGAAGACCTTGACCGGCAGACGGTACTGCACCGCCGTCGAGCACTCCTGGATGTTCATCAGGATTGACGCATCGCCCGCGACATCGATCACGAGCGACTTCGGATGCGCAAGCTGTACGCCGATTGCGGCAGGCAATCCATAGCCCATCGTGCCGAGTCCGCCGGACGTCATCCAGTGGTTCGGTTCATCGAAGTGGAGGAATTGTGCCGCCCACATTTGATGCTGCCCGACTTCGGTCGTGAAATACGTGTCGCGATTCTTCGTCAGCTCATAAAGCCGCTGACACGCATATTGCGGCATGATGATGTCTTTGGAATTTTTGTAAGACAGCGATTTCTTTGCGCGCCAGCCGTCGATCTGCTTCCACCATGCCTTGTGGGCGGCTTTGTCAAGCACCGGCGCCTTTGCCTTCCAGACACGCAGCATGTCCTCGATCACATACGCGCAGTCGCCGATGATCGGAATATCAACCATGATGTTCTTGTTGATCGACGATGGATCGATATCGACATGGATTTTCTTTGAGCCGGGTGAGAACGCGTCGACGCGGCCCGTGATGCGGTCATCGAAGCGTGCGCCGATATTGATCATCACGTCGCAATCGTGCATCGCGAGGTTTGCTTCGTATGTCCCGTGCATGCCCAGCATGCCGAGCCATTGCTTGTCGGATGCCGGATATGCGCCGAGGCCCATCAGCGTCGATGTGATCGGATAACCCGTCAGCCGAACGAACTCGCGCAAGAGCTGGCTCGCCTTCGGACCCGAATTGATGACGCCGCCGCCCGTATAGAAGACGGGCCGCTTCGCGCTCGCGATCAGGTCGACCGCGTCGCGCACCGCGTGCTGGTCCGGCTTCAGCTTGGGACGGTAGGTCTTGTGCTGGATGTTCGAGGGCCCGACGTAGTTCCCCGTCGCGAACTGCACGTCCTTCGGAATATCGACGACGACAGGCCCCGGACGTCCGGTGCGGGCGATGTGGAAGGCTTCGTGCAGAATGCGCGCGAGATCGTTGACGTTCTTCACGAGCACATTGTGCTTCGTACAGGGCCGCGTGATGCCGACCGTATCGCACTCCTGAAAGGCATCATTGCCGATGAGGTGCGTCGGAACCTGTCCGGTGATGCAGACGAGCGGAATGGAATCCATCAAAGCATCCGCAAGGCCCGTCACGGCGTTTGTCGCGCCCGGTCCCGACGTCACGAGACAGACGCCGACCTTCCCCGTCGAGCGCGCATAGCCCTCGGCCGCATGCAGCGCGCCGCCTTCCTGGCGAACGAGAATGTGACGAATCTTCTCCTGCTGAAAAAGCTCGTCATAGATCGGGAGAACCGCCCCGCCGGGATATCCGAAGATCGTCTCGACGCCCTGGTCGGCCAGCGCGGTCATTACGATCTCTGCGCCGGTCATCGTGCGTGCCATCTCACAACTCCTCTGCGGGAATAGAAGCCCGCCAACTTCGCGAAAGTCCGCGGAACCTAAGAGCGCGAAGTTAAATGGTCAACGCTAACGCTGAATAAATGCGAAAATATCGCGCATATAACTTTCCATTTCTTTCGTATTTATCGGCTCCCACGAAATCATATGACCTCGAAGCCACGTTTCCTGCCGCTTGATGTATTGGCGGGTCTCCGCTTGAGCTAAGGCAGTCGCGGCGGCCGAGTCGATTTCGCCACGGACGAACCGCATGAGCGGAGCGACCCCGATGGCGCGCATCGCCGGCAAATCGGGATCAAGTTGCATGTCGCCCAGGGTCCGAACCTCGTCGAGCGCGCCCGCCGTCATCATCCCTGCGAACCGCGCATCGGCGCGCGCATGAAGCTCCGCACGATCGACCTGGACCACAAAACGCACCGTCTCTGCTTCCTGCAGGACGGGTTCGCCCTTCAGGGCCTGCCACTCGGCAAGCGACCGTCCCGTCGATTGCACCACTTCGAGCGCCCGAACGATCCGCTGCGTGTCCGATGGTTGAAGCCGGCTCGCCATCAGCGGATCGCGGCTTTGGAGTTCGCGATGGAGATCCTCGGCCCCGCGGCGTCCGGACTCGCCGCGCCAAAAGGCGCGGATGTCGTCGCGGATCTCCGGGATCGGCGATAAGCCCTCGAGCAGCGCCTTGAAGTAAAGCCCCGTACCGCCGACGACGATCGGCCGCCGGCCTGCAGTTCGTGCGTTCGAGATTGCGCCCGCCACGTCGCGGACGAAGTGGCCCACGGAATAGGCATCGCGCGCCGCAACGAAGCCGTAGAGCGCATGCGGCACCCGTGCCTCGTCTGCAGGCGATGGCCGCGCCGTCAGAATCCTGAGCTCGCGGTAGACCTGCATGCTATCGGCATTGATGATCGTGCCGTCGACACGCTCTGCGATCGCCATTGCAAGCGCCGACTTGCCGCTGGCCGTCGGCCCGGCGATCAGAATAGGCCGGGCATCTGTTTCAGCACCGCTCATAAGAACGCCTCCTAGCGCTGCGGCACTAGGAGGCGCAAGTCAGACGGCAGAATATCTGAACTTAGGGAGTTTTATTCTCGGGCCTGTTTCTAGGCACCTTCTGCCGATGGAAAGAAGAAAGCCACTTCTCCTCTCCCGGAACGGGAGAGGAATGCCCGGAGGGCAGGTGAGGGACTTCGGGCCCCGCACCTGACTGGCGTCAGTAGCTGATTTTCAGACGTGCACCCCAGACGGCGGCATGATCGACTTCGGCAACGGCACCGGGATTCCAGAAGTATTGGAAGTCCGGCGCGAGGGTGATGCCGTTCTTGATCTGCGCAACGTAGTTGAGTTCGAGCACCGATTCATGCGTCGCGGAAAAATCGGAGTCGGCCGCGTGAAGAAGATCTTCCGAGATCTGCCCATATCCGAAAGCTGCGCCGAACGTGTCTTTCGCGCGGCCCGGCACGAATCCCGAGAACAGGATGCCGGTGTCAAAATAGAAGTCCATCGGGCTGCGATCCGTAGGACTACCGGAGATGCGACCAAAGACGTTCACCGACTTGTCGCCATCGCCCTTCCAGATCTGCTGATCGATGATGCCGTAAATGCCGTAGTCGCTATTGACCAGAGCGCCGGTCGTGAAGTCCCTATAGATGCCTTGAGGCGCGTCCAGCTGCTTCCAACCGCCAAACTTCACAGTACCCTCGAGGCCGATATTGTACTTATACGCGCCTTCGAGCATGACCAGTTCGCCATCACCGAAGCGGAAGTCGGTGCCGTGCCGGTTCGACTTCTGAGGATCATCCGCGAACGGGTCCGCCGGGCTGCCGTTGAACACGGCGCCCATGAGGGTCAGATTGTCGTTCGGGGTGAACGTCACGACTGCGCCCATCGACGTGAGCGGATAACCGGGACCGCCCTGGATGGTGTTCGACGCCAGAATACCGGGCCACCCAAACGTACCGTTTAAAAACACCGCCGCCGTGTCGCTGATGAAGAACATCGTATCGGCGGCAATCGAACCGACCTTGACCTTCACCTTGTCGTCGAGCAGCGACTGCTCGAGCCACAATTCGTCGAGGCGAAGCGTCTCGAAGCCTTCGAGATTGCTGACCGCGAAGATGCTGCCGGTCTTGTTCGTCGGACCGTCACCGTGGACGTAAAAAGCGTTGGCGTGAATTGCCGCGCCTTTCCAGCCAAACATCTTTTCGAGATCGAGATCGACGTACGTCTCGATCAGGCCGTTATAGGTCGAGCCGCGGGAGAGGCCGCCCGAGGTCACATCGTAATATTCACCGTTGTAGTTGATGCCGTATTTGACGCCGCGCGCAGCCATCGAGGCGCGCACCGCATCGAAGGGGAGATCTTGAGCGATCGACTCGTCCGGAACACCGATGTCCGGCTTGTCCTCGGCTTTGGGCGCCGTCGCCGTTACGAGCGATCCCAGCGCGAAAACCGGCACCACGCCAGCCAATAGTCTCGATTTCATTCAACGTCCCCCAAATTCCCCAGCCGGCTCCGGACGCTTCGCCCAGCAGCCCGCGATTGAACCCCCTCCCGGCCCAACGACATGAACAGAGGATACTTGACGAGCTTCGTCAACATTTGAGTACGGAAATGGACGGCTTACCCACGCAGCGGATCAACACTGTGGCTGATTTGCAATTCTTTGTGCGGCGGATCAAAAACCGGAAGCGATATTGCCGCGGCCCCGGGAGTATTTTCCAATCTTCAGCCGACGTTTTACGACCGCGAAGATGCTGGCCTGAGCCGCGCGAATCACTTTGCCGAGTGATCGGCCCCGTCCTGCGACGCACCGAGGAACGGTAAATCGTGTCCCGTCCACCGCCGCCACAGCGCGGCCACCCGCCGCCGGGCGTCGTTCCAGATCTTGCGGGCCTGGGATAACACGCGACCTTTCACGATGCGCCCGTATCGCCACACCCACGATGCTCGGATTTGTGCATAGAGCGCATCCTTCCAAGGCACGAACCAATCGTAGGTCCGAGCGAACCAGCCAATCCGCATCAGCGACGGCTTGGTCAGGATGAAAATCCGAGCGATGAGTGCTGTCGATGCGATCTTGGCGCCGACGAACAAGAACGTGGCGGACACGAAGTGCTCATTCGCCAGCAGCCAGACGGCAACGAATTTGAGCGGCAGCAACAGGGATGTCGGCAGCGCCAGCGCAACAAGAGCCGCATAGGGCGGCAGGCGGGCCAGCAGCCGTTCGAGTGCCGCAAGCGGAGCGAACTTCGCGAGGCGGCCGAGAAGCTCCGAAAGCGGCCTCCAGCCCCATTCCTCGAAAAGAATGATGAGCGCCGCAGTGATGTTGAGTGCAGCGATCAGCGGCCCGCGGGAAATTCTCCAGGCAGTCCTCAGAAGCTCCCGCACCGTCCAGATCGTAATCACCATCCCGCGCCAAAGGGCGCTCAAAATCTTTTGGCTCGTCGCTCGAAAATCGTCAGCGTTCAAAGGTTTCGTCCTGCCTTAACCGCACGCAACGGCACGGAAAAGTAAGTCTACCACGCGCGCCTGAAGGGGGGATAAGTTTTCCCGATCCATCTTCAAGGACGCGTCAAATCGGCACTTGAGCGAAGCGCGGGTCTATTCTATACCTTTTGTGTAAACAAAAGGCGGAACCGGCGAGTTCACGCCGCAACGGAATCGAGTCAAGCCCAAGGTTTTCCTGGAAGGGCCGAAGGCTAAGCTCGTGCTAACCCCGAGATGGGTCTCCCGGCCCCAGATCTCGGGGTTAGCTTTAACTCCACATTTGCTATTCTCGCGCAAGCAACGACGCGAGGATCGTTCGCATGGCCTACCTGCTTGAAGAGCACCGTTCGACGCCGCTCGCGGTCGACACGAAACACACCTACCTCGGCAACGGCGATGTCTTCGTCGGCCGCCCTCTGGCCATCCGTTTCGCAACGCGCGACGAAGCTGAAACGAAGCGCGAGAAACTACCCAACCCGGAAAACTGGATCATAGTGGAAGACTGATCGTCGAGCGGCTCTTCCTGATCCATCTTGCCGGCGCAAACCCGGATCCAGTCAAGTCTTTGGACGAAGCGATCACTCCGTCTCGGCGCGCTCCAGCAACGACGCGTCATCAGACCCGAACCGCGGCGGCAATTCGCCCGCTTCTTCGAGCGCATGCGCAAGATCCTCCCGCGCCTTCTCCGCCTGCCGCTGCCGCGCCCAGAGGCTCGCATAGAGGCCGTTCTTGGCGATGAGCTCCGCGTGCGTTCCCTGCTCTGCGACGCGGCCCGCCTCGAACACCAAAATCATGTCGGCGTGCACGATCGTCGAGAGCCGATGCGCAATGACGACCGTCGTCCGGTCCTTCGAAACGCGGTCGAGCGCGTCCTGGATTTCTTTCTCCGTATGGCTGTCGAGCGCGCTCGTCGCCTCATCGAGCAGCAGGATCGGCGGCGCCTTCAAAATCGTCCGCGCGATCGCGACGCGCTGCTTCTCGCCGCCCGAAAGTTTTAAGCCGCGTTCGCCGACCATGGTGCCGTAACCATCAGGCAACGCGCGAACGAAGTCGTCGATCTGCGCGAGTTTTGCCGCCGCATAGACTTCATCGTCTGTCGCGTCGGCACGGCCGTACTTGATGTTGTAGAAGATCGTGTCGTTGAACAGCACGGTGTCCTGCGGCACGACGCCGATCGCTGCACGCAGCGACGATTGCGTTACGTCTCGGATATCCTGTCCGTCGATCAGGATGCGCCCGCTCGTCACGTCATAGAAGCGGAGCAGCAACCGCCCGACCGTCGACTTGCCCGCACCTGACGGCCCGACGATCGCGACCATCTTCCCTGCGGGCACCTCGAACGACACGTCTTTCAGAATGACCCGCTCGGGATCGTATCCAAACTTCACATGATCGAAGCGAATCGCGCCGCCCGAAACGTGAAGCGTCTCCGCACCCGGCCGGTCCGCAACTTCTGGATTCTGATCGAGCACTTCCATCATCCGCTCGATGTCGGTCAGCCCCTGCTTGATCTCGCGATAGACCATGCCCATGAAATTGAGCGGCATGAAGAGCTGCAGCATCAGCAGATTGACCATCGCGAAATGGCCGACGGTATCCTTCCCCGCCACCACGTCGTTCGCCGCCATAATGAGGCAGATCGTCAGCGCGATCGTGAAGATGATCGCCTGCCCCGAGTTCAGCACCGCAAGCGACGTATAGGTCTTGATGCTCGCCTTTTCATAGGCCGCCATAGATTTGTCGTAGCGCGCCGCTTCGCGTCCTTCGGCGCCGAAATATTTCACCGTTTCGTAGTTCAGCAGACTGTCGATCGCTTTCGTATTGGCGTCGGTATCGCTTTCGTTCATCGCGCGGCGGATCGATAGCCGCCAGTCTGTCGCGCGGATCGTGAACCAGAGGTAAGCCGCGATCATCCCGACGATGGTCACGATATAGCGCCAGTCGAACTCGTACGCGCACACGACGATGATCATCAGAAACTCGACGATCGTCGGTATCAGCGTCATCAGCGCCATGCGGCTGATATTCTCGATCCCGGTCCGTCCGCGCTCGAGCACGCGCGTCAGCCCGCCAGTCTTGCGTTCGAGGTGGAACCTGAGCGACAGCCTGTGCATGTGCTCGAACGTCGTGAGCGCAAGCTTTCTGACGGCGTGCATCGCGACGCGCGCGAACATGCCTTCGCGGACCTGCACCAGCAGCGACATCACGATCCGTGCGATACCGTAGAAAATCGCGGCCAGCACCGGCGCGCCGACAAGCCACGGTAGCGTCTGGTTACTCGCGACATGACCGCCCGACGCCGCGACCAAGGCATCCGTCGCCCACTTGAGCGTGAATGGAACGCCGACCGTCACCGCCTTGGCGATGACGACGATGACGAACGAGATGACGACGGTGCGCCGGAGATCCGGCCGGTCCTCGGGCCAGACATAGGGCCACAGAGCCCTCAGAACCCGTGACGTTTCGCTGGACGGAATGAGACGCGCCAGAAACCCGTTCCGGGCCGCGCGAAGGTTGACGGAAGCTTTTTGCATTGGGCCTGAAATAGGGTCAAGCGGCAGGAAAGTCCATCACCCGCGCCGACGCGGCAGATAGAGCCGTTCACAGGGATAGATACGGTTCGGGTCGCTGATGACGTCGCGATTGGCCCGGTAGATCCGCAGGAAATAAAGTCCGCTGCGATAATGGCGCAGCGCAATCCGCCAAAGGCTGTCGCCGGGCGCAACCACGTAATGGCCCGGCACCAGGATCTTGTGCCCCGCGGCGCGGCAACGTCCCTGTCGCGCGCGGCGGATCCACCGCTTGACCACGGGACCGCGCGCCATGTGATCGTTCGCCTCGCGAACGATCTGCGCTTCATGAGGCGGTGCCGTCGCGGCCGCAGTGCTTTCCGTTTTGCTCTCGGCCGGCTCTGGCGACGCCGCAGCCTTTTCCCGAGCGGCCTTGTCTGCAGCAGCCTTATCGGCGGCAGCTTTTGCCGCTGCCTGCTCAGCCGCGCGCTGCCGGTCGGCGGCATCCTTCGCAGCGGCCTCTTGTTGAGCTTGCGCCTCAGCCGCTTTCGCCGCATCGGCTAAACGCTGCTTTTCGGCCGCTTCCTTGGCCGCAGCCTCTTGCTTGGCTTCCTGTTCTGCTGCCCTGAATGCAGCGTCCCGCTTGGCGTCCTCGGCGGCTTTTGCCGCGGCATCGGCCAAGGCGCGCTGATGCTCTTCTTCTGCGCGCTCCCGCTGATCTTCCGCCGTCTTCGTGGCAAGCTCCCGCTCTTTCGCCGCCTGAGCGTTTTCGGTGGCTTTCGTTGCAGCAGCGTCTTGCGCCGCCTGAGCCACGCGCTTCGCCTCTTCGATGCGCTTCTGCTCGTCGGCCTTACGCTTTTCTTCCGCGAGCTTCTGCTGGTCTTCGATCCGTTTCGATTCCGTTTCGAGGCGTTCGCGCTCCTTCCGCTTCTCCTCGGCGAGTTTCGCGGCCTCCGCAGCATCCCGCCGGCGCTTCGCTTCGGCGGCCTGCTTTGCCTGCGCCGCCTCGACCGCCGCTTCCGCGCGTTGCCGGGCAGCCTCGGCGTC